>ERZ833515.9-NODE-9-length-212748-cov-17.999431_pt1 | contig 212748 bp, 192 predicted proteins | sample MGYA00519949_ERZ833515 | MGnify/ENA primary metagenome ERZ833515 (study PRJEB31850, sample SAMEA3708741) | human gut metagenome | biome: human gut; feature: human-associated habitat; material: faeces | place: China | collected 2014 ...
AGTCTGGGTTACGCTCATGGGAAGCGTGATTCCAAGGCACAAAAATAACCGCCCCAACCTGACAAGTTAAGCGGTTATTTTTACCCATTTTTCAGGCGAACCGTCATAGGTAGCACCTTTTCTATTATTATATTAACATCGCTTCTACTCTATGTCAAACATCTATTCCACAGTTTATCGAAACTCTTATTTGTACTAATACATCTGCCATTTTAGTTTGTTTCCCCTACGAATTTACACTGCTCTCAAACTACTTTCCGACGATAGCTGCATCCTTACTCGTTTGTTTCCCCTACGAATTTACACTGCTCTCAAACGCCTTGTGCTGCCTGTTGTGGTGTTCATCAGTTTGTTTCCCCTACGAATTTACACTGCTCTCAAACAGGCTCTGATCCGCTGGGGCTATGATAACGGTTTGTTTTCCCTACGAATTTACACTGCTCTCAAACCTCATGCTAACAGATATTTTGTCGGTAAAAGTTTGTTTCCCCTACGAATTTACACTGCTCTCAAACGCGTATGCTGTCCTGTCATATATCTTGTTGGTTTGTTTCCCCTACGAATTTACACTGCTCTCAAACTTATCCCAACATGGTATTGCCCCTTTTTTTGTTTGTTTCCCCTACGAATTTACACTGCTCTCAAACTATAAGCGTTTTTTTGAATGCCAATATAAGTTTGTTTCCCCTACGAATTTACACTGCTCTCAAACTATAATTTTCCCCATAGTGCATTTCTCTTTGTTTGTTTCCCCTACGAATTTACACTGCTCTCAAACTATGGTGGCATATTGTTATGAGTTGCATTTGTTTGTTTCCCCTACGAATTTACACTGCTCTCAAACTCCAACTACAGATACCTCTTTTTCGTATAAGTTTGTTTCCCCTACGAATTTACACTGCTCTCAAACTATCAGTACGGAGACAGATACTATCTGGAAGTTTGTTTCCCCTACGAATTTACACTGCTCTCAAACGTGCTTTCTGACTCCGAACGAAAGTATCGGTTTGTTTCCCCTACGAATTTACACTGCTCTCAAACACATCCGAACCGGAATATGAACATGTGTTAGTTTGTTTCCCCTACGAATTTACACTGCTCTCAAACCTCAAACCTCAAATTGCCCGTGAAAAATATCTGCGAAATATTTGTGTAACATCCCTAGTTTTTTTCGGAAACACTTTTATTTTAACATAAAATACATTGATCTGCATCCACTATAATTCTATGTTCTCGCTCTGAAATTGGATGTTCCATGGCATCTATGAATAAAACCGTATATCCACGATTTTGCACATCTTCAAAAAATTCTTCCATCTCTCCATCCGATAAATAACTTCTCAGATTGATCAGGAAAAACAACTTATTATGATCGTATATCTGCACCAGTTCAAAATAATCCAACAACTTTTCCCCCAGATTATCATAAACATTCTCCACTTCCACTCCTGCTGCCTTGATCAGGGATTCTATATTAACCTTTGAAAAACTTATATGGCCTGTCATCTCCGTGGATAATTCCAAAAGTAATTGCTCCCATTCTGCTACCAGGGTTGACATCCTCAAAAAATAATCTTCTCCTGTTGCCTGTTGTTGCATCCGATTGACAATCTTTGTTATGAGTCCTTTTTGATTCATATCAAAAGGGATAAACTGTGATATCATTTCTGCATGTTTTGCCATTGGAAGAACTTTATCCTCATTCGATAAAACTATTTTTCCTTCTGCTCCTTGCGACTGGTCAGCCAAATCATTTAGAATATCACACAATACTTTTTGATTCTCAATCACGATTGTCTGGCAACACCCCGCTTCACACGTAACTGTGCTATCTATTTGTGGAATATATACTTTCATAACACAACCAGCCTTTCCTCTGTATCGATCACATCGCCTGTATACTCTCCGACTACATAATCCATCTTGACAAATTGCTTTTCTGTTACAACCAGCGTCTGTATGATTCCCTGTGACGGTTTATTCTTATGAATAAGCAACTTAATCGAATTTTCCATAGATGGGCTTGTCATCATTTTGCAATATACAGATTCTTGCAACATAATAAATCCATTTTTTATCAACAGTTTTCGAAACTGCCGATATTGCCGTTTGTCTTCCGTTGTAAGTGTCGGTAAATCAAAAAAGACTAACATCCTCATAAATCGAAACCCTGCCATTTTATCTCCCAAATGCTTTCGCTACAACATACCATAAAACTTTATAAGCGAAGCATCTCCATCATTAATTGCATCCAATATGCTTTTTGTATATATCTTAATAGCATTCATTACAAACTGACTCTGTCCATCAATACTCACTTTTTGATCCATGATGCGCCACATTTCATGTTTTTCTTCTGTATCAAATTCCACCGGCTGCATTTGATATACAAGCCGATCGACCAAAATACGAAATGGTTCCATCAGATCACTGGACAAATTAAAATGATTGAACATATTATTGTGAAATATTCCCAATTGTGTCAAATATCCATTCGCACTGATTTCCCGATTAAATGCCGAAAGAATCATGCTATAACCATAGTTTAGCGCAGCATTGATGGCTATATCGGCACTTCTGGTAAATTCCATTCCAAAAAGTGCATTAAAATACACCTTCGCAGCGTGTCCTTCACGATTCGTCGTATCCGCAAGTTCAATCTGTTCTGTATAACCGGATAGCATCCTTGCCTGCTCCAAACACCCTATCTCCAAGAGAAAATCTGCCTGTTTTCGTATTTTTTCACTTACAATATCTCGCCAGATACTATCTTTCACCATCTGTTCCCACGCTATTTGTGAACGAATCTTGGCTGAACTGTCATGGCAACCATGATGAGGTACCAATTCCGCAATAGGATTTCGTTTTGAATCACAGAAGATTACTTTTATTTTCTTTTCCGTCAACGCCGCAATCAAGACACCTGTCATAGAAACTGCAGGATTCTCTATAAGAAGCACCGCTATTTCTTCTAAAAGAACACGTTTTGTCTCCAATCCACGTACGACCAGATACCCCATCTTGTAATCTAATTTGGATTGACTTTCAATGACTACCACTCGCCAACTCATACATACTCCAAAATGTTATCCGAAACCACTTCCCACAATCCAGATGCCGATTGATCGATAATACGTACATCTGAATAATTCTTTTTCCAGTTTGACATCGTGCTACTAAAACTTACTGTCGCTGCACTATGCGCTTTTCCACCTATTTTTTCCAGATTACATCCCGCCGTCATTCTGCCAAACACCTGATGAATATTTAACAACACCTGACACTGTTCTATTACATTACATCCTATAAACCGTTCCCTCCCATCTATAAGAAGTTGTAATGGAGAGTTGATTCGTTTTTTGTAAATGGTATTTTGCAATTTATCTATATAGAGGTCATATAATTTCAAATTATCCTCTGCCTGCACTACATCATAGTCCACATCATAAACGTATCGTGGGTTATTGGATACTTTTTCCGTTAACCTCTCTACTTTTTTCAGATAATACTTCCAGTATTCATCCGACGAAAACTGCATAATTGGCTGTGCAATCAATTTTGTCCCACCACTAGCAACACCTGTAATACATGCACGAAATCCGTCCAGTGATAGCACTGTATTTACCTTCCATGGTCGCATACCTAATGGGAAAGTCACGTCGTCTACTTTCTTTCCTAAAATGCGTTGCAATCTGTCTTTTGCATATTCTTTTGCGAAGGATGCATCTTCTAAAAATCGCTTTCCATATATTAACTCAACAGATAAAATCATCAATGCTGTCTTTTTCCCAGCCTTATAGCGTACCGGGATAAAAAACATAACCCCCGCCTTATTGTAGCCACCATATTTTTCCGTTGGGAGTCCTGCCTTTAATGGTATCAAGTTTGCTCCCTTCTTTACTGGTTGCTGGTCGAATAATCCACCAGTCTTAAAACTTGCATACTTGGTAAAGTGAGCCGTATTCTTCTTTGCTGTTTTAAGTACTCGCGGTAACATTTCTTCCTTGTTCCAAACAATTTGATCCTGACATTTAACAGTGTGTGTAAATAATGTTTTCGTCTTAACACTATACCTGGACTCGACACGGAACCATTGACGCGAAAATCGCATATGATACACATTTCCTACCACCACGTTCAAATACGCATCCACCGCATGATGCAGATCGTTATATGTACGTGATTTATACAGATCAAACTCATGTCTAAACCCAGAAACCAGTCCTGCCTTAGAATAAACAATTTCCGTCTGTGGAAATCTTTCCTTCAGCAATTCGGCTACTACTTTTGTGGACTGCGACGTTTCTGTCAACTGACGGTTGATAAATCCATACTTTTCGTCCTCTGTAAATGGAGTTGAGCGAATCAGTCGTTTGTATTTTTCATCTGAAATGGTTCCCAAATGATGCCAGTATGCCCATGTACTTTGCATTTGGTTGCGAATTTCTGCTTTGATCGGATAAACATCTTGTTTTGCACCATTTTCCTCTGACAGCACTAATACCTTATTATTGATAATGCTGTCATCCTTAACATATGCCTGTGGATATATATGATCAATATCGTATTCTTTGGCACCTGCCATTAAACGCTCAATCGAGATCGGAGTTCCGCTATATGCCGATTTCCCGAATTGCATAAAATATAAAAACAACCGATCACTTTGCAAACGATTATCCACGTATTCGCCCATGGTCTCTAACTGATGTTTCAAATCGCGAACATCCTCTTCCCGGCACTTTGCATAATAATCCAGAATCTGCTGATAACGTGATTTTGTCCGTCTCCCTTTTTGCTCTGGTACTCCTCCTCTCGCCATCTCAACAAAGATTTTTTCAGGTGTTCCAAATGCTTTTTCAATATCTTTTACGATATCTAGGGTACGATATATTGGTCTTCTAACTGCATTTGATACATACATTTCATCTAAACGTTCTTCTAATGTCTGCTTTCTTCCCGTATAATACTCTTTTCTGCATGCATCAATTGTCTCTACAAAAGTATATCGTTCTGATAACAATTCCATCAGATTATCATTGGTTTCCCACATCATGTTGATAATGGTCGCTATCTCTCCTGTTGCTTTGCAAACCCCTTCCATGCCAGTTAGGAATTTGCGTGATAGCCTTCCAAAATCTTTGGTTTTTATTTTGCAAATATATGTGACATCTTCATCTGACAAATCCGGATAATTCTTTCGTAACCACTTTCCTACACGACCTTTATCTTCTGCATACGAAGATCTCTCAATAATCCGCTCCACTTCCTGTTCACTCAGTATCTTCTTATCCAACAATCGCTTGAAAGAAAGATAGGAAGATAATGATGATTTGATCGTCACATCAATTCCGCTCAGACTCTCTCTGTGATTTTTATCTAAATATCCATTACTGATCAAATAATCCTCAATCTGCTTTTTCTTTACACGCTTATATTTTAAGAAAAGACATGTATATAGTCCCTGCTTGGCTTCTACCGGTATCTTTCTACCATCTATTTTTAGATTATTTATCTCATTCAAAACCATAAACTTCTGATAGCATAAAGAATCCTTCGGCAAAACTGCTTCTCCTGGAAGATATGTACATTGATTTGTCATCTTTTTTATGAATGCTTCTTCGCTCGCATCATCATCGATCATGCTCTGAAAATTCCAAGGCAAAATTTTTCCTGCTTTGCGCTGAATCCATGCAAAATCAGAATTTGTATTCAGTGGTCCAACATAATATGGGATTTTAAACTTAAATACACTTAATATCTTATCTTTATTTGAAATTCCATCTTCATTCTGTTTTAAAAATGGTAAATACTCGCTTGCGTTGTCCAGAATTTTCTTTAATTCATATTCATACAACTGATGCGGAATCACACGATTATCCGTATTTTTTTGTTTTGGCAAAAACTGTCGTAACACCAGCCGCCCATACATCTCCTGATAAGCGGCTTCATCCTCTTCATCTGGCTGAATTTTCCCTACTATTTTTTCAAGAAACTTCGAGAAAGTTTCAATATCCGCCTTGCTTTTGATCTGGTCTGCGATCTCTCGGTTGACATGATAGGAATAGGCCACATAGTTGTTATTTCGTGCTTCACGAAAGACCATATCATATTTTGTTGGACAGTACTTACGTATAAAGTATTTTAATGTCTTAAGATCCGCTTTATGCTGCTCATATATTTTCACTTTGGCCTCCGAAATCGTTGTAATTCCGGATTCCGCATCTAAAACTTCTGCCAGTACACTCCAATCATGTAAATTGCGTAATACAGAAATCAGTTCATAGTCATCTCCAATGTTGACCATGATCTCCGCCATTTTATCATCATCCATCTCAAGCGAAAGGGAGCCAAAGGCTTCATACTCATCTTTTCCATATAAATCCTGTAATTTACAAGTTCCTCCTGCCAGTAAACGAATAATATGATATTCACTGTATGGAAAAGTTTCGCTTACATTCTTGTTTGGCTTTCTATCATCCAATATAGTTGCCGCTAGAAGATTATGTTTTTCTGTCACTCTCACATGCTCTTTTAAAATCGCACCAATAGCCTGCGCATCTGATGACCACGGATTTTCAAAACCATTTTCTATAAAAAATCCCAGGAAATTCTGATATACTTCCTGAATATCCAGCAATGAATCCATATGTTCCACACTGATCTGATTCAAAAAATGTCCTCTGTGCGCAACTAACCATGCACATGCTAAATATACCAGCCTCACATCATGTTTCTTTTTATCATGCATTAAATCCGAAATAAGATGATGAATTGTCGGATATTCTCCCATATATTGAACGTCTGTATATTCCTTATCATTAAAGAAAATATACCTGTCTGCTGTATCTTCACGCCATAAATAACTCTCTGATAAACGCAGGAAAAAGCGTGAATCAATTTTTGAGATCTCATCTGCAAAGATTTCCTGCAAAAGTTGCACGCGCTGTTGTCTTCGATCCAGTCTGCGTCGCGCAGAGCGAAAATTTCTACGCTCATCACAAAGGGCAGCCGCACTAAATACATGACTGCCCCATGCATCACTCCCATGAAACTTTAACAAACGATATTCTGTGTCTGTCACAGCATAGCCCACAGAATCCGTTCCAATGTCCAATCCTAAATAGTACTTTTTCTCATTTTTCATTTGACATTCCTCCATCTTTGCGCTACCATACAAATGTAAATTGTAGTTCCCCTACAAATTTACACTGCGAGTTCAAATAAAAATTTATTCAATTCACTGGTTTTTCCAGCAGCACAGGGTGTGCTTAAAGGCTTCATATAGAAGTCTTTTTTTATTATAAACACTAATCAAAATTTAATAAATCATTTTCTCTTTCTTATAGCACAAAAACGCGGACACCTTCCCTCAGAAAAGTATCCACGTTTTTTCTAATTTGCTCCCCAATTTCTAAAGAACGCATGATTTCCAATCATAGTATATCCCGTGATGCCGTAATAATCAGCCCACTTCTTGGTCATGAAAAAGAGCCAGTCGCCCGACCGGTAGCCATTCAAAACCTGTCTGGCGGCATTGGTGCAGGATTCATTCGGTCCACGCTCCAGGATCAGGGCTAGATGCCCGTCTCGTACCGGCTGGAACTGGTTGGTCTGATAAATGACCCCCGATAAGGTATTGGGGAACAGGGAACTCTTGACTCGGTTCATAATAACGGTTCCGACTGCCAACTGTCCTGCATAGGACTCGCCTCCGGCTTCTGCCTGGATGATCGCAGCCATCAGTTTCAAGTCAGCATCCGAATAAGAGATCGAGCCACCGGTATTTTCCGTAGGAATCTGCGGTGTATTGCCCGCATCTCCTGCATTACCTGCATCGGATCCATCACTGCCGTCTCCACCTGTAGTTCCCCCTTGCTGCTGTTGTTGCTGTTGCTGCTGCAGGATCTGCTGTGCCAGGGCTGCCTGCGCTGCTGCTGCCTCTCCCTCTAATGCTGTCTCATTGTCCCGGAACTCTTGGATCTTGGCATTGTATTCTTCCACGGACATCTGTGCCGCTGATACTTCCCCCTTCTTGGCACTGTAGGCATTGCCGGCATCATTGACCAGATCGTCAAGTTCATCCTGCTTTGCAGAAAGCGTATCATTATAGGCAGAAAGTTCTGTCTTTTTATCACTAAGTGCTGCCGACTTTTCCTTGATGGTCTCCTGCAACTTTGCATAGGAGTTCATCATCTTTCGGTCATAGGAAGTGATAGAGGACACATACTCGGCTCTCTGCAAAAATTCTACCATGGAGCCACTCTCCAGAAGGGTGGTCAAAAGCGACTGGGATCCGTTCTCATACATGTATTGGATACGGGTCTTCATCCCCTCATACTGTTCAGCCTCTGCCGCCTCTGCCTCAGCCAGTTCCTTTTCCAACTGACTAATGCTGGCATTGGCAGATTCGATCGCATTTTGCGTATCCGTGATCTCCTGGTTGACGCTCTGCAAACGCTTGTTATATGAGTTATAGGTCGCGCCAAGATCATCTGCCTCGTCCTGAAGATCGTCAACAACTTTCTGTGCATCGTTCTTCTGGCTCTCTGCCTCTTCCTTTTTCTTTTTGTTTTCTAATTGTTCCTGTCTGATCTCCTCCAGAGACTTAGCGTAGACATTGCCTATGCCCCCTGCGCTCCACATCACGCAAAAACACAAGAAAAGAACCAGACACTTTTTCCAAAGTTTTTTCATATCAAACCTCATCTTTATCGGCAGGATGTAGAGATTGCCTCGATCGCAACCGCACCGCCCCGCACGATCTCAACCTTGCTCTTGAACTGCTTTTTCAAAAGTGTGATCAGATCGTCATTTCTGTGGTCTGTCAGCGTACATTCCAAAAGTACACTGTCCTCGCCGATGTCCGCCACTTTAACATTGCCATTGTTGACGTTGAAGACCTGCGCGATTCGAAAGACTTCTTCCTTGCCCTCATTGTCAAGCCCCTTGACCTTGGCATAAAGGATCTCTTTCATGTGCAAAGGCACATGCGTCAGGTCGATCACCTTGATGACTTCCACCATGCAGTTTAACTGCTTTTTGATCTGTTCAAAGGTGATGTCATCACTGGTAACACAGATAGTCATGCGCGAGACATCTTCATGCTCGGTCGTGCCAACGGTAAGACTTTGTAAGTTATAGCACTTTGCAGAAAAAAGACCGGACACCTTCGCCAGAACGCCCACCTGATTTTCTACATAGAGTGCAATCCATCGATTTTTCATTCCCATATCTGACACCTCCTACTTCAAAATCATTTCGCTCATAGGATTACCGCTCTTTACCATAGGAAGAACAATCTCCTCTGTTGCAATCATAAACTCTATCACCGTAGGTGCATCTGTCCGCTCTTTTGCCTCAGCCAGCGCCGCTTTTGCCTCCTCCAAAGAAGTCACGCGCTGTCCATGCGCCCCATAACTCTCAGCCCATTTCACAAAATCCGGGACATATGGCGGGCACGCTTCATTCGGTCCCTTGCAACCGTCCGGACATCCGATCTGTCGGCGCAGACAGGTGATCTCATAACGCTTGCCATAGAACAACTGCTGCATCTGGCGCACCATGCCCAGATAATTATTATTCAAAATACAGATGGTCAGTGGCACTTTTTCGCAAATAGCGGTCGCCATTTCCTGCATGTTCATCTGCATGCCGCCGTCTCCCGTAATACAGACAACATCCTTGTCCGGTGCTCCGATCTTGGCGCCCACTGCTGCCGGGAAACCAAACCCCATCGTTCCGAGACCACCGGAAGTGATCATCTGCTTGCCTCTCGGCATGGTAATATACTGCGTTGCCCACATCTGGTGCTGTCCGACATCCGTCACGACAATTCCCTGTGGGAAAGTATCGTTGATGGCTTCCATGATCAGCTGTGGCGAAAGTCCATGGTCTCGTCGCATTTCCAGCGGATTTTCTTCCTGCCACATGCCAATCTTCGCCAGCCACTTGTCCGTATTCTTGGCTTCTGCCCATTCCACCAGACGTTCCAGCGCGATCTTGGCATCCGAAACGACCGGCACATCCACAACGACATTTCGTGAAATAGAAGATGCATCAATATCCAGATGTACGATCTTTGCCTTTGGTGCAAATTCGTTCAGATCGCCCGTGATCCTGTCGTTGAACCTTGTGCCAACCGAGAAGAGAACATCGCATTCGCTGACCGCCATATTTGCGGCATATCTGCCATGCATACCGCTGTTCCCCACATATAGAGGATGGTCTGTTGGGATGGCTCCCTTGCCCATAACGGTCGTGACAACCGGTATATGCATCTTTTCCGCAAAGGTCGTCAAAAGTTCCTGTGCCCCTGAGATATTAACACCGCCGCCTGCTAAAAGCAAAGGCTGCTTGGCTGATTTTAAGATCTTGTACGCCTTTTTCAACTGCCCGATATGTACGGTCTCATTTGGCTTGTAGCCGCGGATATCCACATGATCCGGATATCCTGCCGGTCCGTTCTGGGTCTGGATATCCTTTGGGATATCGATCAATACCGGACCCGGCTTGCCGGAACTTGCGATCTGAAATGCCATCTTGATGATCCTTCCCAGATCCTTGCGGTCACGCACGGTCACACCATATTTTACAATGCTTCTCGTCATACCAACGATATCAACTTCCTGAAAGGCATCGTTTCCGATCAGGCTCTGCGGCACCTGACCGGTAAAGATGACAAGCGGAATACTATCGTAATGTGCATCTGCGATACCGGTAATCGTATTGGTTGCCCCCGGTCCACTGGTCACCAGACATACACCGACGCTTCCTGTTGCTCTAGCGTATCCTTCTGCCTCATGGATCAGCGCCTGCTCATGGCGAGGCAAAACAACATGGATTGAATCCTGCTTGTACAACTCATCCACAATATCGGTTACCATTCCGCCCGGATAAGCAAAAATAGTGTCTACGCCTTCTTCCTGTAATGCTTTTACAAATAATTTTCTTCCCGTGATGTCCATATTATGATCAACCTCTCTTATATATCTGATAGGTGTAGATTACATCAAAGTAAGTCTGCTCCTCGCTCTCCTCGGTCATCGACCATGCCGGATCTTTTTCCAGATTTGGCAAATGTGCGTCGGCTTCATAGGCATAATCGATCTTTGTGATATAGGCTGTATCGCAAAGATCCAGCATCTGCCGGTAAATACTGTCTCCACCAATCACATAAATATCCTCGGAATTATATTTTTGCAATTCTTCCTGCAATTCGTCCATGGAATGTACGATCACAGCTCCTTTGACCTCATAATTTGGATTTGCCGTCAATACAATATTGATGCGGTCTTTGAGGGGTGCCTGATTTGGAAAACTCTCTAAAGTCTTTCGTCCCATGACAACGACATTTCCTGTTGTCATCTGACGGAAACGCTTCATATCCTGCGGGATACGGATCAAAAGTTCGTTGTTCTTGCCAATAGCCCAATTATTGTCTGCTGATGCGATGATGTTCATATATCTACTCCTTATACTGCAATCGGTATGTTCTTAATCTGTGGTCCTGTCACATAATCATCTAAACGGATGTCATCCTCTGTAAAGGCATAAAAATCCTTGATCTCCGGATTCAGCCAGAACTTTGGTGCCGGATGCTGCTCTCTGGTGATCAGTTCCTGCACGAGTGGAATATGTCTGTCGTAAATATGTGCATCTGCGATCACATGTACAAGTTCTCCCACTTCCATATCACACACCTGTGCCAACATATGCATAAGCACGGCATACTGACATACATTCCAGTTGTTGGCTGCCAAAACATCCTGTGAACGCTGGTTTAAAATTGCATTTAAAACCAATTTGTCTGTTCCCGGTCTTGTCGTCACGTTAAATGTCATCGAATATGCACAAGGATATAAATGCATCTCTGACAGATCCTGATGTACATAAATATTTGTCATGATACGACGTGAAAAAGGATTGTTTTTCAGATCATAAATCACGCGGTCTACCTGATCCATCATACCTTCTTTATACTTATGCTTTACCCCCATCTGATAACCATAAGCCTTGCCGATCGAGCCTGTCTCATCTGCCCATTCATCCCAGACACTACTCTTGAGGTCATGGATATTGTTGGACTTTTTCTGCCAGATCCAGAGCATCTCATTGGTACAACTTTTGATGGCTGTTCTACGAAGTGTGATAGCCGGAAATTCCTTTGACAGATCATAGCGGTTCACGACACCAAACTTTTTTATGGTATAAGCGCTTGTGCCATCCTCCCATTTTGGTCGCACCTTTTCTCCCTCCGTGCTGATGCCATTCGTTATGATATCATTGCACATATCTACAAAAATCTGATCTGCTAGACTCACTTGTCATTTCCTCCCATCTTTATGTCAAATCATATATCATTTCTATCAATGTATAGCAATGCCATATTATTATTTATTGTAGCGAATTTATCCCAGGAGCGCAACAAAAGAAGTTGCCTTTTGTCGCAAAAAGGATTATATTTATAGAAGAAATTAATCGAAGGAGTAAGACAGAATGAGCCAGGAAAAAGTTGACTTACGCAAAGAACAGAAACACAACCGTAAGAAGATCCTCAAAAAGCAAAAGATGGAACACATCCTTCTTGCTGTAGGCGGTATTGTTGTGGCAGTCGCTATCGTTGTATGGGCAGGATTTTCTGCACACACAAAATACGAGGAGAAAAAGGCTGAAACCCCTACTTATTACAGTGTAGATACCTCAGATCTGACAGAGTATCTTTCTTCTTTGCAAGACTAGTTCATATACATATTGATACAAGACATACAGGCACTTCACAAATTCATGTTGTGAAGTGTTTTTTTATGCATTTTTCACAGGCTATTGACATATCCTAGCAAAGCGTGTTATAAGTGTACTAGTACAACTAATACAGTTTCAGAAATGGTAAAGGTGGTGATTCCTTTTATGATTCAACTAAACTATCGGGACTCCAAGCCCATCTACGAACAGATCAAGGATGGCTTAAAGCGTCTCGTGATCACCGGAGCGATTGCTACCGATGAAAAACTTCCCTCCGTGCGCGAACTTGCAAGCCAGTTGGCGATCAATCCCAACACCATCGCCAAGGCGTTCCGTGAATTGGAGCAGGAAGGTTACATCTACACGATCACAGGCCGTGGCAGTTTTGCTGCAGACAGAAAAGATATTTCAGCCGGGAGGAATGACGAATTGCTAAAAAAATTTGACGAGATCGTAAAAGAACTTCTCTTCTTAAGCGAAGACAAGGAGCAATTAAAAGAACGCATTGAAGTGCTGGCAAAAGGAGGTGGCAAAGATGATTCAGATCAATAATGTTTCCAAATCTTTCCATGGCACACAAGCCCTCGACCATTTGCAGATGCATGTACCTAAGGGTGCCATCTATGGTCTGGTCGGTCCCAACGGTGCCGGAAAGTCCACCATCATCCGTCATATCGTCGGTGCCTACCGCCCAGACGAAGGCGAGATCCTCATTGACGGTGAAAACATCCGGGAAAATGCGTCTATCAAAGAAAAAATTGCCTACATCCCAGATGAGATCTTTTATTTTTCGCAAGCGACCACGCTTGATATGATGCATTACTACAAGGGCTTATATCCGAGTTTTGACGAGCAGTATTTTTATAAGATCTGCAAGTGTTTTCCTATGTTAAACCTCAAGAAACCTATCCGGTCTTTTTCCAAGGGTACCATCAAGCAGGTGGCATTTGTTCTGGCTCTGTCCATCCATCCTGCCCTGCTCGTTTTGGATGAACCGGTCGATGGCTTGGATCCGGTCATGCGCCGACAGATCTGGAGCCTGATCATGGGCGAAGTTGCTGATCGTGGAACGACCGTACTCGTCTCCTCACACAATCTGCGTGAGTTGGAAGACGTCTGCGATCACATCGGCATCCTAAGCCATGGCCATATCATATTGGAACGCTCTTTAGACAATTTACAGAGCAGTGTCACCAAAGTGCAGGTTGCCTTTGACGGCGATCTTCCACCGATCCCGGAGGGACTGCAGGTTTTACATTCCGTGACCAACGGGCGTGTTTCTACCCTGATCTTAAAAGGTCAGCCACGGGAGGCGCAGGAAAAAATGGCAGCCTTGCATCCACTGCTTTTAGATGTTCTTCCTCTGAGCCTGGAAGAAATCTTTATCTATGAAATGGAAGGAGAACATTATGAAGTCAAAAACATCCTTTTTTAACAAGACCATATACAAGAAAAATCTGACTCGCTTTGTGGCTTTTCCGCTTCTTTACTTTGCATTTCTTTTTATCAGTATGTCCTGCAATATGCTTGTAAACCGCCTGAATATGCAAAAGTCCCCGGACGCCTATATCCAGACCCTAAAAACACATCAGGATTTGTATGAAGGGGTGATGAACGGAAATGTACCAATCTTTGTTGCTATTTACATGATCTTAGTGACCTTGGCTGTCTTTTCCTATTTATACCAAAGACGGTCCTGCAACATGATGCATGCTTTCCCGGTCAACCGTAAGATCATGTTTTCAACCGGTATTGCTTCTATTTTGACGCTTACTCTCCTGCCGCAACTGGCAGTAACCCTGATCAATACCATCCTCTATCTTGTCTTTGGTGCCGGAAGTCTGGTATGGATTCCATGGTATTGGATGCTTTGCATGATTGCTTATGATCTATGCTTTTTAGGCATAGCCCTGTTTACCGCCATGATCAGTGGACAGTTGATTACAAATTTCATCTTCTACTGGATCTTCAATTTTATGTTTATGGCGGCTGAGGTCGTGATCCGCGTGCTTTTATCCTTCCTTTGTTTCGGTGTTTATTCTTCGGATATTTACCGGAACAAACTGCTCTGTATGACGCCGTCAGCCTATCTGCCGCATCATACCGGAATTTATATCAATGATGCCACCTACCGGATCTATCATATCCTGCCGGAGGCTCTGCCTACCCTGCTGGTCTATGCCTTAGTCGGCATTGGGCTTGCCGGACTCGCTTACCTGCTTTACCAGCATAAAGCTTTGGAAACCTGTGGTGATTTTATCGCAGTGCCATTTATGAAACCGGTATTTACACTGGGTATGACCTTTTTCGCCTCATTGTTGGCAACCGTCGGCATCGGTTATGCCTTAACCAATCTCCTTTCCGAGAATGAGACGGTATTTTTTATCAGCATCATGATCCTATGTCTCGGCATCGGTGTGATCCTTTATTTCATAATACAGATGCTGATTGACCGAACCAGACATGTATGGAAAAGGCGGTACATGAAATACTGCTGCATTTACACCGGCGTCATTTTCGCCTTCTTGCTCTGCGTGCGTTTTGATGTATTTGGTATCGAAAGACAGGTTCCGACAGCATCCGATGTTTTTGAAGTAGACATGACGATGGGAGAAACCACCTATGCTCTTACAGATGCCGATGAGATTGCGGATTTCATTTCGATCCACAAAGAGATCATAAATGAAAAAGAAGAACTTTTAGATTATTCCAGACATTGCAGCGAGCCTTATGGATTTTTGGATATTTCCTACCATTTAAAAGACGGCAGTTCACTGAGCCGTTCTTACCGTCTGCCGGATTATGCCGGCAAGTCCGAAGCATATCAGAATACCTGTCAAAAACTCCTGTCACTCTTTAACGACAAGGATGCCATCTTGACCCATGGTATTTCAAAAAACTATGCAGAACTTCAGGCAGAGGATGTGACTTTTTATCCTTTTGACGCCCCGGACGATGGATCTGAAGAAAAGACTTATACGAATGCCCAGTTGCAAAATCTCTATGAGGCATTTGTGCAGGATATTAAGGAAGGCAACTACAAGATCACAGATCTGGACGCCAGCGCGCCATGCTACTCGGATTCCTTCGCTCTTGTCCTAAGATCCCCGGAACCGATCCTGTTGGACCGCACCAAGTATTCCTTCTACTACACCGGTCGTTCTTCCTTAAGTTTATTTACAAACTACGTTAGCGTCACCGGCGCCCTGTCTCCGGTATCCAAAATGGCGGTCGCTGAGGAGACCAAGGAAGCCGTTGCCGCAAATGGAGATATGACCGCACATTTATATATCCACCCGACACCGGACTGCACCCATACCCTGCAGGCGATGATCGACATGGGCATGATCACAAACACCGATGATCTGACCCTATCCACAGCAGGGGAAGTCTATATGTTTACTGATGAGTAAAATATAAGTTACCATAATATAAGAAAAACCATCTTCGCGACCGCACTAATCGGGGCGAGATGGTTTTTCTTTGTCTTAACAATCTCCTTATTACGCAAAAAAGGAACGAATCAAATTCGTTCCTCATACAAGAGCGACAGACGGGACTCGAACCCGCGACTTCCTCCTTGGCAAGGAGGTGCTCTACCAACTGAGCCACTGTCGCATTTATTATGTCATCTCCGTGACGACAAAAATTATTATATATAACCCCCTATAGTTTGTCAACAAAAAAATAAGAATTTTTTTAACTTTTTTTCATATACTCTACTAGACACCGAAAACTGGGGGAATTATCGTGAGCAAGAAAACCAAAATCGTCGTATTTCATCTAAAAGAATTAATATATACTGCGGTATTTGCCGGTCTTGGCGTACTGCTTGTCATTCTCTTATGCTGGATGTTTTCCAGCCACGAGAAACCGGAGCCTGTGCAGGAAACCATCTACATGCCCGGCGTATATACTGCCGGATTTACCATGAACGACAGTGCCATCGAAGTCCAGGTCGTCGTCGATTCCAACCATATCAATGACATTTCCTTTGTCAATCTGGAGGAGTCCGTTGCAACCATGTACCCACTCATGCAGCCGGCGCTAAGTAACATCAGCCAGCAGATCTATGAGTCACAGTCTCTGGACAATATTACATACGAAGCCAACAACCAGTACACGACCGAGGTCCTTATGATGGCGATCGAGGATGCCCTCGACCATGCCAAAATAAAGCCTTAGTCAAAATCAAATCTTGTCAGGCTGCAATTTTTCACACCATATGAGGCATACTCCTCATTTGTCATATCGTGAAAATACGAACAGACCACGCGGGCAATGCCATTATGAGCAACGAGCATATAGGTCTTATCCGCCTCTTTGCCCAATTCATCCAAAAGATTGTAAATGCGCTGGGCTAACTGCAGCATAGACTCCCCGCCCTCGTGGCGGCATACAAACTGCTTTTTTGCCTCAAAGAAGTCCGCAGCATTTCTTGGCGAAGTTCCTTCCCATTTGCCGAAATTCTGTTCCACCAGACGCGGTTCCATGCGCATAGGCACACCTGTCATCTCCGAAATATGCCGCGCCGTCTCCGCAGCCCGGCTCAGCGGCGAATACAGGATCTCATCTATGACAATCCCTGCTTTGGCGATCTTCTGCCCGGTCGCAATTGCCTGCGCCTGCCCCAGGTCTGTCAAGGCTACATCCGTCTGCCCGCAGATACGGTCTGCAACATTCCATTCACTCTCTCCATGTCTCACAAAATATACTGGATGCATTCTATATCCTCCTGTGTAAAATACTTTTTACCATCATACCACAGGAAAACATTTTTCCCTACAAAAAAGAAACCTCTGCATGCTCACAGAGATTTCTTTTCATCTTATATGTGCTTTTTTTATTTATAAGCAAATACCTTCAATTTCACCAGAGTATAGTCATTGTAGCAGAAACGGGATGCCTCATCGCCATTCAAACGACGACCGGCTTTCCACTGTCCATCTACAAATTTGCCTTCTTCCAGTGCGATGATGTCATAGTTTGGTTTTTCCGGGTTTGCAGAAAATGGCGTGATCATGCAGCCATTCGCCAGGATATAATAGGTATCTTCCTCTGCCTTTAATATCAGGCACACACCGTCTTTTCTTGTCACAAGCGGTATGTTCATCATGACCTTGAAGCCAAAGCCGCCAAACATCATGGTGTCATTTTCCGGATCACTATTTGCCATCATTCCGGCAAAGCCCTTAGACGGATCGCTCGGCGTCATATCCATTTTTTCGGAGATCACTGCCTGCAAATCGTTTGTGCCATAAGCCCCTGTCAGAAGCGGCATCATGTCATTTAAGGTTGATGCACACCAACGATAGTCCTCGACATTCTGTGGCGTCTGTAAGAGCGGATCGGATACGTCCACCCCAAACAGATAGGCAGAAATATCATTGAAAGGCTGCCCCATATCCTCAAAGCCAAACGGCGCAAAACAGGTTGCGTGATAATGGCCGATCGTATAGATCAGACGCGGTGCGCAATGTGAATGTGTCGCTGTCTCCGGGATAAAGAGCGGATTGTCCATCTTGGTGTAGGTATCACAGATCTCGGTAAAGTATGGCACATAGATATCCGGAGAGATCACATCGATCGACGGTGCTGCGTAGCGCCATACCTCCATGACCTTGGCTACCGGTCCACCGGTCGGATATTTTCCGGCTTCTTCGCCCTTATCCAGCCAGCAGTTTGCAGAAAACGGCAGGTCATATACTGCCTTGCCTGCGGCAGCCACTTTCTCCACATAAGATGCCACATAGTATGCAGTAAAGATCTCTCCAGCACATGCTCCAAAGACCTGCTCCCAGTTTCCGGCATGAGCGCCATTTTCCACGGCTTCCCTGACACCGGCCTCCATGCTGTCTGTATGAGCCTTCATATAAGAAACAAATTCTGCCGGAACATCCTCTGCATATTTCGCATCAGCAAAATCGGAATGTTCCCGGTCAGATCCCTGCATACCGGTCTCGTTTTCTACCTGCACACCGATCACGGTACCCACGTTTTCATCGACTTCCTTGATATGTGCCATAAGATGAGCAAAAGCATTCGCATCAGCCTTCACTGTCTCCTCACCAAAAGCGGAAAGCGTCGTATATTCCATGCCATAAAATGCCATCAGTCTGGTCTTATTCTTACCCTTTTCCATCTGGGCTCTCGGGAATCGCACCATATCCTTTTTCACCCATTCCGGCGCATACATACACTGGGCATTCTTCCATGTACCAAACCAAAGGAAGATCAGATGCATTTTTCTTTCTCTCGCCTGGTTGATAAGTGTATCAACTAATGTGAAATCAAATTGTCCTTCCACCGGTTCTGTCAGTTCCCATGTCACAGGGAGCAGTAAGGTATTTAAGCCTTCCTCTTCTGCCTTATCCCAGACGCCCTGCATATAGGCGGCATCGGATGAACTGGAGTTGTGTGACTCTCCGGCGATTGCGATAAAAGGTTTTCCATCTACGGTAAATACGGTTCTTTTACTTGTCATAATCCTATCTATCCTTTCTATTTTACTTTCTTTATGATGACTCCTATCCTAACCTCATTTTCCATCGATTGTAATTTCCAATGACGCACACTCTGTCGCTTTTCACTTACCAAATCCGACATGGTATTCTCTTTTTTCCTCCGGCATGTTATACTTTCCCCATGAACATTACAGAATTACTCTCAAAAACAGTTGAAAAAAGCACGGTAGATCAGCCTGTCGTCAATTCTTACGCCGAGCATCAGGCATTTTTAGATACGACTTACCATTTCCAAAATTCTCCGCGCCGCCTGACCTACGACCTGGTCACCTTGACCGGCTGGCACACCAGTCCTCGGTCTAAGCAGGAGTTTTTCTATGCCACGATCTCTGTACCGGACGCTTACACTTTTTTGATTCCTTTTGAAAACGGTATGCGCTGTGCCCTCCATGCACATACACATATTGAACTCATCTACATTGTCGAGGGGTCTTTGCGCATCCATATCGAAGATCAGGACGTCAGCCTTTCACAGGGAGAAATGCTTTTGATCTCTGCCGGTGTCATGCACGGAGAATATCTTCTCGCCAGAGACTGCACCATCCTGTGTCTGGATGTGGACGATTCTTTCTTTGATCAATATATTGGCGCCGACCGCCACACCGACTATATGCAGGCACTCCGAAAACTTCTCAACCAAAAAAGAAGCGAATATCTCTATATCCGCTTCTCTCCTTTTGATCAGACACCTCTGACCTATCATGCTTTTTATACCATATTGGAAGAACTGATTGCCTGCCGCCCCGGCAAAAAACATATCATCATCGGCTATGTTGAGCGCATCATTGACCTTTTAACACAGGAATTTCGTATGCAGGTCATGACCGAAGATACCAAGGCATGGCACAATGCCCTGCTTTCTGATATCAAGCAGTACATCAATACCCATCTTGCCACTGTGTCAGTATCTGCCGTTGCCAATGCCTTTCACTATAGCCCGGACTATCTGAACCGTCTTTTTCGCGGGGCAGAAGATATTACCCTCTCTGCCTACATACAGGAGATCCGGCTTGCCAAAGCCATGCAGTTTTTACACACGACAGACCGCTCCATTGCCTCCATTGCCGAGGCTGTCGGCTACCATAATCAGGGCTTCTTTTACCGAAAGTTCAAGGAACGCTACGGTCTGCTGCCGGGGGATATACGAAGGTGATCCTACTCCGTCTTTCCCAACTCCTTGCAGATACGGTCATATTCTTCCTCATCCAACTTGTAATGCTTCTTATAGAGAAAATAAGAAAGTAGCATCAAAATGCCCGGCACGATGGACATAAAAATCAAAAGCCCCATAGCCTGCTGATTGGTCACATGGGAAAGTACTGCGTCGATCTGGGACAACTTGCTTGCCTCTGTGATCAGGTTCTGATTGCACTGCTGCTCTAATTCTGAAATCTGGTTGGTATAATCGGTAACCCCCAGCAAAATATATGCGGCTGATGTGACCGCTACAATGATGGCTCCACCCAGTTTGGTGATAAAAGGACGTAGGGATGTGATGATGCCTTCATCACGCGAACCAAATTTGAGTTCGTTGTACTCGACCGTATTCATAATAGAGATCATCATGATCAGATAGTAGCAATACTGTCCGAAATTACAGAGCATATAGCCGATCATAAGCACCACAAATTTGCCCATGCCCTTGCCCGGCATCAGCCCGGAGGCAAAGATCATGACATAACCGATGGTTGCGATCACAGCCATATAGCCCATGAGTTTCTTACGATGGATATGACGTGAAATGGTCGGATAAAAGATCATCAAAAATGCCGTAACCGACATACCGACGGTCGTAAACAAAGAATAAAGTCCACCTTCATATCCATAGATAGAATAAATATAAGTTGAACCGATACCGCCCACGATCAATCCATTGCCGATCTGCTGGATCAAAAAGATGACTGCTACCCAGATCAACTGATCGTTCCGAAAGATCGCATGTACCAGTTTCCTGAAACTGAACTTCTCTTTTGCCTTATTCTCCTGCGCCGTATCGCGGTGCTCCTTAGTACCAAAAATGGTGATACAAAGAAAAAGCGGTGCTAAGATACCGATCACCAGCGCAATCCTACCGTATGCGTAAGCAGCATTACCGCCAATGGTATTCTTGCCTGTCGTAAAAAGCGGTATCAGGATCGTTGCCGCCGTACCACCAATACCGGCAAAAAGCGTAGCTCTCGAGGCAAACTGGTTTCTCGCATCTGCATCGGAGGACAGCGCCGGAACCATGCCCCAATAAGAAATATCGTTCATGGTATAGGTAATACTAAAGGCAAAATACATGACACCAAAAAATACCACGAACTTCCAGCCCTGCAACTGCACATTAAACATCAGATAAATAACCACCGAGGTCGATAAAATGCCTGCCAAAAGCCATGGCTTGAACTTACCATATTTACTTCTGGTGCACTCGATGATATTGCCCATGATCGGATCATTAAAGGCATCAAAGACACGCGCTCCGATCATAATACCGGTGATGGCGGTCAACTGCGCTGCCGTCAGCGAATGGGTAAACAAGACAAAGGTCAAAAGATAACTGTTAATCAGTGCGTAAACCGCATCACGTCCCATCGTTCCCAGCGGATAAGTGATCAAATTCCGCTTTCTGAGTTTTTCTTCATTCTCCATAAAAAGTACCCCTTTCCTACTCTCCATATTATATGTGTATATTCTACAACGAATAGAAAAGATACGCAATTCTTATGTGCAGTTTTCATAATTTATATCCTCTTCTTGCAAATATCCGCCAGACAGCATTTATCACAATAAGGTGCAGTCCGCGCGGTACACACGGCACGTCCGTGATCGACAAGACGATGGCAGAGTTCACTGCCCTCCTCCGGTGGCACGATCTTCCAAAGTTCCATCTCCACTTTTTTCGGATCCTTGATGCCGTCCACCAGTCCGATCCGGTTGCAGAGTCGGATACAGTGGGTATCCGTCACGATTGCCGGCTTGCCAAAGACATCCCCCATGATGAGGTTGGCACTTTTTCGCCCCACGCCGGGCAAGGAAAGCAGGGCATCAAAATCATCCGGCACATGGCAGTCATACTGATCGCGCAGCATCTTCATGCAGGCACTGATGTCCCGCGCCTTACTTTTGCCCAGTCCACACGGATGGACATATTTTTCGATTTCTTCCGGGGTCGCCTCCGCCAGCGCCTCTACCGACGGATAAGCCGCAAAAAGATCCTGCACTACAACATTGACTCTGGCATCCGTACACTGGGCAGCCAGACGCACGCTGACGAGCAGTTTCCACGCATCATCATAATCCAGGCTACAATGAGACTCCGGGTATTCTTCCTTTAATCTTTCTATGACAAGTTTTGCTAATTCTTTTTTTCGCATCCTTTTCTCCTCTACTCATACTCCGGCAGATGTATGCTTCCGCCTTCAAACATTGCCTTGACCTCTCCTATAAAATAAAGAGATCCAAAAATAATAATACGTTCTCCTTTTTCTTCTCCTAAAGCGATCGCCTTTTGGATCCCATCCAAAAGATCTCCACTTACCACAGCAGACATTCCATCTTCCAAAAGATTCTGACACAACTCGTCCGCCTGTAAACTGCGACTGGTATCAACCGTAGCACACAAAAAGGTGTCTGCCAGCGGATACATGGTCCGCATCATCGACCGATAATCCTTATCTGCCATAACTCCTACCAAAAAGACAAATTTTTCATCCGGAAACATATTTTTTAGTGAGTTGAATAACGCTTCAACTCCCTGTGGATTATGAGCTCCATCTGCCAAAACATACGGTTTTTCGGACAAAACCTCCATTCGTCCTGGCCACTTAGCTTCCGCTAACCCTTGTCGAATGATTTCCTCTTTTTTCGACAAAAAGTTATCCCCGAGATATCCACAATGGTTATTGAATAATGTTTCCACTACACCCACAGCCAATGTGGCGTTAGCCCTCTGAAATACGCCGTTTAGCGGTATTTCGTAGGTTGAGATTTTTGTCAACAAGTTATCCACATTTGTAATGGGGACATCCAAAATCTCCGCCTGTTTTTTTATCACATCCGCTGCTTTTTCATCCATAATTCCAAGAACTGCATGGGTACCTTTTTTCAAAATCCCGGCTTTTTCCGCTGCAATTTCTTCTATGGTATTTCCAAGAATTGCCGTATGATCATATCCAATATTTGTAAACGCACAAACCTCAGGAACAACGGATAATCCCGCAGTCGAATCTTTCGCCCCACCGAGTCCCGTTTCTAAAACAACGAAGTCACAATTCTTCTCTTTAAAATATAGCACTGCCATTCCCAGGCACAAATCAAACATCGTTGTTTCCTGTCTCATCGGAAGTGCTAACACACGTTCTCCTAATCGTATGACATCATCTTTTCCAATTTCTTCTCCGTCAACAACGATACGTTCTGTAAAGCGGATCAAATGTGGTGATGTAAATCTTCCTACAACAAAACCGGCAGCATGTAATATACTACTTACAAATGCTGCCGTTGATCCTTTTCCATTGGTTCCGGCAATATGAATGATTTTCATGCCCGTTTCCGGATGTTCTAAACGTTCCATCATTTCCGCGGTCACATCTCTTCCATATGCCTTTCCAAATCTTCTTTTTGATTGTATGATTTCGATAATTTCTTCGTATTGCATGTGCGCTATACCACCATGATAATGCCTCCATCATTGGCATACATACTGCTGACACCTGCCGTATCAACAATAAAAATATCCTTAAAAGAGGCTACCTTTTCTATTTTTTCTTTTAATTGTAGCGCACGCTCCCTACAGTTACAATGGGAAATTGCCAGAACACGGTTCTCACAGTTCTTGGTCACTTCCATCATGGACTGGACCATACGATCCAATGCCTTGTTCATGCCTCTTGCCTGGGCTAACTGTTGAATGGAGCCTTCCTCGGTCGATCCCATGATCGGCTTGATGTTGAGGGTGCTGGCAAGTTTTGCCTTCAGATTGCTGAGACGACCTGCTTTGCGCAGGGTCTCTAAGGTCTCCAGTACAAAGAAAGTGTGCTGGTTTTCGATGTAATTACCGACATTTTCAACCACTGTCTCAAAATCCATACCGGCTTCTTCACAGGATGCAATATAGAGTCCGATCAAAGATTCCCCGACAGAAGCGGACTTGGAATCGATCACACAGATCTTCTTATCCTCATGGTCTTCTAAGAAAAGATCCTTTGCCAGACAGGCACTGTTGTAGGATCCGCTCAACTGTGATGACAGGGTGATCACATAAATATGGTCTGCATCACAATCCATCGCCTGCATATAGGCATCCGGGGAAGGACAGGCTGACTTTGGGCTCTCCTCACTGGCAGCGACCTTTTTCAAAAAATCTGCCTGATCAAAGGTCATATCATCAACGATCTCTGCATCATCGACCTGTAATGTCAGCGGAACATTGGCAAAATGTCCGTTCTCTTTCATTTCTTCTGATAATTCTCCACAAGAATCAATGATTATTTTATACATAAAAACGCCTCCCAACCTGTTTGTGGTTTTGTTTTATTTCTCACGTGGTTTTCATCACCACATCATAATAATATATAAAACCACTTTTGTAAATACTTTTTGCGCATTTTCCAGCAAAAGTGGCTTTTTCCTACTCTTTTACAAGACAAAAGTCAAAATATAGAGCGATTGATTTTCAAAATAGGTCAGTTCCTGCTGCCCCTCCAGATATGTAAAGATTCTATCCTGCCCGATCAGATCGTCTTTTACTTGCAGGTAATCCTGCAAATTTGACATACGAAGGGAGATTTCTGTCGCACCCCGTCGATATTTTTCTCTGATCCGGCTGCCAATAGCAGACAAATCTGCTGTCTCAAAATACAGACCTTCCTGATAAAAGTAATTGTCCGTCACGGATTCACAGGCAGGCAGGTCAAAGGGCATATCCGCCGTATGGGTCGCCGCCAGATCCTGCGTACTGGCGCCCAGATAGCCGTAATCGATCTTCTTGGCACCCTGCAATTCTCCCAGAAAATGGGTGTTGCCCCAAGTGGTATCAATATAATAGTATTCTCCGTCCAGATTGGCCAGATTCCATGCATGGTTATCGCCACCTGCCAGACCGGTCACCACGATAGACGACACGCCCAGTTGCCACAAAAGATATTGCGTCGCATCCGCATAGCCCTGACAAACCGTCTTCTTACCTATAAATACGCTGATGATATTCTGATTATTCTGGCTATCGGCATCATAATCCACCTGACTGATCAGTGTTTCATAGACATACTTGACTTTTTCATAATCGGAGGCATCGCTGTCGATCCCAGCCAGCCAAAGGTCTGCAACATCGTCGATCTGCGCTTGCAAGTCCTCCCGCTCCTGCTGGGTATAGGTATAGGTCGGCATAAATTCCATGCCGATCACCTGATCAAAACTGGAATAGGTGTTGTACTGGTAACCGGATGTCCAGAAAAGCCCGCCGTAATCTGCCATCACACAGCGATATGCCTTGTCTAAGGCATCCTGATCCTTGGTGGATACCGTCACGCAATCGGTATGATGCTGGATGCAATCTAAGATCTGATCGTAGACTGTCTGCTCCTCTGCCGACAACTGCTGGTAGGCAAAGCGGTCTGCCGAAATGGTCTCAACCTCTTTTGCCTCGCCCACAACGACCTTTTCCAGCCGCCCATTGACGGTCTCCTGTAAAAAATCCACCGGACCGCAGGCAGTAAGAAGTAAAAGGCAAAGACTGCATACAAGCCCCAGACAGGCATATATTCTATTATGTCCTTTTGTATTTTTTCTCATTCTAATTTCCAAAGGTTAAAAAATCGTTAAAGTTCAGGCTTCTCCATAAAAAGATACGATCAGATCTTTCAGGTTGCCGTAATCTGCCTGCCCCATCAATTCTCTTGCGGAATGCATGGCAAGCATAGGTACACCCACATCGATCGTGCGCATCGGTAAAAGTGCAGAGGAAATGGCTCCCAAAGTACCGCCGCCCACAATGTCAGATCGATTCGTATATTTCTGGTAAGCGATCCCATTTGCCCGTGCGATCTGTTCTACAATGCCAATGGCTTCGCAGTCCGTAGCATAAGATTGAGAAGCAGCCTCCTTGATGGCAAAACCATCTCCCATGATCGGCTGTGATGTGATGTCTGCTTTTTCCACATGATTTGGATGCAGGGCATGCGCCACATCCGCAGAGACCATCAGTCCCTGATAAATGGCATCTTTTGCAGTCCGAGCCGTCCATCCCATAGATTCATAGATCTTTTCGATGACATCGGTGAGAATGGCAGATCCTGCGCCCTGCTTGGTCCGGCTGCCGATCTCCTCGTGGTCGTAACAAATGCCGATATTTAAATGCTTGTCACAAGTTGCCTGACACATAGCCTCCATGATCGCAGCACAGGAACTGATATTATCAATACGCGGCGATGAGATCATATCCTCTCGCAGACCGATCTGAGCCGGTTCTTCCCAGACATAGATAGACAGTTCAAAGTCCAGAATATCCTCCACCGGCACTTGCAGTTCTTTTGCCAGAAATGTCATAAAGGCATCCTCATCCTCGCCCATGCCAAGCAATGGCAGCATATCGGCCTGGCGGTTGAGTTCTATGCCCTTATTGATCTCACGGTTCATATGGATGGCAAGGTTTGGGATGGTTGCCAATGGTCTTTTACTGTCGTACAGGCGCATCTGCGGATGTAGGCACTTATCTGACCGCAGTGCCACGCGTCCGGCGATCCCCAGCGGACGATCCAGCCATGTGTTCAGAATGGCTCCGCCGTAGACTTCCACATTCAGTTTATGATATTTCTTGGTCTTGACATCCGGGCTGGTCTTGATCCGCATACAAGGATAATCCGTATGTGCCGCAGCAATGCGGAGTGCGATATTATCCTGACTTGCCAGCATCTCATCCTTTTTTGGCACGGTAAATGCCAGGATCGTTGTGCCATGATGATTGATATAATACTTTTTGCTTTCTTCCAGATGCCATGCTTCTTCCATGGCAAGCGGTGCAAAGCCTGCCGCCTCTAAGTCTGCTGCGCACTGCTGCACCAGATGAAACGGCGTGATCCCCGCCTTCAAATATTTCACTAAGACCTCATTCTTCATTCTACTTCCTCCATATATAGCATATCGCCTTTTCTTACTGTCATACGTCCTATCTGCGCAGGACGGGCAACACTCTTTGTATAGGAAACAATCTAGGGCAAGTATGACCGGGGGGCACTGATGTTCCCGTCCTGCTCAGCCGCCGCAAAGCAAAAGGCGACATGCTATGCACGCCGCCTTTCCTTAATCATGCTGTATCCCAATTTCCTGCTCAATTTAAATCAAGATGTATAAACTAAAAAGGTACATTGAAAACGGTCTGATTAATACTTCGTAGATTAGCCTACTACTGTTACGTTTACTGCCTGTGGTCCCTTAGCACCATCTGTAACATCAAATTCTACAGCAGCGCCTTCTTCTAAAGACTTGAAGCCCTCCATGTTAAGGCCTGTGTAGTGTACGAAAACATCATTGCCTTCTTCGTCAGAGATGAATCCGTAACCCTTCTGGTTGTTGAACCACTTTACTGTACCCTTGCTCATTACAAGTACCTCCAAAAAAATTATCTATATTGGAAACCAATATGTGATTAGAGTAGCACACAAGCGCCGAAAAGTAAAGGCATTTCGGTCTTTCTTACACGGCTTTTTCCACTGCGATCGAAAGTCTCCTAAAAAAGGCTAATACCCATGTTTTCCATGCTTCTTCCATGCTTCGATCCAGAGAAAATCCCTGCATGGTGCAACCTGCCGTCACCAGTAATTCTTCCCCGACATAGCGTAAATTCAGGGTCAGATTGGCTACCTCGGACGGCTGGATGGAAAGACTCTGTCCCTCTATGATCTCGCGTAAAAGTTTTTGCGGACATAGAAAGGTAAAATGAAAAGATGCCGGTTTGCGCTTGCCCTTGATCATATCAAAGCACAATTTGCGCACATAGCCATAAGGCACACAGCGCTCCCCGGACAGTCCTTCCTCCAAAAGTTCCTCCTCGGTTAGATAGCCCTTGGTCAGATGTCCGTCCAGAGAATAAGTCATCCTGGTCGTGATCGTCGCATCTGACAACAAGAAACGATCAAAGGCTTCCGACGCCAAAAGGTCATTCATGCAATTTTTTACATCTAATACTTTAAGTGCTAACATTCTCTCTCCTTGGTATCTGTGATAGGTCACTGCCTCTATTTTAACAGAACTCCTGCTTCCCGCCTATCCTTATTATATACGCCGGAAAGATTCATACAGATCCAGCGCCCCATAGCCCCACTGCCTGTTGGGATAAAGGTCACCGGGGATCGGCCTTGCCCCCCGGATCAAAAAAATTTTAACTTGTGTCGTATTGACCAGAGTATCCTGCCGTCTGTCGCACCATTGCAGATAAAGTGCCGCGGCCCCTGATGCGATCGCCACAGCCCCGCTGGTACCGGTCTGCCTTTCATACCGGGCTTCCGCCGGGAAATTGCCCCTGCCTGCTACTGCTCCTTCGACCGCATAGCCCGGTGCCGCCAGATCCGGTTTGATCCGCCGGTCTATAGTATAGCCACGCCCGCTTTCCAAAAGAATAGCATTTTCCACGGCATTGTAGCCTGCAATGGTCAGAACGCGGTTGGCATCCGCCGGATTCATAATGGTCGTATCCGGGTTGGATGCCAGAAAGTAGATGCGCCCACATGTCAGCGCCTGCCCCGGCAGATACATATGAAATTCTCCCGGCTGTCCGTTTTCGCTGTAGACCCGGATCCGCCATATGCCCTGCGCCGGTTTTGTAAAACGATAATAGATCAGTTGGTTGCCTGCCGTGGCTTCCGGGAAACTGTAGTCCACTTCCACCGTCGTTCCATCCAGAGGAAAATCATAGATCTGACTACCCGCCGTCTGGATCCCGACCGCCGGATGTACCTCCCCGGAAGGCGAAACGATCGCCACCTCATAGCGGGCAGGTGCCAGACACCACTGTTCCATGACAAAACCGCAGACATCTTCTTCCACCACAACTTCCACCTGCCGGTAGGCCTTTTTCCCCAGTCCTTCTTCTATGTCCTCCGCCGTAAAGACTCCCTGAAAATGCTTTCTTGCCGCCGCAAGATTTCCGGTCGCCGTCACTACACATCTGCGGTAGGCAACCGCCAGATCATTCAGATAAAGTGCCAGGGAATTGTTGCCGCTGTGGCTGCTGAGCCCGCAGCCCAAAGACATACAAATCACGAGCGCCTGCCCCCGCATCCTTGCCAGTTCATCCAAAAACTGTATGCCGAACATGATGTCATTTTCCGCATAGCAGGTCGCATCCTCCGGGATAAAATAATACTGGCGCAGATAAGGTTTTGCCTCTTTTAAATGCACCATGGCGATGTCCGCCGCCGGTGCCGCCCCACTGTGATCTCCTACGTCACTGCCTGCAGCCACGCTCGCCACATAAGTTCCGTGCCCGGTCGCATCACGATTGCCATAGACAGAAAGGCTATCTTTTCCATACACTCTGCCGTAATAAGGCTGTGGCAGGTCATCCGCCGTTCTGGCCGTGCCTTCGTTTTCTTCCACATAATTCTGATCCCAGACCGCGACGATTCGGCTTTCCCCAGCGGCATCCAAAAATGCTGGATGGGTCGTATCGATTCCAGAATCCAAAAAGCCGATCAAAACGCCTTTTCCATCCAAGCCCAGCGCCGGGTTTTCCCGCACCTGCAGGATCCCTGCTGCATCCAGGGCTTCCATGGACAGAGGCTGGTAGCAGTTTGGTATGGCATTATAGTGGTAATTTGCCACCCGAAAGTCGGGATAGCGATCGCGCGAGACAAAAAGAATGGTGTAATTGTTCCCCACATCCAGACCACAGATGCCATCCGAAAGCGGAGGCAAATATGCCGTGTTGCGCACGATCAGATCGTAATAATCATTTCCATAGATCATATCATAACAATTCATATAATATCTTATGCTATGATCTGCTTTCTATATCCAATTCCTGCAAAAATTCTTCCAGATAAGTCTCGCCTTCCTCATAGGCAAAATCCATAAAATACGCATGGGTCTGCTCATAGGCAGCCTGCTCGCTTTCCGGCAGGGCGATCTGCCCTAAGGTCTCCAAGCCCCGCTCGATCGATCCTGTATCATAGGAAGCAAAAGCCTCCTTGATCTCCTGCCAAAGATACTGCCTTTTGTCGCGAGACATGACCTTTTTCTGCTCCGACTCTTTTTCCGTCTTTGCCAGAGCATCCTGCATATAGGAAAGTTCTGCCCGCACTTCCTCTAAGGCATCATCCATACAGGAAAGGAGTTCCTCGATGTGGCGATCAATGTATTTCTGATTGCCTACGATCGCCGCCATTTCTAAAACTTCCGCATATTCGCTGAGATATTCCTTCTTGATCTGTCGGCTGGCACTCTTGACACCATGCACCTTGGCACGGAAAAGTTCCCGGTCCTCCTTAGCATAGACTGGCAGTTCCTCCCGCAGTTCTTCCATCTCATCCAGATAGGTCTGCAAAGCCCGCGCATAGATCTCGATATGATGTGCCTGCCCCGCGTTGTCCCGCAAGACGACCGGCGTCTGCTTTTCTTTGGGCAGCAATTCCTCCAGCGTGTTTTTGAAGCGGAACATATCAATCGGCTTGCCCAGGAAGGCATCAAATCCCTTGTCCTTAACAGCCCGTAAAATATCTTCCTGATCGCTCGCCGTCAAAAGCACCAATGGCACTTGACTGTATTTGCGGATCTCGGCTCCCGCTTCCAGCCCATTGACTTCCGGCATAAGATAATCCAAAAAGATCAGATCATAGTCCTCATGTCTGGCAGCCTCAACTGCTTCCATACCGTTCGCCACGATGTCCAGTTGTACTTTCCAAGGGACTATCATATGGCGGAAGATCTGCTGATTGATGACCATATCATCTGCCAATAAGACCCGCGCCGTCGGATAGACATAATCCGGGCAGACATCATCCTTGTAGTTGACTATTCTATCAACCAAAGTAAAGTGATTGATCTCACCCGGCTGGATTTTGCCTTCATCCGCCTTTCTATGGCAGAAGGTCACCTCTACCCTTGTACCCTTTCCCTGCTGGCTCTCCACCTTGCAATCGCCCTGCATGAGTTTGCATAATTCCTTGACAATAGTCATGCCAAGTCCTGTCCCCTCCTGTCCGTCCACGGTATAGGTACGATAGGACTCAAACATATGCGCCATCTGTTCTTCCGTCATGCCCGCTCCGGTATCCTCGATCAGGCAGCAGAAACGCACCCGGTCATCTTCCAGATCCTGACAGGACAGGGTCAGGTCGATCTGACCGGATTTGGTAAATTTGACCGCATTGGAGATCACATTTTGCAGGATCTCCCGCACATGTTCCTCATCCCCAATGACTGTCTGCGGGATCGGCGTTGCAAAACGCGCCCGACAGCCGACATCATGCCCATGCAAGTTGTATAAGAGCATCTGCATGAGTTCCGTGATCAGGTGTTCCATGGAATAAGCGTGTTCTTCCAATTCCAAACGTCCCACTTCCATCTTTGAATACAAAAGGATCTGATCGATCTTTTCTAAAAGATCATTGCCTGCACCTCGCACATAAGAGATCATGGCACGGTTTCTGGCAGAAATGGCATGGCTGGTCATGAGGATGTCACTGGCTCCTATAATGGCATGCACCGGTGTCCGCAGGTCGTGGCTCATGGTCGCAAGCATGTGGCTTTTCATCTGTGCTTGCCACTGTGCCGCCTTGCTCTCCTCGGTCAACTGCTCCAGACGCGCCCGCTCTGCCGTCACATCTGCAACCGACAACTGATAGCCTAAAAGCCGCTTGCCCTGACAGATGATACGCTCTTTACATTCATAAGTCTTGTCCCGATAGACATAATCACCCACACCGCCGTCCTGCACAAAGATCATATCCTTATGTTTCCAGAAGAAGTCATGGATATCCTCAAAATTGCAAAACTCCTTGCCATCCAGGAAAATATCCATCGCCATACCATTGGCATCGATCAATTCCAGGTTTTTATCCAGCAAAAACTGCGCCACACTGGAATTTGCAAAAGCATTCTGCTGCATGACCACGCTGGTCGCCACCAGACGATTGGCAAAGATCAGATATAAGATGATAAGACAACTTGCCAGACATACCACCAAGAGCAGGGAATGTCCCCGTGTTGATTTGACCTGCCAGGTACTGCCCACCACAGACGGCAGACAAATGGCGATAAACATAAGGGCATTCGTGATGCTGTCGCGTTTGGAAAAATGCTGTGTCTCATATGAATATAAGGCTCCCGCCAATACAAAAAGCGCGTTAGAGATCGTAAAGAAACGAAATGCCACCACATAGGTATCCGGCTGGTCGAAATGTAAAAATATCAGGATAAGTAAAACGATCAGATAAAGAAATAAGCCCACATGGATAGCATGAGGCAATTTGATATGCAGATAATCGACCGCATAATAAGAGATAACGGTCGTCAGCGTCAGTATCAGTAGATTTTCCAACTGGGCAAAAAGACCTACGGCTCCCGTCAGCATCAAAACGATCCGATAAAAATCAAAGACGGCGATTACACCTAAAAAGAGAGGCAAAAGACGATGTTCTCTGGAATACACATGATGCGCGATATAGGCAAATACCGTGACCAGTGTCACCAGCAAACATACCACTTGAAATCCAAATACCATCTAAATTGCCTCCCATCGGTTTATGATACGCTCGATCTCGGAACGTATGTAAACCGGCTTGTATGGTCTGACGACATAGCCTGCCACATTTAAGTCCTTGCATGCCATGATCGTCTTGGTGTCACAGAGTGCAGATACAAACATGATTGGCACACTCTCCTTTGTCATATCCATGACCCGCTTTGCCGCCTCGATGCCATCCATCTGCGGCATGTCGATATCCAACAGGATCAGATCCGGATATGGATTCTTCTCTAAATATTTGATCAGTTGTGCGCCCGACTTCAAAAGCGTCACCTTGTAATCATCCTTTAAAATGTCATAGATCATCTGTAAATTGGTCTTCATATCATCCACCGCAATGATATGAACCTCCCGCTGATGCTTGATCATTTCCTTCCGCTCGGTCTCAGAAGCAGCCGAAACTTCCTGCTTGCCCTTTGGCGGCAAGATGGCGATCGACATATTGGCACGGTCAGACAGATCCAGTGTCGTGCCATCCAAAAGCCGCACGATCGGTCGCAGATTGTGGGCATCCGCATTCTCCTTGATCACACCGACCCTGCCATCGGACAATTCCACCTCGGTGCCCTTTGGATAAAGAGGGATGGAACGCAGCATGACCTCAACGACCTCCCGGTCAAAAAGGATCCCGCAACCGCCCATAAGATACTCTGCCGCTTCACACGGCGCATAAGGCTCTTTGTAAGGACGCTTGGAAACCAGCGCATCATAGACATCTGCCGCATGTAAGATCTTGGTAAAAAGAGTCTGCTCCTCACCCATGACACCATTAGGATAGCCTGTCCCATCGACATTTTCATGGTGAAAGAGAACCGCCACCTTGATCTGTGCAGAAAGGTCAAAACGATCCTTGATGAGTTCATAGGAAATGACCGGATGCTCCTGCATACGCTTGTATTCTTTCTGGGTCAGACGCCCCGGCTTGTTGAGGATCTCCCCCGGGATGGCAAGTTTGCCCAGATCATGCAAAAGGGCTGCCGTGACCAGTTGTGCCATCTCTTTTTCATTCATGTGCATTTCCATGCCGATCACACCGCACAAAACACCTACATTCACGGAATGTGCATAGGTATAATCGTCATAGGAACGCAGATCCAGCATATCCAAAGAAATCCTTCCCTTGGAAAGGATCTCTTCGACCAACTTTTCTGCCACGACCTTGCAGCCGTCAATATCTCTTTTTTCGATGCAATCCATGCCCTCCGCACGCAGTTGCGGCGAAATGGCATCCTCCACCTCAATGTCCTGTGTCAGTTCATCCTCGATGTAGATACCCGCATAGCCGTATTCGATCAGTTTTTCGATGTAATTGTCCGTCAGCAGGATATGACTGCCAACCAGCGTTCGCCCATTACTATCATATAGGCTGGTCGCCAGCTGCATCCCTGCTTTTGCTTCCGTCAGTGCGATGTATCTCATGTATATCTACTCCCTCAATACCGTAAAAAATTATCCTTCGATCAGATTGGCTTCTGCTCCACGCATCACGATCTTTGGTCCGCCCTTTTTCGTCACATAGTCCTCTGTGATAATGACTTCCCCGATGTTGTCATCCTTAGGGATCTCATACATGATATCCAGCATAAACTCCTCTATGATGGCACGCAGGGCTCTTGCGCCAAGTTCTCTCTGCTTTGCCTGTTTTGCAATGGCATGCAGTGCCTCATCCGTAAACTCCAACTTGACCTCATCCAGTTCCAGTAACTTCTGATACTGCTTGATGATGGCATTCTTTGGCTCTTTCAGGATACGGACTAACATATCCTCATCCAGTGCCTCCAGTGAAAAGAGGATCGGCAGACGTCCCAGAAATTCCGGTATCATGCCAAAATTCTTGAGGTCTTCGACTGTCGCCTTCATCAGGATATTTTCTTCCTTGTCGTACTTATCCTTGAGATCTGCCATAAAGCCCATGGAAGATGCCTTGTTGAGTCTCTCCTTGATGATAGAATCCAGATCCGGGAAGGCCCCGCCGCAGATAAATAAGATATTCTTGGTATCTACGATGGTCATCGGCACCATGGCATTCTTGCTGCTGGCTCCGACCGGAACCTCAACCTCGGCTCCCTCTAAGAGTTTGAGCATGCCCTGCTGTACGGATTCCCCGCTGACATCACGCTGATTGGTATTTTTCTTCTTTGCCAGTTTGTCGATTTCATCAATAAAGATGATACCGCGCTCTGCCTTTTCCACATCATTGTCTGCTGCCGCCAAAAGTTTGGAAACAACGCTTTCGATATCATCACCGATATAACCTGCCTCGGTCAGAGAAGTCGCATCTGTAATGGCAAGCGGCACATCCAGGAGGCGCGCAAGTATCTTTACCAGATAGGTCTTACCACTACCGGTCGGTCCGATCATGAGCATATTGGACTTTTCGATCTCGATCTCATCCATGGTCCCGGTTGCCACACGCTTGTAGTGATTGTAAACGGCAACGGACATGACCTTTTTGGCGTATTCCTGTCCGACCACATACTCATCCAGTTCTGCCTTGATCTTGTGTGGTGGCGGAATATTCTTGATATCCAGCACAGGTGCTTCCTGCTTGTCTTCTTTCTTTTTCTTCTTTTTCAGACGCTGTGAGTTTGGCATGTTCGGCATGAAATCAGAAAGATCCGAAAGATTTACCATGCTGATATTTGGCATCTTGGAAAAATCAATGTTGTTTAAACTTGCATTGTCCCCACTGCCAAAGCCAAAACCTTCCATGGAATCAAAGGTCTTTTGCATACAGTCGTTGCAGATACAGATGTTATTTGGAATGTGGATCATCTTGCCGGCAACAGACTCCGGTCTGCGGCAGATATAGCAGATGTCCTCATAATCATCCTTTTTGTCGTTATTCGGATCTGCGACGCTTGGGTCTACCGTAGTATCGCCTGTCACTTCTACGACATCCGCATTCTTGTCTTCTTCTTCATCTATTACTTCTCGAAAATCATTATCGTGTTCTGACATATTTTTTCCTACTTTCTGTTTTTACTTATATTAGAGAATTATAAAACAAAAAAGGGGGAAACTCAACCGAGTTTCCCCATATTTGCATCTCTGTTATCGAATTTCTTCTATGTAATGGATCGAATCGTTCTGATTGAGTCCATTGATGAAGTCTGCATGCGAACATCGCTTGTTCAGATCGATCACGACCATAAGCACCGTGTCCTTGCCCTGTAAAGATTGCCGCTTCTGCTTGTCAACGGAAGCAATCTCGTAGCCATTCTTGGTCACATAATCATACAGCACCTCAATGCCGTCTGATTTATCCACTTCCAGATACAACTTAATCTTGGTGTTATGCTCATCCACATAATGGCTTAAAGCTGTCAGCACAGTCATAACGAAAGCGATGAAAAAGAAAGCCAGCAGGCTTCCTGCGATATATCCCGCGCCGATCGCTATGCCAAGACAGGCGGTCGTCCACAGACTTGCCGCCGTCGTCAATCCCTTGACGTAATTCTTTCCGGTTACAATGATCGTACCTACGCCGAGAAAACCAATGCCGCTGATGACCTGTGCCGCCAGTCGGGCAGGATCTCCCGTGCCATATGTCACAACCAGATATTCATCTGTGATCATGGCAATGGTGGCTCCCAGACAGACCAGCGCAAAGGTGCGCAGACCTGCGGGCTGCCCATGCGATCCACGCTCCAAGCCGATCAATCCCCCCAAGACCGTCGCAAGCGCCAGACGCACAAATACAGAGAGCAAATTAAACTGCTCTAAATATTGTAACATTTCCATGTCGTCCCCTTATTGTATATTGTCTTAGCCGACTACCTCTTTTGCGATATCCGGGTAGTTAGTGATGATAGCATCCACGCCGTACTGACAGCACATTTCCATATATGGTCTCTCGTTGACTGTCCATACGTTGAGTTTGAGTCCTTTTTCCTTGCACTCTTTGACAAATCCGTCATATTGCAGATTGTAAAGTGCAGGATGGAGTGCGTTGACACCGTGCTTTACGCCGTAAGACGGCATATCGATCGGACCGTCTGCATATAAAAATCCAACCTCTGCATCCGGCTTCAACTCGTGGATACGTGTCACTGTGTAATGATTGAAGGAAGAATAGCAAACGCGGTCTTCCATGCCCATTTCCTTGGTCAGGGCTAAGATCTTTTCCTCGATCTTTTCATAAAATACCACACCGGTCTTGATCTCAATGTTGATGAAAAGCCCGGTTGGCTTTAAGAGTTCAAACACTTCTCGCATGGTAGGGATATCAGCATGCTTATACTCCGGTTTGGTGCGGTTGTAATTGAATGCCCGCAATTCTTCCAAAGTATAATCCTTGACCCATCCCTTGCCATCGCTGGTACGGTCGATCGTCTCATCATGGATGACGACAATCTGGTCGTCCTTTGTCAACTGGATATCCAGTTCCACTCCGTCAGCGTCTAAATCTACCGCCTTCTGAAAAGCGGCAAGTGTGTTTTCCGGTGCATATCCGCTGGCTCCTCTATGCGCCCATACAAGTGGTTTTGTGCTCATTATGTATTACTTCCTCTCTCTTAATCTTCAAAATCAAATGCATCAATCCCCTGCTTGATACCTTCTCTGCTGTCGCCGTGTTTTACAAACTGCATGGTAATAAATGCGATCACCATAAAGACTGCGGCATATGGGAACAGCGCCTTGTAGCCGACATGCTCCATCAAAAAGCCTGCTACGATCGGTGTAACGATCTGTGCTGACATACTAAAGGTATAGTAATAGCCGGTGAACTTACCGATGTCACTTCCCTTACACATTTCCAGAACCATCGGCAGACTGTTGACATTGATGCCTGCCCAGCCAAATCCTACTAACAAGAAGAGAACATAGAGAACCGGGCTGAAGGTGTCACTCATAAGTGAAAATGCAAGTGCCACGATAAAACTGATCAGCATCAGGATGATACCACTCAAAATGGTCTTCTTACGTCCAATCTTGGCTGCGATAGAGCCGACCGGAACATAGGCTAAGATGGCACCACCGGTTGCAACGGTAAGGCAAAGGGATGCCTGACCGGTCGTCATTTCCCATACGCTCTTTGCGTAAGTGGTAAACCATGTCTCCAAAGCATTGTATGCGAAGAACCAGAAAGCTACGGAAAGGAGTAAGAAGATCAGACTTCTCTTGACATCCTTTGGCAGTTCTGCATTACCGGACTCATCCTGTACTTCCAGATTCTCTTCCGGATGTGCAGCCTCATATTCGCGCATCTGCTTATTTAAGTCTACTTCATCTACCGTGATCATAACGATCATGACGGCTACGACCATGATACCTGCTACGATCAGAAAGATCGGGAAGTAGTTCTCATGCTCGCTCTTGGAATTCAAAGTCACACTGGCGATCACCAGATACATGATACCGCCCAGTGCTCCCATCAGATTGATGATGGCGTTGGCTCGGCTTCGCAGTGGCTTTGGTGTGATGTCCGGCATCAAAGCAACCGCCGGGCTGCGGTAGGTTCCCATGGCAACCAAAAGTGCTCCCAATACCCCGATAAAGAGTGCCAATTTGGCTGTCGACGGGTTCTCATAGTAAGAATTATCGATGAATGGGATCAAAAGCATCAGGATGACTGCTGCGATCGTTCCAAACAGGATAAATGGCTTACGCTTGCCCCATTTGCACTTGCACCGGTCGGAAATACCACCAAAGAGCGGCAGTAAGAACAAGGCAAGTACATTGTCCGCTGCCATGATGGCACCGGAGATCGTCTCATTCATATGGAATGTGTAGGTCAGGATGATCGGAATGATGGCATTATACATCTGCCAGAATGCACAGATGGATAAAAACGCGAATCCGACCTGAACCGTCTTTTTTACGTTTAGTTTCATTTGTAAAAAACCCCCTTATTTTTTAATAATACACAAAGATTATACCATTTCGCCCCATGTGGGTAAAGTAAAAAGAACGTTAAATAATAGCCATAGTTTCCATCCCGGAGTTGTAACTTTTTTCCCATCATGCTAGAATTTAGATAGAAATTTTCAGATGCGGGGTTTTACTATGTATATTCAACTAAACGGACAGATATTATCTTATGAAAAAGAGGGAGAAGGCAACCCCATCATTTTTTTGCACGGCAATGGAGAAACACACGCGATCTGGGATCGCATGATCGCAGAAATGTCCATGGATCATACGGTTTATGCCATCGACAGCCGCGGACAGGGTGAAAGTGCCACCCCAAAAGAATATCATTATAAAGATATGGCAGCAGACGTCATCTGCTTTATCGAGTCCTTACATATTGAAAAGCCGGTCTTGTGCGGCTTTAGTGACGGCGCCATCATCACACTGCTCGTAGCCTTAAAACGCCAGGATCTTCTTTCCGCCATTGTTCTGTGCGGAGCCAACCTGAGCCCTAAGGGTCTGACCGGCTCTGCCAGACGCGAGATCAAATCTCTTTACAAAAAGACAAACAGTCCACTGGTGGAAATGATGCTGTTAGAGCCGGACATTGCGCCGGACAAATTGCGTTCCATCAACCTTCCTGCTCTCGTCTGTGCTGGCAGCAAGGATATGATAAAGCCCAAGGAGACCCAGACGATCGCAGATCACCTGCCACAGGCGACCCTGCATATCTTTGAGGGCGAGACACACGGCTCTTATGTCGAGCACACCGATAAACTCGCTCCGGTCTTACGCAAGTTTTTGTAGGGTTTTCATTTAAGACAAAAGGGAAAATCCCATAACGGCAATGCCCAGGACAACCAGAATGATCCCGGTTACTCGGTTTAAAGTCTTTGGCTTTGCCTTATTTGCAAAAGCGGCAGCGATCCGCGCCCAGATCAGGGTAAAGACAATGCAGAGGATCCACACGGTCACGTCCGGCAAGCCACCGATCGCAAAATGTGATACTGCCCCGGTCAGTGCCGTAAATGTCATAATGAACACACTGGTGCCTACGGCGGTCTTTAATTCATAACCCAAGACAGATGTCAGGATCAGAAGCATCATCATGCCGCCTCCTGCGCCGACAAATCCACAGATAAAACCGATCAAAACGCCACAGATGATCGACTGGATCACACGTTTTTTCGGTGAAACACTCTCCATAGATTCTTTTGTCGTCATGACCGGTCGGACAATAAATTTTATTCCCAGTAAAAATGTCATAAAGACAGAGAAATTTCCCATGGTTTTCGATGGTACCAAGCTGGAAATGTAACTTCCCACGACCGTAAAGAGCAGAACGCTTGCCATCATGATCAAGCCATTTTTTATGTCCAGATTCTTGTGTTTTCCGTAGGTGTAGGCAGAAATTGCACTCGCCAAGACATCAGACGATAAAGCAATGCCGACTGCCATATAGGGGTCTAGCCCCAAAAATGTGATCAGCATGGGGCTGATGACCGCGGCTGCACTCATCCCCGCAAATCCGGTTCCGAGCCCCGCTCCCATTCCCGCAAAAAAAGTAACTAAGATCGTAAGCAACAAATTCATCTTTACGCTTCCTCCTCAAGTATATAATCAAGATTTTCTTCCATTTTTGTCATACTGCCTAAAAGGATATCCATTGTCTCTTCATCAATCCCCGCAAATAAAAGTGCAACAAAATCCTGCTGCAATTTTCTTCCCTGTGTGATGATCTCATCGGCTTTGGATGTGCATAAAAGTTTCGTCTTGCGACGATCCCCTGCCACTTCCTGTCGCACCAGATAGCCTTCCCTCACCAGTCGGTCTACATTGACCGATACCAGATTTGCTTTCAATTTTCGGATCTCAACAATATCACGGGCAGTTGTAAACTCCGGGTTATTTGCCAGAAACATAAGAATATCCAGGGCTGTCTGCGTCAAATGCCACTTCTTGCGCAAAGGTTTGCAAAGTGCCACATATGCAGTGTCCACTTTTCTGCTGAATTCAAGTCCTGTTTTCATATGCATCTCCTTTCAAAATTGAATTGTTCATTTTTGAAGTATTTTAAGAAAATTACCTCCTTTTGTCAAGATGCATATTTTCATTGTCTCATAAAAAAGGTACTCTGCATCCTACAGAGTACCTCAAATAAAAACCTATATTATTATGTAGGGAAGATAACTTCCCGCTCCTACTTGGCTGCAATGACATCCTTCATATCATAATGTCCTGCCAATTTGCCTGCTAAGAACTTGGCTGCCTCTACAGCACCTTTGGCAAATACGCTCTTGGAATATGCCGTATGCTTGAAGGTGATGACCTCGTCCATACCGGCAAAGATGACCTCATGCTCGCCCACAATGGAACCGCCACGCACAGCAGAAATACCGATCTCTTTCTTTTCACGCTTCTTGCGCTCCTGAGAACGGTCAAACTTGTAAACATAGGAGTTGTCCAACTCCTCGTTGATAGCATCTGCAAGTGCCAGCGCCGTACCGCTCGGTGCGTCCAGTTTCTGGTTGTGGTGCTTTTCTACGATCTCGATATCAAATCCAGCCTCCGCAAACACATCGGTTGCCTTTTTCAAAAGATCCATCAAGGTATTGATACCCAGTGACATATTAGCAGACTTTAAGACTGCTACGTTTTTCGATACTTCCTCTACACGGGCAATCTGCTCGTCCGAAAGTCCGGTCGTGCAAAGTACCACCGGTGTCCCTGTCGTCTCACAATAATCTAAGAGTGCATCAACTGCCTTGGCATTGCAGAAATCAATGACAACATCTGCTTTGACATCACACTCTGCCAGGCTCTTATAGACCGGATAGTCGTTTGGCAGGCTGTCATTTAAGTCAATGCCTGCTACGATCTCAATATTTTCATCTTCTTTGCAAATGGCTGTAATGACCTGACCCATATGACCATTACAGCCATGCATAATCGCTTTTACCATGCTTAAAATCTCCTCTTCCGTTATCTAGTCTGCCCGATTACAGCAGTCCGTATTCTACCATTGCCTGCTTTAAGACAGCCGCATTAGCATCTGACATTTCGCAAAGTGGCGCACGCAGAGAACCAACTTCCATGCCAAGCAGGTTCAGAGCACGTTTTACAGGGATCGGGTTGACCTCGCTAAAGAGTGCATCAACGAGCGGCAAAGACTTCATCTGTAATTCTAAAGCCTTTTCACGGTCGCCAGCCATATAACTTGCACACATATCATGTGTCTGCTGTGGTGCAATGTTGGCAATAACGGAGATCACACCGATACCACCGATCGCCATCAACGGTACAACAAGTCCGTCCTCGCCGGAATAAAGGTCCAACTTGCCGTCACACAGGTACATAGTCTTGGATGCCTGTGCCATATTGCCGGTTGCTTCCTTTAAGCCTACGATATTTTCATTCTCGCGAACCAGCGTTGCCACGGTCTCCGGCTGGATATTGCATCCGGTACGTCCCGGTACATTGTAAAGAATGATCGGCAATTTTGTCTCTGATGCGATCTGGCTGTAATGCTTGATCAAGCCTGTCTGTGTTGCTTTATTGTAATACGGTGTCACGATCAGTGCACCGTCTGCACCGTCTTCCTCTGCTTCCTGGGTAAGCTGGATCGCTGTCTTTGTGCAATTAGAACCGGTCCCTGCCACCACCGGAATACGATGTCTGGTAAACTCCACTGCCGCGCGGATCACGTTTCTGTGTTCTTCCATGGATAAGGTCGCGCCCTCGCCTGTCGTTCCGGCGATGACGATACAGTCCGTGCCACCTTTTACATGAAAGTCAATGAGTTCTTCCAGTTTATCGTAGTTTACCTCTAAATTATCCTTCATCGGTGTAACGATTGCAACTCCTGAGCCTGTAAAAATAGCCATATTCTTCTCCTCCTTTATACAGTATATGCGACCTGTTTGCCTCGTGAAACAATGCATATATGTTTTATCTCTATCTTGTCATAAGGTCTTGCACATAAAAGACCAGCTCTAAGGAGCTGGTCAATACATACGCATCCATGATAGCTCCCCATCTCTTACGAGATGACAGTCACAAGCCTATTAAACTTGCGCCCAAGAAAACATCCGCAGAAGACGTATCCTTTCGGCGTGCCTCCCTTTCCTTCACACTCCACTGTGCCTGCCACATCCTGTGAATTACTAATGAATTACGCAACCTCTACCTTTTTATATAATACTTTTAAACTATAGCATTACGCTATTACCTTGTCAATAAATATCGACGGTTCAGACTTTCTCCGGTACGATATTTAAAATGTTGTCTGCCATATCAAATACACGCGGTAATGAATCCCTGCCTGTCAGTATCACATCTGTGTATAAGGACTTTGCCTGCAAGACCTCTAAGATCTGATCTTCCGTTGCCATGCCTTCCTTTACCAGTCCTAAAACCTCATCCAGAACCAGCATATCGCACTGTCCGGTCACAAGGGCTTTTTTTGCAAAATTCAAGCCATTTTGGATGTTCTGCTTCTGCTCCTGCTTTTCTGCCTCATCCAGCGCATCAAATCCCTCGCTGCAACGTTCAAAGCGAAAGACCTTGACCTCAGGCTCCAGCCTTGTCAGATATTCCGTATCCAGTTGTCCTTTCATGAACTGCACCACATAGGCACTCTGTCCGTTACTTGCCTTGCGGATGGCATTGCCAAGTGCTGCAGATGTCTTTCCTTGTCCCTCTCCGTAATAAATCTGAATAATACCCTTATCCATAATTCCTCCTACGACGGTTGAAATTTAAAAATACATCACCAAGTGCACTCAGTTTACCACAGATTGTAAAATATGGCAATTATGTGAATTTTTAGTCCAATTCTTCAATCTTGCATACAGATACCTCATATGCAATTCTGCGTTCTGCCTCGTCCTCCGATAATTTCTTTACATATTCCCGGCTTTGGATACGACCGATCACGCTGACATGACTGCCGATCTCAAATGTCGTGGCATAACGGGCATTTCTGCCCCAACAGATGCATGGAATGTAATCTGATTTTCCATAAGAGCGGTTAACTGCCACCAGAAGATCTGCGATCTCCCGTCCCAGCGGCGTTTTACGATAAACCGGGGCTTTGCACACATAGCCATCCAGTGTGATGTAATTGCTCTTTCTTTCCTCATCCTCGTTTTCCATATATTCATCTACAAATTCAAGTTCCCTGACAAAGACAGATAAGATCAATCTGTTCTTTGTTTCTTCATGGCGATTATACGAGCGAAATTGTCCCGTCACATGGATCTTTTCACCAATATAAGACTGTGTCGTGTCAATTAATCTTTCAGATACCATGAGTGGAATGTAATCTGCATAATTGCTCAGACGGTTCACGGCTACTTCCACCACAAAAAAACCTTCCCCATACACCTCATGACTGTAAGAAAAATCCGAAACAATTTCTCCCACGATTGATACCTGATTGTTTTCTAACACTTTATCTGCCATTTGATTAGCCTCTCCCTTCTTTTGGATCTTTCAATCTTTTCTCCATTATGGTTTACCATGTGCAAGGTAAAAAGTGACAGGCATTTTGTCGATAAACTTGTAAATCCCTAAATTTGTGGTAAACTAGTACAGTATGTGTAAATTTGTATTATATTAAGGAAAGACCTTATAGAAAGAAGGATGACATGAAGCAATCAAGAGATGACATTCGTAACATTGCCATTATCGCTCACGTCGATCATGGTAAGACGACACTTGTAGATGAATTATTAAAGCAAAGCGGTGTGTTCCGTGCCAACCAGGAAGTTGCGGAACGCGTGATGGATTCTAACGATATCGAGCGTGAGCGTGGTATCACCATTTTATCCAAAAACACAGCCGTTTATTATAAGGATACCAAGATCAACATCATTGACACACCGGGACATGCAGATTTCGGTGGCGAGGTAGAACGTGTCCTTAAAATGGTAGACGGCGTTGTCCTAGTCGTTGATGCCTTTGAAGGTGCTATGCCACAGACCAAGTTCGTGCTCATGAAGGCACTGGATCTGGATCTGCCGGTTATCGTATGTATCAACAAGATCGACCGACCGGAGGCAAGACCGGACGAAGTTATTGATGAGGTATTGGAACTTTTCATGGATCTAGATGCCTCTGACGAACAACTGGACTGTCCATTCGTTTATGCTTCCGCAAAGGAAGGCTTTGCTGTCTTAAATCTGGACGACGAAAGAAAAGACATGGTTCCTTTGTTTGAGACCATTTTAGATTATATCCCGGCACCAACTGGTGATCCTGACCTTGGTACACAGGTTCTGATCAGCACGATCGACTACAATGAATATGTGGGACGTATCGGTATCGGAAAGGTCGACAATGGTTCCTTGCGTATCAACCAGGAAGTTGCCGTTGTCAACCATCATGAGCCGGACAAGTTAAAGAAAGTCCGCATCAATAAGTTATATGAATTTGACGGTCTGGAAAAGGTTGACGTCGAGGAAGCCCGCATCGGTTCTATCGTTGCCGTATCCGGTATCGCGGACATTCACATCGGAGATACCATCTGCAACCCTGACGATCCAAAGCCGATCCCATTCCAGAAGATCTCTGAGCCGACGATCTCTATGAACTTTATCGTCAATGACAGCCCGCTCGCCGGACAGGAAGGTAAATACGTTACCTCCCGTCATATCCGCGATCGTCTGTTCAAGGAATTAAACACGGACGTTTCCCTGCGTGTAGAAGAGACCGATTCTCCGGATTCTTACAAGGTTTCCGGACGTGGAGAACTGCATTTGTCCGTTCTGATCGAAAATATGCGCCGTGAAGGTTTTGAATTCGCCGTATCTAAGGCAGAGGTACTTTATCACACCGATGAGAACGGCAAGAAATTAGAGCCAATGGAGCGCGCTTATGTCGATGTACCGGACGAATTTACCGGTGCCGTTATCGAAAAACTCAGCCAGCGCAAGGGTGAATTGCAGAACATGACCCCGATCACCGGCGGCTACACACGAATCGAATTTTTGATTCCTGCAAGAGGTCTGATCGGTTATCGTGGCGAGTTCATGACCGACACCAAGGGAAACGGTATCATCAATACGATCTTTGAAGGCTACGCACCATACAAGGGCGACATTGCTTACCGTAAGCAGGGATCTCTGATCGCCTTTGAGTCCGGCGAATCCGTAACTTATGGTCTGTTCTCTGCCCAGGATCGTGGAACCCTCTTTATCGGACCTGGCGAAAGAGTCTATGCCGGTATGGTCATCGGATCTTCTTCCCGTGCGGAAGACATCGAGTTGAATGTCTGCAAAAAGAAGCATCTGACCAATACCCGATCTTCTTCTGCGGATGAAGCACTGACACTGGTTCCACCAAAAGTCCTTAGTCTGGAACAGGCGCTGGACTTCATCGATACGGATGAACTGCTTGAAGTAACACCGGAAAGCCTGCGTATCCGCAAGCGTATCCTGGATCCTACTTTAAGAAAGAGAGCCAACTTTAATAAAAAGTAAGGAAACGAAATAAACGCGCTGGGTTGATAGATTTCTATCAGCCCAACGCGTTTTTTATTTATTCTCCACCGTATCATTTTGCCAACAAACAGGTTGGCTACTTTTATCCTTTTTCTTCATCTACCACGCACCATCTTGAAAAGTCAGCTCATATGTTTCTCCCGGAATCAAGTCATAAATTGTCAATGAATCAGCCGTAAATTTATCTCCGGTTCCAAGTGCTTTGTCTATAAAAATTTGACCAGAATCTACCACATATCCATTTCCGTCACATAACTGGTAATCTATCATGTCATAGCCCAAACTCGTACGACTTCCAAATGTCTTTTCTCCAGATATACTAAAAGTAATACCTGCCATCATATCAGATGATGTACTATATGTTACATCCGTGATCATAAGTTTTGCTTTCACAGAGCCATCCCAATCCTTTTGGCATATTTCTTGTGGCAATTCCTGTACATCTATCGTTATTTCTTTCGTTGGCAGGTTATATGCCTCGCAACGAACCTCGTCAAATACATAATCACTTACACTAACCGTAAAATAGACCGTACCATTCTCTGAACTTCCTTCTGCCATTTCATCTGTGCCAATTCTAACATCAGCCAGAAAATGTTCACCAGCCGCCTTGCTGTCATAGGTTCCGAAATCTGATTTATCAAATGCCTTCTTTCCCTCATAAACAACCTGACCATTCTCATGTTCTATTCGAATACTAACTTTTCCGGATGCCGCAACTTCTCTTTCTTTCGTATCACATAGCGCGAAGAAGAGACTATAATCATCTGTGCTGTCATTATATTGAAAAGACCAGTTTGCTAATGTATTCACACGATGCGAAGAAATCTTTCCAATGGCTATCACCAGCACCACTACAATGATGATCCCTATGATTACCTTCACTTTCTTTTTCATTCGCATCCCCATGTCTCCTTTAATGCTGCAACTCGGTCATACCACATATTAATTTCTAAAAATGTTTCTTTTAATGATGATGGCACTTTTTGCAAATCTACTTTTATCATATTTGTCAGAAAATATTCCATTTCTTTTTTGCTGCTGTAAAAAAAAGAAACTATGTGATTATCCTTCGAAAAGTTAAAGTAATTTAAAGTTCCCACTTTAATACTTTTCTGAATGTCTTTATATATTTTATTGTCCTCCTCCCACGTTCCACACCACTTCTGCTTTTCTTTCCACTCAATTTCATATGCAGCATCCAGCATGGAAACCACTTTTTTATATGTTTTTTCATTATGTTCTAAAACACGTTTTGCCAGAAATTTTGCCTTTTTTTCTTCATGCAGACATGTCAACATTCCTAACAATTCACCGCAAAAAGGATATATATATGTATTTTTCCACTTCTGACAATTTTCAACTTCAAATTCCTGAGAGAAATAATCCAAAATATCTAATGGCGCACCGGCGATCATCCTGACATAATCTTCGCTATAATATTGGTATGCATTATCTCTATCGTTATAAAATGTTACCCGGTGTAAAAAAGGAGTTTCTCTGGCCAAAAATTTGTCTAGAATACCATAATCCTTATTCTCCAATGCAAGCGTTAGAATTTGCGTTCTTAACTGATCATCATATTTCACCTGTAATGGTACAGCATTATCCATGTCCCATGGAGCACGCTTTTCTATGCTTGTTCCACCACCATATGAATAACCAAATTGACGATATTCACTATTATCTACAAGCCATATAAATTCTTCATCCAACAACCACTTAATAAATGGATAATTTTTAAACTCTATTGCATAGTCAATCACGGTTTTTCCATACTCATCACTATTCAAAAACAGTTTATCTTCACGCTTCATGTAACTAGACCATAATTCTTCATCTTGTGAAAAAGCAATGTCATAATTTGTCATATGACCAGATATCGGAACACGCCTTTCTCCTGCGCTTAATATTTCTTCGCAGGATACCCCCAGTAAATCTGAAAAAATCAACATATCCTCCATCTGTATTCCATTTTGTCCATTACAAATCTGTGACAGTCGGTTATTCATTCTATTGAGTTCCACATCATCTGGATCAGTGCATCCCATCATTTTCAGACATGCCTTGCCAAATTGTCTGTTTGAGGGATATTGATTTTCTTTCACTAATTTTTTTAAATATGCGCCCACCTTTTTCTTATCTACGATATAATTCATCTTTAAACCTCCCTTCGTTCTACTAATAGTCTAAATGAACTTTTTTCGTCTGACTATCCATTAATTTATGTACATGAAAAGCATATGTCTTCACAGTTATGTTTTCATGTATGCTTTTTGCATATATCAACTATATTTGACTTATATAAAAAAAGGAAGATCCCGCGGATCTTCCTCTTCATCATATATAATATTGTTCTGCGCAAACTCTGAATCGTTCAAATAACGGTATATATTCATTTACAATTATCGAAAATTCCGCTGTAGCCAAACTGCCATCATAGTCATGTGCTAACTGATTTCTAATGCGGAGCATCTGCATCCATTTATCATCATCAATCAAACGATTGGTAAATGCCTGCTGCAAGGTATCGCGGGGTGATCCGATTGCGAAATCAAGGATTCCCAATTGCTTTACCAATATATCTTTCATTACTTTCCATGAAATGTCAAAAGTGAGATTAAAATTCATGATGGTTCCTTCCAACACAAAATCTTCATTTGGATTTGCCTGCTTGCTTTTTTTTAAATTATCCAGACATTTACAAAATGTACGATAGCGATTAATATATTTGTTTTCCATACTTACGAATATCCTCCAACAAGAACTCATTGTGAATACTATTATAATCGAAGATATCTATCTTTCGCAATGTATCAATCTGCTCCAAATCTTCTTCCAATTTTGTTATATTATCACAATCGTACACCACAAAATCAATATCACTCGTAGGTACTGCTGTTCCTGTCGCGAATGATCCAAATAAATCTAATCGTTTGCATCCATGTTTTTTGCAAATAGTTGCAACATGATCAATAACTTCCGCTATTGGCATTGTGTTCATATAACTAACTTCCTCCATGCTTTTCACAGCGTCCTATGAAAAATACTTTTCTTTTATGATGTCCACCGGCATTTCCTGTCCTGTCCACAGTTCAAAAGATGCTGCTCCCTGGTACAAAAGCATATACATACCATTGGATGTTTTACATCCTGCTGCCTTTGCTTCGCGCAGAAGTCTCGTCTCCTTTGGATTGTAGATTACATCAAATACGAAAAGATCCGGTTGGAACATTGTCGTATCTGTAATAATGGTTGCATCCGTCTTTGGAGCCATGCCAACCGATGTACCGTTGACAAGAATCGCACTGTCCGCAATGGCTGCGCGAAGCACCTCTGGGTCTTCATAATCATGCAGCGTCACTTTACACGTGGTACGCTCATTCAACTGGTTCACAATATCCTGCGCACGCTCCCAAAAAGCATCCTTGATATTAAATACCTGAATCTCAGCCACACCATCAAGCGCTGCCTGCACCAAAATAGCTGTTGCAGCTCCGCCGGCACCAAGAAGTGTCATCTTCTTTCCAATGATATCTACACCCTTGTCCTTAACAGCACGCATAAAACCTACGCCATCCGTCGTATATGCAGTCAGTATACCATCCTCATTAACAATGGTGTTGCATGCACCGGAAATCTCAGATGCAGGCGAAAGCTTATCTGCTAATTTACACATAATATTCTTTCCCGGCATCGTAATATTCCAACCTCGCGCTCCCATGGTACGAAGTCCCTCTACCGCCTGCGGCATCTTCTCTTCCGGCACATCAAACGCTAAGTACGCGTAATCCAATCCCAACTGCTTACATGCTTCATTGTGCATTGCCGGCGATATACTGTGTGCCACCGGGCTTCCAAGCAAACATAAAAGTCCTGTATGTCCTGTAATCTCTTTTCCCATCTTTTTTCCTCTTTTCTATATACTGTAGTTTATTCTCGTATCAACAACATCATATGCTACGCATTTACCTTTGTAATGATTTCCTCACAAATATCATAGACACTCTTACCATCAGTAGCAATGACAAGATCAGCTGCTGCTTCATAAGCTTCCCGTCGCTTTTCCATCAGTTCTGCTATATAATCTACGTTCTTATTATTTTCCAGAAGTGGCCTGTCATGGCTATGCTTGACATGTTCTAAAATCGTCTCCGGGTTGGCTGTAAGAAGCACTACCTTACCACTCTTTTTCATCTCATCCACATTCACCTGGCGCATCGGTACACCACCGCCGCACGACACGATCATGTTCTTTTTTTCGCGACTTTCTCGCAAAAACGCAGTCTCTTCGTTACGGAAATATTCCTCTCCGTGTAACTCAAAAATCTCTGATATACTCATACCATTGCGTTTTGCAATAATCTCATCCATTTCCACCACATCCATGGCGAACATACGCTGTAAAGCCTTTGAAACTGTACTTTTTCCAACGCCCATAAAGCCAATCAGAAAAATATTAAAATCTAACTTCTCCAAATCTTTCATTTTTCAAGTCCTCTGCCTTCTTTTATGTAAAATCACAGATATCTATATGACTTCACGAATTTCTTCCATCATAACGTATGGCAGGTCTGAATTCAAGTACTCTTTGACTTTAAAGTGATAAAGTCATTTTTTATCAAAAGGCAGTTGCATTTATGCAAAACAACGAGTACATTCATTATAGTTAGGTTTTACATGCATATTATAGTAGGAGAATACATTATGAATCCTGTAAAAGTAAAAAATATCGAAATCGGTACTGGAATGCCAAAGATTATCGTTCCCATCGTCGGTGTGACAAAGGAAGAAATTCTTACTACAGCACGTTCCTTTCATACCATTCCACTTGATGTAGTAGAATGGCGTGCTGATTGGTTTGAGGGCGTCTTTGACTTTACGCAAGTAGAAGATGTATTAAAAGAACTTCGTAACATCCTTGGCGAAACACCACTGCTCATGACTTTCCGGACTTCCGCAGAAGGTGGCGAAAAATCTATTTCCGTTGATGCCTATAAAGAATTAAATATTCATGCGTCCCAAACCGGTAATGTCGATCTTATTGATGTTGAGATTTTTATTGGTGATGATACAGTATCCGAAATCATTGCCGGTGCGCACGCTGCTGGTGTAAAAGTCATTGCTTCTAATCATGATTTTTACAAAACACCTTCCAAAGAGGACATCCTCCAGCGTCTATGTAAAATGCAGGACATGGGGGCTGATATCCCCAAAATCGCTGTCATGCCACAAAGCAAAAAAGATGTTTTGACACTCCTCTCCGCAACAGAAGAAATGACACGCTGTCATGCCACAAGTCCAATTATAACCATGTCTATGGCAGATACCGGTGTCCTCAGTCGTCTCTGCGGTGAGGTATTCGGTTCTTCCATGACATTTGCCGCTGTTGGTAAAATTTCTGCCCCTGGTCAAATGAATGTGGATGACGTAAATACAGTGCTTACTCTGCTGCATAATGCTATACAATAAAAAATATCTAAGGCACATATAAAGCATATAAAAAAGAAGCCTCGCGGCTTCTTTTTTTATTCTCCCGGATGACTGGAAATTACTTTTCCGGTATTCCACAAGTCTGCAGCGCGCTGTGCTGCATCTTCGCGTTTTGCTTCCTCTTTATAATCAATATTTACAGAACGGCTGCCACAGTCCATACATGCTACATAAAAACTGTTGCCATTCTCCTCTTCCAACAATCCTGCGCCTCCGCAGATTGGGCAATCCTGTAATTCAATCTTATCAAAAATATCCATTTTGATGCTCCATTCCTTATTTATTCTCTGTGAGTTCGTCAATCAGTTCGATGGACTCCTTAATCATATTATCACAATGTACCTTTTTTTCGCCACCTTTTCTGGCATTTTCCTGCAATAACGCCGCACAGTCTGTCAATCCATCATGCATTCCTGCCATACGTTTGCGATATTCTCCAACAACTTTTGGCGAATCTATGCCCATAGCGCCTAACACCATCAGTCCACTTGTGATTGCTCCACAAGTACCACCGCATTTCATGCCACCGCCAAAATTGCAGCCGATGGCTGCCGCCTGTTCCTCATTCATGCCAAGTTCGTCTGCGTAGACACGCATGATGGTCTGTGCACAGTTATTTACCATTGGCATCTCGTTTCTTAACTCCATTGCTTTATCTACATGTTGATTCATATTTTATCCTCCATTTAGTATAGATGCACTTTTCGATTTTATACAAGTATAACACGAGCAAAACGCTTTCCCTTGTTCAAAATCAGAAACCTCACACCCCCTCTACCATAAAAGCAAAAAAATGCTGAGCCACCAAAAAACGGAAGCTCAGCTATGTAAGTGAAACTATGAAATTTTAGTTTTCAGCAACAATCTTCTTGTAATGTGCTGTTTCTGTATAAAGTTCATCCTTAAGTGGGTTCTTCTTATTCTTACGAATAACGTATACCTGATAGATGAAAAGTCCCACATTGCTTGCAAGCGCAAGGAAACTTACAATAAAGAATGCCGTCGGATTGTGCGTTGTCGGCACCGGTGCTACACGATCTGCAAAGGTCGGGACCGTCATGATAAACATGATCCAAAGTGCCAATGTCTGTGCTCTGTGCTGTAACCAGCACCCTCTCTTGATGAAGAATGAAGGAATGGTACAAGACAAAAGAAGCAACATTCCACAGTATACAGAATGGTCTGATATACAGTTGTATGTATATGCAAAGTTCCACAAATCATAGGTCAAAATGTAGATCCAGTCCATATCTGGCCACATCATATCACGAGATTTATCTTTTGATACGAAGATTCCTGACCAACCACAGATTAATAAGATATTGAAGATACCTGCAATACCATTCATTACGTTCCAAGGTCCGGAAATAGTCCATAAGTTGTCAACATATCCGCCCTCTGTCAATCCCCACGAAAATACCTGAAAATCTCGCATAACCGCCTCGCAGATATTCGCCGCTAAAATAATTGGTGGAAAATAGATTGCAAACTTACTATGTTCAATCTTTGGGCAGTAGCGGATCAGCATAAATCCTACGCAACCAGCCAGTGCTGAATATGTCTTTACCCAGTTGAACCAGTTTCCTGTTCCATATTCATTGCCTGGTGCAGCCGTTGTAGGCCAGATTGTAATTGTAAGCACCAATGGTACAATAACAAATAATAAGATTCCTCCCCATTTTTTTGTTCTGCCCAGTTCATTAAAAGCGATCAGTGCTAATAAAACAAACGCCATAAAGCCCCAGGTCTTTAAATCCGGTACATTGTATAAAATACCCATACCAAACCCCTCCTTAATATTTTCATACACACTTTGTGCATTTTTATGTTATTATTATATAAACATGTGAACGAATAAACAATCGCCAAGCATCACACAAATGAGCAAAAATACACATCACCTATTCTTGTGTGCATCATTTCAAGGGAGTTTTTATTATGGAAGAAAAAAAAGCACGAAAAACAGACCGACGCATCGAAAAAACAAAACAGGCAATGCGCCATGCGTTTGTCGAATTACTCAAAAAAAAGCCTTACAATGCAATCACAATCTCAGAATTGACACGTGAAGCAGATATTGACCGGCGGACTTTCTATTTGCATTATGAATGTATTGAAGACCTCGTTTCAGAAATGCAGCAACTTGCACGTAACATGATTGCAGAACAGTTAAAGAATTGTGAAAACGTACAGCTCGATACATTATTTGATGGGCTGACCAATGTCGTGCGGGACAAAATGGATTTTTACCGCGTGATCTTTACAGAGCCAAGCTGCTCTGCCTTTTTCGAGGATGGTGTCGCTGCCATCAAATACTGTATCCTCGCATCCAATCCGGACAGTACACTTTCGGACCAGCAAAAGGAGTATTATACCGAATACATAGCCAATGGCATCATGGGACTGTACGCCTACTGGTTCCGCCAGAACAACCCGGAATTGTCCTTAGATGCGTTTACCGAAATGGCAAAATCATCCATGGCAGAGAGCATACGCCTGATCCGCCATGGATGACTTGAACATCCTAATTACTCTGTTACTTTATATAATTCCACATAGTCTACATTTGGCACCGAATACCCAATCACTGTCCAAGTGATCGTATTCGTCCCCGCCTGCAAATCTACCTGCAATGGGCCATAGCTAGCGAACTGATTATATTTCAAAACACCACTACCCAGAATTTCTATCTCCGATACATCCGTTTCCACGCCGTTGACCTGCATATTGATCTGCTTACTTAACGCCACATCTTTCCCGATCAGATTTGTACTTGCCAATGCCATAGTCAAATCATAGGTTCCTGCTTCCGCTACATCAAATGTCCATGTTACCACATTGCCTTTCTTGGACAGATTGCAGAGCACATATCCCTGACTTGCACCATCTGCTTTTTCCGTAAACCCGGCATTCTTGACAGACTTGCCCTTAACCTTTGCTGTCTCACCCTCAATGTGTATGCTTTCCGATGTGCCCACCTGCCTAGAGAATGCACTGGATGCCATTTTCATATGGATAATGTCTCTCACACACGCTCGCATGGCTGTACCAAAAGCTGCCGGATTTTCTTTATACTCCTGCTTCATCGCCTTTTTGATAGATAAAAACTGGACTGCATAAATACCTGTCAGATTTGCATCATTCTGCGCATATGTCGCCTGTAAAGGATTCATATAACTTCCATACAGACCATGTACGGAAAAGTCTGAGATCACATAATCAGAATAGCCCCACTCTGTACGCAAAAGATCCTTTAACAGTACATCATTTCCGCCGCACCAGGTCTTTCCCAAACGGCTGTAAGCAGACATGACACCTCTTGCTCCGCCTTCCTTGATTGCTATCTCAAAAGGCTTTAGGTATATCTCCCGTATCGTCTGTTCATCCGCCCAGGTCAAAATCCCCCAGCGGTTTTTCTCCTGCTCATTTAAGACCAGATGTTTTACTGTAACTGTCAGGTTTTGTGACTGCGCCCCCTGCACAATGGCACTTGCCATCTTTCCGCAAACGATCGGATCTTCGGAAAAATACTCAAAATTTCGTCCGCCCTTTGGATTTCTATGAATATTTGCCGTCGGTGCATACCAGATATTTGTACCTATATTTTTTGCCTCGATACCACAGCGCACGCCATGTGCATAGGCAAGATCTACATTCCATGTGCAGGCAAGACATACCCCTGCCGGCCATGCCACACCGGAGTCCCGATACAAAAGACCGCCTGCTCCTTTTACGGAAGCCGGTCCGTCATTATCATTTGTCTTTGGAATTCCCAGACGATCTACGCCCGGTGTCTTATAGCCACAGTTACAGATCAGATCGATCATCTCATCCAAAGTCAACTGATCTAAAAATGCCTCCTCTAATGATGGATTCACAGCCACTTCCTGCAGCATGATCTTATCCTCATAAATCGCTCCGATCGTCGGTGCCACGGCATCCGCATCCATTTCCGGTGCTACAGCAGCATCCATATCACTGATATCAACCGGACAGGTCTCATTGACAGGTGTGGTCGGATAAGTCCCCACCGGATCTATTCTTGACAGAACCGTCATCTGATCACAGAAAGCATCCGAAAATAAATTCTTAATCTCTGCACCGGATACTTCATCCGTTTTCTTTACCAGTTTTTCCCCAAGTGCATAAGAGAAATCACACTCACTATCTTTTACATCATGTGCCACACGCACCGTATAATCACCGGCATCTAAAATATATGCCTGTTCGCCGTCAGCATCATAAGAAGAACAATCCCAGATGTCAAAGGTTGCCGTATAGCGTGCACTTACTCCCGGCTCCAGAAGATCCGTTTTGACAAAAGCCACCAACTGTGTCGCCGCTTTTTCCACACCTCCTGCCTGATATGGCAGGCTGACATAGATCTGGACCACATCTTTACCGGCACGTTCTCCGCAATTCGTCACCGTCACTGCCACCTGACAGTCCCTTCCGTTTTTATCAAAGCTGATATCGCTCCATGCAAATTCTGTATAAGAAAGTCCAAAGCCAAACGGATACTGGACCGGAACCCCAAAGGTCTCAAAATAGCGATAGCCGACATAAATACCTTCCTCATACTCTACAAAGTTGGCTTTCTGATCCGCATAAGTATAATCGCCAAAATTTGCTGTAGATGGATGATCCGATACATGATATGCGACCGTATCCTGTAATTTTCCGGATGGATTTATTTGCCCTGCCAACATCTGTGCGACCGATTCCATGCCCGCTTCACCGGGTGTCCATATGATCGCAGCCCCCTGGATCGATGGGTAATTTTCTAAAAATCCCATCTCCATCATATTTGCAATATTAAACAATACGATCACATGATCAAAAGTCTTTGCCACTGTATCGATCAGACTGCTTTCCTCCGCGCTCAACTGCAATTCTTCCAGAGTAAGGTCATTTCCTTCGCTCCCGGATCTTCCGATCATAAGGATCGCTGTATCGGCATATTCCCTTGCCTGGGTCATATCCAACTCGCTGACGGGCATTTCTTTATGATTGCCGTTCTTTCCATACCAAGTCTGGTAAGATTGATAAAGGGTATCATTATATGTAATACCTGCTGCAGAAAGCGCATCATAAAATCCGATCATGGTATCCGACTTGATCGATCCGGAACCGGAACTGCCATAATACGGATCGATCGCTGCGCTTCCAAAGACACTGACAGCCTGCTCTGCTGCAAGTGGCAGCACCCCGTCTTCATTTTTCAAAAGAACGATGCCCTCTGCTTCGACCTGCTTTGCCACCTGTAATGATTCCGCTACGATTGCGGCATCAATGTCCCCTGTAGACGCCTCGACCAAAGATGTTCCCAAAGTCGTCACTGTAAGAATAAGGGTCAATAAACCAGCCAGACATCTGCTTGCTATTCTTCTTTTCATAAAAAACCTCTTAACTTTCTTTTACATTTCCATCTGCTCCTTAATCTCTTTTTCTGTGCAAAGTTCCTGACAGGTCTTTGCCATTTTCTCTAATTCGTCTATCCTGTGCCTTGCCAATTCTGCTTTTACTGCAGCCAGCATGGCAGCATTCATACTGAGTTTTCTTGCGCCAAGTCCGACCAGAAGTGCCGCCCCCTTGGGATTTCCCGCCATCTCACCACATACAGAGATCGGCTTGTTTGCCTTCTGAAAACTTTCAAAAACAAAGCCCAAGAGCCGAACCATCGCCGGTGCATAAGTCTGATAGTAAGGCTCCATGGCAGCGTTCATGCGGTCTGCCGCACATACATACTGGGTCAGATCATTCGATCCGATACTGGCAAAATCCACCTCCTGCGCAACAAGATCTGCCTGCAAAGCCAGACTTGGGACTTCGATCATGACACCGATCTTAACCTTTGGATCATAGGCAATCCCCTCCTGCTTCAGTGCATCCATGACCTTTCTTACCGCTTCCTTTGCCTTGCGGATATCCTCCATACTGCCTACCATGGGAAACATGATCTGTAAATTTCCATAGACAGATGCCCTGAGTGCCGCACGCATTTGCGTCTCAAAGATCTCCATGTGGGAAAAACATAAACGCAGCGCCCGCTCTCCCAGAAATGGATTATCCTCTTTTGGCAGGGAAAAATACGGCAGGGTCTTATCCCCTCCGATATCCAGCGTCCGCAGGGTCACCGGCTTGCCTTTTGCACCTTCTAAGATACGACGGTAGACACTGAATTGTTCTTCTTCCGTCGGCATATGGTCGTTTTCCATATACAGAAATTCCGTCCGGAAAAGACCGATAAAATCATATGCCGCCCCTGCTGTATCGTACGCATCCGATCCTACATTGATCCCCAGCGCGATCTTTACCTCATCTTTGGTTGCTCCCGGACGAAGCAAATAGGTCTGCTCCTCCTCTATCTGTTTTTTCCACAACTGTCGCTTTTGTTCATACTGCTCTTTTTCTTCTTGGGAAAAATCCAGCCATATCTGACCGGTCAGACCATCCAGGATCAGGTCTTGTCCGTCCTGGATCTGCGTCATGGCATCTTCTGCTCCCAGTATCGCCGGAAGTGAAAAACTTCTGGCTAAGATCGCGCAGTGCGAATTGGAACCACCCACTTCCGTGATCAGACCTTTGACATGGTCGCGATCCAGATTGGCAGTGTCGCTCGGCAAAAGGTCATGCGCCACCACGATCACATCCTCGGCAAAATGATCCAGTCTTTTTTCCTCTTTTCCCAGTAAAAGGCGAAGCACTCTTGCCTTAACATCCAAAAAATCTGCCGCCCTGCCTGCGATCAGGGGATCCTCTACCTGCTTTAAGAGATCGGCATACTGGTTGAATATTGTATCAACTGCGCTTTCAGCCGTCAGACAATCCTCTTTTATGACATTCTCCGTCTCCTCGGTCATTTCTTCATCTTCCAGGACTTCCTGATGCGCCACAAAGATCTTCGCCTGATCCGGGTGTTCCTCCTCTAAGGCTGCATAAAGTGTCTGCAATTCCTCCTTTGCCTGTTCCCTTGCCGACTGAAAGCGCCGACACTCGGCTTCTGTCTCCTCCTTGTCGCACTTGCTTTTGCTGACCTTCAGATCCAATGGTTCATATCTATATGCTTTTGCGATCGCAATCCCTTTGGATACGGCATTACCACATAAAAACTTCTGTCTCTCGCCCATAGTCGCTGTCCCCTTATTCTCCAAATCCGCTGGCAACCAGATCTGCCAAAGCCTCGATCGCTTCTGCCTCATCCGGACCTTCTGCTGCAAGTTCCACTTTTGTTCCCTGCCCGATTCCTTCTGCCAAAAGACGCACGACCGACTTGGCATTGACCGGCTCTCCACCTTCCTTACAGATCGTGATCTTAGACTCATATTTTTTTGCCAGCATGACAAAATCCGATGCCGGTCTTGCATGAAGTCCTGTCTTATTGATAAATTCCACTTGTTTTGTAACCATATGATCCACCCTCTTATTTCTATAATTCCTCGCCATGGCTGGCAATACACTTCTGATACCAGTAAAAGGAATCCTTCTTTATACGTTTTCCGGATCCTTTGCCCTCATTATCCAGATCTACATAGATAAAACCATAACGTTTTTTCATCTCTCCTGTGCTGGCACTGACCAGATCGATACAGCCCCATGGCGTATAACCGATCAGGTCCACCCCGTCTTTCATGGCTTCCTTCATCTGTTCAATGTGTGCCTTGAGATATGCGATGCGGTAATCATCATGGATACATCCGTCCTCCGTCAACTGATCGACCGCTCCCAAGCCATTTTCTACCAGCATGACCGGAATCTGATACCTGTCATAAATCGCATTGAGCAGATAGCGCAGCCCCTTGGGGTCGATGATCCATCCCCATTCGCTGGCCTTTAAATATGGATTTTGCACGCCCAGCATCATATTGCCGGCAGTCTTTTGTACCTCGGCATTTCTTGTCACGCAACGCGAAGTATAATAACTGAAACTGAAAAAATCCACACAGCCCTTTTTTAAAATGTCAGCATCCTCTGTCTTGCCAACAATGGCAATAGCATTTTCTTCAAAAAAACGCTCCATATAATAAGGATATGCCCCGCGGATGCAGACATCCCCACAGAACCAGTTGCTTTTTTTCATCTGCCACTGTGCCTCTAACATATCATCCGGTGAACAGGTATATGGATAGACTCCTGCCGCCGACAACATACAGCCCACCCGGTTTTTCGGATTGATCTCATGGGCTAAGGCTACCGCCTTTGCGCTTGCCACAAACTGATGATGGAGTGCCTGAAAACGCGCCTGCATGTCTTCCTTTGTCTCCGGCGTCTGCATACGACCAAGCCCAAACATATCTGCTCCATCTTCCGGCAAAATTCCTGCCCCCAGCAGGGTTCCAAAACGACTGACTAAAGTATTCATCTCATTAAAGGTCAGCCACAGATCGACCTCATCCTGATACTCTGTAAAAACCGTCCGGCAATAACGCAGGAAAAAGTCTATAACTTTACGATTTTGCCAACCGCCATATGCCTGACACAGATGGTAAGGCATTTCATAATGTGACAGTGTCACCAGCGGACGGATGTTCCATTTTCTACACTCAGCAAATACGGCGTGGTAAAAATCCAATCCCTTTTGGTTTGGCTTTTCCTCATCCCCCATAGGAAAGATGCGTGTCCACGCAATAGACAGACGCAGTACCTGAAATCCCATCTGCCCAAACAGGGCAATATCCTCTTTATAATGATGGTAAAAGTCTATGGCATGATGGCTGGGATAGTGTTCGCCTTCCCTCACTTCTTTGGTAAATCGCCGCGGAGACGTTTTTGTCCCCGCGGTGATATGGTCTGAGATCGACTCTCCCTTCCCATCATCCTTCCATGCACCTTCTACCTGGTTGGCAGCGATCGCGCCACCCCATAAAAAGTCTGCATTCATTAAGCCACCTCTTTTGCTTCCTGCTCCTTTGCGATCAGATCGCGCTCATATACCTTAAAGAATGGACGATATACCACCCATGCCACGATAAAGGCAATGACCGGAATCAGGATATTGGTCCAGGATAAGGTACACAGGTATGGTGATACGCCGACCGGTAAGGTCGCTGTAATCATGGTAAACGCCGGTTTAAAGAAGCCGACCATATAACCAAAGTAGCAAATGATCATGGTAATCAATGGGTTGATCACAAATGGAATAGCAAGGGTCGGATTATACATGATCGGATAACCGAAAGTTGCCGGTTCATTGATATTAAAGATACCCGGTACAACAGCCGCCTTGCTGACTGCTTTGATCTGCTCAGACTTGGAGAAGAGACCCATGACGCAAAGTGCCAAGGTATTTCCCGTTCCGCCACAGCAGTTCATGATACCAAACAAAGCAACCGGTACAAAGACGAGTGCTTCACCCTTGGATACATGCTCAGCATTGTTGGCTATGTACTCCATGAGCGGTGCCATAATGGCGATATAAACAACCATGGTTCCATGGATACCAAAAGTCCAGAGGACATTTGCAACCAATACGACAATAATGATACCCGGTACACTGGTCAGTGCGCCAAGCGGTGCAGATAAGAGATAAGAGATCGCGTATGGCAGAGAGATCGTCATGACATTCAAGCAGATGCTTCCGATCGTATGCCAGATCGCGATGTTGATAACCAGTGGAATCAAAGATGCAAAGGTGTCCTGCAAAAATTTCGGCACGACATCCGGCATCTTGATCATCAGATGATGCTTTTCACAAAAATGCGCCATCTTGACGGTACAGAGCGAAATGATGATGGCTGTGAACATACCCACAGCACCCAGGCAGGAGTTGTCAATACCGGTAAAACTGCTTCCATCCGCCAGTTCTACCGTCTTGATCGGTCCTGCAACGATCAAAAAGATCAACATGGCATTTAATGCGTTGGTCAGTGCCTGCATCTTAAGCGACTTGGCATAAGAATAGGCAATGGTAAATGCCATATAAACAGAGATCAGCCCCATAGACAGATCATATGGTACCAATAAGATGTTATAGATCGCATCGTCCGTCGTCCACGCCCCAAAGAAAGTCGGGATGATCGCGATCAACTGGAAAATTGCGCCGATCAGGATGATGCCCATTGCCATCATCATACCGGCAGATACTGCTGCGATCGCTTTGTTACCCGCACATTTTTCGCCTATGGATTTTACTTTTTGCATGAATTTGCTTTCATATAAATTACTCATATCCTTCTCCTTTTCCTTTCCCTAAAAACCCTTACCGGATGTTACTGTGGATAGATCTCATCCACTTGTTTCATGATGTTGTCTACATTACCGATAGCGTAATCATAGGCTGCGATCACGGCGATCGGCATCTGCGTTACCTGTGCGATCTCCTCCTTTTTGTAAGACACCTGCGGTCCTAAAAGGATCACATCATAATTTTTGTAGGAATCTTCGTATGCGGACATCCCCACTGCGTCGATCTTGAGTTCAATGCCTTTGTCCTCTGCATACTTTTCCATTTTCTTCATCAGAATCCCGGTTGACATGCCCCCAGCGCATATCAATAACACTTTCCTTTCCATATGCCCCTCCTTATTTTTCCTTGTATAAAAGGATCATTTCCTTGATGAGATCCCCCGCTAATGCGCTTCCCATCAGATGATCCTGTGCATGGCAAAGCAGAATGCTGACGCTGTCCACTTGACCTTTTGCATCCATCTGCAAGAGTTTCCGGTGCGCCTCATGGGCTGTCTGTAAACTCTTTTCCGCGCTTTCCATCAGTTGATCCGCCTGTGCAAAATCCTTCTTTTTGGCAGCCTGTAAGGCTTCAAATGCCGCCGATCTGGCTGCTCCGGAATTAGCAATGATCAACATGGAAATCTCTTCCAATGCTTCCTGTAATTCTTCGCTCATAGTAACCTCCTTTGTTTTATATCTGATATATGATCATCAGCATATTTGCCACCTCGTCGTCGCTAAAGATAATGTGAAAGGCTTTTTCCATCGGTCTTAGCATCCGAAGCAGCTGCTGAAATTCTTTGTGATATTGATGCAGGATTGCCTTGCGCTTTGGATTTTCGGGTAAAGTCTCCCCGGATGCCAAACGCTCAATACAACAAGCAGTATGAACCAATAGTCCCATCTGTGCATCCTGCGTCATATGTTTTAATTTCTGATCGACCTCCTGTAAAAATGCTTCTACCGATGACTCTACCTTTTTTATCTCCACATGGCTAAACTGCCCGGCAAGATAATGAAAGACTTCCTGATGATCGACCTCATAATCCTTGGACTCGGTCTTTCGCAAAAGTTCCGGCAAACGTTCTTTGGGTGTCGTAAAAACCTCCGTGATCGAGCAGAAAGGAATGGAATATAACTTTGGATCAAAGGTTCCTACCACACAAAGTATGGTTCCACGCCGCATCAGGTCACGAAATGCCTCCTGCAAAGCCTTGGGATCACTCATGGATAAAGGAATGATCTGCACATCCTCCATGTGACCGTAGCGCTCAATATAGGTCTTTAATTCCTCCGCGCCACCCTTGCCCGTAGTACATAAAGTGATGAGATACTTCTCATGGCTGGTGGCAAAATCACCGACACTTTTCATGACATCCCGATAAACGGCATCCAGGTTGGATGAGATCATTGCCTTTCTCGCCAGTTCGATCCCCATGGTCGTCACCGGTGCCGGGAAAAGACGGATCATAATACCTGTCTCCGCAGAGATCTCCTCTGCCACTTTGGACACCAGATCACTGTCATAGACTATGAACACACCTTGTTTTTGCTCAATCTCCAAAATACATTTTTTCAAAGACTCATAGATCTGCGTCTCGCTTTGACGGTGCGATACCTCAAAGGAAAAAATATGGTTAAATCCTGTGATCTCGGTGATCGTACGCACAATGGATGCTGCAATGTCCTGGCCATAAAAGGCGTAGAGGATAACCATCTGTCCCTTGTCCGTCTGCTTTGGCGGTTCGTAGCACAAAAACATGGTGATCAAAATAACCTCGTCTATGGTCAGTTGTCTGCCATAGACTTCCTGTATCTCCTCCGCAAAGGCAAGGCTTAGCATATATTCCTGCTTGTATTTGGTAACGACCTCAGATATTTCCAGCCGATCCATGGACTCTGTCGTCTTTGTACCATTCACTACATTTTTCATATGCAGACAAAGTCCAAAAAATACGGCATCGTCGATCTTTTTGTTCCTTGCGTTCTCCACTTTTGCCAGAAATCTCTCCACCATGTCGATCAGTTCCTCATCTACAATGAGTTCCAATTCTTTCCGGCTGCGGACTTCATGGATCAGTTTTTGCTGATATTTGCCAAAGGCTCTTTCCACTTCGGTGCTGAGCAGCATCTTGATATCCTCATCCTCAATGCCCTCCGACTCCAGTTGCTTTGCCTTTTGCCGCAATTCCTTGTAAATATTTTTGGTCTCTGTCTCACTGACACGCATCCGACTGCCGTCAAAGGTAAAGGTGCTGTTTTCCGGGATCAGTCTTTCGATCTCCTCCCTCATCTGTCCGAAACGGGACATTCCCTGACGTATGGTCGGTTCAAAGTCGCTGACATAGAGGGTGATCCTCCGGTCATTTGCCAGTTCCCTCACATAAGCATTGGCACAACCAATCTTGATATCCCGCTTCAACTGTTGAAAATTTTCAGGACATTCATATAAGAGCAGGCAGCGCATCAATTCTTCCTTTACGACCAGTTCCCTGCCTACCCGCGAGGCTTCGGTCGAAAAAAGTGTCTGGATCATTTCCATACGTTCTTCGATCGGTCGTTCTGTGATCCTCGGCATTGTAATAACGATTGGAAATTCACTCTGAAACTCCTCCTGTGCCGGCTGTGCGTCCGGTGTGCAACTGGCGATCAAAAGCCCTTTCCTTCCGGGCTTTCCGCTGTAGGAGGCGATTTCCCGCAAGAGTCCACCGTCCAGATACTGCACATTATCCATGTATAAGATACCGCTCTCCGCATCCTTTAACATGCCACTCTGCCGCTCGCCCATGAGTTTTTCCCTGGCATCTTGGGCACTGCCCTGATAGTCCCTGCAATTCATCTGTAAGAAAGGACTCTCCGCTGAAAAAATTTGTTTTACCAGACAATATTCGTAGATAAGGTGTGCGAACTCTTTCTTTCCGGTTCCCTTTTCTCCCACAATCAGGATATTCAGGCTTCTGCCCGGATATAAGACTGCTGCTTTGGCTAACTGGATCGGATGCTGTAAACTGCCCTGCCATCCTGTCATCTTGCAAAAACATTCTTCCTCATCCCCCCGGCTGACACCGGCAATGGAATAAAGAACTGGTCTGCCATTGGATTTATGTATCCTTCCCTCTTCCACGAGAGCATTCAAAAGACTGCTGACATTGGTTCGCTGTAAAGATAGCGCCTGTGCGATATATGTCGTTGACACACCTCCCTCTTTTTCTGCCGTATCATGCATCTGAATAAAGTCATAGATCTTTTCTTTGTTTGATTTCATAAGCGGATCTCCTCTGCCGGTTTTGTTACTGTATATACAAGAAGAACTATACACTTTATACAATAAGAAATCTACCACGACCTGTTTTTATCGTCAAAACGCTTAGTGTATGGTATTTTTCCTGTAATTTATATACATAAATATAGTAAATTTGCATAAGTCCTTGTACTTTTTGCATATTTTCTTTTATCTCTATGCTTAGTGTATATGTTTTATGTCAGTAGAGCATCTAGTGTATAAAAAAACGGATACGTCTGGGTTTCCAAACGTATCCGTCGTATGAATTTATTTTTTCTGTTTATTTTCTCAATTTGATGACTTCCTTTAAGACTGTCATGGCATTCTGTTGCAATTCTGCCTTGGTCAGGGCATATGCATGCTCCTTATTGGTCAATGCGTCCAGGATGTCCGCAAGATCACTCGATCCGCCCGGCATGGTGATATTGTTGCCAGCCTTGACACAGCCTGCGGCAGATCCTGTCTCATACTTGTTATCACGGTGTTCTGCACCATTGCCCATTCCACCGGTCACAAACCAGTCTGTCATGACAATGCCCTCATGTCCCCATTCATTCCTAAGTACGTGGGTCTGGATATCCTTGCTGTTGCAGGTATGCTCGCCATTTACCAGGTTATAGGATGACATGATAGCCTCCGGCTTTGCACTTCTGACGCAGATCTCAAATCCCTTGAGATAGATCTCACGCAGGGCACGTTCACTGACAACAGAGTTGGACAAGAAGCGGTTGGTCTCCTGATTGTTGCATGCAAAATGCTTGATGGTAACCCCGCAGCCCGGATGCTTCTGCACACCGCGCGTCACGGCAGAGGAGGTACGTCCGCTGACGATCGGTTCCTCAGAATAATACTCAAAGTTTCGTCCGCAAAGCGGGGAACGCTGGATATTCTGTGCCGGTGCCAGCCACAGATGCACACCGAACATTTCCATTTCCTGTCCGACCATATCGCCACAGATCTCCGCGACATCATCATTCCAAGCCTGTGCCAAAGCCGTGCCGATCGGGATTGCGATACAGTACTGGTAGTTTTCCGGTGCTGCAAGTTCCGCTTCCGATGGCTTTGGTGCCATAGACGCCATCATCTCGAGTTCTTCCTCGCCCATAAATTCCATAAAGTTGGCAAAAGCATTGGCATTGCCCTTGATCTCGCCATCCACGATCTTGTAGGAAGTAGCAAGACGCAGTCCTGCCGGACCATCCGCCATGTAAAGTCCGCCAACGCCAAGATCTTCCAGACGGCTGGTAGATTCGCCTGCGGCACCTGCCACATGGGATCCTGCTGCACCGATGACTGATTCTGCCCCCGCGCCTTCCGGTACATCCTTATAATTGCCAATGGCAAGATAAGCCAGTTGCTTATCCGAAAGTCCTGCGACAAATTCCTCCAAAGTCTTTTTACCGGAAAGCACTTCTGCAAAATCAAAAGTCTGTCCCTCCGGGATCTCCGCTGCCACTTCCGGGTAAGTATAAGTCGCGGTCTCAAACTTGGCTGCAGATAATGCAATATGTTTTGCAGCCTCTTTCTGTTCTTCCTCGCCATCTGGGTTGAAAGCAACTTTTTCCGGCACAAGATCATCAAAGCCCCAGCCTTCACAGATGTGCTTGGTCTTTTCCAGGACTGCCTTGTCATCTAAGGTCAGGATGCCTGCTACCATGGTATCTCTGGAATGACTTCCCAGACGGATGACATATTCACCTGCCTCCATGATATAGGCGCTGTCCTTCTCACTAAAGGAAGCAAGGGTCTGGGTTGCAAAAGTGACAGAAACTTCTGTGCTCTCTCCGGCTGCCACTTCCTTGGTCTTGGCATAGCCGACCAGTTTCTGATAAGGCTGGTCAAGGTCTCCTTCCGGCAGGCTGGCATAGACCTGTACCACTTCTTTGCCTGCGCATTTTCCTGTATTTATCACCTGGGCTGTGACTGTGACTTGCTTTTCATCTGCGACAATATCCTTTGTCTCAACAGCAAATGTCGTGTAAGAAAGTCCGTAACCAAATGGATAGGTCACTTCTTTTCCGACAGTATCAAAATAACGATAGCCCACATAGATACCCTCACGATAGTAGGTATCATCCGGATCGCCAAAGCCCTCGGTTGATGGATATTCTGCGATCGGTGCCCATGTCATAGCCAGTTTACCGGATGGGTAAGACTTGCCAAGGACAAGGTCTGCCAAAACATCGCCGGTCGGTGTTCCCAACTGTCCTAAGAGCAGGATATTTTCTACGGTATTTACCGGTGTCAGATCTACCATGCCACCAACATTTAATACCAAAAGGAACTTGTCATACTGCTTCTGTAATGCCAGAATATCGCGGATCTCGGTCTCGGTCAGATTGATATCGCCCGCTACCATGGTACGGTCAGCGCCTTCACCCGAATTTCTTGCCAGTACATAGATGGCGATGTCCGCGTCGCTTTCCAATGAAAATTCATAGGCAGTTTCCGGCATGACCTTTCCCATGCAATACATAATACCATTGATGCCTGCGGCTGCCGCCTCTGCCTTCATGGCGGTGATCCATTCTTTTCTTGTCTTTGTCATATGTTCTTCGTAAGCATCCAGCCAAGCCTTGCTCACCACCTCAAAGCCAGCATTCTCCAATCCCTGCTCTACGGTCGTATAGGCTCTGACATTGACATCCCCGGATCCGGTTCCGCCCTTGATCGTCCTTCTGGCGCCACTGCCAAAGAGCGCGATCTTGCCTGCTGCATCCAAAGGAAAATCTCCATTGCTCTTTAAGAGTACCGCACATTCCGGTGCAACCTCGCGCACCTTTGCGATATGCTCTTTTTCAAATTTCTGCATACTTGCATCTGTAATATGTACCATCTTCTTGTCTCCTTTTCTTTTATTCTCATACAAGACTGCTTGTAGTCTGAATTTTCTACACCAGATATTTTCGGAAGAATGCACATTCATCCTGATTGATCTCTTTTGCCTCTTCCAGATTCATATTGACATGGCAGACATGCGCCATATATTTTTTATCCTCTGATCCATAGCATTTCCATGCACAAGGGATGCCCTTGCCTTTTAAAAATTCATACATAGGCTGGGCGTTTTCCTTCAAAAAGTCATAATAGGATGTCATGACATAAGTCGGCGGATAATCGGCGGTGATATGCCCCAGCACATCTATTTTTTCATTGGAAAAATCAAAATCTTTGCCCAGATAATCGCCATATAATTCCTTGTTCATCTTGTTGACCTTGCCATCCTTACCCAGAATGGTCAGGGTGTACATACCACAATTCAGACCAAGGGCACGTATCTTGATTTCCTCCGGCACCGTAAAGGGGAATAATTTTGCGTAATCTGCATTGGTCGCGATGGCTGCGTACTGGCTTGTCATCTGGGATCCGGCAGAATCGCCCACCAAAATGACATTATTTAGATCCAGATGATACTCATCAGCATGATCGCACATCCACTCCATCACCATATTCGTTTCCGTCAACTGGGTCGGAAATTTGGCTTCCGGTGCCAGATGGTAATTGAAATTGACAAAAGTAAATCCCTGCTGGGCTAAATACATACCGTAATATTTGTAGATTTCTTTGGTTCCATAGACATAGCCGCCCCCATGGATGCTGACGATGACCGGCAAAAGATGATCGGTGTCCTTTGGATAATACACATCCAGTAAGTTATAAGCATCCGCATTCCCGGCGTAATTGATATCATAGACTGCGGTTACATCCTCCGGTACGACTAAGTTTGCGTCACGCTTGGCATCTGCCTTTCCGGATACCATGCGAAACATCTTTGCTGTAAATGACATAAACCTCTCCTATCTCTGCGCTTTTTATATTTCAAAAAGTACAGTCTCTGCTATTTGTTACACGCATTCTAACAGACACTGCACTTTTGACTTATTAAATTTTTACGTTTTTTTTAATTATTCGCTTTCTTCTTACTATGCCTCATGCTTTTTTGCAAGGTCGGCCTTGATCTGTGGAAGTTCTTTATCCAACTTGTATGCAATACCAAGGATCAAAAGTACAACCATCAGAACCATAGGTACATAGTTAAAGAGTACCTGGATAGAGGTCAGAGCGGATGCTGACTGGGTTGCAAGACTTCCATCATATCCGGCAAGTCCCATAATCAGTCCTACCATGCCAGATGCGATACCACTTCCCAACTTAGAAGCAAAAGAGTTGACAGAAGCAAGCATACCTTCTACTCTGGTTCCGGTCTTCCACTCGCCATAGTCCATGGTATCGATCAGATAAATAGAGATCATCATGGTAACCGGTAAAATCGCAACACCACCAATAACAGAACCAAGTGTCAGAGTAACCAGATTGGTTCCACCAAGAATACGGATGCCATAACCAACAACGCCTAAAACAGCACCTGCACGCAGGATCGGAACGGTTCCGAACTTTCTGGAAAGTACCGGGAAGATCAGCATGATGACCGGTGTCAGCATACTACCAATAGAAACCAGTGTTGCCAGACCGATATTACCCATGATGTACTTGAAATAATATGTATTTACGGCTGTACCGATATTGGTTGCCAACTGTACGACTAAGGTCATACCAGCCAGAATAAAGATGTATTTGTTAGAGAATACACACTTTAAACTCTGCTTGAGCGGGATCTTCTGTACCTCCTCTTTCTGCTGGTCGGATGGCTGATTGTCACCTACCACTTCCTTGACAAAGATGAAACGGAACATACCGATAATAGCACATGGAATGGCAAAGATCAGTGCCATGGTCGTCCAGCCTTCCTTGGTAGATCCCATGCCTGCGATCAACTGTGGCAAAAGCATGCTGATTACGATAGAAAACAGCATGATGATACCACCATTAAAGGACATAACGGATACACGATTCTTCTCGCTTCGAATACTTCTTGCCAGATATACGGCATCGCCACCATTTAAGAAAGTAGCGCAGACGGAATTGATCAGTGTATAAAGTACAAATACAAAGATTGCTTTTCCGGTCGTACTCATCTCCGGTGCAGAGAAAAGAAGTACGGTGAGTCCCCATACAAAGACGATAAAGATCTCATACGGTCTTGCCTTGCCCCATTTGGTATGCGTCGCATCGATGATAAAACCAACAAACAAATCTGTCACACCGTCAAAGATCTTGGATGCCAGAAGCAAGGTTCCGACCAGTGTTGCCCCCATGCCCAGCATGTCGGTACAATAATAGGTCAGTTGCATGATCAAGATAACATTGAGTGCCAGAGACAGTCCTCTGGATGTCCATGCCCACTTCAGATAGCCCGGCAGGACTTCATTTTCGGCTGTTGTACTCGGATTCAGCCAATTTGCTTTTTTCTTCATAAGTAATACCCTCCTTGTAAGATCATGTGCTTTCACATGACCATTTCTTGTATTTATCATACCAATTCCTTGTGTTTTACCCTGTTAAAATTTCGATATTTCTAACAATATTTCATTAAACATTATAGAAAATTTAACAAAAGCGTGCTAGGATATGGATAATACAAGATGAGAAAGAAAGGACTTAGCATGTATCAGACACAAAAACTTACTTATTTATTCGACTCTTTATATGCAGTAAATAATATCTGCTTCTGGCATTTTACAAAGGATTGGGAACTCCTGGATACCAACTGTCCCTGGATCAACGAAGTCCGCAACTTCTTTTTTGACTCCAAGGATGATGCCTTAAAGACCTATGCTTCCAACTCCACCATGCCCATCCTCTACCCGGACCGCCTCTGCCTGACCTGGGCGATCCAGCCTTATATTGTAGATGACAATTTAGACTCTTTCTACGTCTTAGGTCCCTTTTTAAACTCCTCCGTATCGGAGATCAATTTCAAGCGCCTGCTGGACGACTGGCATATGTCCATATCCTCTCAGCACCGCATGATGGAAGTGCAGAAGGAGATTCCGGTCATTCCCTATAGCCTCTTTTTGCAGAGCGTGCGCATGCTCTACTACACTCTTTATGGAAAAACACCGGGAAATCTGACCACCACCTCTTTTCCCACCCTCAATCCACTCAGTTCCAAAAATACCTTGGCTCCAACCAAGAAAAATGGCAGCACAGCACACGATATTACCATCACCGAACACAGTAGTTATGCCATGGAATGTGCTATGCTAAAACATGTCGAGACCGGCAACATCCATTATCAGGACGAACTGCAAAATACGGAATTATCTGCAGACAACTACCTGGTAGGACTTATGAGCCCGGGCGATATCGTCAGACAGGAAAAGGATGAGATCATTGTCTTTGTGGCACTCATTACCCGCGCCGCCATCCGTGGCGGTATGGATCCGGACGAAGCCTACTCTCTCAGTGACTACTATATCCAGCAGATCGAATCCCCTGACTGCACAGACCTCAACAATATCATGGATATCCATTTTCTTGCCTATGATACCTTTATCCACCGCGTGCATGAGATCCAGTTACAGGGAAAGGAATACTCTCCTTTTGTCAATGACTGCATCGCACTGATCCACCGCAACATCTATGAAAAGATCACTCTGGAGGATCTGGCAGAAGCCCTAGGCTATTCCACCTATTACCTGTCCTCCCAGTTTAAAAAACAGACCGGGCAGTCCATCGGCGATTACATGACAGATCTGCGCATAGAAAAAGCCAAGGAAATGTTGACCTATAACAACATTTCCCTGACTGATCTGAGTGCCAAATTACATTTTTCCACGCCGTCTTATTTTTCTTCTGTCTTTAAGAAGCGCACCGGGCTGCCCCCATCCGCATATGTGCAGAGCCTTTCTAAGCCTGCTTCTTCATCGCAACCGTGATCTTAAAGAGATCACCGTCAATATCGATGGTCAGTTGTCCGTCCATGAGTGCGGTCAGGCTGGATGCGATGGAAAGTCCCAAGCCGTGACCTTCGGTATTTCTCGATGCATCACCTCTGACAAAACGTTCCATCAACTCGTCACTGCTGATGTTGAGCGGATACTTGGAAATATTCTTAAAGATCATGCGCACCTGGTCACCTGCATCTTCCACATTGACATAGACTCTGGTATGGTCCTGTGTATATTTGCAAATATTGCTCATGATATTATCAAATACCCGCCACAGATGTCTGCCGTCTGCCATGATGTTGGCAGGATTCTTTGCTTCATTTACCACAATCTCAATATCCTGTGCTTGCAGTTTATCCTGATACTCTCCGACCACCTGCGAGATCATCACAGCGGCATCACATGGCTCCATATGCATCTCTACATTACCGGTGGATGCCTTGGATGCTTCTAAGAGATCTTCAATAAGTTTTTTCAAACGAGCTGACTGGCGATCCAAGACCTCAACATACTCTCTTACTTTTTCCTCAGAAATCCCCTCCTTTTTGATCAGATCTACATAGTTGATAATAGAGGTCAGCGGTGTTTTGATATCATGCGACACATTCGTGATGAGTTCTGTCTTGAAGCGTTCACTCTTCATCTGTTCTGCCACTGCAATCGCAATTCCCTCGCCCACATGGTTGATATCTTCGCCGTGTTCTCTCATAGGAGCAATCATATGTGTGGTATCGATCGGCTCATTATAATTGCCACTGGCGACACGCTTTCCACCATCTTTTAATTTCTTTGCCATCAAGACCAGATAGAAGATCAAGGCTGTCTCGGCTATCTTATATAAAAAGAAAAGGAAAACGCCTGCGCCATAAATACCGGTTGCCAGTAAGGCCATCAGTTCCACCAAGGCTAAAATGGCAAGCCCCAGGCCTAAACGCGTGCTTAGTTTTGTATTTTCATGTATTGCACGATGCAGCCGTCTGATAGGATCGATCAGCCACTTTCTAAAAAAGGCTGCAATATAATGCCAAAGTGTATGCTTCCAGAATTGACCTGACTTGATACGCGTTGCCGTACTCATGCAAAATGCCAGTGCAAGCAATGTCCAAAGGATTGCAAGCACAATGGACAAAGTAACGAACTCTGCCAATGCCAGAACCCCACTATAATAGGCCATCCACAATCCTATATTCCCTATCACGCCTAAGCATACACCTGTTGCAACTACAATGCCGTAAATACCATAAGGTACGCGATCCGCCCATCGTAGGTAAATCGCATCATCTTCCTTGCGATGTCCGGACATGGTCATCAGAAAAACAAAGGAAACGATAAACAAAAGCAACGATACCAGAAGGATCGGCAGATAAACCTTCTGCAGCATAGTCAGTATGGCAGTAAGTATATACGGAATCCACAGATAATCACTCATGCCATTGGCAAAGACCAGATCATCTTCATATTTTTGCAGACGATTGATGACTTCAAAGAAATTGCCTGAATCCAAAGCACTTTTTCCATAAGAAAAAGATCCCATAATGGTGATTGCCGCATCGCGGTAATTCTCTTTGACTACATCCTGCTGTTCATCCGTCAATTGCGCTGTATCATTTGCCTCCAGAAATACATCTTCCAGATTTGGAATCATATAAATACGGTAGAAAGTATACGTTCCTTCCGGCGGCAGTTCTCCTGCAAGAAGGTCTCCTGCATTATTCCCTTCATTTTCGACATCATCCGACATATTGTCTTCATCTGTCAGATTTTCTCCTATATTATCTGCATCTTCACTGTCTACGTCATAATCATAATACTCCAACCGATCTCCATTTTTGCTTTCATCCAGATAGACTTCATCATTTCCAACATATCCATAGACATTGGTCTGCATGGCTCCCAACCAGGTATCCGTGTTATAATGGTATTCATTTTTATCGAAAAATACATTTTCATACACGCCATCCATTTCCCGATGGTTTTTATCCTGCAGCCACTGGATCAGATAAGGTGATCCATAGACAAAATTGTTGTTCCGCACAACATTGAGTTTGTCGCCATCTCCTGTTACCTGAAAATCAATCTGCTCTACTGCGTAGGTCAGCAAAGAGCCATCCAAAGCATCCCAGGAGCCGCCCTCTTCGGTTGCACTCTCCTTCAAATAGGCTGCATAGTTGGAAACCATATGTTCCTGCATGAGTTCTGCGATCGTATCATTTTGATTCCCATATTCGGCACGTAAACCGATACTGAAGATCATCATGATAGCGGCAAGCAGTGTAGTTATTCCGGTTATACAAGCAATCAAAAGCGCAAAAGCCTTATACGCCGTTTGTCCTTTCCAATTTTTTTTCATATCAAATTCCTCACATTTCTTCCTGTTTTATTTCATCGTGGCAGTTTGTACGGACGGGCTCTATTTGTCTTCAACCTTGTACCCTCTTCCCCACACAACCTTAACATACCTTGGTTCTGCCGGATCATACTCCAGTTTTTCACGCAGATGACGAATGTGAACAGCAACGGTATTTTCTGTGCCAAAGGCATCTTCCTTCCAGACCTGTTCATAAATTTGTGCCGGGGAAAATACTTTTCCCGGGTTTTCCATCAAAAGATGCAGGATATCATATTCTGTCCTTGTCAGATTGACCAGTTCTCCATCTAACGTCACTTCTTTAGCCCGATCATTTAATACGATCGGACCGATCGCGATGATGCCATCATCACCGGAAGCGCTTGCATGGTTTCCCCCCAGTTGCATGTAGCGGCGCAACTGTGATTTGACCCTTGCCTGCAATTCTACCGGATTGAAAGGTTTTGTCACATAATCATCTGCACCGACATTGAGTCCTAAAACCTTATCCGTATCCTCACTCTTTGCTGTCAAAAGTATGATCGGAACATTAGATGTCTCGCGAATCTTTGCCATGGTCTGGATCCCATCCAGCCGTGGCATCATCACATCCAGGAGCACCAAATGTATTTCTTTTGTTTCCAGCACTTCCAGCGCTTCTAAACCGTCATATGCCGTATAGACCTGATAGCCCTCACTTTCCAGATAAATCCGCAGTGCAGAAACAATATCTTTTTCATCATCACAAACCAGTACGTTTACCATTTTATCCTCCAGAGAATTTTGTTGTGTTTTTTAAGATGATATCTGATGCCTTGCAAAATTATGCATCCGACACACAAAAACCGCCACAACATGTATTGATTAATCATATACATATTGTAGCGGTTCATCATTTAATTTCCAAGTAGGGAAGTCTTTAAGACTTTCTTAAGTTATCCCTTATTTTCAACTTCATATTTCAGGAATTCGTAGGAATACTCTGCCTCTCCTCCTGTAATAGAGTGAAGTGTTGTCCCGATACCATAGAGTGTTGCATAGGGAATCTCTGCCTCAATCCTTTGCCTGCCATTCTCCTGCTCCGGATTCATGCCCATGATCCTGGCACGGCGCTTGCTGAGTTCTCCCATAACATCGCCAACCTTATCCTCCGGTACACGCACCTGAAGCGATGCGATTGGCTCCAAAAGGACAGGATCGGCTTTCATGAGGGCATCCTTTAAAGCCATGGTGGCTGCTGTCTTAAAGGCTGCCTCTGACGAATCCACCGAATGAGATGAGCCGTCGTAAAGATTGACATGGATGCCGACCACCGGATATCCTGCGAGCGGTCCTGCCTGCGTTCCCTCGGCAATACCCTTTTCCACTGCCGGAAAGAAATTCTTCGGTACGGCTCCGCCGACAACAGTCTCTTCAAATTCATATGCGCTGGTCAGATTTCCTGACGGAGATACTTTAATTTTGACATGTCCGTACTGTCCATGTCCACCGGATTGCTTCTTGTGCTTGTATTCGACATCCGCACTGCCCCGGATAGTCTCACGGTATGCTACTTTCGGTGCTTCTAATTGCATCTCGACGTTATATTTGGCTCTTAGTCGGTCTGCGACCGCCTGCAAATGTTGTTCACTGATGCCATATACAAGCGTCTGACGGTTTTCACTGTCATTTTCCACCCGAAGTGTCCGGTCTTCTTCTGCCAGTTTTAAAAGCGACTGCGTCAGTTTGTCATCCTCCTTGGCATCTGCCGCAAAATAGCGCATTGCACAATATGGCGTGGAAATTGCGGTCGCCGGATAAAGAACCGGCGTTGCCTTGGTCGAAAGTGTCGTGGAGGTCTGCAAGCCCGACACCTTGCTGAGGGCACCCACATCGCCCGCGTGCAGTTCCTCTACTTCTTCTGCCTTGCTTCCCTTCATGACATACAACTTACTGATGCGGATCTCCTGTCCTTTGACTGGGTCGTATAGGTTATCGTCTGACTTGATAACACCGGACATGACCTTAAAGAGGGAATACTTTCCAATAAAAGGATCCATGATAGTCTTAAATACATAGGCTGTCTTTGCCTTAGCAAAATTATAATTTGCCTCGAAAAGTTCCTGGGTCAGAACATTCATACCGGTTGCACTGCGCTGATCCGGTGACGGCAGATATTTGATGATGTCTGCCAATAGTGTATACATACCTCTTTCCATGGTATTGGAGCCCATCATGACCGGTACGATTGTTCCCTCGGATACATTGACGCGGAGTGCCTGTCGGATCTCGTTCTCCGAGAAAGTCTCGCCTGCAAAATAGCGATCCAGAAATTCTTCACTGGTCTCTGCTACCGCCTCCATCAGGGCTTCCCGATAGATAGAGAGATTTTCCATAGAATATTCCGGCACTTCTGACTTTACAACCGTTCCATCGGATTGCCAACGCTTTGCCCGCTCTTGGATCACATTGACATAACCCACAAATTCCTCATTTTCACGCAGCGGAAAATGAAAAGGTGCAATACACTTGCCATACAATTCCTGTAAACCCAGTACAACATTTTTAAAAGAGACATCATCAATATCCATGTCGCTTACATAAACGATACGCGGTAAATGGTATTTTTCGCACATAGCCCATGCCTTGCGCGTTCCGTTCTCCACACCATTCTTACCGGAAATAACGATGATGGCAGCATCTGCAACGCCTACGGCTTCTTCAATCTCCCCCACGAAATCGAATGCTCCCGGCACATCCAGAATGTTGATCTTGTGATCGTCCCACAAAATCGGCTGCACAAGCATCTGCGTTGTTGCCGCCGGTTCTGTCATGCGTTGCTTGGATGCGGTTGCAATACCATTCATCGCGGACACCAGACTGGTTTTGCCTGCCCCACTGTGCCCCAGAACAACCACATTACGAATTTTGTCCGTTGTAAAAACCTTCATGTCACATGTCCTCCTCGCTTCGTTTTCTCTTACTGCTATTGTAGCAAGGTGGATGGCATATTACCACTCTTTTTTCAGAATTTTCTGTTTTTTTATCGCTTGTACATTAGTTGGCAGATATTTGTCCCATAAACAAGAAGAAGCACAGCGATTGGCTCACTGTGCTTCGATATGTTTCTTTTTGACACACTAATGCTTTGGAACAAGCACTGTCTTACCGCCCATGTATGGCTGTAATGCGACCGGAATATTAACAGAACCATCTGCATTTAAGTTGTTCTCTAAGAATGCGATCAACATTCTTGGTGGTGCAACAACCGTGTTATTCAAGGTATGGGCAAAATACTTACCATCCTTACCCTTCACACGGATCTTTAAACGGCGAGCCTGTGCATCCCCAAGATTTGAGCAGGAGCCTACCTCGAAATATTTCTTCTGTCTAGGTGACCATGCCTCTACATCACATGATTTTACTTTCAGATCTGCAAGATCTCCGGAACAGCACTCCAGGGTACGAACCGGGATATCCAGACTGCGGAAGAGATCAACGGTGTTTTGCCACAACTTGTCATACCAAGCCTTGGAATCTTCCGGCTTACATACAACGACCATCTCCTGCTTTTCAAACTGATGGATACGATAAACACCACGTTCCTCGATGCCATGGGCACCTTTTTCCTTACGGAAGCAAGGAGAATAAGAAGTCAGGGTATATGGTAATTTTTCTTCATCATTCAAAGTATCAATGAACTTACCGATCATAGAATGCTCGGATGTACCGATCAGATAGAGGTCTTCACCCTCGATCTTATACATCATGGCATCCATTTCTTCAAAACTCATAACACCGGTAACCACGTTAGAACGGATCATAAACGGTGGTACACAGTAGGTAAATCCACGGTCAATCATGAAGTCTCTTGCATAAGAGATCACTGCAGAATGCAGTCTTGCAATGTCTCCCATCAGATAGTAGAAGCCGTTTCCAGCAACCTTTCCAGCGCTCTCAAGATCAATGCCGTCAAAGCGTTCCATGATATCTGTATGATATGGAACCTCAAAATCAGGAACGACCGGCTCGCCAAACTTCTCGATCTCGACGTTGCAGGAATCGTCCTTGCCAATCGGTACGGATGGATCAATGATGTTTGGAATGTTCATCATGATCTGTGTAACCTTTTCCTGTAATTCTTTTTCTTTCGGCTCTAACTCCGCAAGTCTCGCAGAAATACCGGCAACCTCAGCCTTGACTGCTTCTGCCTCTTCCTTCTTGCCCTGTCCCATCAAAGCACCGATCTGCTTAGCGATCTTGTTCTTCTTGGAACGGAGTTCATCTGCTTCCTGCTGTGCAGCTCTCGCCTGCGCATCTAACTCGATAACCTCATCTACCAGATGAAGTTTATGCTCCTGAAACTTATTCTTGATGTTCTGTTTTACAATTTCAGGATTTTCTCTTAAAAACTTAATATCGATCATTTTGTTTTCCTTCCATTATCAAAAATCTATTGGTAATCCCAATGCTTCGCAGCAAAGTTATTACTTCAACGGATATTTATCTGTGAGTTCGTCCACAATCTTGCGCGCCTTTGCCACGCCATCTTCGCCTTCCCTGATCACGCTGGCGATTGCCTCTGCAACACGATCAAAGTCGTCTTCCTTCAAGCCTCTGCTTGTAGCTGCCGGTGTACCAAGACGGATACCGCTTGTAACAAATGGGCTCTTCGGATCGTTCGGAATGGTATTTTTATTGGCGGTGATGTGTGCATCATCCAGCCACTTTTCAACTGCCTTTCCTGTCAGATCATATGGGGTCAGATCGACAAGCATCAAGTGATTGTCAGTACCACCGGATACGATCTTGATATCTCTATCCTGCAAGCCTTTTGCAAGTGCCTGTGCATTGTCAGCCACCTGTTTCATGTAGACCTTAAACTCCGGCTGCAAGGCTTCCTGGAAGCAGACTGCCTTGGCTGCGATCACATGCATGAGCGGACCGCCCTGTGTTCCAGGGAATACAGCCTTATTGAAGTTATATTTTTCATTCGCCTCTGCGGTAGCCATGATCATACCACCACGCGGACCACGTAAAGTCTTATGGGTTGTTGTCGTAACAACATCCGCATAAGGAACCGGACTTTCATGCAAACCTGCTGCAACAAGACCGGCAATATGTGCCATATCAACCATGAGCACCGCATCTACCATATCGGCGATCTGACGGAAACGCTTGAAATCAATGGCTCTTGCATAAGCAGATGCACCTGCAATGATCATCTTAGGATGACATTCTTTTGCAAGGCGCTCCACCTCATCATAATCAATAACCCCCTCATCATTCACACCATAAGGAACAATATGGAAATAAGTACCTGAGAAGTTGACTGGTGATCCATGGGTCAGATGACCGCCGTGATCCAAATTCATACCCATCACAGTATCTCCCGGCTTTAGTACGGCAAACTGCACTGCCATGTTTGCCTGAGCCCCGGAATGTGGCTGTACATTGACATAGTCGCATCCAAATAATTTTTTAGCACGCTCTCTTGCCAATTCTTCTACCACATCAACACACTCACATCCGCCATAGTACCGCTTTCCGGGATAACCCTCTGCGTACTTGTTGGTCAGTACACTGCCCATTGCCGACATCACGGCCGGACTCACCCAGTTTTCCGAAGCGATCAGTTCGATATGGCTGGACTGTCTGCCAAACTCTGCCGTAATGGCATCTGCAATCTGTGGATCTACTGCTTTGATATCTTCTAATGTGTACATCCTTTCCTCCTTATGATGTGCATGTTTACAAGTAACCTATCTTAGTTTGCCTTCTTTTTTCCCTTAATATGTACCTTCATCACATACCATAATTCTGTAGCGATGCAGATAGAAGAATAAGTACCGCATACAATACCAACCAAAAGTGGCAATGCAAATTCGCGGATACTTGTTACACCAAGAATCAGAAGCATAAGTACCATAACAACTGTCGTAAAGGAGGTACTGATGGATCTGGAAAGTGTCTGCGTGATACTCTCATTTGCCAGTGTCTGCAGACTCTCCGGTGTCTCATCACGAAGTACTTTTTTATTTTCACGGATACGGTCAAAGATAACGATCGTATCATTGACAGAATAACCGATAACCGTAAGCATACATGCAATAAATGCGCTGCCCACAGAAATACGTGCAACTGCATAAAGTGCCAGTACCACAAGCACATCATGGATCAGGGCAATGATGGCACTACTTGCAAACCGGATATCTTTAAAGCGGAACCAGATGTAAAGAAGCATAAAGAATGCTGCTACGATAACAGCAATCAAAGACTGTGAACGCATCTCTCCACTGATGGTAGAACCAATATTGGAAGAAGTGATCGCGCTCTCGTCTACACCATAATCATTTTCTAACATGGTATTGAGTGCTTCTCTCTGCTCCAGATCCAGACTTCTGGTCTTAAAGATGATCTGATTGGTATTATCAACAACCTGTGTCTGGACGTCATTATTGCCGATGACCTCAGCGATCTTTGGCACGATTTCATCATCTGCCTGTGCCAAAGTGTAGGCTTCGTTAAATTCTACGGTTGTTGAAGTACCGCCCAAAAATTCCAGACTATAATTTAATGCCTTATCTCCCTTTGCACCATGTACGCCCATGCCGACAAAGCCGACACAGATCACCAGGATAGAGCAGGCAAAGAAGACTGCCTTCTTGCTCATGAAGTTGATATTCTTCATTGCCTTTGCCTTGCCATAGAACTTCTGATCACGGAGTCCTACTGCATACAGAGCGTTCATCAAAATTCTTGTGATGACCAAGGCGGTAAACATAGAAAGAACAACACCAAGCGCTAAGGTAATGGCAAATCCCTTTACCGTACCGGAACCTAAAACACCAAGAACCGCTGCTGCGATCAATGTTGTCACATTACCATCAACAATGGCAGAAAGTGCTTTCTTAAATCCAATCTCAATGGCTGCGATCACACTCTTGCCTGCCGCAATCTCTTCACGGATGCGGGCAAAAATGATAACGTTGGCATCCACCGCCATACCGATGGAAAGGATGATACCGGCGATACCCGGCAATGTAAGGGTAATATCAAATGCCCACAGGATAAATAACATAAGTCCTGTGTAAAGTGCTAAAGCAAGGGACGCTGCCACACCCGGCACACGGTACATGATCATAAGGAAGATCATGACAATGATCAGACCGATGGCTGCTGCAAGCAAACTGGTAGATAATGCGCTGCTTCCCAGTTGTGCGCCTACGACTTCTGACTGCAACTCTTCCAGTTCCAGATTCAGACCACCAATACGGATATAAGAAGCAAGACTGTCTGCCTCATCAAAATCACTCATACCCTCGATAACACACTTGCCATCTGTGATGGCTGCATTTACCTTTGGTACACTGACAAACTGTCCGTCATAGTAGATACCGATAGATTCACCTCTTGCGTAAGCCGTTGTGGTTGCATCCGCAAATGCCTTTGTTCCGGCATCTGTCAAGCTAATAGATACCACCGGCTCTGTTGCTCCTGTTGTCTGGTTCTGCTGATTGGTAGCCGTAGCATTTTTTACATCAGACCCCTGCAAAATAACGGAACCATTTGCGATCAGATCATTCAGGTCATAATTCAACTTATAACCACCGGTCGTGCTGTCATAAGAATAGTTCTGGTTTCCATCAGCATCTGTCTGCGCGATGAAATAAATAGAGCCCGGCGTTCCCAGTTCTGCTAAAAGTGCATTAGCATCCTTAACACCTGGAATCTCAACAGTGATTCTGTCATCACCGACCGGATAAACACTCGCCTCTGTTGTAGAGGAGTCGGATCCCAGTTCATTTTCGATACGCTTCTGTAACTTGGTGACCGTATCGTTTAAGTCTTCGCTGGACGGGGTATCTCCCACAACCTGATAAGTAATGCTGACACCACCTGCAAGGTCAAGACCCAGACGGATGTCAAAATCATCTTTGCCGGAAACGGTCGCTGTCACAATATTCCATGCCAGATAACCAAATCCGACAATGCAGGCAAGCAGGACCACAAGCCACGCTACTCCCTGCCCTTTCTTTAATCGTTTCATACTTCTTCTCCTTCTTTTGCAGCCAATGCCGCTTTTATCATAATGGCACATTCAACACGTTTTTTCTGAAGTGCACATCCTATATCGTATGCATTATGGATATCGCCATGGAAGTTGTAAGAATTGGCTGCACATCCACCACTACAATAAAATCTTGCAAAACATTCCCTGCACTTGTCCTTGGCATAGACATTGCAGGACTTGAACTCGTCACGCAGGTCTGTATTGACCACGCCATCATCCACATTTCCCATCAAAAAGTCGGTATTTCCAACAAACTGATGGCAAGGATAAAGATCACCTGTCGGTGTTACTGCTAAATATTCCGTTCCTGATCCACAACCTGACAAACGTTTTGCCACACAAGGACCGCCTTCTAAATCGATCATAAAGTGGAAGAAGTTGAAGTCATTTTCTTTTCCATGACGTTTTACCATCTCCAATGCCAGATTTTCGTATTCTTCCATCAACTGTGGCAAGTCCTCCTCGCGGATCGCATAGGAATCTGTCTCCTGTGCAACGACCGGCTCTACCGAGATCTGCTTGAAACCAAGGTCTGCTAAATGCAGGACATCCTTAGAGAAATCCAGATTGTTATGGGTAAAGGTTCCACGCACATAGTATTTTTCCTGATGGCGACTGTCCGCGAACTTCTGGAACTTCGGTACGATCAGATCATAAGATCCTGCCCCCTTGCGGAAAGGTCTCATGCGGTCATGGACTTCTTTTCTGCCGTCGATACTCAAGACCACATTGCCCATCTCTTTGTTGGCAAATTCCATGATGTCATCATTTAAAAGCACGCCATTGGTCGTAAGCGTAAAGCGGAACTTTTTGTCATGTGTTTTCTCCAGACTCCTGCCGTATGCGACCAGATCCTTAACAACCTGAAAATTCATCAGCGGCTCTCCGCCAAAGAAATCCACCTCTAAGTTGCGGCGATTGCCGGAATTGGCAACCAGAAAATCCAATGCCTTTCTGCCGACTTCGTAAGACATGAGTTCACGTTTGCCGTGATACTCGCCCTCCTCTGCAAAGCAATACTGGCATGCCAGGTTGCAATCGTGGGCAATATGTAAACACAGTGCCTTGACAACCGTAGGTCTCTTGGCAAAATCTGTGATATAAGGCTCGTATGAGTCCTTTGTAAATAATTCCTCTGCGGCGATCAGTTCTGCGATCTCGTCCCAGACTTCTGCGATCTCATCCTTGTGATCCGGGTAGCGTTTTGCCATCTCTGCAAAAATGCTGTCCTTATCGGATGACTCATACATCTCGATCATATCGTAGGTCATGTCATCCACCACATGAATGGCCCCGCTGTTGACATCGATCACGATATTGTAACCGCCCATTTTGTATTGATGAACCAAAATAGTCCTCCTTCTATAAACGCACAAATGACCGAACGCTATCAAGCGTACGGTCGCGTGTACTTTTTCTTGTTTTAACTACAGAATGGAGCCTCCCACGAAAAGTAGGACGCTCCGCATTGTACAAATATGATGATTAGCGATTGTTCTCGCAAGACTGGTTACCTACAGTACAAGATGTCTTGCATGCAGACTGGCAAGATGTCTGGCACTCGCCGCATCCACCCTTCTTTACTGTGTTCTGTAACTTCTTTGTATTTAATGTCTGTACATGTTTCATTGTAAATATCTCTCCTTTACTGCTTGATTACGCTATATTATAGCATACAAGTGCCTAAAGGAAAAGCATTTTTTCTGCTTCCTCAACTCAGCATACCGCCCAGCATTGCCGATCCGATGCAGATGGCAGATGCAGTTCCCAAATAGGGGATGGGCGGCAGGCTTCCTTTCTGGATCCAGAGGGCTGCCCCAAGCAGGGTTGCCACATATAAGACCCCAACCAAAAGCCCCCACAAAAACTTCTGCCTTTTCTTCCATTTTCCCAGGACAAAGCCCCCGATACCGCAGGAAAGCACATAGATGACGATCACGCCGACTTGGGCGACTGCATCCTCTTTTTCCACACGTGACACGATAAGGGCTAAAAGTACCAACAATAATCCACTGATAATATACATGACAAGCAGGCTGCGCACAACGCATCCCCTTCGCACCTTTGTCTCTTTCATTTTTCCATCCTTTCTCCACACTGGGATCGGATCCGTCCCATCATCCACTATGAATTTATGTAAATTCCATCTACAATATGACACATCCATTGCTTTTTTAGGGGAATAATGCTACAATGGACTCCGATATTTTTAGGAGGATAACGGAATGAGTACTGGTTGGATTGTATTGATTGTTGTATTGGTCATTCTCGTTGCGCTGATCATTGGATTGTATTTCCTTGGCAAGCGTGCCGAAAAGAAACAGGAAGAGCAAAACGCACAGGTGGAGGCAACCGCCCAGAATGTGACAATGCTTATCATCGACAAGAAAAAGTTACGGATCAAAGATTCCGGTCTGCCGGAGCAAGTGATCGCACAGACACCTTTCTATGCAAAGTTGTCCAAGTTGCCGATCGTTAAGGCCAAGGTTGGTCCAAAGGTCATGTCACTGATCTGTGATGCGACGATCTTTGATGAGATTCCTGTAAAGAAGGAAGTCAAGGCAAGAGTCAGCGGACTTTACATCACAAGTGTTCGCGGATTGCACGGAAAAACAGAATCCGAAGATGGCAAAAAGAAGAAAAAGGGGCTTCGTGCTTGGGCACTGCGCAAGCAGAAAGAACTCAATGCCAGCAAATAAGACATATCAAAAAGGCTTGTCCGATACGGACAAGCCTTTTTCTTTGCTCTCTTTATGCCGGTTGCACACGGACTTCCAGCCGGTTCTCTGCCAGTGTATTTCCACCGACATAGAGATCATAGACCAGTAAGATCTGCATGTGTGGTTCTTTTTCCTTGACAACATCCAATTCATAGACATGCGTGACAATATCCATATCCATGCATCCCATAGGGGTCCGCATCTGCGTGCTTGTGCGCTGCCCCGGAAGAAATTCCATGACCCGTCCCATATCTCCTGTCGTCGTCATGCGGCAGCCGCCGTCCCAGACTTCCAATTTATTGCGGGTACGCCCCATCTCATCCACCTGCATATATTGAAGGATTGCTTTTCCATCCGTTTCCTGATATCTGCCGTGGTAGGTAAGACGATTGGTATCCGCCTGCCCATCCACGGTCTGTATACTTGTCATTTCTATAAGAATACGATTATCCATTGGTATATCCTTTGTCTTTCTGTCTTAGTCTGTCAGCCCCGGTGCTTCCCGGATGGCTCATATAGGATTATACCCTATTCCTATCTTCTCTTCCATGGCATTTTTATCTGCACATTTTACGGACATCAGAGATAACGGAAACGGATCTGCTTGTCCTCGGACTCGATGAGTTTTTTATACTGATATAAGGTAAAGACCTGGTACATCTGCTCTTTTTCATCCTCTCCCACGACCTCATATGTATTGTCCCGAAAACACATATTGGGATACATGACGCACCACCAGTTTTTGCCCTGTGCCTGACCGATCCGCACCTGTAGGGAAGTATAATTACCGGCAGGCAAATGATAAATACCGTAAAACTTCTCCGGAAAATCCACATCCTCGATCGCCGCCGTGACCGGATAGGTATAACCTTCTTTTGCGATCTCCTGCCCCGCGACCTTCTCAATCTCTTTCAGATGCGCACGGATGATGCTCTCTGTCTCCTTTTTATCGCTTGCTGTCGCAAGCAATCCCGAAACATAAGCCCCCACCTGATCCCGCACCTGCAATTTGAGTGCCTGATCTTCCTCAGTATCACTGTTGGCGATCACATGAAAACGAAAGACTTCACTGGCGTAGTCCTCCTGCAAATGCCGGCTCTGCCCTATGAGGACAAGTAGTCCTACGATCAAAAGTCCTGCCACGATCCTTATATTTTTCCTTTTTGCATACATATCTGCTTCCTGCTCTTTCTGTCTTGAGATTAGAAACACCGGACATCCATCCGATGTTTCTAACCAAAGTATGCAACCAAATTTTTCTTTTATACAATCCTTATTCCACGACACGCAATTTACAGATTGTTTCCAGACGCAGATCTTTCCGATAAGCCCCTGCCCGACCCTGGTATTTTTCATAAAGATCCAGATCATGGCAGCGCAGATGTCCATAGGAGTTGGCAAGATCCAGCCCCTTTTGCTCGTATGCATTTTGGATCATGCCCGCCAGATAGGCAGCGGCAGCCTCCTGCAATTTCTGGGCAGAAAGATCAATGCTGTCCTTTTGTATGATGTCTCCGCGAAAGGTCAACTGACAGCCGACACCGGAGTTTGTCGCCGTATATTCATAAGAGACTTTGACATTTTCCAGATGGATCTGCCCGCCGTCCACGTCCATATCCACCATGCCAATAGCACCACTGCACAGTCCTGCCACATAGCCTTCTTCTGCGGTCACTTTTCGCAAGATCTGGTCATCTCCACTGACGTCGGTCTGCATGAGATAGTAGCCCTCCACGACCGGCAGATCGTCCTGCACGCCAAGACTCGGCAGGATAGTACTGCTGCCCCCATTGTACCAGTCACAGATCAGGCTCTTAAAAGTCGCTCCGCTGGTATCCTCGTAATTGGGATTGCCCTCCAGCATCTCTGCCAGATAATTGCCCAGATCTTCGTCCATTTCTTCTTGCAGATTGCTGATGGCATCCACATCCTCCGCCACAAAAACGATCATGTTGCCCGGCAGATCCACACCGCTGTTTCCGATCTCCACCAGTTCCTGCATAAAATCCTTTTCTTCCAGAAATTCTGCCTCCAGCAAAAGGACTTTGACATGGTTGAGGTCTAGGATCTTTCCGTTTTTCTCATCCATACGTCGGATGACACCTCTCACGGAGGATGACCGTACAGTCAGTTCATCACTGCCCTGCTTGGTCTTTTCTTTTTCGGACACCCGGGACAGATCCATATATTTATAGGTAAGCACGCAGTCGCCGTCCTCCGCGCGCAGGGTCATGACCATAGGGAAACTCTTATTTTCCAGTTCCTGCACACTACAGCCACATCCAAACAAGACCATTCCCAGACAAAGGGCCGCCAGTGCCATCCCTCTTTTTCGCTTTTTCCTTTCCATCAGGAAAAAAGGAAAACACAGGGCAAGGACTGACAGCCAAGCCAGAAGCACCACCAGTCCGCCGCTTTTTCTACCGTAATAATACTGTCCCAGACTGATCAGAAGCATGGCAAGGGCTGACAGCCAGACAACTGCCTTTTCCCCTTTCTTGTGTGCTTTTTTTTCCAGTCCCAACCCTCGCTTGATGCAGAAGATCCCATAATGCAGACCACTGCCGCAAAAAGCGATCAGCCCCGCGAAACACACGCCTGCCACCAGGGCTTCCTGCCGCCGCAAAAAACCGCCGGGAATGACAATGTTGCTGGTAAAGATCATGATCGGTGTCTCCGCCGCCGCCAATGCCTGGCTGCCAAAAGAGCCAAGCAACATCTCATAAGTCAGGAAGAGGACAAGGGCTGACAGCCAGATCATCTCACAGGTCCCTTTCCACTGGGCTTTCTGATCCACGCCGTCTTCCAGACCATCCCCCATAAAAAAGACAAACTGGCAGGAGGAAAAGACCAAAAAAGCAGGATACCAGCCCAGAAAGGCAAAACCCTTTTTGGAAAGCTGCAGTGGGAAAAGATTCATGCCACGCAGGCTGCTTGCCCCCAGTGCCAATAGGATGATCAAAAGCAGGAGCATAGGCCAGAACAAGACCTCAAAGGTCCGTCCCCGCCCTTCCAGACCGGCGCGCCTGCTATAGAGCACCAGAAGCAGGATCAGGACTGTGAGCAGGAGAAAGGACTCCTCCGGCAGCAGGAAGGTATGCACCAGGTCTGCCAGAAGGTATAGCCCAAAGGCTCCCACGAAAAGCAGATAGATCCCATAGGGAAGATAGAGCCAGGACCGATCACGTACCCCGCCCCGCATACAGGCAAGCAAGAGCCCGCCATACAGGCTGGCGAGCAGGGCTCCCAGGAAGATAGAACATCCGCCTGCACGCTCTGCGTGTCTTGCCAGAAGATCCGGCAGGATGACCAGTCCCAGACCGACCATGTCAAAAAAGAGCAGTCTTTTATACTGGCGCAGGGAAATTTTTCCGTTTTGCATCTGCATGGCTATTCGTCTCCTTTCCGACGGAATTTTCTTTTCTGATCCCATTTTGCATGTACCGACCGGTAGAAGATTTTTCCCAGTGGGAAGCGGATCAGTGAGTCCTTACGTCTGGTCTCCTCATCCCCTTTGGCCCCGATAAAAGGTAACAGATAAGGCTGACCGAAACTTTTCAAAAGTGCCAGATGAATGAGGATGGCAAACATGGACCATAGGAAGCCAAAGAAGCCCAGCCACGCGCTCATAAGGATGACAAAAAACTTAAGCATCCTAAAGGCCCCTGCGAATTCCTCATTGGGGATGGAGAAGGAACACAGGGCGGTAAACGCCACCACAATCACAACGATAGGACTGACAATATTGGCATCCACTGCCGCCTGCCCGATGATGAGTCCGCCCACGATACCGATGGTATTACCCATGGCTCCCGGCAAACGCACGCCCGCCTCCCGAAGAAGTTCAAAGGATAGTTCCATCAAAAGGACTTCTACGACAGCAGGAAAAGGCACGCCAAGACGAGCCGCCGCAAAGGACATCAGCAGGGTCGTCGGCAGGATGCCGGTCTGAAAATTAGTAACCGCCAGATACAGCCCCGGCATAGCGACTGCCAGAAAGGACGCCACATAGCGGAGCATCCTGCCAAAGGAAGCCACGATCGGACGCTGATAGTAGTCATCGGCGGTCTGGATAAAGGAGTTGTAGTCTGACGGCACGATCAGCGCCGCCGGAGAGTTATTGCAGAGGATGAGGACTTTTCCATCCAAGACTGCCATGACCGCCCGATCCGGGCGCAGGGTCGACTGGATCTGCGGGAATGGGGACAGCCAGGTTTCTTCCGTCAACTGCTCTGCCATCCCGCTGTCTAGGATCCCATCAATGACAAAATCAGATAGTCTTGCCTTGACATGCTCCAGTAGTCCTTTTTTCACGATCCCATCCATATACACCAGGTTGACCAGGGTGTTAGTGCGCACGCCCAGACTCATATTTTCCACTTTCAGATCTGTGGATTGCAGGCGTTTGCGTAGAAGGGCTGTGTTGATCTTGACATTTTCATTGAATCCCTCGTTAGAGCCACGCAGGACTTTCTCTGAGTCTGTGTCCCGCACGGTCGCCCCCGGATAGCCCTTGTCCGGGATCTTCATGGCATGGGCAAAGCCGTCGATCACCAAGATAGCATCCCCGGTCAAAAGACCGGCGGCTGCCTCCTCTGCCGTGTCATATAAGACCATGTCCGAAAGTCCCTGCCCATTTTCTGTCAACTGCCGCCGAATCTCATTTTCCGGCATGACAGATAACCGGGTCAAAAACTGCCCGATGGCTGTGGTTTCAAACATAACGGACGACATGGTGATCTCAATGTAAAGTAAAAAGCAGTCAATGCCGTGCTCTGCTCCCAGCGTCATATCCCGCTGTAGGATGTCGTCGCAATTTGCGAAGATCTTTTGCATTGCGCCTTTGTCTTCTGCGATCTTTCCTGTGAATTTATATCCTTGCTCCATCCTAACTACCTCTCAAACATTAAAAGAGACAGGCTCTCGCCTGTCTCTTAGTATGGTCTGATAATTTGAAATTTATTCCTGCTCACGGATAACCACGCGCACAGCCTCGATCTGATTTTCCAGATGCGTATGCATGATCGCCTTGACATACTCGCTGTCCTTTTTCTCAAAGCCCGCTATGATCTTGGCATGCTCATCGATCAACTGATTGTAAGTGCTATTGCCCTTGACATATTCATAGCGATAACGATAGGTCTGCTCACGCATATTGTTGACGATAGTCTCCAACTTTGGATTGTCCGCCATGCGATAAATGACATTGTGAAATGCCTCATCTGCCTCCACGATCTTTCGCACATCCCCGGATCTCGTTGCGATCTCAAAATCCTTCATAGACTCTTTGAGTTCCAATAACAATTCCAGTGTCATACGCTGGCATGCCATGCTGACCGCCAGTTCATCCAAAGCATCCCGGATCTCTAAGACATCCTGCAGATCCTTTTCCGTCATCTTAGCAACCTGAGCTCCCTTGCGCGGAATCGTCACGGCAAGTCCTTCCTGCTCCAGCATACGAATCGCCTCACGGATCGGTGTTCTGCTGACTCCCAATTTATTTGCCAAATGCATTTCCATCAAACGCTCGCCCGGCTTGAGATCCCCTCGCAGGATCGCATTACGCAGGGTATTGAATACCACGTCTCGCAGGGGCAAATAGGAATCCATGTCCAACTGTAATTCTTCACTCATTCTCTATTATCTCCTATTATTATATATGGTCGTGCATTGTACGCGATTGGCAAGTCCCGATGCCTCTACTGCACGCTTTGCTCTCTGTAAAGTCTCCTCATCATCAAAAAAACCAAAGACGGTCGGACCACTGCCGCTCATCATGGAAACCACGGCTCCATTCTGCCGCATCAACTCCTTGATCTGTGCGATCACCGGATATTTCTGAATAGTCACATCCTCTAAGATATTTCCCATATGGGATCCCAACGCATGCAGGTCTCCCGCTGTAATATCTGCGATCATGGCATCTATGTCCGGGTGCACCGGATCCTCGATCGCATCCAGATGCTCGTAAACATACTTGGTAGAAACAGAGATGGGCGGTTTTGCGATCAAAACCGGACAACGCATCATCTGGGGAAGTTCTGTCAACTCCTCACCGATCCCTTCTGCCAAAGCCGTCCCCCGCATCAGGCAATAAGGTACATCTGCACCGATCTTTACGCCTCGCTCCATCAGTTCTTTTTTGGTAAGTCCCAGTCCATGGATCCGGTTCATACCATATAAAACGGCTGCCGCATCTGAACTGCCTCCAGCCATGCCTGCCGCAACCGGAATCCTCTTGCTGAGTCGGATCTGTGTACCATCCGTAATGGAAAATTCATCTGCCAGCAACTTGGCAGCCTTAATACAAAGATTATCCTCATTGGTCGGCAGATACTTGGCATTGCTCGTCATGGAAATGCCTGTCTCTGCACTTTTAGACACCGTCACCAGATCATACATATGCACCGTCTGCATGATCATGCGCACCAGATGATATCCATCCTCCCGCATGCCAGTCACATCCAGACCGATATTGATCTTGGCGAGTGCCTTCACTGTCATCTCGTCCATGTAAACTCCTCATCGCTTTAGCGATGTATTTATTTTAGTACAATCCCTATTGTATCATTCTCTTTCCAACAGTTCAACCTATTTTTGTATTCAAAAAACAACAATATGCAATGCTACAGACAAGAAAAATCCCAGTCAACCTTCCTTGTTGACTGGGTAAACAATTCTACTTTTCTTCTGCTTCTTTTTTCTCCTGCTCCTCTTTTGCCTTTAAGATCGCCTCATTTAACATGAGCATCTTTTCGTCAAGTTCGGATACAATCTTGGAACACTCCTGTAAGTCATGGCTGATATACGCCGGTGCATGCCCCTCGAATTTATAATAGATCTTATGCTCCAGACTCGCCCAGAAATCCATAGCGATCGTACGGATCTGGATCTCCACCTTGGTATCTACCATGCGATCGGACAAGAAGATCGGGATCGTAACGATCATATGATAACTCTTATAGCCGCTCGGCTTTGGATTTTTGATATAATCCTTGATGGATAAAACGGTGATATCACTCTGTCTGCCAATCATATCCGCCAGACGATAGATATCGGATGTAAAGGAACAGACAATACGCACACCTGCGATATCGTTACAGTATTCGATCATATTCTGAATGGAATCCTCATATCCATAGCGCTTCAATTTCTTGACAATACTCTCCGGCGATTTCAATCTGGTCTTGACGTATTCAATCGGATTGTACTGATGCACATGCTGGAATTCATCATTTAAGATCTCAATCTTGGTTCCCATTTCTTTCAGTGCTGAATTGTATAAAAGCATTGCCGTATTCCACGACAAAACCGAATCGTCCTGCATCATTATGCTTTCCATTTCTAACTACCCCCTGCTTTTCGACCCATCCTAGTCTTCCTCAATGACATCGATCTCTAAATAATCAAACGGAACTTCTTCCATAAAACAATCTTTGGTAAATCTGGCTTTTGCCTGGCGTTTAAAATCACGCACCGTAACATCCAGCCATAAAGGTCTGCCCAGATCCATATCATAACACGCCTGATCCAGTGCGCCAAATACCTTGTGCGTTCTCGTCTCATCCGAATTGTCCTCAATGACCAGATCCCGCACCATACGGCTGTCTTTCCACTGTTTGAACCATATACGCAACTTCTTACGTCCTCCTACTTTTGTCTTCTCTGCCTGTTGACCTCATACATGAGTATGCCTGCCGCCATTGCCGCATTCAGAGATTCTACCGATCCCCCCATCGGAATACGCAGATAAGCGTCCGCCATCGCTGCCGTCGCATCCGTCAGACCATTACCCTCGTTTCCGATCAGGAATCCGCAATCAGACCTATAATCAAACATATCATACATTTGCTTTCCTTGCAAATGCGCTGCATATAAAGATATGCCTGCCTCCGAGATCCTATGCAGGTCTTTTTCCCAGTCTTCTGCCACATAAAAAGGCACCCGGTAAAGGCTTCCCATGGTCGAGCGCACGGTCTTGGGATGAAAAAGATCTACCGTCGTCTTGTGCATGATCACACCGGTAACGCCTGCGCCTTCCCCGGTGCGAAACATGGTCCCCAGATTTCCCGGATCCTGAATTCCTTCCACCAAAAGCAGATGTGCCGGGCGCCTGGCAAGAATATCCTCCAGATCATAGGAAGGTCTTTTTACCACAGCAAGCACTCCCTGTGGGGTCTGTGTATCCGACATAGCCTTCATCACCGCGTCACTGACGATCTCATCTACCGGTCCATCCCAGGTATCTTCAAAAGACTCTGCCACATAGATCTCTTCCAGCATTTCTTTTGGCGTCTCAATGACCATGCGCGGGCCCTCTGCGATAAAGACATTTTCCTCGCGACGAAGCCGCGCTTTTTTCTGTAATTGTATAATGTGTTTTACCTGCTTATTTGCGGTGCTTGTGATCATACTTCCTGCCTTTCTGTATGGTAGAAAACCAAAAAAGGGATGATGCACGCGGCATCACCCCTCATATCATTCCTGTTATGAATTGCAAAGCGTATTGCAGATCTCGAACTGATATTCATCAATTCCCTTTGTCATTGCAAGTGCCTCATCAATATCAAAATCAACGAACTCGCCATGACGATAACCTACAACGCGGTTAGATGCTCCCTTGCAAAGCAGGTCAACTGCCAATGCACCCATGGTAGATGCATAAACACGATCCTTACATGTCGGGCTTCCGCCACGCTGCATGTGTCCTAAGATCGTTGCTCTTGTCTCAATACCGGTAGCAGCCTCGATACGTTTTGCCATAGAAGCAGAATGTCCGATACCCTCGGCATTGATGATGATGTGATGCTGCTTGCCCTTTTTCTTGCCCTCGATGATATGGTTGACAAGTGCCTGCTCGTCATAATCATACCTCTCCGGAAGCAATACATCCTCGGCACCGTTGGCAATACCGCACCAGAGTGCTATGTAACCGGCACCACGTCCCATAACCTCGATGATAGAACATCTCTCATGGGAAGTAGAAGTATCACGTACCTTGTCAATGGCTTCCATTGCTGTATTTACGGCTGTATCAAATCCGATCGTGTACTCTGTACATGCGATATCCAGATCGATCGTGCCCGGCAGACCAATCGTATTGATCCCCAGTGCTGCCAACTTCTGCGCTCCCTTGAAGGAACCGTCACCACCGATAACGACCAATCCATCTATTCCATGCTTCTTGCAGATGTCTGCTGCTTTTTTCTGTACTTCTGGTTCAATGAACTCCAAGCATCTGGCTGTCTGCAAGATCGTACCGCCTCGCTGGATGATCTCAGATACACTATGCGCATCCATATCTATGATCTCTTCCTGCAAAAGTCCGGCATATCCACGCTTAATTCCCTTGACCTTTTTACCTCTGGCAATCGCCTGTCGCACGACTGCACGGATGGCTGCATTCATTCCCGGTGCGTCTCCACCACTTGTTAAGACGCCAATTGTCTGTACTTCTTTTGCCATCGTAACTTCCTCCTATAATTTAATCCATTCACTCGACTTATATTCTAATATCTTTTTCTTTGAAATTCAACATTCTTTTCCACAACTTTTACATTTTGTCTGCCAAAAATCTGTGATATTTTCTCCATCGCATCCTCATTTATGGAAATATTCCAATTTGCCGGCATGCGCTTCATCGCCTTGATAGCAGAAATATATACCACAATGTTATCTTCCCCATCCATATCGGCAATGGCATCGAAGAGAGTCTGCTGTTTTGCTTCAAACTCCTCCTTGGTCGCAAACTGGATCCAGAGTTCCTTGCGCACTTCGTCAAATCCATGCATTTCCGTACAGATCAGTTTTGCATTCTTTTCTTCCTCTGCCTGGGCACGTCCCTTGATCAGAACCTTGTTGTCCACTTCCAGAAGATTTCGGTATTTTTCGTATTCTCTGGCAAAGACGATCACTTCCACACTGCCCAAGAGGTCTTCTATGGTGATAAAAGCCATGGTCTGGTTGTTTCTGGTATATTTGATGGTCTTGTCCGTGATCATGCCGCCGATAATGACCATTGCCCCGTCTGCCACAGTCGCCTTATGAGTCTCCTCATCCAGCATAAAATCTCGACAGCCTGCAGTCACGTTCTTTTTTAAAAGTTCTGTATATTTCTCTAAAGGATGCCCGCTGATATAGACACCCAGCACCTCTTTTTCCAATGCCAGAAATTCTTCCTTATCGTATTCTTCCAGATCCGGCATCTTGATCTCAAATTCTTCTTTGATATCATCCGATGCGATGTCAAAGAGAGTCATCTGCCCTGCCATGGAAGATTTTTTATCACTGCTAATCCGATCCATGATGGATGGGAATACCGTGATCATCTGGTGGCGGTTGCCGTCCAGTCCATCCATGGCTCCCGCCTTGATGAGGTTTTCCACCGCACGCTTGTTGACTTCCTTGCCATTGACACGCTTTAAGAAATCCTCGATAGTCTTGTAATCGCCGTTCTGCTGACGCTCTGCCACAATGAAATCCACGACCGGACGTCCAATACTCTTGATCGCATACATGCCATAGCGGATCTTTCCGTCCGATACGGCAAACTTGCCCTCTCCCACATTGATATCCGGTGGTAGGACGTCAATGCCCATCTCCCGGCAGACCATGATGTACTCAGCGACCTTGCCTGCATTATCCAGCACCGAAGTCATGAGGGCTGCCATGAATTCAACCGGATAATAATATTTCAAAAAGGCTGTCTGATATGCCACAACCGCGTATGCTGCCGCATGGGACTTGTTGAAAGCATACTTGGCAAAATCGATCATATCGTCGTAGATCTTATTTGCCACAGCCTCACTGATCCCATTGGCAATGCAACCCTTGACGCCCTCTTCCTCATTTCCGTAAACAAAGTTCCGGCGTTCCTTTTCCATGACCTGGGTCTTTTTCTTGGACATGGCACGACGCACCAGATCGCTCCGACCCATAGAATAGCCCGCCAGATCACGCACGATCTGCATAACCTGTTCCTGATATACGATGCAGCCATAGGTCGGGGCTAAGATAGGTTCCAGTTGCGGACAGTCATAGGTGATGGATGACTTGTCGTTCTTGCCCTTGATATAGGCAGGGATAAAGTCCATTGGTCCCGGACGATACAAAGAGATTCCCGCGATGACATCCTCTAAACTCTCCGGGCGCAGTTCCTTCATGAAATTCTTCATGCCGGCACTTTCCAACTGGAAAATCCCTTCCGTCTTACCGGATGAGATCAGGTCTAAGACCTTTTTATCATCATAATCAATATGATCCATATCCAGCAATACGCCATAATTTTTCTTGACCAACTGGACAGCATCATCAATGACGGTCAAGGTACGAAGTCCCAGGAAATCCATCTTCAAAAGTCCCAGTTCCTCGATCGTCGTCATGACGAACTGGGTTGTGATCGTACCGTCTCCGCCACGCGATAACGGCACATACTCATCCATTGGTTTTTGGGAGATAACGACACCTGCCGCATGCATTCCCGTATGCCTCGGCAGACCTTCCAGACGTTTTGCCGTATCGATCAGCCGCTTGACCTCCGGGTCATCCTCGTACATCTTGCGCAGATCCGGGCTCATTTTCAAAGCCAGATCCAATGTCATGCCAAGATCATCCGGCACTGCCTTTGCGATGGAATCCACATAATTGTATGGCATATCCATGACGCGTCCAACGTCCCGGATGACGCCCTTTGCCTTGAGGGTTCCAAAGGTGACAATCTGGGTCACACAGTCCTTGCCATATTTTTCAATGACATAATCAATGACCTCACCTCGGCGGTTGAAGCAGAAGTCGATATCAATATCCGGCATGGATACACGTTCCGGGTTCAGAAATCGCTCAAACAAAAGATTGTAACGGATCGGATCGATATTGGTGATACCGGTCGTATAGGACACCAGACTTCCGGCTGCACTGCCTCGTCCCGGTCCTACCGGGATATGATGTGTTCTGGCATAATTGATAAAATCCCAGACGATCAAAAAATAATCCACATATCCCATCTTTTGGATGGTCTCTAATTCATAAGTCAGACGCGGTTTCAATTCCTCTGCCCGGTCTCCGTAGCGTTCCTGCAAGCCTTCAAAACAGAGTTTGTTGAGGTAGGTCCAGGAGTCGTAGCCCTCCGGCACCTGATAATGCGGCAGTTTTGTCACGCCAAATTCAATCTCTACATTACAGCGGTCAGCGATCTTTTGCGTATTGGCAAGCGCCTGTGGTGCATAAGGAAAAAGTGCCGCCATCTGTTCTTCGGATTTGACAAAATATTGTCCACCCTCGTAACGCATACGGTCGGTGTCGGTCAGTTTCTTGCCGGTCTGGATACACAAAAGGACATCATGCGGCGCCGCATCATCTGCATAGGTGTAATGGATATCGTTGGTGCAGACCAGTTCAATGCCGGTCTCCTTTCTCATGCGCACCAACTGCTGGTTGACCAGTTCCTGCGCCTCAATCCCATGGCTCTGCAATTCCAGAAAATAATTGTTTTCTCCAAAGATGGCACGGTGCTTAAGAGCGATCTCCTTTGCCTCCTCATACATGCCACGCTGCAGATAACGGGGTACCACGCCTGCTAAGCAGGCACTCAGGGCGATGATGCCTTCATGGTATTTTTCCAGTGTCTCCATATCCACACGCGGTTTGTAGTAGTAGCCATCCACAAAACCAATGGAAACGATCTTGATCAGGTTTTGATAGCCGACATTATTTTCTGCCAAAAGCACCAGATGATAATAGCGGTCGTCCCCATGCGACAACTCACGGTCAAAGCGGGAACCCGGTGCCACATAGACCTCACAGCCTAAGATCGGCCGGATGCCCTGTTTTTTACATTCTTTATAGAAATCAATGACACCATACATGACACCATGATCCGTAATGGCAGCCGCATTCATGCCAAGTTCTTTCACGCGCGCCACATATTCAGTTATCTTGTTGGAGCCGTCCAAAAGACTGTACTCCGTATGTGTGTGTAAATGTACAAATGCCATGTCTTTCCCTTTCGTAGTTATGATAAATTACGCCATATTTTTGGCATTCTTGTTCAAGAGCAAAATGCCAAGATAAGTAGCCACCATAGAGCCAAATAAGATACAGAAGAACTGCATCGGTCCATTGCCGCCTAAGGCCAGACCACCGCTCAGAACGCCCACAGCATTGAAACTCATATGCAGGCAGATGCCCATGGAAAGATTGCCTGCCTTTTCCACAAAATATCCAAGCACTAAGCCAAATAAAAAGGTATATACTGCCTGCAGCGGATTCATATGCATACCGGCAAAAAGCAGTGCCTGTACCACATTGGCTGCCCAAAACGGCATAACACGTCTGGCATAAGAAAAGGTCAGTCCGCGGAAGGTCAGTTCTTCACAGATCGGTCCGATCACGACCGTGTAGAGTACCAACGGCAGGGTCAGTGATTCTGACAAGCCCATGCCGTCCATCAAGGTCTCATACTGGGTCAGCCAGCCGGGAAAAAGAACGGAAACTACATTCATCAGATAAGTACACAGATACTGCATCCCAAAAGAAAGCAGGATCACGCCCACAATACAGGTCGCCGGATTTGCCTTCAAAAGCGCAAAGGCTCCCTTTTTTGCACTCTTATCACATACTTTTTTGTAGTACCAGAAGAAAAACAATACGGCTGCAATAGCGGCATATACCAACATAACGCCCACGTTAAAGTCCGTTGATGTCACCGCGTTATAGTAACCCTGAAAGAAGTCCGAAAAACTTCCACTGGTATAAGTGTGTGCCTTATAACAAAAGACAAAAAACATCCCCACAAAAGAAATCGCCATCTGTAAAACAAAGATACAAACGCTCGGCAGAAAGCACTTCCAAATATTTGACAATTTATTTTCCATTTAAAAATTCCTTTATCTGACTCATCTGTTTTTGGGCATCCGCGATCCCGTTATCATACAACTGCATCATTACCGCCGGGTCGGTGGTGTAGGTGCCGATCTTGATGTCTGCGGACGGACAGAAAGTCATAACCTTTCCTTCTTTTTCTAATGTGTCTACCATATCCATCTGCCGGTTATAGACTTCGTGGCGATGGTTGAGATCATCTACGATCTTTGGGTATTTATGCTTGAGCCCAAGCGTATAGGCGATCTTGCCGCCCTGCGGCTTCATGCGAAAGCCCCGCGGCTTGGAAAAGATCACGATCAAACGGTCGCAGCCATGCTCTAGGGCATGCTCGATCGGCATGGAATCCGATACCCCGCCGTCATAATAGACATGTCCCTCATAAGAAATCGGACGGCATGCCACCGGAAGGGCACAGCTCGCCATGATCGGCTGGTATTCGTTGCGCCGGATCTCATTTTTATTAAAATAGTGAGGCAGCCCTGTCTCGGCATCCGTTGCCGGCAGATAAGCCTCCGTCGGATTGTTATGATAAGCATCATAATCCAGCGGATCGCCGCCTCCCTCATTTGTCATCGTTCCATAAATGTATTGCAATCCAAATAAGGATCCTGTTGTCAGCAGACTGCGCAGACTGATATAGCGCGGATCCTTGACATGTTTGGTGTAATAGCGCATGTTTCGCTCACGCTGCCCTGCCAGAAAAGACGCACTGTTTGCCGCGCCCGCAGATACACCGATGCAGTAATCAAACTGAATCCCCTCGTCTAAAAAGATGTCCAAAACTCCTGCGCTGTATGCGCATTTCATGCCTCCCCCTTCAACGATCAATCCCGTTTTCATCTCTTTGCTCCTTGTGATAGCGTACGCCATAAGCACACGTTTATAAGACGCAATATAACAGCGAGCCGCAGGAAAGCGACCGCTGTCATATGTGCGTAAAAATATTTATTATTTGTTAACTGTGATCTTATCCAAATGCCAGATATCATCCACATAGTCCTGAATGGTGCGGTCAGATGAGAACTTACCAACATTGGCAACATTTAAAAGTGCCTTCTTTGCCCATCCGGTCTCATCCATATAGGCTTCCATGACACGCTGCTGTGCCTCTGCATAAGAACGGAAGTCTGCAAGTACAAAATAGGTGTCCGCGTACTGCGTACACTGTGTATTCAAGAGTGAATTGTAAAGGTCACGGAAGAGTTCAGAATCGCTGCCACTGTAAAATCCGTTGACTAACTGGGTCAGGACTTTACGGATATCCTGATCATTGTTGAATATATCCATTGGGTTGTAATCACGGTTCTTCTCATGCGCAATGACTTCCTCTGCACTCATACCGAAGATAAAGGCATTTTCCTCGCCCATTTCCTCAACCATTTCCACATTGGCTCCATCCATGGTACCGATGGTCAGCGCGCCGTTTAACATGAACTTCATGTTGCCGGTGCCGGATGCCTCCTTACTGGCGGTAGAGATCTGTTCAGATACATCCGCCGCTGCAAAGATCCACTCTGCGTTGGATACGCGATAGTCCTCGATAAAGACAACTTTGATCTTGCCTTCGATACTCTTATCGTTATTGATGACCTCTGCCACATTGTTGATCAGTTTGATCGTCAGTTTGGCATTCTTATAGCCTGCTGCTGCCTTTGCGCCAAAGATAAAGGTGCGTGGATAAAATTCTTTTTCCGGGTGCTCCTTGATCTGGTTGTAAAGATACATGACATGCAAAATATTGAGCAACTGTCTCTTATACTCATGCAGACGCTTTACCTGCACATCAAAGATAGATCTCGGATCGACCTCGATGCCATTGTGCTCTTTGATATATTCTGCCAGACGCAGTTTGTTCTGGTATTTGATGTTCATGAACTCATGCTGTGCCTTTTTATCATCCGCATAGAGTTCTAATTTCTTCATCTGGGACAGATTGGTAATCCATTCCTTGCCAATGTGATCTGTCACCCAGTCTGCCAAAAGGCGGTTTCCATGTAAGAGGAAACGGCGCTGTGTGATACCATTGGTCTTATTGTTGAATTTCTCCGGGTACATATCATAGAAATCTTTTAAAGACTGGGTCTTTAAGATCTCTGTATGGAGTTTTGCCACACCGTTGACAGAATAGCCTGCCGCAATGGCAAGATGCGCCATCTTGACCTGTCCGTCACGGATAATACCCATGCGGGCTACCTTACCCTCGTCTCCCGGGAAGCGGTTGCGGATCTCGATCTCAAAACGACGGTTGATCTCCTCAACGATCTGGTAAACTCTCGGCAGTAAGCGGGAGAAGATCTCGATCGGCCATTTTTCCAGAGCCTCTGACATGATGGTGTGGTTGGTATAGGCACAGGTCTTGGTCGTCACTTCCCAAGCCTGATCCCAACTCAAGCCCTCCTCATCCAAAAGCAGGCGCATGAGTTCTGCAACTGCCAAGGTCGGATGGGTATCGTTCATCTGGATTATGACTTTTTCGTATAATTTACGAATGTCGTCATGATGCTTTTTGTAGCGGCAGAGAATACGCTGCAAACTTGCAGATACAAAGAAGTACTGCTGCTTTAGGCGGAGTTCCTTGCCATAGATATGATTGTCGTTCGGATAGAGAACCTCGACAAGATTGCGTGCCAGATTTTCTTCCTCGACTGCCTTATCATATTCCCCTTTGTCAAAGGAATCCAGACGAAAGACTTCCTTTGGCTCTGCATCCCAAATCATCAGGGTGTTGACCATATTGTTGTCGTAGCCGACGATCGGCATATCATAAGGAACTGCGATCACAGAAGAATATCCCTCGTGGATAAAGTGCAGGTCGCCGTCCTCGCCCTGCTCGGTTCTGACATAGCCGCCAAAACGGACTTCATGCGCATATTCCGGTCGCTTGATCTCAAACGGATAACCGTTCTTTAACCAGTTGTCCGGCACTTCTTTCTGGTATCCGTCCTCGATCTTCTGCTTGAACATACCATAGCGGTAGCGGATGCCACAGCCATATGCCGGATATCCCAAAGTAGAGAGGGAATCCATAAAGCAGGCTGCCAGTCTTCCCAGACCGCCATTTCCAAGTGCAGGATCCGGTTCCTGATCCTCGATCGCATTGATATCAAATCCCAATTCATCCAGACATTCTGAAATCTCATCATAGCAGCAGAGATTGAGCATATTGTTGCCCAATGCCCTGCCCATTAAGAATTCCATAGACATATAATATACGGTCTTTGGATCCTTTTTCTCCATGGTCTTCTGGGTCGCCAGCCAGTTGTCAATGACTTCGTCTTTGACTGCCAGCGCAACTGCCTGATAGACTTCCTGATCATTTGCCTCCTCAAACTCCTTGCGATATAAGAGTTTGACATTTTCCTTGATCTGTTTCTTAAACGCTTTCTTGTCAAAAGTATGAACCATCTGCTCAGGCTCCTTTCTTCTCAGCAATCTCATTATTGTTTTGAAACTCCCAGAGTAACTTTCTCGCCATTGATGTTCCATTCTTTATTGTATTCGCCCTGGTCGCCTGCTGTGATCTCTGTTGCTAAAACTTCTTTCTTGATTGTATCACAGTTCTCGGCAAAGATGTGACCGACTTTTTCGGCTCCCTGATAGAATACCTTGATCTGATCCATAACTTCAAAGTCTGCTTCCTTACGCATGGTCTGGATCTTGCTGATCAACTCTCTTACAAATCCTTCTTCCAGTAATTCTTCGGTCAGGTTGGTATCCAATACCACCGTCATATCTGCATCGTTTTCTGTCACATAGCCCTCTTTCTGGGTCATGGTGATCAAAAGGTCTTCCTCAGAAAGTTCGATCGATGCATCTACCTCCGGCAGTCTGAGCACGCCATCAGCCTTTAAGCCTGCCATGGCAGCGTTGCCGTCCAGATCTGCAAGTGCCTGCTGGATGCCCTTTAAGAACTTGCCGTATTTTGGTCCTACGGTACGAAGCTGCGGCTTGAAGGTATAGGTAGTAAAGTCTGCCACGTCACCTGTAAAGGTCACTTTCTTGACATTTAACTCATCTGCAATGATATCCATATAGAATACCGGCAGATCCTTTTCTGCCTTGACATACATCTGACCGATCGGCTGACGGTTCTTGATGTTGGCTGTATTTCTGCAGGCACGTCCCATAACGACGATCTTCAAAAGTTCGTCCATGTTGCTTTCCAGTTCCTTGTCGATCCATGCCTCATTAACAACCGGATAGTCGCACAGATGGATACTTTCCGGTGCTGCTGCATCAATGCTTCTGACAAGGTTCTGATAGATCTCCTCTGTCATGAATGGGATCATTGGTGCTGCTGCCTTACAGATGGTAACCAGACAGGTGTAAAGTGTCATGTATGCATTGATCTTATCCTGCTCCATGCCCTTTGCCCAGAAACGTTCACGGCTGCGGCGTACATACCAGTTGCTCATGTCATCAACAAAAGCATCCAATCCCTTTGCTGCCTCCGGGATACGGTAGTTTGCCAGATTGTCATCCACATCCTTTACAGCCGAATTGAGGCGGGAAAGAATCCACTTATCCATAACGGATAATTTGTCATATTCCAGTGTATATTTTGTTGCATCAAATTCATCGATATTAGCATATAGTACAAAGAATGCGTAGGTGTTCCACAGAGTTCCCATGAACTTTCTCTGACCTTCCTGTACCAGTTTGCCGGAAAATCTCTTCGGGATCCATGGTGCACTTGCTGTATAGAAGTACCAGCGGATCGCATCTGCGCCGTAGGTCTCCAATGCATCAAACGGATCTACCGCATTGCCCTTGGACTTGGACATCTTCTGTCCGTTTTCGTCCTGTACGTGTCCAAGTACGATAACATTTTCATAAGGTGCCTTATTGAAAAGCAGGGTGGACTCTGCCATCAGGGAATGGAACCATCCACGGGTCTGATCCACTGCCTCAGAGATAAACTGTGCAGGGAACTGCTGTTCAAATAAGTCTTTATTTTCAAATGGATAATGGTGCTGTGCAAATGGCATTGCTCCGGAGTCGAACCAGCAGTCGATAACTTCCGGTACACGGTGCATGGTCTTTCCACAATCCGGGCAGGTGAAGGTCACGGCATCGATATATGGACGATGGAGTTCTACTTCTGCTGCCTTTGGATCACCAGCACGCTCTGCCAATTCTGCACGGCTTCCGATACATTCCTGGTGTCCGCACTCACATTCCCAGATGTTGAGTGGTGTTCCCCAATAACGGTTACGGGAGATCGCCCAGTCCTGAATGTTTTCCAGCCAGTTGCCGAAACGTCCGCTGCCGATGGATTCCGGGATCCAGTTTACGGTGTTATTGTTGCGGATCAGATCATCCTTTACGGCTGTTTCCTTGATATACCAGGATTCTCTTGCATAGTAGATCAGTGGTGTATCACAGCGCCAGCAGTGTGGATAATCATGTTCAAACTTCGGTGCGGCAAATAACTTGCCCTCTTTATCCAGATCGACCAATACATCCTTGTCTGCATCTTTGACAAACTTTCCGGCATAAGGTGTCTCTGCCGTCATCTCGCCCTTGCCGTCAACAAACTGTACGAAAGGCAGGTCGTAGTTGCGTCCGACATTGGCATCGTCCTCACCAAAAGCAGGAGCAATATGAACGATACCGGTACCATCGCTCATGGTAACGTAGGTATCACAGGTCACGAAATGTCCCTTTTTGTTCTGCTTTGCAGCGGCTTCTGCTGCACATGCATAGAGGGCTTCGTATTCCTTGTACTCCAGATCCTTACCGGTCATGGTCTCCAAAACTTCGTATGCCTTCTCGTCATCCTTTGCCAAAGTTCCGAGAACCTTGTCCAAGAGTGCTTCTGCCATGTAATAGGTATAACCGTCTGCTGCCTTGACCTTGCAGTAAGTCTCATTCGGGTTGACACAAAGTGCAACGTTAGAAGGCAGTGTCCAAGGGGTCGTTGTCCATGCCAGAAAATAAGCATCTTCGCCTACGACCTTGAAACGGACGATGGCAGAACGCTCTTTAACCAACTTGTAGCCCTGCGCTACTTCCTGAGAGGAAAGCGGCGTGCCGCAACGAGGGCAGTAAGGCACGATCTTGAAGCCCTTGTAAAGTAACTTTTTGTTCCAGATCTCTTTTAATGCCCACCATTCGGACTCGATAAAATTGTCATCATAGGTAACATATGGGTTGTCCATGTCTGCCCAGAAACCAACCGTGCCGGAGAAATCTTCCCACATGCCCTTGTATTTCCAAACAGATTCCTTACACTGCTTGATGAAAGGCTCCATACCGTATTCTTCGATCTGCTCCTTGCCGTCCAGACCCAGTTTCTTTTCTACTTCGATCTCGACCGGAAGACCATGGGTATCCCATCCAGCCTTACGAGGAACATACTTGCCCTTCATGGTCTGATAACGAGGGATCATATCTTTGATGGTACGTGTCTCTACATGACCGATATGCGGCTTGCCGTTGGCTGTTGGCGGTCCATCATAAAAGGTGTAAGTCTCTCCCTCTTTTCTATTCTCCATGGATTTCTTGAAAATGTCATTGTCACGCCAGAATTTCTCTGTGGCTTTTTCTCTCTCAACAAAGTTGAGTTCCGTGTTGACTTTCTTGTACATAGTCGACTTCCTTTCTATCATTTCTTATTCTGAACAAATGCAGTGCATAAAAGAAAAAACTTCCGTCCGTATAGGACGAAAGTTTCGTATACCACCTATAACGCTGTACTTAAAAGTGCCCCGCACCTTTGCATACATGTTCTCTGTAACGTAGAGACTCACGGCTTTCCTACCAGATAAACTCCTTCAGTCCGCTGCTAAGAAGTGATCTTCCACAGATAGATACTAATATCGGCTCACACCATACCCGACTCGCTCGACGTTCTCACCTCTGCGTACTGTCTTCCTCAACGCATTTGTCAAATCATATTTCGTTAAAAATTATACTTAGTGTAGATGCGTTTGTCAAGGATTGCCGGCGAATTACAGCGTATCTAAAAATGTCAACATTAAATTCGACATTTTTTCATATTTTTATCGTTTTGCCGTTTTGCACAATACGCAGCCTGTTTTATTGTATATTTTCACTTTTGGACAACACAATAGCAAGGCTGCCACTTCTGCCAGCCTCTCACGCCCCCTATTTCCGTTCTTATGCAAGCTGCTTTACCTCTTCCTTGAATAGTTCCCCTGCTGAATGATAGCCATGTATTTTGCGTGGGTATCCGTTTATCCAGTTCTCTATACTCTCTACCTCTTCCTCTGTCCTGTCGTCAAAATTTGTGCCTTTCGGTATCTTCCGGCGTATCATCTTATTTGTTACCTCATTTGTGCCACGCTCCCAACTGCTGTACGGGTGGCAGTAATATACCTTTGTCCGCTTTTCTCCCTCGCTGATAATAGAACGCTGTAAGCCCTCTGCATCTGCAAACTCGCTGCCGTTGTCTACTGTGATTGTCTTAAATACCCGCTTAAACATATCAGCGCCCCATTTTCTTTCTAGTCTATCCAGCGCCGCTACTACTGCCTCGTCTGTATGGTCTGGCAGTTTAAATATAATCTCGTTTCTGGTTTTCCGCTCTGTCAGTACCAGCAACGTATTTTTTGACTTTCCCCGTTGTCCTAAAACGCTGTCCATTTCCCAGTTGCCGAACTCTTCCCGTGTATCTATCTCTTTCGGGCGTTTGTCTATACTTTCTCCTGCTGCCGCCCTTTTCTGCTGCCTCTGTACTTTCTTATAATTTCTCTTCTTATTCTTCTTTACTGGCAAATTCTTATTAGACAACTTAAGGAAAATACCCTTGTCAATGTAGCTGTATAAAGTCGTTACGCATACTGTTACGGAAAAGTCCCCCTCTTTCCCCTGTGCTTTCAATTCTCCCAGTACCGCAGCTGGGCTGTAATCTTCATTTACTATTTTATCTTCTATATAATTTGCGTATGCAATATCGTTGCCTATTTTAAGCTGTGTACCCCTTGCCTTTAAGTTTTCCTCTGCTTTCATTTGTGCCTTGTTTGGGCTATAACTTAATGTTTCTGTATAGTCGCTATTTCTGTGCATATATTCCCCTCGCTTAAGCTCATTGTATATAGTGCTACGGTGTACGCCCAGCTGTTCTGCTATCTCTATCACGCTATGCCCTGCTTTTTTCAATGCCTCAATACTTATACGGTCTGTCCATGTCAGCTGTCGGCTGCCTTTCTTATTTGCCATTTCTGCTACCTCTCTTTCGTTCCTGTTCTTTCCCCATATACGACGAAAAGCCGCAAACTTTTTTACAAGTCTGCGGCTTATGCCTTTACCTATTTACAACACTTTTTACAAGCGGTGTATTTCTTCCTTGCTTGGCTTAGCGGTATTCTCTTTGGGTTTTTCATTCCCGAACAGTTAGGCTTACTATGGTATTTTTTGTTGCTACGGTCTACATATACTGTAGTTTCTCCCGTATGCTGGCTTACGCTGGACGTTGCGTCCTCGATTACGTCAAGCTCTATATTGCACCCGAACGTCTGTACCCCCCCCCCAGAAATTTCCAGTATTTCTGCGGTGTAGCGGGCTTTCGGGTACTTTCTCGCTAAGTCCCCCGCCAGCTCTGCCGATAGATTGCCTATTACCTTATCGCCCCACTTTACGTATGCGGCAGGCTCTCCGTTGTATGTATACTTTTCTACTGTAATATCTTCACTGCCGGACATTCTGCTTAAAATATCCTGCCTGTTTTCTCCGTCCTCATTATTAAACGTCACGCCTACTACTTTCGTTCTGATTGTATCTAAAATTCTGCCACCAGATACAGCGGCAGGCGCTGGCGTTCTGTTTCCGTTCTCTTTTCCTGCTCTTTTCTTTTTTAGTCCAAAATAGGCGCATACTGCCGCAACCACAATGCAGCCCACCCCGCCTGTTATATTTCCAGACGGCAGCGCCGTTAAGCCGCTTACCGCAAATAATGCAGTCGCTGCCAATAAAATTACCTTTTTCTTTGTCATAGTAAGCCCTCGCTTTCGTTTCTACTTCAATTCTAAAATTTCATCAGCAGAGGCGTTAAGCTCTCTGCAAATTTTCGCCAGTGTTATTGCGTTTGGCGTAAGCTCGTTGTTTTCCCAGCGGCTTATATCTTTCTGGTATACTTGCAGGCGCTCTGCAAGTTCCTTTTGCGTCACGCCTGCCGCTTTTCTCGCTGTTTTAATGTTTTCGCCTAAATTCATGCCTTACCTCTCTTTTCTCTTGCCCTCAAAATGAAAGCAACCAGCAGCTTTACCAGTCCTACTGCTACTAAAAATACTCCTAATTTTAAAAGCATACTCTTTACTCGGCTTTGGGTTTGTGTTATATTTCTTATAGGCGGCGGGCTTATTGCCCGCCTGTTGGTTAGGGCTTTCGCCCTAACCTATGTACTTACCAATTATGATAAGTATTGTTCCTATGATTAAGTCTATCACTGCACTGATTGCCAATTCTTGCCAGTTGATAGGCTTTTTCTTTTGTTTCTTTTTCTTACCCATTGTGCCGTTTCTCCTTTCCAGTGGCTTTGCCTCTTATTTGTTCTTTTCTCCTTTCCATGATTTTATTATATACCTTTTTCGGTATATTGTCAACACTTTTGTATAGATTTCTAAGAAAATTGCAAAAAAATAGAGGGCAGACAGCAAACCGCCCACCCTCGAAAACTTAAGCTAATCTTGTGGCATAATCTAAGCTAATCCAGCCTGCGCCACTCTTCAAGCGTCCCCAGCCTGCGCTTGCGCCCTGTCCGGCTTTCACTTCCACAATGGTAAATACTCCCTTTCCTGTGGTTTCTCCTGTCTTTGCATAGTTCGTGCCTGCTCCCGTTCTGATATTAAGGTCTAAAATATCCACCTGTACGCTAAACGGAACGCCTGCGCTTGCCTGCTGCCCCGCTGCGGTATATACCGCCTTGCCGTTATCATCATATACAGTATAACCCGCCTTGCAAGCGCTCTTTGCATTTTCCAGCGACGTAAACGCCCCCAGCTGGCTTGCTGCGTCCGTCCAGCTCTTGCGCACTCTGTAATACTTTGTACCGTTTCCTGCTGCATACTTTTTATAGTATCCCTCGCCGTACTCTGCACGCTTTTTCTTTGCTGTTTCGCTCTGGTCTGCTGGCTTTTCATATCCAGTAAGAACGGCATCAGATGCAGCACGCACGCTGCCCGCCTTTTTCAGTGTGTCCATTACTGCTGTGTATCCCTGCAATTCTTCCCATAAAAAGCCCAGCTGCATATTAAGGTCTGCAATGGATACGCCCGCCTGTTTTGCATGATTAAGCAACGCCTGCTTTCTGCTCCAATACGTCCACTGCGCCAGCCCATAGCCTGCACTGTCCTTTACAAAATTGCCATAGCTGCCATTATCCACCGCTGCTGTATATTCTGCGTCCGTCTTACCCAGCTTATTGTTATAGGCGTTCTGTAAGTTGTTCGGCATAAGCCCGCTTTCAGCATACAGATTACCCATAATACCAGCCACGGCATAAGCATTTAAGCCCTTTCCTGTAAGAAAATTCCAGATTGTTTTTTCATTGCCGCCCTGCGGTGTTTCTGCCTGTCCGCTGATTTTACGCTTAAACTCGTCCCATGTGTGGGCGCTGGTGTTATATACATACGGGTTAGGGCAAATCTTGCCCGTTACGTCGTAATGTCTGATTACATGAGATGCAGGCACACCGTATTTATTCATAAGGTAACGGGTAAGCTCTGCCGCTGCCTCTACTGTTGCGTCCTCAAAATACCAGTCTTTATCTGTTGCGCCCATGCTCTTTGTGTTTTTCTTCCTTACGCACATTTCAATACCGATACTATTAGCGTTTCGGCACTCTGCGTGCTTATAGCTCGACGCTCCGCAATGCCACGCTATATTAGCGTCCTCTACGCACTGCCATACCTCGCCGTTAAATCCTACAAAGTAATGCGCCGACGCATTTCTATTGCCGCCGCCATAATATCGGCAGTTGTCCTCTGCGCCGCCCAGTGCGCCTACATAATGGATAACAATATACTTAATTCTGGAAACGCTGCCCTTATTGAAATTGTACTTACTTATCTTTCTGTTAATGTTCATATTTCCTGCCTTTCCGCATACAAAATAAGCGCCTGCGGTGTCCCGCAAGCGCTCTTTGCTGCTATGTCCTTATTATTCTTATCTTTCCTGTGTCCTGTGTTCCTCTACGTTGCCTGTGGTGCTGTCCCCGTCCAGTTCGTCTGTGTCCGGCAGTTCGTCCGTATACTTCGCCAGAAACTCCCGCACCTTTTCCCATACCTTTTTTACGGGCAGCCCGCATAATGCCATATTCTTAAAAATACTCACTACCTCATAAGCAATGTAAAGCAATGCGAAAAATTCAGCCACGCCCACGGTATCAAGCCCTAAATATGTACGTGCCTGCTCCGGTATAAATCCGATTAAGTTAATCTTAATCAGTACGTCGATTGCCAGCATGAATACCAGGGAAATAAGCATACCTACTTTTCTGATAGCCCCGTCAATGCCTGCGCAGCTGTTAAATTTCTTCTCTTTGATTGCACGCAGCACGCCAAAAACCGTGTCGCACACAATCGCCAATACTACCAGCTGGATAATTTTGTTATGTGCCGCCGCCTCAATAAATTCTGTAATAGTCATGTTCATAAATCCTGCCTTTCTCTTAATTGCAAATTTTCTGCCCGCTCTTTCAGCTCTGCGCCGTCGTAGCCTGCTGTCTGCTCCCAGCTTTCCAGAGTGGCTATTAAATCAGCAATAAGCCTGCTTTGCTTTTCTATGGTTTCCTGTTGTTCTTGTACTACCCTTAGTAAATTGCTACTCATGTACTCGCTCCTGCATTCTGCCGCTTAAGCAGCCTTTTCTATGGCTGCCTCTGCCAGCGTTTCTATTTTCTTTCGTAGGTTATAACTGTCGGCGTGTCCTGCGTGTCCCGTCCAGCTCTGTATGCTCTTTTGTAACTGCTCTTTTGTGATTTTCCCGCTCTCGCACTTCTTGATAGTACGCTTTATGCGCTTTATGCTGTCCTTTCGTACTTTCCTGTGCGTTGCCCTGTGTTTGTAGCCTACAAAGTCTATACCGTTCTTTGCTGCCAGTATGGTAGTTTTCGGGTTAAACTCTAACTTAAGCTCTTCCCGTAAGAATTGCTCTATCCGTGCAAGCCAGCTGCGCAGCTGTTCCTTGTCTGGGCTTAATATTACAAAGTCGTCCATATATCGTATGTACGCCTCTACGCCCAGCTCATGCTTAATAAACTGGTCTAATGCGTCCAGATAGATATTTGCAAATAACTGACTGGTAAGGTTTCCTACTGGTATCCCTACGCCGTCCGGCATATTGCCGTTGTGGTCTATTATCCTGTCCAGCAATGCCAGTACCCCAGCGTCTTTTATAACCTTACGTATTTCAGTCTTTAATACCGCATGGTCTATGCTCTGGAAATAGTGGTGTATATCTGCCTTGATAGCATAAAGCGGCTGGTCTGGGTGGTATTTGTTCCACTCATACAGCCACTCTTTTAGCGTATCAGACGCAGCGTGCATACCTTTACCTTTCCGGCAGGCGTAAGACTGCGATATAAACCGCTTATCAAATATAGGCTCTAACACGTTGTTTATGGCGTGCTGTACCACCCTGTCATAGAACGGCAGCGCCATTATCTGCCGCTCTTTCGGTTCGTACACTTTAAAGTAATGGTATTTGCTTGGCTCATAGGCAAGGTTTATAATATCTTCCCGCACCTTGTCTAAGTTTTCCTCTTTGTCTTTCGTAAAAATTAGTACGTCTTTTCTGTGGCGTTTACACTTTCTGGCTTTGTTATAGGCTTTCTGTACGTTTCCATAGTCGCCCATAGCCTCTAAAAGCGTAATGCGCCGCCCGTCCTTATCGGTAATGTATCCTACTCTCTTCAAGTATTAAGCTCCTGCCTTTCGCCGTAGCTACTAACCAGCAGCCGTATTTTTTCTCTTTGCCTCACGGCGGGACAGCCACTCTGACTATAGGATATTAAACACTCGGTCTTATCCCTTTCTAAGTCCTTGCCAGTATTCCGTAGAACTCTGTGCCTGTAATGTTCTCACTAAGTCACACGCCCCACGAGCGCCAATGTTCGTATTGACATTCCACGGGTAATTGTTGCAATTCACGGCACGAGCGCCGCAATTCGCCCCATTGTTCCAGTTGCCGCCCGCTATCAGCGCCGCCAGAGGCTGTAAGTAAGCAGCTGCCCCATATCCTGCTATTTTCTGGTCTTTACCTCTTCTATCAGTTCGCCCAGCATAACGCCTATTTCTTTCAGCTTGCGGCAGCTCTCGCCGTAGTGCCGTGCGTTCATGGCGCTATATTTCAAATCGTGCGCCAGTCGCAGCAATTCTTTACTTTCCTGCAATGCCGTATCTACCGTGTATAAGTGGCTTTTCGTCGCCGTCTTATCCCACTTTATAACCTCTTGCAGCATTTCAAGAATTGCGTTTCTGGTCGCCGTCTGTAAGCTGAATTTCTCATACTTCGGGTACTTCGTAAGTAGAGGATAGATATATAGTAGAAAATCGTATATTTTCTGGTGTATAATATCTGTTTTTGTCTGTATGTCCATGCCTTACCCCCGTTTATCCGGCTGGGCTTTCGCCCGCCGTCTACAGAGAGTCACACGCCCCACGAGCGCCAACGCTCGTATAGACATTCCACGGGTAATTGGAGCAATTCACGGCACGAGCGCCGCAATCCGCCCCAATGCGCCAGCCGCCGCCCGCTATCAGCGCCGCCAGAGAATATGCGTAATACTGGTAAATGTTACCAACGTCGTAAGACTTCTCGCCTGTGTTCAATGGGCTTTTCTTGTCCCAGCCCCACGCTACGCTTGCGTGGTAGTCTGCATTTGTGGCGTGTTCCGCTCTTGTAATAAGCTCGTCCAGCCACTCCCAGACACGCCCCACGGCATCTACAACGCCCACGGAAGAAACGGCATTTACCACACTGCCTGTTACGCCCCTGCCTGTGTTGCTGGTGGCGCTCCATGCGTTTGTATTTGCGTTATCCAGTCCGGCAGGGCTGCCAAAAGCATAAGCGCAAAATTCCGCATAGTTCGGCAGGCGTTTACCGCTCTTTGCCAGACGTTCTACAAAGTTATACCAGTTCATGCTTTCTGTACCCGTCATAGGTGCGCAGCCGTACTCTGATTTCAAGCCCTTTGCTCCGTCGTCAGAATTAAGGTAAATATCTACCCATGTGCCACCGCCTAAATATACCATACCCTCTGGGCTGCATTTCGGGCGGTGTCCCAGTGTCCATACAGAACGTGGTACAATGCCGTTGCTTACTGCGCTTTCCCAGCCTGTGCCAAAAATAACGCTGCTGCCATTAAGCGGCTGTAAATTGCTGTCCACCTTGCGGCAGCGTCCATAATGAAAGCCGCCGATTTTACGGCTGTTTGTAGCGTTCCAGCCCGTCGGGTATGTAGAGTTAAGGGAAATTACGTATTTCTCGTCTGCGCTGTCAATTCTGCTATCGCAGATATATACGTAATAGTCTTTACCTACCGCAAAAGCGCTGCCTGCGTCCAGATTAGCAGCCGTAAGAATGGTGTTTGCTGTCTTGAAAATTCCAGCACCACCCACGGCAATTACGCAACCCTCTACTACGGTCAGTTCATTTGCTCCGCTGGCGTAAATGTACTCATTGCTCGGTGCTACAATATCGCTGATTGTAGCCATTTTATTTACGTTCAAAAGCGCCCTTGCGTCGGTCTTTGTAACGTCGTCCACTAATAATCTACTCATACTGCTTTAATACTCCTTTCAGTGCTGCAATGTCGTCTGTTGTCATTCCTGCCACGGTGTCTGTGCGTTCCAGCGCAATTACCTTGCAGCCCGCTTTTACCGCTTTGGAAAGTGTAAGGGCTGTTCTGTCGTTTCCTGCCTCTCCTGCTGCCGCTGCCTCGTCGGTCTGGATATGTGTTACTCCCTGCACCGTGCCGGATACGTCGCCCGCTACGAATTTCATACCTACCGCTGCCTCGTCGCAGTAATATACCGTAACCGCCTTTTTCTCTTCCTCTACAGCTGCTACGCCGCACTCAATATAACGCTGGTTCTCTGCGCTCTCGATTTTTGCCAGCAAATCCGCTGCCGCCAGTTCTCCGCTTGCTACCATAGCAAGGCAGTTGTAATAGTCCTCTTTTGTCTTTAATACTTTAGGAAATCCTTTCATGGTCTGCCGCCTTTCTAAAATGTATTTGCAAGATAGGAATTACCCACGTAGGTAACCCCTAACACTGCCGTTTCTACTGTTCTTTCGTAATGCTGGCTCATGTATGCCGCACCCATGTAGCACAATCCCAGTACAGCATCATGCTTATAGTCAATGCCCCAGCCGCTTTCTACTCTCTTAAGTCGCTCGTCCAGCGCTGCTATTGCCTCTTTGGTTTCTTTCGTGCCCGCCTCTGCCTGCTTTTTCACTTCCTGCATGGCTGCTGCCAGCTCTTCAATTTGCAGTTGCAGGCTGCCTGCTATGTCCTCGCCCAGCTTGTCCTTGATACTCTCAAACCATGTGTTAAATTCGTTTTCAGCGTCCGACTGGAATAGCTTAATTTTTGCCATAAAGTCTGTATAGGCGTTTAAAAGTTCCTTATCCCAGTTGTCAAGCGTGCTTTCAAAACTGCTGTATCTTTCGTTAAACCGGCTCTCATACTGCGCAAATAAGCCCTCTGTCTTGCTTACGTAGCTGTCATATACGCCCGCAATCTCTGTAAGGTACTTTTCCATACTCTGCTTATATGCGCTGAACTCGTCCAGCACGGCTGCGCTGTATGTGTTGAAAAAGTCCGTAAACTGCTTTGTAAGCACGCTTGCGTCTATCTCTTCCACCGTTCCTGTTACAATGCCGCAGACTGCGCTATTAAACCGCTGGTCTGTGATGTTCTGCGTCTGTATCCTTGTTACACCCTTGCCTACGTAAATATCTGCAAGCGCAAGCTCCCATATTTCCGTAGTGCGTGTTACTGCCGTTGCTGTCGGCTTTGCAGACGGTGTGCCTTTCAGCACCGCAATATACATATCTCTTTGCGGCAAATCCCAGCGAACTACTACCCTGTCCACCCTGTTAAGCGCTCCCTCTGCCGTATCCAGTGTTACGCTAAGCGTTGCAGGATTTCTAAAGGCGTAGCCGTTTATAAAGGCATAGCCTGCATTTACTCTTATTTCCATGCCGCTGTAAGCTACCACCTGTAGCCCGTCGCTCGGCTTTGGAAAAATGCCGTTTGCAATGAAAGTAGCAAAGTACCACGCCCAATCCTCGGCTTTATATACCCTGTCGTACTCTCCGTCTACTGCCACGGCATTAAACGGTAAGCTGTTTGCCATTTCTGCTACCTCACTTTCCTAATCTGGTCTACCAGTGTCGGCAGGCTGTCGCCAAAAGTCGCCTCTACGGTTTCCTTGCCTTTCTGGTATGTTTCTGTTACTTCTGTAATACGTGCATCTATCTGTATGCTCCACTTGGTTTCTTTGCAAGTAATGCGGTCGCCTAAATCAAAATCAGCCTTAAATTTCAAGTTTGAATTTGTATTTATGGTACTTACAAAATTTATGTTCTTTCCGTAGTTTTCCAGCTCTGCGCTGCCTCTCGTTTTCAGCATTGCAATATAGGTATTCAGCGGTATTGTTACTTCTGTTTCCCCCTGCTGGTATTTTCTGGCAATGTCCGTAGCGTCGCAAAATACCTCTACCAAATCCAGCCCCGCTGCGCCCTCGCCGTCCACTGTGGTTACTGGCTGGCTGCCGTCGTCGTCAGCTGCTCCCTGCACATAAATAAAGTTGCCGCAGTTCTCTATACTTGCTGTATATTCCTGCTCATTGACATTATCAAAATCTTTTGAAAATATGCAGGGCGTGTTACCCTCAGTATTTGTGGCTGTAAGGTCATTGCCCTTATACAGATAAAAACCAAACATTCTCTCTCTTTCGTTAAGCAGAATGTCGTAGCCCAACTTTCCAGCCTGCGCCCTTGCCTTTACTTCCTGCCCCAGCTGTGCGTATACCTCGTTTGCATATTCAACCGCCACGCCGTCAATGGTTTCCTGCGCCAGAAATGTAAACAATGGAAAACGCCGCTTTGTGCCTGCCTCGCTACCGCAGTTGTTCTTTACCATAAGGTTTATAAGGTACTGGTTTGTACCTGTTGCCACAATCTGCGGATAAATGCAACGCTTATTAAGCCACCAGCTAAGCATATAGCCCTGCGCCTCTAACTGCTCTACGCCGTTCTCGTCTTTGGTAATGTGTACATAGGTTATCTGCGCTGCCCTGCGCCATACGCCGCCGTCAGCGGTCTTTACTTCCTTTTTTCCGTCGTGCTTTGTTATCAAATTGCCCTCTACCAGCAAACGGCTGTTATTGTCCGTAATCGGCGCAAGCAGGCTAAAAGTTCCTACGTCAAAATATTTTGTATGCCATATCAGGCTTGGCAGTTCGTCTATAGCTCCCAGCGGCTGTACTGTCTTGTCAAATACTCTAAGCTCCATACCGTCACACTCCTAAAAATTCCTTGCTGTAGAATATGGATACTTCCAGAGAATTTACGCCGCTGGCTGCATCATACCTAAGCATATTGTCGCCTATGGCAAGCTGCATAAATGTACTGTCTACATCAATGTAGCGGAAATAGTCGGTTTCTACGCCGTCCCTTATCAGCTTAGCGCCCTTGCTGCCGTACTTCGTGTTAATCTCTATCACGTCGCCCGTTTTCATAGTGGCGTTAATCTGTATAAATTCCTCGGTATCCACATTAAGCAGTATCGGGTTTGAAACTGTCCCCAGTGCTGTAAACCTTATCCTCATTCCCGTTGATACGTCGCCCTCGTTGTAGCAGTCCACTATTACGCTTTCCGCTCGGTATCCGTATATCATGCTCTTTGTGCTGTCCTTTTCGATAACGCAAGGGAAATGCCACGCAGCCACCCAGCTTGCTATATCCTCTTTTGTTTCTTCCTCTTCCCGCCAGAACGGGTTAAGGCACTCTATTTGTAAATCAAACTCATAAAGCACCTCTTTCTTTAGTATCTTAGGCTCTCCATACGCCCTGCAATCAATCACGCGCTTAAAGCCGCCGTACTCATACACCAGCGTAGCGCTAAGCTCTGGGTTAAATATCTTAAGCATACGGCGGCGCAGTTCCAATGCCTGCGCCTTGTCCCGTGTGTTGATATGTCCCACTACGTCTATGTCCCTCGCCTCGATACGCTGCCCTACGTAGGTGTCGCCGTGCTGTCCCATACTGTTTGTGCTGTAAATGACGCTCGTAACGCCGGAAATGCCCTCTACGTCTTTACTTATATTGCAATGGTATACGCTGTCTACTCCCAGTTCTAACCGCTCGCCCCTTGAATTTATGTAAGTCAGTTTTTCATTTTCCATGTGTTACACCGTCCTTGCTATCATTCTGAACTGTCGAGCTGCCTCTTTCTGCTGCTTTGCATAGTCCGTGGTATTCGCATAAATATACTGATTGACAACTACGCCGCCTGCTGCACTGCCGCCACCTCTCGGCTTTGGCTTTTTGTCGTCGTTATCATACTTAAATTCATTGCCTACATTTACCTTTGCGTCTACGTCAAACTCCTGCGGTACGCTGTCCTCAATCATTTTCTTAACGCCGCCAATTTCATTAGAAAAGCCAACGCCGATACCCTGCGCCAGATATACGCCGATTTCGTCACGCATCAGCTTAGACGGGCTGGCAATTCCGAATAAATCTTTAAGGAAGTCGGTAACGTCTCCTACCCAGTCGCTTATTTTGTCTTTTATCCACCTCGTAGCGCCGCTTATGCCGTTCCAGATGCCCTCTACCATGTTTTTACCGAACCCTGCAAACGTACTGCCAATATCCTTAAATACGTCTGTTATTCCAGTAATTACATTTTTCATGCCCTCTACGGCTTTGTTCTTTACTTCTGTACCCCATGTAGCCACTTTGGAAATTGCACCAGAAATGCTGTTATAAATCTTTTGCGGTATTTCCTTAACAATCGTAACAATGCCCGTTACCATGGCGTTCATTACCTCTTTGGCTTTCGTAAGCATATTGTTACCCCATGTAGCCACTCTGGTTACTGCCCCTACTATGCTGTTCCAGATTTTCTGCGGCAGTTCCTTAACAATCGTAATAACGCCTGTTACCATGGCATTCATTACCTCTTTGGCTTTCGTAAGCATATTGTTACCCCACGTAGCCACTCTGGTTACTGCGCTTACTATACTGTTCCAGATTTTCTGCGGCAGCTCCTTAACAATATCTATAACTTTCGTTACAAAATCCGTTATAACTGTGCCGCCTTTTTCCTGCATATTTGCGCCCCACTCTGCTATTTTCTCAACGCCCGCAACGATTGCCTGCGGTATCAGAGTAGGTAGCTCTTTTATTTTATTTATGATTGTCGTTACCAGCTTGCCTGCCGCCGTCAAAATCTTAGGCAGCCCCGTAATCAGTCCTGTTACAATGGCTGCTATAATTTGCGGTATGGCTGCGATTAAAAGCGGTATTGCATCTATGATGCCGTCAATCAATGCAACTATAATATCGCCCGCACTTTCGATAATAAGCGGTATGCCCTCAACCAGTGCATTTATGATAGCCGTTATGATTTCCGGCAGTGCCTCAATCAGTACAGGCAGCGCTGCTACCAGTCCCTGTGCCAGCCCCGTAAGCAGCTGTAATGCTGCTGTAATCAGCAACGGTATATTTTCTATCAGCATGGTTACAATGTTCGTAACCACCGTTACGATTGTTGGCAGCAATGTAGGTAACGCTTGTGAGATACCTTGCGCCAATTCCGTAATAATCTGTACACCTGCCTCTAAAAGCTGCGGTAAAATGGTAAGTAGCGTATCTATGATTGTCGGTATAATCTGCCCGATTATGCTTATCATTTCCGGCAGCATTCCAACCAGCGTATTAAGTAAGTCCTGTACACCGCTCATTAAAGGCGGTAATAACTCCTGTATAACCTGTGGTATATACGTTGCAAGCTGCTCTACGATTTCTCCCAGTCCACTTACCAACCTCGGTACTGTTTCTATTACCCTTGGTGCTATATTCCCTACCACTGTTACAATACTGTCTACCAGATTGCTTGTAAGCTGTGAGAAATTCGCCTCGCTGTCTGCCATTCCAGCTATCCAGTTGTCCCACGCTGAACTCATGGAACTAACCGAACCCTCTATTGTTGTACTTGCCTCTTTTGCCGTTGTCCCTGTTATGCCCATTTCCGTCTGTACGACGTGAATAGCGTCTACAACGTCTGAATATGATGAAATATCATACTTAATGCCGGATAGCTTGCTTGCATCATCAAGCAGTCGCTGCATTTCCTCTTTTGTACCGCCATATCCCAGTTTTAAGTTATCCAGCATGGTATAATTCTGCTTTGCAAAACCGTTATAGGCGTTCTGTATAAGCGATATATCAGTACCCATTTTATTTGCATTGTCTGACATATCCGTAATTGCCACGTTTGCCTTTTCTGCTGCCGCTGCCGTGTCATTATTCATACTGGCAAGCAGCGACGCTGAAAAGCTGGTAACTGTTTCCATGTACTCATTTGCAGACATTCCGGCTGTTTTATATGCGTCGTTTGCATAACCAACAACCGTATCAGACGACGTTTTGAAAAGAGTTTCTACACCGCCTACAAGCTGTTCCTGTGCTGCGTATCCCTCTATCGCTTTTGTGGTAAGCGCTCCTATGGCTGTTGCCGCTCCCGCAACTGCTGCCGCCGTCGCCGCTGCTGCTGCTTTAAGCGCTGTACCCATTCCGCTTAGTACGCTTGTAAATCCAGAAAATTTACCCTTTGCGTCGTCTGCCTGTTCCCCGCTGTCTTTTATTTCCTTTCCCATTTCGTCAGCGGCTTTTTCTGCTTTTTCCATTTCGTCAGTCGTTTTGCCTAATTCCTGCTCTGTCTTTACAAGCGCTGCTTTCTGGTAATTTAACTGGGTTTCAAGTTTTTTACTTTCTTCGCTATTGTCTCCTGTTGCCTTGCGACATTTTTCTAAAGCCGCCTCGGTTTCTTTTACCTTTTTTGCCTGCTCGTCGTATGTTTTCTGTAGTACCGCCTGCTTTGCTTTCAGCGCATCTACGCTGCTTGCATTGTCCTTATATTCAGCCGTTACAAGTTTCATTTCAGAATTAAGCACTTTAAGGGTGCTGTTAATTTCCTTGCAGGCTGCTTTATACTCTGCCTCTCCGTCAAAACTTAACCTTGTTTTGACGTTCTGCGTCTTATCTGCCATAATTAAAAGCCCCCTAACGCTATGTCTATATCGTCCATGTTTTCTGTAGCTGCTGGTGTTCCCGCCTGTTCCTGTCGGAAAATGTGCGGGTTATATTCCTTGTGATATTTAAACAGTGTCGTTATCTGGTATGGTGTTTTTCTCCATGCCTCACGTTCCCTGTATCTCAAAAGCACTACTGCAATATACAAAAGCCGTGCAGTATCTAATTTTCCTGCACGGCTGCCCTGTTTCCCTCTTCTGTTGTTTCTTCTCCGTCGTTTTCGTTCTCTGTGTCGCTGTTGTCTCCCGCAGTTCCTCTGTAGAACGATTTAAAAATAGCGTTCTGTACTTCCTGCAAATTTCCTGCGTGTATCAGTCTGCCTACCCTCTTCTCTTCAAGCAGCTGGGCGTTTTCGTCCTCTGCTAAAAGTGCCTCGTTAATAAGCAGCGTAAGTAACCACCTTGTATCTTTAAAAAGGTTTGGGTTATCTTTATTGAATACCTCACTTAATTTGTCGTAGCCCCCAAACTTTTCCTGTACTTCGTCTAATGCGTTCAGCGAAAAAAGTAAACCATATTCTTTGCCGTTCAGCTCTACGGGAAAAGCCCCGCTCTTTAATGCTCCCATGATATAAAATTAAGGCGCAGCCCATGCTACGCCTCTCTCCTTTCCTGTTTTATACACTTTCCATTGCTGCTGCCTTTTCCGGCACTGCTGTAAACCACGTTTTAGCCGCTGCGCTTTCCTCTGTTCCCACAAAGTCTGCTTTCCACAAGTTATCTTTCTTTCTTGTTGTAAAAGATGCCTCAATGTCCGGCGTGTTAAACTTGATACTCTCGCCCTTTGTTTCGTACTTTTCAGACGGTACTTTAAATTTTGCTTTAAGCAGCCATACGTAACGGTATTTACCACCCGTTTTCTTAGCTCTGAACCCTACAGCAACATACGGCGGCTCGTCCTCTTTTCCCGCCCATACTACGCTGTTCTTATCTACTGCCTGCCCCAGCAGCTCTGCCAGCACTTCCGGCGTAAGGTCTTTAATTCCCAGCTTAAGCGTTCCGCTTGCAAACTCCGTGACGCTCTCGCTCAATGTGTCGTCTGCATACAAGCTGCCGTCTGCTGTCTTTACGGATAAATCGGCGCTCATTGCCTCTGCCATTTTCTTAGGTGTCCCGTAGCTCTCTGCTCCGTCTGCCTCTGTGCATACGGCGTAATATAAATCTTTCAGTCCCAGTGTCATTGTTTAATCACTCCTCTTTCAAAATCTCGACTGTGATAGGCACTAACCAGTACCCCGTTTCTGTTTCGTAGCTTTCTGCGTCTATGCTGTTGATATAAACGCCTGCTGCTTTCAATACCTCTTTTGTCTTATCAAGCTGCGCCTCAAAATCGCCCTTATGGAAAAGCGTAACTCTATACATTTCCCTGCGCTCTTTCTCTTCGTCGTCTGCATTTACCGCAGGCGTACCCAGCAGCCGCAGAAACGTATAATATGCGTCTGGCTTATCCCGTCCAGTGTAAACGCCTCTCTGGGCTGGCAACCCTGCGCTTTCTAAAATCTCCTGTATACTCATTCGCCTGTTTCACTCTCCCATATACTGCGCTGTGCCTCTACTACCTTTTCGTGCGCCTTTTCGTTTGCCACTGTCATATAAGGGCGTGCAGCGTGGCTACTTGTGCCGTACTCTGCCACAAAGCCGATTGTTGCATAGCGCACCTTGCTTTTATCTCCTTTTCTGTCGTTTCCATGCTTTGCCCGTCCCTGTGGGTATATCTCTACGTATTTCTCCGTATCGTCGCCCTTTACGTCCGTAGCTTTTATGGAATTGATAAAACCGCCCGTTTCATTCAGTCCCATTGCCTGTGCCTCTGCTCTCTGTGCCTCTATCAGCACATCAGCACCAGCTTTAAGCATTTTGGGGACTGCCTCAACTGTAGCCGCCTCTCTCCGGCTGAAAGCGTCTATAATATCTTCCAGCCCGACTGTGTTAAACTCTCCCATGCTTACACCTCGTTTCTGTGGCGTAAATCTGTAAGCGTAAGCTCTATGGTGTCTGTTCCTGTATCGTAGGTCTTAAGTACAAAATAGCGCCGCCCGTTTACTTCTACTACGTCCTCGCCGCCATAATCTGCCTTATGTACCTCGTACTTTGCCTCTACCAGCTTTCCTGTCTGCTGGCTCTTGAAATACTCGCTATACCCCACTGATTTTTTATTACAAAATACAGTACGGGTGCTTTCTTTCGGCTTTGTCGCAAATCCGTTTTTGTTTACCCTGTCTTTTTCGCTTACCTCGCTTATCAGCGTTATTTCGTCTATCCAGTCCATACCTTACCTCTCTTTTAGGTGTCCGTTTCGGACACATAGCCCAAATAAACGCTACCGCAATAGCAGTTACCCAGATATGCAGCATCTGTTTTATGCTCTAAGGCATCTATGCGCCCGTCCAATGTTTCCATGTTTTCGTAAACTTCTGAAAACGTATTATTTACAGCCTGCATATTGCTGCTTTCTCTGGCTTTCATTTCCTGTACCAATGCCTTTAAGCTGGTAAAGCTAAACCACCTCATGCCAGCGCCTCACTTATGCAAACAGGGCTTTTATTTCCTGCTGCGTAATTTCTGTAAGGTCTGCTGCTGTCAGTGCCGTTATTCCTTTTGTGGCTGTAAATTTGCCTGTTTTGTTATCATACGCAAGCCCTGTAATCACATTGCCTGCGCCCGTAACTGTTACGCTTAAGTCGTCCAGTTGGATAAGTCCCGCTACTGCCTCGTTGATTGCTTTTGTTACGTCTGCGGTCTTTGCGTATGTTTTCAGTGCATTTGCAATGGCTGCCGTTACTTCCGTAGTCTTTGCATAACTGCTTAAGTCTACTTTCCAGTCTCCCACCTTTTCCAGTTTACCGTTAATTACCATGTATTCGCTGTAAAGGTTTCCTGCCTCTCCACTGGCATTTTTTACCATGTAAATTTTCTTTTCTGCGTCGTCCGCTACTGTATCAATATCTCCCGTGCTGTCTACCATTACACGGCTTAAGTGGTCTGTCCCTGCAATCGCTGTGGAAATAGCGGCGGCTACCTCTGTTGCGGTCATTCCGTCTTTAATTCCATAGCCTGCAAGTGTTGTAGCTGCATCTGCTTTCCCGTTTATAAGGCTTTTCAAATCTTCTGTAAGATTTTCTACAGCTACCTTATCAAGCCCCCCCCCCAGCGCCCCTATGTCTCCTTTTTCTGCATAGCGTTCTTTAATTTCCGCTACCAGAAATTTAAGGGTATCGTATGTAACTCTCTTAATTGCCATTACTCTTATTTCTCCTGTCCAAACAAATTCTTAATATCCTGCTCTCCTACTTCGTCGTCCGCAGTATCTGGCGTAACGCCGCCTGTGTATTCACTGGATAGGCTTAAGTGCATTTTAAGACACTCGTAAGATTTCCAGAATTGCTCTGATTTATCAGAGTATCCAAATTCTGCCTTGCAGTATAGCGTAATGGCTCTAATAATCAGTGCGTCTGTTTCTTCCAGTTTCTTTACGCCTACGTCCTGCAAATCCATTTTGCAGGCGGCTATACAGTCGTTTATTTCCTCTGTGATTTTCTCACTGGTGCTGCTGATACGCAGCGCCGCCCGCATTTTCTCGGTTAATGTTGTGGTATCTGCTGCCATAGCCTGCACCCTCTTTCTTACTCTTCTATTACTGCTGCTACGCCTGCCTCTTCCAGAACTGCTGCACGTTCTCTGCTTACTGCGTATTCGTCCCCAGTATCCTTAATCTGGTTTAATTCCTTGTCAAGGAAACGGCGCTGTGCTTTTACTTTTACAAGCTCTGTGGCTGCCTCTTCCTCTTCGGCTTTCGCTGCTGCCTTTCTCTCTTCCTCGGCTTTTGCTGCTGCCTCTGCCGCCTTTCTCTCTTCCTCGGCTTTTGCTGCTGCCTCTGCCGCCTTTCTCTCTTCTTCGGCTTTCGCTGCTGCCTCTGCTGCTGCCTCTGCCGCTGCTCTTTTATCCTCTTCTGTAAGCTCGCTTTCGTCCGGTATGTCTACCTCAACCGCTGCGCAGCGTGTAGCAATTTCTTTCTTTGTTCCCTCTGCATCTACACCCAGCTGCTTTGCCAGTTCCTGCAAATCTTCTTTCTTGTAGCTTTCCAGTTCTTTAGCGTCTAAATACCCTTTCATGGTCTACCTCGCTTTCTGGCAGCCAGTGTTTATACACCAGCTGCCTTGTTAATTACACTGCTTCGATTTTCTTTACAACTACAAGGCTGTTTTTGTCTACTACCTTGCCGTCTACAAGCATAATGCCCTTTGTAATCTGGTCGTCTGTGTCGTTGTCCTCATACTTCTTTACGCCCATAGAGTAGTTTGTATTAAGCACGTAGTCCTTGAAATTGAAAAGGAATGCAAAAATTGTATCTTTCGCAAGTGCTGCGCTGTAGCTTGCTACGTAATCGCAAAGTACAACTGTTCTGCCTAAAAGCGTTCTCTCCGGCTTTCCAGATGTTCCATAGTTCACTTTTGCGATAGGCTGCCCGTTCTTATCTGTCATGCCTACATACTCCATAAAGGTCTTTTTACTCATGCACCACACAGCGCCATTTTCATAAGCCATAGGTAAAGCACCCTCTGCCTTAATCAAATCACTGTAAGACGGTGCGGCGCTCTCGATTGTCTGCCCGTCGGCTGGTGTCTCTGCTAAAATTCCTTTCGGTTTTCCTGTTCCGTTTCCGTCAATGATTGCCTGCTCTAACGCTTTTGTCATTGCCTCAACAATATTGTTAATAAGCAGTGTTTCAAAAGCGCTGATTGCCATTGTATCTACTTCCAGAGATACGGCTACTGCGCAGCGCAGCTTATGGTATGCAAAAGTAATCATGCCGTCTTTTGCAATATTCTTTTTCTGCTTGTCGCTGCCTGCTCCCTCATTTACCCATGTTGCAGTAGGCTTTACAGTAGATACAGGGATAGAAACGCCGCCCTTGTATGCAGTTCTGGTTACAAGGGCTAAAATCATACCTGTGCTTTCCAGCTTTTCTACAATCTGGTTAAGCACTGTGGTAGGGATAACTGCGCCTACGTCTGTGCTTTTGCTTACCGCATCTGCTCTGTACTCTTTCGGCAGCGCCTCGCCTCTGCATACATATTTCATAAATGCTTTGCGGTATTCCATGCTGCCGTATTTGTCGTCGTTATCGCCCTCGCCAGCTGCTCCCTTGAAATTTCTAAGCACTCTCTGCTGTCCGCTGCCGTCTCCCTCTCCGTCGCCTACGCTTTCGCCTGCTGCAATTCTCGCAAGCAGTGCGCTACGCTTTTCTGCTGCTGCCTTAATTGCCGCTCTCTCTTCCTGTAAAGCTGTTACCTCATTCTCCAGCGCTGTAATTTCTTCCTCTTTCAGCTCCGCTGCTCTTGTGGTAAGCTCGTTTTTAATTGCTGCTAATCTTTCCTCAATTTCTTTTAATCTCATTGTTATGTTTCCTTTCTGGTCTTGGATTTTATAAGCTCGCTCTAATCTTTAGTATTGCTGCCCGCCTCTTAAGCAACTCCTGCCGCTCCTGCTCGTAACTCCTACTCGCAAAAGCACGGGCGCTTATTTCAGTATCTCCGTTTGCTGGAATGCTCACGGCTGATACATCATAAACTTTCTTGATTTTCAAAATCGTCCTTGTATGTGTTTCTCTGTCGTAGCTTTCCTCTGCTACGCTAAAAGCCCATGACATTTTATTTATCATGCCCGCCTCTATGTCTTGGTATAGCCCACGGGCTAAATCTGTCTTGCCTAAATCAGCCGCCACCTTAAGCCCTTTATAGTCCGGCTGTAAAATCAGTGTCTTATTTGACTGTCTGGCAAATACCCTGCCCTCATGGTCGTACTGCATGATAACGTCGCTCATGTCTGCACCGTCTAAAGCGTGTGCGTCTATTCTTTCGTAAATCTTTGTGCCGTCCTCAAATTCATACAGCAAATATGGCGTATCAAACGTAGTGGCGTAACCCTCTACGTAATACTCCGTCTGTATCAATTTCGTTGCACTCTGCGCTGTCAATGGCGCTGCCAGCGCCCTATATTCCCGCTCTTTCTTAATCGGCATTATTTACACCCTCTTTCTCTCCCGGCCCGCCTGCTGGTTCGCCTGCTGCCGCTGGCGGTGTCTGCTGCGGCTCTGCCTGCTGCCCCGTTGCTATGGGCGCTTGCTGTATAATTATCTGTGGCTTTCCATTACTGTTTTGCAGTTCGCTTACCTCGGTATACTCTTTGCGGATATAATACTTTTCCCCGTCCTCAACGTGTGCCATGTTCCATATATCCATAACGCCGTTTCTGTTCAATAGCGCACGGTCAAAAAGCTGTGTGCTTACACTTAACTTTGTGGCGTTGCTGGCATATTGCAGGCGGTTTGCTGAAAAGAAAATAGCATTACCGCAAGCTCTTTCTCTCTCGGTAAAACTCATATTTGTCATAACAAGCGATAACTGTATTGCAAACGGTTCTATTTTCCCCTCGTAGTAAGCATTCCACGTATTTTCATCAAATTTATTTTGTAAAATATCCATGTTTGTACCAAAATGCGTGCATACATTTTCCTGTATATTCTGCATCTGCAATGCGTTTGGCGTGTATGGTTTGCTCTCTACCTGTTTCAGCTCACTAAACTTGTTATCATAAATTATCATGCCGCTATCGTTGTCGGCGCTTAAGTTATCCTCGGTAAAACGCTGTCGCTCTTTCTTTATATCCTCTGGTTTCAACATATTTGCCACTTTTGCCAGAAAGCGGATATTTGCAGAATTTTTGACAGCGTTTATAATTCCCTCGTTTTGCGTATGTATCAGTTGCATTGTTGGCTTAAGTGTTCTGTTGTCCTCTCCGAAAAGGTCGTCTGTGTATTCAAAGTCTGTCATAATGCCTACACGTTCAAACTCTATAGCTCCATGCTCGCCATTTGCAAACAGATACCGTAAATACACCTGCCCTGCTGCCTCTACGACTTCGCAGCGTTGCGCTCTCAATGGATACCAGCCACAAAGCCGCCCGTACTCGTCCTCGATAGGTATAATAAAAGCGGTGTGTTCCACCGCTACATACGTTGCCAGACGCTTAATAAATTTTGTTGTGTCCATAAAATAGTTGGGCTTATGCTGTAGTGTCTTTTCCAGTGACTTAAGGGCGCTGCCCTCAATCTCCGGCTTAAGTTTACTGCAATGTGTCGCAAAGCTGTTTACTGCCGTTCTGGTTAAATCCATTTCATATACGCCGCCGTTATAACTGGTAAACGTCGGGCTGTATCCGTTCAGCATTTTAAAATAGCTGTCGATATATCGCAGCTCTTTACCATGAAAAAGATAATCTAAAAATTTCATGCCGTTTACTCTCCTTTCTATGCGGCATTTTTAAGCAGCTCGCCGCACTCTTCCCAGTATTTCTGCCGCACGGTCATTGCATCTATGACAGATACAAAGCCGTCGATATGCGCCCGCTGCTCGATTTTTATAGGTCTGAATTTTCTTGTTTCCATGTTGTGCTTAAGCGCAACATTTAAGAAATGTGTCTTTAGTAAATTGTTGTCGGCTATCTTAAAATCGCCGTCTTTTATGATGCCCTCAAACTCCCTTATAACTGGTGTAAGGTTTTCGCCTTGGTAAACGTCGTCCATGTGAAAACCATAATTTGCCATATCGGTAATAAGGTACTGAGCGCTGTATCTGTCGTAGCCGATTTTTAAAGGTCGTATGCCGTAATCTTCCAGTAACATAGTAAACCAGTCGTAAACGTCGTGGTAGTCTACGTAATTCTCGCCGCTTAAGGTTATCAGCCCCTTTTTAACAAATATGTCATACGGCACGCCGTCCGTAGCCTGTAAGTATTCCAGCCTGCCCCGTGGCATAAAGAACTGCGTAAACGCATACAGTGTGCCGTCTTTCTGAATAACCACACTGGCTGCCGTTAAGTCCGTTGTCTGGCTTAAGTCAATACCGCCCACTGCGTAGCAGTCCCTAAAGTCCTCTAAGGTCTTTTCTACTCCGGCGTTCTCTACTGTCTGATATTCCAGCCATGCAATAGAGCTGTTCTGCTTGATATTGCAATACTTTGTAAGGAACTCTGCTTTTTTACTTAAGCTGCCCTCTGCTACGGCTATCTCGTCCATAAAGAAACTTTCTTTTACGGATACACCCATGTTAGGGTTAGCCTTTTTCAGTTCGTCTATGTCGTTCCACTTCTCCACATCATCAATCATGTAAAGGAATGGTAATAGCCTGCGCTCTTTACTGTTTCCTTTCAAGAAACTTGTGCTACGTTTCATTAGTTCATCATAAATACTGTCGTTGATATATCCGGCAGTGCTTATGCTCAATATCATAGGTTGAGTACGTGCGCCTAAAGCGGATTTCATAACCTCATACTGCTTTAGTCCAGCGTCCCCGCTCCATGCTGCCATTTCATCACATACCACAAGCTGCGGGTTAAATCCGTCTGACTTCTTGGCATTAAAAGCAATCGGTTTTATTACCGTGTTGCTCTCCGCAATATAAATATCGCTGCGCCGTTTCTTTGCCAGCTCCGCTAACTCGTCCTCTGCCTGTACCATTTGATAAAATCCGTCATACACCAGCGCCGCTTGGTCTAATTTCGGCGCTAAGCAGTATATTTCTTGTCCATACTCCGGCTCTAAGTACGCCATATATGCAATAATCGCAGATGCAAATAAACTTTTTCCGTTTTTTCTGCCAATTACAATAAAAATTTCACGGAAAATACGTATTTTTTCTGCGTCCTGTATGCCAAAAATAACAGAAACTATGGCTTTCTGCCATAGCTCCAACTTGATTAAATCATTACGTCCCTTGCTGTGGTGGCAAAAGTTCTCTATGAACCGTATAGCCTTATTCGCAGCCTTTGCATTAAAAAAATACTCCTGCTTTTGCAGCCCGTTTATAATGATTTCGTATATTTTCTTTATCCATTTTCCCGCTATGATTTCGCCGCTTGTAATCTTTGCGTGGTACTCATAGATATAATTTCGATAAGGCGGCAATATTGCTTACTCTTCCCGCAAAGCCGCCAGCCTGCTTGTCTTTCGTTTCGCAGCTGGTACTAATTCCGTAAGCTGCTTAATCACTGCTGCATAGTTCTTACTAAGCGCTATGTAGGTTTCTGCCTCTGGGCTTTTCTTTGTTCCCCACTGGTTCTGCCCGTTCTGGTACTCACTCGTCCAGCCGTCTTTTTCAAGTTTCGCCTGCAAGTCGTCCAGCTCAACGCTCATAAATGCAGCCTTTTCTATCAGCGGCGTTACTAATTTTCTTTTGTTTTCGTCTAAGTCCTTGAAAATTCCCTTAAGTCTGGTCTTTTCGGTCTTTATCCTCTGTTCTTTGGTTTTCTCTTTCTTTGTTGCCATTCCTTTACCCCGCTTTCCATTCCTGCGCCGCACCACACCCCCTACACCACCCGTGCGCACGCCCGTAGGGTAATTTTAGGGTATCCCCCTCGGTATTCGCCCCCTTTAATTATTTTTCTGATATGGGGGGAGTATGCCGCCGTTCTCGTCGAACTGATACCGCTTATGCCTCTCCTGTTTGTGGTGTTCCTTGTTGTGGCAGTCTTGGCACAACGCCTCTAAGTTATCCCAGCACAACGTAACGCTTATGTCGTTTATGTTCTCTCTGTTAAGCCAGCGCTTATGATGCACTATCTTTGCTGGCTGCCCGCAGCGTTCACAAATATAATCTTGTGACATTAAATAAGCGGCTCTGGTTTTTCCCCATGCCGCTGATAAATAAAAACTCTTAGCCCATGCTTTCATACTGTCCCCTCTCTTTCTTCATTCCCCAGCGCCCTAAGTTTCATGCGCTGGGTGGAGGCTAAAGAATGAATAGAAAAAGAGTAGGCAACTGCTGCCGCACATGGCTTAAGCTATCGCCTACTCATTTCATGCTACCATTGTATCTCTTTTGTTTTCCCATGTAAACACCACGTTTTTACCACGATATTACCCGCTGCTGCTCTGTTATCATTTCTCTTACTGGCACGCCTGCTGCTCTTAGCTGCTCGTATATACTCCTTATCTCGTGCCTAAACCAGCCTGCATACTGCATGGGTACTGGCTGATATTGCCGCCCCATAAATGGGTTATCCGCATACGCTGCCACCTGTGAAAACTCATATAGCAGCAGTGGCTTACTCTGGTCTAATAATAGCCGCAATATATATGCTGTCGTTCTTCCGTGTAGCCGTCCCTCTGGCGGCTGCCATATCCCAGTTATTATATATAACCTCTGCCACTCGTAAAGCTCAAATCCTAACGCCTGCTCTATATGCTTTATCAACCTGTCTGCCGCCTGCTGTTCTCTCGCTGTTTCCCGCTTTCTTTTTATCCATGCTTTTATTTTTTCAAACACTTACTTTACCCTCTCTTCGTCAATCCCCCACAATAATACTGACAGCTCGTTTATGATGCCCGTAACCCAGCGCCTCGGTGTGTTCTTTCCTGTATCCAGTTCCTCTGCGATTTCCGCATAGTCCATGCCCTGCATGAAATACATTTCAAAAGCCTTGTACTCTACACCTCTGCCTGCTGCCTCTCTGCGGCGCTCTATCTCTTCTACCGCTTTGTCTATATGTGCTGTCATTATCAATGTCTTAAAGCGTGTGCGTCTGATACTCTCTAAGTATGTACGCTGCTGCTCGTCCGTCATGCCTTTAAGTTCTAACTGCTGCCCGTCGCTTATTGCGTTCTCGATATGAAAAGCCATATCACGGTAACATTTCATAAGCATAAAAGTGTTGTGGTATTTCTCTTTCTTCCTCTCCTGCTTTTCTTGTCGTTTCAGTTCCGTTATTGCAGCCTTTGCCTGTTTCTGCATCAGCTCTGTTAATTCGCTTTCATGCAGTTGTACCCAGCTTTCAGCCTCTGGCGGCATTTCTACCCCTGCCGCCGCTGTTGTCTTTGTTTCTTCCTGCTCCATGTTCTGTACCTCGCTTTCTGTTAATTAAACGGCAGCTCTTCGTCTGCTCCCTCTGGGATATTCATAAACCCGTCACTCTCCGGCAGCTGCTGCCCTCTCGCCTCTGCCTCTGCTTTGCTCTCTCCAAATCCTACGCTATTTGCCACAACCTCTGTGTAATATACCTTGCTGCCCGTGCGCTGGCTCTCGTAGCTGCCTGTTTTAATTTTACCAGTAACCTCTGCCCTGCTGCCTTTGCTTAACCATTTCTGCGCCCATTCCGCAGTACGTCCGAAACACTTAATATTTATAAAATCTGTGTCTTTCCCGTCGTCTACCGCAAGCGTAAAGCGAGTAATAGCTGTGCTATTGTCCTGCCCGCCATATCTAAGCTCTGGCTCTCTTGTAAGCCGCCCTGTAAGTGATACGTTATTCATTCTCTCGGCCCCTCTCTTCCAGTTTGTCCAGTTTTGAAAATATAGCCAGCAATTCCAGTGCGATAATTCCCAGTAAAATATTAGTCATTTTCTACTGCCTCGCTTTCTTCTCTCAATCCTGCCGCAGCATTGCTGAACGCTGCCGCTATGTTCTCGCATAATGTCGCCAGTGCTGGCTTTATACTCTGTACCCAGTTGTTAATAGCTGCCGTCAGTGTTTCTACTGCTGTTGGTAAGGTTTTATTTATCTGTCTTGCCATTTTTCTTGCAAGCCTGCGCTTTTTTCGCTTGTCCAGCTCTAACGGCGGGTTTACTCCATGCTCTTTCTTATAGTTCTTTTTCCACTGTCTGTATTTCACTGCTTACGCCCCTTTCTCCATATCGCATACGGCAATATCCATACTGGCGCTGTTATTATCAACACCGCTTTTGCTGTGCATATCGTCACAAATACTGCTACGTCTACCGCTGCCTGTCCAATTTCTTCCACTGCATCTACTATGCCGTCCATATACTCAAACATTTACTACCCCGTTTTCCTGCTTAATCTCAATATTTCTGCCGCCTCGCTGTTTTATGATTGCCTCTACGTGCAAGTATGCAGGCAGCATAACCACGCTGCCTGTTCGTAACTGATATTCTACGCTTTTCCGCATCTTCTCGTATTGCTCTGCCTTGCAAAACGCCGTACAGCCCAGAATAATTGTAAATACCTGTGCTTTCTTCTTTTTCCGCTGCCGTCTATTCATGTTCTGCCCCGCTTTCCGTGTCCGTTTCGGACACCTTACCTGTATAGTCTGTTACTCTGATACCCAGAATACAGTAGCCCTCTGTAAGCCCTGTATAATCTTCCAGCATATAAATAATATCTGCATCAATCGTGCGCCCTGTATGCTTACCGTCCTTAAATTCCAGCATTTTAAGGCTGTCGCCCTGTTTATAGCCTCTGTCATTCTTCCGTAGCTCAAAGCCTTTTTTCCCGCTTACTACGTCCTCGTAATAAGATGCCACTATTTTTATCTCATGCTGCTTATGCTCTGTGTTTCCCTCGCTTGGCAGATGCTCCATTTTTTCTGCGTCTGCCCGCTCCTGCAATTTCTTCTTTGTCTGGCGGTCTATAGCGCCCTGCTCTTCGTTGTACCGCTGTTCGTCCGTCTTTTCAGCCTCTGCCTTGTTTATGTACTGGTCGCATTTCTGGCACGTTCCCGTTTTTACGTTGCAGTCCTTGTATTTCTGGCAGGAATAGCACAAAGACGTTATGCTTTCTGGGTGCGGTGTTTCGTAATCGTCCCCTGCCTTTTTCTCTGCTACCTTTTCCGCTATTTCCTTTGCCCTCACATTTTTTCCCGCTGCTGCTTTTTCCGCTATTTCTTTCTGCTCGCCCTCGTCCAGCTTGGCTGCCTCGTATGCAGCAGTGATACCTAAATTGCCCTCTTTCAGCTGCTCTTTAATCTCCGGCGTGGCGTTGTTGTTGATTGCGTCCATTCTGGCTACGTTTGTGCTGCTCTCATTTATCATAGCCGCCACTAAATCACGCATTTTGCCCTGTATCTCTAAGCCGTCCTCTTCCTTGGCTCTGATAAGCGCCGCTTTGGTACGCTCTACTAATCTGGTTTTTTCATAGGCTGTAAGTTCCTGCGTATATCCGTTGCCAGCCAATAAGCGCAGCTCATACATTGCCTCGCTCATGTCCATAAAGCGGTAAAGCACTTTCTCATACTCTTTATGCCCCCGCTCTAAGTTCAAAATATTTGCCGCATTACGTCTGTGTCCGTCGATTATACGGTATTCCCCGTTTACTCTCGCCAATACTGTAGGCTGTTCCTGTCCTACGTGTAAAAAGCTGTCTGCCAGCTCTTCTATGTTCTCTAATTTCTGGTGTGTATTCTCCTGCGCTGCCTTTACCTCATAAGGGCTTAAATAAATCTCTTTGTATCCGTCCGTCTGTGCCTGCTGCCCTGCTGCTTTCGTCTTTGCGTTCAGAATGTCGTTAATACCAAACTTTGCCATATTCTCTACCTCGCTTTCTCAATCCTTTGTTTTTTCTTACACTGTCCCATTACTCCGTTGCACATTTCGCACGTTCTCCAATGCTCGCAAGCGTCGCTTTTCGGGCATTTCTTCCCTGCAAATTTGCTGCCCCAGTTCCAGCACTCCGTACCGCCAGTCCTGCGGCAATGCCAGTAAACGCATAATCTCTCTTTATGTGCCACGCTTGCTACCTCGCTTTCCCTGTATACGCTGTTACAAATTTCTTGTACCCCTGCGCCGCTCCGCAGCATGGGCTATACTCATAAATCGGCTTACGCATGAAAGTATTTTCTGCTACTTTCTTGGAATACCGAATAATACCCAAAATATTAAAATCTGTCTTTTGTTCCAGCCACTCTACGCCTGCTGCCTCGCCGTCTGTATTCTGGTATGACGTAATCAGTACGCCTGCCAGCTTTAATGCTGGGTTAAACGCCTTTGCGTCCTCTATCTGCTCTGTCACAATGTCCAGCCCCTCTAAAGCGTCCTCGTCCACCTTTACGGGTACTATTACCTCGTCCGTAATCGCCAGCGCATTTATGACATTAAGCCCAATATCGGGCGGGTTATCAATGATGCAGTAATCATACGCCCGCTCTGTTTCCACATAGTCTATTTTTGCATATCCGAACCCCAGCACTTTTGCTACTGTCAATCTCTTATAGCGCTCTGTCTGGTTCTTGCTGTCCTCTTTGGTTAAATTCCATGTAGCCCCAAATAATGACATATTCGCTGTTATAATGTCGATACCCTCATACTCTGTATGCTGTATCAGCTCGTCTGTGCTATTCCAGTCCCCAGCCAGCAGCTTTGTAACTGGTGCTATGTTCTCTGCATCATATCTGCTGTACGCCTTGCTTAAATTTCCCTGCTTATCGTTGTCAATCAGCAGCACTCTAAAGCCTCTCCTGTAAAGCTCATACGCCATGTTCGCTGCTGTAAAGGTCTTGGCTACGCCGCCCTTTAAATTCAAAATGCTTATTGTTTTCATTCTTTGCCTCTCTTTCCTGCGTTCGCCTCTAACGCATGGTTACTGTTTCCTGCTCTTTTGTAAGCTCGTCTGAATGTAATAAATACTGCTCTATCAGCTGTGCTGCTGGCTGCCAGCCATAACAAACGGCTGTATAATAGCCCTGCTGTCGCAGATATTCTAACCACTCTTTCTGCTTTTTGGTCGTTGTGTTCTTTCCTGCCTTAAGCTCAATGTAAAGCCCGTGATAGCCAGCCCTTGCAGCTGGTAACACAATATCTGGCACGCCTGCCTTTACTCCCTGCCTCTTAAGCGCCACTGCTGTTGCTGCATCACGCTTGCCGCCGTTTGGTACATGGTGCATATATTCCAATTCTGGCATACGCCCCGTATTGTACCCAGCCCAACTAAATAACGCCTCTTGGTGTCCGCTCTCGTCGTCCAGTCTAAAGTTTCTCATTTTCTCGCCTCGCTTTCTGCTTGTATTCTACGTACTGGCAAATTCTGAAAAGCAGCCCGTCCTTATGTGGCTTGCTGTTTTCCACTGCCAAAAGCTCTATTGTTTTCTCGCTGCTTAGTCCAGCGTTTCCCATAACGTCCCAGCGGCATATATCATAAAATCTGCACCGCAGGCAGCAGCTCTTACAGTCCTTGCCTTTCTGGAATAGCCAATATTTAAGCCTCTCTATCATTTCATCCCCCCCTATCCGTTAATTTTACTAAGGTGTATCTTAAGTACCCATAACCGTAATACTCTGGGCTGTGTACTCCCTTGCTTATGCTGTTTTTGTCTACGTAGTAACCTTTTATCGCCTGTGGCTCTGTCTTGAAATACTCACGGTCTGAAATTATATGATACTCTGGCTCTGGTCTTACTAAATTCTTGCTGCAATTCCAGCGCTTACCCTGTAATGCTCCGTCAGTACCTTTTTTGTGTGTTCCTGTGTATTTGATTAAATAGCTCGCCAGCTCTGCATAGTTCCCGCTGTCGTCCAACGGGAATACCTTTACCCTGTTATGCCCCTCATAGGCTTTATACCAGCAGCGCTGTAAAATCTCTGTGTCAATTTTATTTACTACAAGGTGGTGATGCCTCGCACCCTTTGTGCCTATCTCCATAACGTGTATGTATTTGAACTCTAAGCCTGCTTTTCTGTATTCTTTTCTGCACTCCCTCAAAAATACGTCTATGTCCTGCCGCATCTGTTCTGGCGTTCTGTCTGGCTGCCCTTTCCTGCGGATATAGTCAAGCACTAAATGATAGTCGCCATAACCATAGTTCGCATTTATGAGTATCCTTAACTTTCTCTCTGCCTGTCTGGTGTTTACTTTCTCCTGTTCCTCTTTTGTTGGCTTTACCTTATCCCCTCTCTTGATACCTTTCTTTTTGTATCTGCTGGTAAAGTACCTCTCTATCTCTATCGTATTCCCCGCTTTTGTTACCCTCTCTACGTATGGCATATATCTACCTCTCTTGTCGGTTCGTTAATACTTTTATCAAGTGTTAAAACGGGCTACCCGCCCGTTAATTTCCTTGACTTTGTGCCATACATAGCTTATAATTTTTATAGTATTTCAAAGCTGTATAGCTTAGCGCCTATGGTGTTTCCCCACCGTAGGCGCTTTTATTTTTTCATGTTTCCTGCCGCTCTCTTATGCTGCCTAATGCGCACTCATACGCCCGTTTATATGCAGCTGTGCAAGCACTGGCGGTACAGCAGTTCTCATACCCCATAAGGCTCCATAATCTACGCTCGTAACAATGCTTGCACTTATGCAGCTTTGCGTAGTCGCTCGCTGCCCGCTCCTGCCGCCTTTCCTCATATCGCATATAGGCTTTAATCTGGCTCACATTTATAACCGCAATTCCCAGCGTATTTGCTGTATGTATTTCTCTGTCCATTCCCTCTGTTATGCCGTATTTCACACCAGCAATAACAAAATCGCAGCCTTTCAGCAGCGTAAGCCCCGCAGCCATGCCCCTTGCCCGCTCTTCCGGCTTTTTATCGTCCATGCACTGCGTCATATATAAATGCGGCGTAATGGGTGCTAAGCCCGCCTCTAACGCCTGCCGTGTCAGCTGCTGCGCATAATCTATGTTTCTGTCCAGCTCTGCGCCGTCTTTCGCCCTGTACGGGCTGCATATATAAACTTTTTTCATACCTAATTACCCGCTTTCTGTTGTGCCTCTGTCCGTGCCTGTTCATTCCCTGCCAGATATGCCGCTAAGTGCATCAGCTCGTCTGCGTCTTTTTCTTCAATAAAATCACAATCAACGCAGCATTTGCAGTACCCCGTAATTTGTAAATATCCGTCGTATACTTCCTGCGGTGTCTTGCACTGCTTTAAATCATTTATCAAAGCTGTAAGCAGCATTATTGCCTTTATGCCTGTCTCGCCGCCTTTTCCATGTATCCCCACTGTAATCTGCCGCATTTTTGTTGCGCCGTCTGCTCCTAAAATTGTTTTACTCTTCATTTTCTGTCTCTTCCTTTCTTCTAATCAGCCGTACTGATACCTCGTAAGCTGTGCGCTGTTCTCTTTCTCCTGTGGCTGTGTCAAGTACCTTTTCATACTGGCGGCTCTGATACCGTCCCAGCAGCTCTACAGTGTCGCCCTGCTGCCACTGCGCCGCCTCGTCTGCCTGTTCCTGCCAGCAGATGCACGGTAAATAGCAGTTGCCGCCTGTCAGCTCATTTTTTACCATTACTGTAATATCCGTAATGCGTTTGCCCTTTGGTGTTTCTCTGTGTATGGGTGCATTTGCTAAAATTCCTCTTATTGCTACGTCGTCCTGCTCTACTGCCTTTTCCGATACCGCCACAAAATCTGCCAGAATATATACCAGCAGTCTACCGCTCTGGAAGTCCTTAAGCGTCTGCACCTTACCTGTCAGTAAAAGCCTGCTGCCCTCTACAAATTCCTGCATAACGTCAAATTCTATGCCGTTGCAAGCCTTGTATGGTACGTCCTCTGCAAATACTACCGTTACCTCGTCCGGCACGCCGCTTGGTCTTACTGTTTCCAGCTTTGCCATATAACCACAAAACGGCAGCCCGCATAGCTGCTTAATTTCCTTAATCTGTGTAAGCGTTCCTACCAGTCCCGCTGCATTTCCCTTGATACCGCCACCTGTAAGCTCGTCCATGATTGCAGTATCTAAATCCCGTAAAAAATCTGGCTTTTTTGTCATACTTCCTGCCCTTTCCTTTCTTATATGTAAATGGTGTAGTAAAGCGACATCTGCAAATCACTAAACTTATACTGTGCTGTCTGGTCTGGCTCTAATGGTTTCATAAGCCCCAGCTCTTCCCAGCGTCTGTGCGTTATCTCCGGCACTGCCCTAAACTTCTTTACCTCATGCTCGCTGTATTTTCGGTATTCCTCGCTTATCTCATGGTCTGCAAACGGTTTGAACGCTGCCATATACCCTACGTAAACGTCTGCCCCGCCCTCGATAATGCGCAGGCGGTCTGAACTTTCCAGCGTGCCTATAAATTCCTTTACTGTCACTGTCTGCCTCTCCTACTTCTCCGGCATTTCGTACAGCCTCGGTATTACTGCTGCAAACGGCTGTACGTCCATGCCGCCCCTTATTACAGCTGCACCGCCAGTCGTAAGCAGATAGCTTACGCACGCTTTCTGTATCTCGTCCAGCACCTCTAAGCAACGCTCTTTTGTGGCATACTCTCCGATTTCCTCTAAACACCCGTCACTTATGCAAATTACGTGGCGCTTTTTGTCTGCCTCTGCGCCGCCTCTTTTTTTCTTTATGTCCTCGTACTCTCCATACTCTACGCAGGCGTAATTACCGCCCAGCCTATACAGCTTTTCTTTATTCTGGCTGCGTATATATACCTCGCTCATTGCCTTTATCTCCTTGCCTCTATGTTTTCCATTTCAGAAATGCAGTTTGACGGTATCAGCTCATAAGCTGCCGCCTCTATTTCTGTAAGCGCCTCTTTATACTCAATGTATCCCCACGCCTGCCGTGCTATCTCTGGTACGTTCTGCCGTTCCTCAAAATTTTCTATATGTAAAATCTCGTTTCCCTGCGGCTTTGGAAATGTTCCCAGTGATAGCGGGCGTAAAGGGCTGTAATATCTGTGGTTCATTCTCTCGCCCCGCTTTCCTCTTTATGTTCTTGGTAGCCCTCTAAGTATCCTATTGCCTCTACGTCAATGTCCTTGCCGTCCTTACCGTCGTTGTTTATCCGAATTTTGCCGTAGTAGGCATAAATACAGCAGCCGTCATAGTCGTATACTCTTATGCTGCCCTCTGCGGCTGCCTCTGGTGTTTCAATAACCAGCGGCTCTGCCTGCTGCATCTGCGCTGCTACCTGTTCGTCTGTTACTGGCTCGCTGTTCTTTCCTCTACACCAGATAGCCAGCATAAACAAGATAATTGCCAGCACGCCTGCTGCTATAATGGCTACGCACTGTATCAATTTCTTAACTGTCTGTCGTTTCATTATCCTTTTTACCTTTCTGCTCTTCCTCTGCGCACCGTATAAACGCCTCAATGTTGGCAATTTTCTTGTTATGTGTGTTAATAGCTTTTTTGGCTTTTTCATACAGCCAATACCATTGCGCAATTTCCTTATTTTCTTTCTCTTTCTGTAAATCCCTTTTTGCTTTTTCTATTGCATCTTTCAGATTTCCAGAATATGTAAAATGCCGCATATTTTTTGTTTCTCTGATTTTATAGCTTGCTTTTCCCAATTACTCGCCCCCTTTTTCTACCTCAAAACGTAATTTCATTTGTGCCGGGTACAAATCTACCTTTGGTGCGCTGCGCCCGTTCCAGCGTTTCCCGCCGCACTCTCCTACACATTTCCAGCCAGCCGCTTTAAGACTGCTGCCTGTTTCGGATACTAAAATATAAGTAATCAGTTTTTTGTATCCTAAATTTCTTGCCGCTCTCCATGCTGCCGAATACAAAAAACTGCACGCATTTCTTGTACCGTCTGTGCAAAGTCTATTTACTTCCAGCGTTAGCCCGTTATCCAAATATCTGCTTACTGGTCTACCCACAATAGCCACGCCTACTATTTTCTCTCCGTCGCTTGCCGCAATGCTGAATTTATGCCCCACTACTGGCTTATGGTGTCTATGGTATCTCTCAACAAAAGCGTTAGCCTCTTTTAACGTAATTGGTACTAATTCAAGCATTTACTGCCGCCTCTCTTCCGTAGCAAAATAGTAGTTATCTACTATCAGCATTTTTTTACTGAAAAGACACATAAGCCCCAGCGGTACGGTAATAACCGCTATTGTTATGTCGCCCTCTGTCGCCCATACTGCCAGCACGGTAACTACCAGCATTGCAAGCCCATAGGCTTTCTGTTTAATGAAATACCAGCGGCGGCCTTTCTTTTCCTGCTCCCGCTGTCGCCTCTGCTCTTTTTTCTTTCGCATATCTGCCATTGCATCTGCGTAGCCTTTCTGGTATGCGTCCTCTACTATCAATGCCTCTGCTGCCATTCTCTGCCTCTCTTCCTTTCGGCGGCGCTCTCTGTCTTTCCATGTGTGCCGCTCTCCTGTTCTGGCGTTTGGTTTTACCGTGCGGGCTGCTTTTCGCATTAAAAAGCAACTGAAAACCTGTTGACTGTCCACATACTTTCTGGCTGGTATGACCGCCGCTATTTTTCCACGGTATACAGATTGCAGCTATTAGCCTGCTGCCCTCTGCCGCAGGCTCGCCATGCCTGCTACACAATGTGCCGTGTGGGATTTGAACCCACGACTTGCCGCTTATGAGGCGGCTGCTCTAACCGCTGAACTAACGGCACTCGTGGCGGCTGCTGCCGCCTACTCATTAAATAAAAAGCCTTTTTCTATTAAAAACCTTATCCAATCGCAGCCCGTTACGTCGTCCCGCTCAATGAATTTGTAAAAGCTCTCTGCGTCCTCTATTCCGTATTTCTTCAAAATGTTTCTTGCGTTCTTTACTGCTGGCGTAGTAAAAACATTCTCTGCGTAAAATGTAGCCTCTATAGTACCGTAGCTGTTCTTTCCTGCTGGTGTTCTCATTTCCACTACGACTACATTCTTTTTGCTTTTTCTTCCTACGCCCTTTCTTATTACTACTGCCTCACTGAATAACCAGCCATTCCAGCCGCTACGCATAGGTGCAAACTGTGTACGTGGCACTTCTACTAAGTCGCCTGCCTGCAATTTATTAAAATCTACTTTTTTCATGTGTCTTACCTCTCTTTTGTTATTCTTGTTTATAACGCCTGCTGCCCCGCTGCCGCCGTGTAGGTTTTCAGTGTGGCGTTGCAACGTTTGAACTCCCTATAAATTGTGTCCCTATGCGTTCCCAGTGCCTCTGCAATATCGCTTACACTGCTGCCCTGCTTACTCATAGCCTCTATGGTCTGCCTGTCCTCGTAATGCAGACGCTTGTACTTTCGTTTCGCCATGTTCTATGCTCCTTTCCGTCCTCATTTGCTTTTATGGTAAAAAAATAAGCGTGTCAGAGTTTTTACGCTCTGCACGCTCTTCTTTTCTGCTGTTTCCTATAAAAAAAGAAAATCGGCAGAGGCTTTATAACCTCTTGTCGATTTTCATTCTAAAACTTATCGAATTACAGCGTATCGTCTTCTCCGTTCATATCAATGCCATACTGCTCAAAGAACTGCTGCATGTCCTCGTCATCTTCAAAATCATTCTGCATTTCTTCCTGCATCATATCCATAAATGCTGCATTACTGAACAAAAGCCCCCATGTGATAACTAAAAGTACCACTGATATGGCAGCCGTCACGATACCACCGATTGCCATGCCCTTTTTCTCACAGGTAACAATCTGGATCACACCAAAAACGATCGCCAGAATGGCTAAGATCACATTGACACCACTGCAAAAACAAAGCAGGGATATGATACCAAGGACTAAGGATGCCACACCAAAGCCTACACCCAGTTTCTTGCCATTTGGTCCCACCTGCGGTCCGGTCTGCCCGTTGGTATATGGATTGCTATTGTAGGAATACTGGTTATTCTGTCCACTGCCTCCATAAGGGTTTCCGTTATTCTGACCGGCATTTCCGTAAGGATTTCCATATGGATTGCCATACGGGTTGCCATTGACACTTCCCTGATTGCTTCCGTATGGATTGCTTTGCCTATAGTCCTGCTGTCCCCCGTATGGGTTACCGCTGTTTCCTGCTGTATTCTGCTCTGTCTCGTCTTCAAACATATGCTCGTTATTATCCATGATGCTCCTCCAAATCTATTTGTGTAAGTCGATGATGTTATAATATATGCCCATGATCCCGACAAGTAAAATAAAAAATGCCAGATACACGCCTGCGCATATATAAGCCGTCACGACCATACGATTTTTACCAAAATGTTTTTGCACATAAATCCCAAGAACGATCGCAGCCACTGCAAAGACCATCCCTACATACCAATAACAGACCAGACATGGTGCCAATATGCCACATATCATGCTGATGACCGATAAAATTGTAGATAATTTCTGATCTTTCATATGCTTCTTATGCCCTCTGGAATTTGCTTTTAATCTTACCACTTAATCTTTCAAAATGCCATCCCTCATTTTTTCTTCCTTATTTTTATAAATTGGATTATAATGTAAGACAATTATACCATTTGTAAAAGAAGAAAAGGGGATATTTCATGAGCACATTGAATTTGACCCTGCTGACAGATCTGTATGAAATGACCATGATGCAGGGATATTTCAAAAACAACAACAATCACACCGTTGTGTTTGACGCTTTCTACCGCACCAATCCTTCGGGTGGTGGCTATGCCATCTGCGCCGGAGTGGAACAGGTCATTGAATATATTGAGAACCTGCATTTTGATGCGGATGACATCAACTACCTGCGCGGACTGCACATCTTTGATGAGGACTTTCTCGCCTATCTGGCAGACTTTCATTTTTCCGGTGACATCTATGCCGTGCCGGAGGGTTCTATCATTTTCCCGCGCGAGCCTTTGATCAAGGTCATCGCGCCGATCATGGAAGCGCAATTAGTTGAAACCGCCATTTTAAATATCATGAACCACCAGTGCCTGATCGCGACCAAGGCTGCCCGCGTCTGCTATGCGGCTGAGGGGGACGGCGTCATGGAATTTGGTCTGCGCCGTGCACAGGGCCCGGACAGCGGTACTTATGGTGCCAGAGCCGCCATCATCGGCGGTTGCAAGGGGACTTCCAACGTACTTGCCGGACAGATGTTTGACGTGCCGGTGCTTGGCACCCACGCCCATTCCTGGATCATGAGTTTTCCGGATGAATATACGGCATTCAAGGAATACGCAAGACTATATCCAAATGCCTGCACACTTTTGGTAGACACCTACGACACCCTTGGTTCCGGCATTCCAAATGCCATCCGCGTTTTCACGGAAATGCGCGAAGCAGGCATCAACCTGACCAATTACGGCATCCGTATGGATAGCGGCGATCTCGCCTATCTTTCAAAAAAGGTGCGCAAGATGTTAGATGATGCCGGATTTACCGATGCCATCATTTCTGCTTCCAATGACCTGGACGAGTATCTGATCCAGAGTTTGAAAAGTCAGGGGGCTACCATTACTTCCTGGGGTGTTGGGACAAACCTCATCACCTCCAAGGATTGCCCTGCTTTCGGCGGGGTCTACAAGTTAGCAGCCATTGCTGATGATCAGGGAGGCTTTATCCCTAAGATCAAATTATCTGAAAACACCGAAAAAGTGACCAATCCGGGAAATAAGACCTTCTTCCGTATCTATGATAAGGAAAGTGGCAAGATCAAAGCCGATCTGATCTGTCTTCACGATGAAACCTTTGACACCGATCAGGATATGAAACTCTTTGATCCAAACGAGCCTTGGAAAAAGACGACCCTGCCCGGTGGGTCTTATACCATGAAAGAAATGCTCGTTCCTGTGATCTGCCAGGGCAAGCGTGTCTATGATACCCCGCCTGTTATGGAGATCCAGAAGATCTGCAATCAGGAAAAAGAGACCCTATGGGAAGAAAACAAGCGTTTTACCAACCCGTCCAAGATCCATGTGGATCTGTCACAGAAATTATATGATATGAAGCAGTCCCTTCTCTCTGAGATGAGCCGCTAAAAGGAGCAAAAAGCAGTAGTGAAAAATCCTTCACTACTGCTTTTTCTTAATTAAATCCCATAAAACGCTGTGAGATCTTGTATGCTTTTACAGATAAGTAACGACCAAATCTGCCCGGCAGATTCATGGCATGCCCCAGTGCACCCCAGCGCAGATGATGATAAGTGCGCGGATCCTTATCCTTGATGTATTTCCAAAGATCTTTGACCTTTTTCAAATTGACCGGATCATTGGATACATAGCCGATACAGGTAGAAACTACCGTGATCGTCTCCAGATAGGAAAGCATATACTCACGCAGATGTTCTTCCTCGATCTGCCACAGGTCATAAGCATCCACCATACGCTTGTTGACATACAACTGCTGGTCGATACGTTTGATCATGTTCTTTTCGTTGACTGACTGTCCGTCACGTCCTATGTAATAACGATAAAAATCTACATTCAGATAATACAGTGTCTTTACAAACGGCAATGGCTCATACACAAAGAGGTTATCAACATAAAAGGTATGTTTTGGCAGTTCCAAGTGACAATCACGAAGCAACTGCGTGCGATAGGTCACGGAATGCATCAAAATAGAAAATCCCTTGATGTTATGCTTCATATCATGCCAGCCCATGATCCTCTCCTGCGGGAAAAGCAGGGTGTAAAACATGGTGCGCTGATGATGATAATCGCCCTCGATCTTTTCATAGACATAATTGGTCAAGAGCATATCCACAAGCGTATCGTCTGCAACGAACTTCTTCAAAGTCTCCAAGACCCTCATGTAGGCATCCACATCCACCCAGTCATCACTGTCAACGACCTTAAAATAAATACCGCTGGCATTGGCAAGTCCGGTATTGACTGCGCAGCCGTGTCCACCGTTTTCCTGATGAATTGCTTTGATGATGGTCGGATATTTCTCGGCATAAGCATCCGCAATCTCCGCCGTGCGATCACTGGATCCGTCATCTACAATAATAATCTCAACATCTTCTCCACCCGGGAGCAATGATTCTATACATTTTGACATATAGCCTTCCGAATTATAACACGGAATGGCAAAGGAAACTATCTTCATGTTTCTTCCTCCTAACAACCGTCTCTTATTATATACACAAAACTTTTGTAAAATAAAGTATTTCTTTTAGTCCATCCGGTGCAAAGCAATAAATTCCGCATATTTATCAAAGGCTGACGGGATCGCATACTCCTTTCGGGTCTTATCGATATCAACCAGCAAGTAGTCCTGTGGCCCCTTGGAAAGATCCTCATCCTGCTGGAAACTGTCGACATCTGCCACCTGTATCAAGAAGCCCTGCATAAGCCATTCAATATGAGAAAAAATATGTTTTGCCTCCGGCAGTTTCTTGATCTGCAAGGGAGCCAGATTTTGTCCGCGCACAAAGGCAAGCGCTTCTTCCTCCGTCAAATATCCCTCGATATTAGGCAGTTCGTACAGTCCTGCCAAAAGTCCCTTGGAAGGGCGTTTCCGCAGAACGATCTTTTGTCCATCCTGTATCAGAAGGACGGTTTTCTCCTCGATCCGTCTGGGTTTTGCCTTGGTCTTGACCGGCAGACGGTCGTAAGTATCGTTTTTATATGCCAGACAAAAAGGCTGCCAGGGACAAAGATCACATTTTGGCTGTCCATTGGGTATGCAAACCAAGGCTCCGATCTCCATCAATGCCTGATTAAAGGCTCCTGCCTCCTTGGGCATAATCTGGGAAAGCTGCGCCGTCATGCGCTTTTTTGTTGCATCTTTTAAAATGTCGCTGTCATCCTGACTGACGCGCGATAAGATACGGAGTACGTTGCCATCCACCGCCGGCACCCGCTCATCAAAGGCGATGGAAGCGATTGCCCCCGCTGTATAGGGTCCGATGCCGGAAAGCGCCACGATTCCATCATAGGTCTGCGGCATCTGACCGCCATATTCTGCACAAATGGTCTGCGCCGCCTTTTGCATATTGCGGACGCGATTGTAATAGCCCAAGCCTTCCCACAGTTTCAAAAGTGGGTCCTCCTGACACTTTGCCAGTGCCTCGATGGTCGGCAGGGCTGTCATAAAGCGCTCGTAATAGGGGATCACGGCTTCCACACGGGTTTGCTGTAACATGATCTCCGAAACCCAGATATGATAGGGATCTTTATCTTTTCGCCACGGAAGGTCGCGCTTATTTGCCTCATACCAGGTCAGGGTCGGCTCTACCAAAACCGATAAATCTGTATTTTCTATCATCTTCTATCCTATTATAACAGGACTGGTCTGCCTGTTATACTTTCTGTCATAAATTGCACATTCTGTCTCTTGATCTGATTTCTTGTACCTAGTATAGCATATCCCCGCCTACCTTGGTCGGACTTCCATAATTTTTCAAACAATCTTAAGAAATTTTAAGAGTTGGCGGAATAATAGACACGTCAAACAAAATGTGTAATACTATACTTATAGTTTTTAGATAGCACACGGAGGACAAACATATGAATACAGAGACCCGCAGACATTTTTCCCGCATCGGCATAGCCTACTTTATCGGTGCACTTCTTTTTGCCGGTGTCCGCACCTTGACACCGCTCGCCCTTACACATCTGGCGCCCACGCTCGCCGCAGATCAGCCCCTGAGTTTTCTGATTTCTATGCTGACAACCTATATCATCGCCGTGCCGCTCATGATGCTTGTCATCAAGCGCGTTCCAAAAGAAGGCAGCATCCAGCCTTGTACCATGACCGGCAAACAGTGGATCGTCACCTTTCTCATCTGCTATGCCGGCATGTACCTGGCAAACATCGCCGGAAATATCATCACCAATATAGTCGGCAATCTCAAGGATTCCACCGTCACGAATGAGATCGTGGAGACAGCCCTTGCAAATGCAGCCTGGGTCAATATCCTTGTTATGGTGCTGCTTGCGCCTGTCTTAGAGGAGTTGCTTTTCCGCAAGATGCTTATTGACCGCACCATCAAATACGGCGAGGGCATTTCCGTTTTGATCTCCGCCCTCTTCTTCGGACTTTTCCACGGCAATCTCAACCAGTTTGCCTATGCCTTTGTGATCGGCGGCGTTTTTGCCTTTGTCTATGTCAAGACTGGCAATGTCAAATACACCATCTATATGCATATGCTGGTCAACTTCCTCGGTTCCGCCGTCAGCATGGGACTTCTAAAACTGTCTGGTATGGATCAGTTGGCGCTTGCCGCCACAGATCCCGAAAAGATGGCTGATGTCTCTTACCTGACCGATATCTTTATGTCGCATCTGAGCGGTATGTTACTGCTCTGCCTCTATGCACTTGTGCTGATCATTCTGGTGATCGTAGGCATCGTATTATTCTTTAAAAATATCAAAAAGATCCACCTGCTGACTTCGCCGGACAGCGTTGCTCCCGGCGCACGCTTCCGGACCTATTTTCTCAATGGCGGCATGATCCTTTTTATCGTATGGTGGCTGGTCCAGATCATCTTGCAATTACTGATGTAAAAGATATGTCAGAGATATGTCAAAAAGACCATGGTACTTTACAAAGCACCATGGTCTTTTTTCATGTCATTTTATGTATCGTTTGTCAATTTGCTTTTTAGAAGTCTGTCAGATCTGCTGCGCGTCTTTCCAAAAATGCAGTCATGCCTTCTGTCTTATCATGTGTAGAACATGCCACACCAAAGAGGTTTGCCTCCATCTCTACAGCATTCTTGATGTCCATGTCATAGCCGTTGTTGATCGCAGCCTTGGCAACAGATACTGCATAACTTCCCTTGCTGCAGATCTTCTTAGCCATTGCTTTTGCGGTATCCATGAGTTCTTCCTTGGCAACAACCTTATTTACCAGACCGATGCGGTATGCTTCCTGTGCATCAACAGAGTCACAGGTAAAGATCATTTCCTTTGCACGTCCCATACCAACCAGACGAGCCAGCCGCTGGGTTCCGCCAAATCCAGGAATGATACCAAGGCCTGTCTCCGGCTGACCGAAACTAGCGTTTTCAGATGCGATACGGATATCACATGCCATGGAAATCTCGCATCCACCGCCAAGAGCAAAACCATTGACAGCAGCGATCGTAACCTGACGCATATTCATCAACTTGAAGAATGGAACAGATGCTCTCATACCAAAGGCTCTTGCTTCTGCTGCGCTAAAGTTGACCATCTCTGCGATATCAGCCCCTGCTACAAAGGACTTGAACTCATTGCCCTTCTTATCAGGACCACCGGTCAGGATCAGAACCTTGACATCATCTCTAGCCTCGATCTCTGTCAGTGCTACATTTAATTCGTCCAATGTCTCACTATTTAAGGCATTGAGGGCTGCCGGACGGCTGATGGTCAGGACAGCGATTTCATCTTCTACGTCTAATTTTAAATTTTTGAATTCTCCCATGTTTCTTTCCTCCTCGATTGACGACAGATCAAATTATCTGTCAATTATCACTTATCCTCACTATACTACTTTGATAATTTTTTGTCAATCTTATTTAGAGGTTATTTGGGATATTTCTGATATGCCCATGTCAGCACCGATAAAGATGGTTTCGTGATACCAAGTTTTTCAAAGAAAGCGTGCATGCCGCCATTGAGCAAGACCAAAGGAATTGGCAAGAGGGCTATGAATTGTGTTGCTGATACTCCATGACTAGTTCATCTGCCAAATACGCATCACTCATGCAATGCATAAAAGAAGCGCGTTCTGCTGACGAACGCGCTCGTTTTGATGCTCTTTTACTCTTACAAAGTCACAAAGATTGACTCTTAATCCCCATCAATTTTGCATTTTGATTGAGTGACATTCTTGGTTCCGTAGCATTGATCGTTGCGAGAGCAACGCCAGCATACTTTAGCCATCGAAAACTGCTTTCCAGTAAATCTTATCTTATTCCTTACTCATATCCCTTGACTTCTGCACGCATGCCCGCTGTGCCTCGATCACAGAGGAACGCAGTCCCGATTTTTCCAACTCGGCTACGGCTGCAATGGTCGTGCCGCCCGGGGAGCAGACAGCATCCTTAAGGAGTCCCGGATGCTCTCCTGTCTCCAATACCATCTTGGCTGCCCCAAGGACAGACTGGGCTGCAAATTTATAAGCCTGCTTTCTTGGCATGCCGTCGGCAACTGCAGCATCCGCCATTGCCTCGATAAACAGATAGACATAGGCAGGGGAAGATCCGCTCACGCCAACAACGGCATCCATCATAGTCTCCGGCACGATCTCTGCCTTGCCAAAACTTTCAAAGATTGCCATGACTTCCTGCAATTCTTCCGGGCTGATCTTTTCATTCGGTGTCACGGCACTCATTGCCTCGCCCACCAGTGCCGGTGTGTTTGGCATAGAACGCACCAGCTTGATCTGCCGTCCAAACAGATCTGTAATGGACGCCAGTGTCTGTCCGGCTGCGATCGATACGACCACCTGACCTTCTTTACAGACATCCCGAATCTGTGGGATCACCGTGGCAAATACCCCCGGCTTTACGGCAAGGAATAAAATATCTGCCTTTCTTGCCACCTCAGTATTGTCCGTCGTTGCAACAATGCCAAGTTCTTTTTCTATTTTTTCAACCGTTTCCTTTGTCTTTGCAGATGCCAGAATCTGCGACGGCGCATAAAGCCCTGCCGCGATCATGCCGCCCATGATGGCTCTGCCCATATTTCCACTACCGATCACTCCAACTGTCTTTGCCATGATCTTTCCTCCTAGAATCCCATCTTAACTACTCTATTCTACAAGCACTCACATCTGATAACAATGCCGTTTTAGTTCTCCAGTAGTTTCTCAATCGTTGCCACCTTTACGCATACGCAGAAGATCTCTGCAGCTGCCTTTAAGTCTTCCATGGTTGGATAAGATGGTGCAATACGGATGACAGAATCTTTTGGATCCTTGCCATATGGGAATGGTGCACCTGCTGGTGTCAGCACAACACCAGCCTCTTTTGCCAGCGCAACGACACGCTTGGCGCAGCCCTCATTTGTCTCATATGTGATGAAATAACCGCCCATCGGCTTGATCCATGATCCTGCTCCCAGACCGGAAAGTTGGCTTTCCAAAGTTTCCAGTACCAGTTCAAATCTAGGTCTTAAAAATTCTGCATGTTTTTCCATATGTTTTGCAATGCCATCGGCATCTTTAAAGAAACGGACATGACGCAACTGGTTGACCTTGTCAAAACCGATCGTCTGAATAGTCAGTGACTTCTTGATATCCGCAAGGTTTGCCTCAGATGCTGCAATGGCTGCAATGCCACCTCCGGCAAAGGAGATCTTGGAGGTAGAGCAGAACTCAAATACCATATCCGGGTTGCCTGCCTTCTCACATTCATCCAAAATATTTAAGATCTTTCCCTTTTCTGCGCCATACAGATGATGTACGGCATAAGCGTTATCCCAAAAGATACGGAAATCTTTTGCTGCCGGCTTTAATGCTGCCATACGTCTCACCGTCTCATCAGAGTAGATCACGCCCTGTGGATTGGAGTACTTCGGTACACACCAGATACCCTTGATGGCATCATCCTCTGCTACCAATTTTTCCACCATATCCATATCCGGTCCTTCTTCTGTCATTGGCACATTGATCATTTCCACGCCGAAATGCTCGGTCACTGCAAAATGACGATCATAGCCAGGCACCGGACATAAGAATTTTACTTTATCTAATTTACACCAAGGGGTCTGGCCCAAATAACCCAAAAGCATTCCACGAGCCACCATGTCATACATGGTATTTAAACTGGAATTGCCACAAACAATGACCTGTTCCGGTCTGACTTCCATAATACCTGCCATAAGACGCTTTGCCTCAGGGATGCCGTCCAGTCCGCCGTAATTACGTGTATCCAGACCGTTTTCTGCCTGCATCAAAGACTCTGCATCCACTGCATTGAGCAGCCCCATGCCCAGATCCAACTGCCCGCTGGATGGTTTACCACGGGACATATCGAGTTTCAGACCCTTGTCCTGATACTCTTTGTAGATCTGACGTACCTTTGTCAGTTCTTCCTGCAACTGTTCCTTTGTCATGTCTGCATATGTTTGCATGCTATTTGTTCCTCCTGTTGCTTGTTCCTTTATTAAATAAACTTTGCCGACCGCTGTCATCGCCCGCAAAGGTCATTTCCTCTTACTCCGCTTCTCTGCGGATCTTTTCCAGATGATCCCGGATCTGTTTTTCGTAGCCCATATCTGTCGGCTCATAAAAACGTGTGCCTGCTAAAGCATCCGGCAGATATTGCTGTGCGACATAATGGTTTTTAAAATCATGTGCGTATTGATAACCAATGCCATGTCCCAACTTACCGGCGGATTTGTAATGTGAATCCTGCAAATGTACCGGGATCGGTGGTGTCTGTCCGCTTGCCACCATATGCATGGCTGCATCAATGGACAGATAAGAGGCATTACTCTTGGGTGCACATGCCACATAGTTGGTAGCCTCAGCCAGGATGATCTGGCTCTCCGGCATGCCGATGCGTTCCACTGCCTGTGCTGCTGCCACGGCAACCTGCAAAGCCTGCGGGTCTGCATTTCCCACATCCTCTGCTGCACAGATCATGATGCGTCGTGCGATGAATTTGACATCCTCTCCGGCATAGAGCATCCGCGCCAGATAATAGATAGCTGCGTCCGGGTCAGATCCCCGCATACTCTTGATAAAAGCCGAGATTGTGTCGTAGTGGTTGTCCCCACTCTTATCATACTTCACAACACGCCTTTGGATACATTCACTCGCCACGGATAAAGTAATGTGGATCTTCCCATCCGCAGAAGGCTCTGTCGTAAGAACGCCAAGTTCAATGGCTGTCAGTGCACTTCTGGCATCTCCATTTGCCATATCGCTCAGAAAATCAAGCGCATCATCATCAATGACCGCTCCATAAGAGCCAAGTCCTTTTGCACTGTCGGTCAGTGCGCGCCGGATCAAAGTCTTGATGTCCTCCTGGGATAATGGCTTTAGTTCAAAGATGATGGATCTGGATAAAAGCGCGCCGTTGACCTCAAAATATGGGTTTTCCGTCGTTGCTCCGATCAGAATGACCGTCCCATCTTCCACAAAAGGCAAGAGGTAATCCTGCTGTCCCTTGTTAAAACGGTGGATCTCATCAATGAAAAGAATGGTCTTTTTGCCATACATGCCCCGAATGTTCTTGGCATTTTCCACGACCTGCTCCATGTCTTTCTTGCCTGCCGCCGTCGCATTAATGGATGTAAATTCCGCGCTGGTCGTATTGGCAATGACCTTGGCAAGGGTCGTCTTTCCGGTTCCCGGCGGTCCATAGAAAATAATGGATGATATCTTGTCCGCCATGATGGCACGATACAAGAGTTTGTCCTTTCCTATGATATGCTGCTGTCCGACGACTTCATCCAGACTCGTCGGCCGCATACGGGATGCCAAAGGAGATTCCTTTTTTCCATTTTCCTGTCGCATGTAATCAAATAAATCCATGTTTCCTCCGAAATTGCATTTTAAAATATAAAATCTTGCATATTTACTTGCATATTTCCTATTTCTTCTTGCATTTTCGTTTTAAAATGCAGGATTTCGTATCTGATTATGCATCACACCTAATAAGATACTAAATAATGGGAAAAAGTACAAGTCTTTTGTCATATATATTTTCTATCACTTGTATGTCATAAACCTATCACGGTTCCACAAGGCGGTCGACTGTCACAAAGGTATAGCCCATTTCCTGCAAAGCCGGAATGAGTTCCCGGACTGCCTCCACAGTGGACGGATAAGCGTCGTGCATTAAAATAATATCATTTTCTCCCACATTTTTCACTACCTTACAATAAACCTGCTCCGCGTTCTGTAGGCTCCAATCCAGAGTATCCACATCCCAGAAGATCCAGAACATGCCTGTCTGCTTTTCCAAGGTCTCATTTTTGCAGCCAAACGGCGGGCGGAAAAATTGCGGACGTTTTCCGGTCAGACCTTCTAAAATATCATTAGTCTTTGTTATCTCCTCTGTTGTCTCATCCGCGGAGATCTGGCAGACATTGGCGTGCGTATATGTGTGATTTCCGATCAGATGCCCGGCATCGCTTACCTTTTTTACAACATCCGGGTAGAGTTCTGCTTCTTTTCCCATCATAAAAAAACTCGCCTTTATACCTGCCTGATCCAAGACATCAAGGATCTCCTCTGTATAGACCGGATGGGGACCGTCATCAAAAGTCAGGGCTACGAGTTTTTCCGCCGGGTCTGCCCAGTCTGCATTGCTTATGACTGTCGCAGTCTTTCGCACCGGGTCCGATCCTTCATAGACCGCATACTGCCAGAAAAGTCCGCCACACGTCACAAGCAGTCCAAAAAGTCCCGTCAGGATATACTTCTTTTTCATAAAAAAAGCCAGCCCTGACTTTTTGCCAAGACTGGCTCTGCTCTTATTCTTCATACTATAGTATATGAAAAATGTGCTCTTTTATGCCTGATGCTTTACGACAGCGGTCAATTCTGTACCCGCTACATCAATATAAATGGTATCGCCCATATCCACTTCATCTGCCAAAATGCATTTGGCTGCCATGGTCTCTACATACTTTTGCAGATACCGCTTGAGTGGTCTTGCACCATAGATCGGATCATAACCATGATCGACAATGTAGGTCTCTGCCTCCGGTGACAATTCCACACGGATCTCACGGTCTGCCAGACGTCCGTTCAACTCCTCCATGAGAAGCGTCACGATATGACCGATATTATCCTTGGTAAGCGGCTTGAACAAAATGGTCTCATCCAGACGGTTCAAAAATTCCGGTCTGAAATGCTGACGCAGTTCGTTCATCACGGCATCTTCGGCTTCCGGTCGGATATTGCCATTTTCATCAATGCCCTCCAACAGATAGGAAGACCCCAAATTACTGGTCATGATGATAATGGTATTTTTAAAGTCAACCGTCCTGCCCTGTGAATCCGTGATACGTCCATCGTCTAAGACCTGCAAGAGGACATTGAATACATCCGGGTGCGCCTTTTCCACCTCGTCAAAGAGGACAACGGAATAAGGTTTTCTGCGGACTGCCTCTGTCAGTTGTCCGCCCTCATCATAGCCGACATATCCAGGAGGCGCTCCGATCAGACGGGAAACGGAATACTTCTCCATGTACTCGCTCATATCCAGACGTACCATGTTGTTCTCATCGTCAAACAGGCTTGCCGCCAATGTCTTTGCCAGTTCCGTCTTACCTACACCGGTAGGTCCTAAGAAAAGGAAGGATCCGATCGGTTTGTCCGGGTCTTTGATACCCGCTTTGGAACGGATGATGGCTTCACTGACCTTGGTCACGCCCTCATCCTGACCGATGACCCGCTTGTGGAGTTCCTCTGCTAAGTGCAGGGTCTTATTGCGCTCGCTCTCATTTAATTTTGCCACCGGAATACCGGTCCAGCGGGAGATGATACGGGCGATCTCCTCCTCGGTCACGCTCTCGTGGACAAGACTCATATCCTTATTCTTGATCAGTTCTTCTTCCTGCTCCAACTGCTTTTCCAACTGTGGAAGTTTGCCGTATTGGAGTTCTGCCGCCTTTTCCAGATCATAATTCTGCTGGGCGATCTTAATCTCATTGCGCAGGCTCTCCAGTTCCTCTCGTAACTGGGAAACCTTTTCTACTGCGTGCTTTTCGTTATCCCACTGGGCTTTCTGTCCGGAGAATTTCTCCCGCAGTTCGGAAAGTTCTTTTTGCAGATTTTCCAGACGCTCCTGACTCAAATGATCGTCCTCTTTTTTCAGCGCAGTCTCCTCGATCTGAAGCTGCATGATACGACGGTTGAGTTCGTCCAACTCTGTCGGCATGGAATCCAGTTCCGTCTTGATCAGGGCACACGCCTCATCGACCAGATCGACCGCCTTATCCGGCAGGAAACGGTCTGAGATATAACGGTTGGATAAAGTTGCCGCAGAAACCAACGCACCATCTGTGATCTTAACGCCATGGAATACTTCATAACGTTCTTTCAGACCACGCAGGATGGAAATGGTGTCTTCGACCGATGGTTCATCCACCATAACCGGCTGAAAACGTCGCTCCAGCGCCGGATCTTTTTCAATGTATTCCCTGTATTCATCCAGAGTCGTTGCACCGATACAATGCAATTCTCCACGCGCAAGCATTGGTTTTAACATATTGCCCGCATCCATGGCACCGTCTGTCTTTCCGGCACCAACGATGGTATGCAGTTCATCGATAAAGAGGATGATCTCGCCATCGGAATTCTTAATCTCATCCAAAACGGCTTTCAGACGTTCCTCAAACTCACCACGATATTTTGCACCGGCGACCAGTGCACCCATATCCAGGGCGAACAACTTCTTGTCCTTCAGGCCTTCCGGTACATCCCCGCGGACAATTCGCTGTGCCAGACCCTCTACGGCTGCCGTTTTGCCGACACCCGGCTCACCGATCAGTACCGGGTTATTCTTGGTCTTACGGGATAGGATACGGATCACATTGCGGATCTCTGCGTCTCGTCCGATGACCGGATCAAGTTTCTGGTCTCTGGCACGCTCGACCATATCATAACCGTATTTCTCCAAGGTATCATAGGTTGCTTCCGGATTGTCCGTCATCACCCTCTGGTTGCCCCGCACGGTAGAAAGTGCCTGTAAAAAGCGGTCTCTCGTAATGCCATACTCCTTAAAGATTTCCTTGATGGCACGATTCGGGTAACGGATCATGGCAAGGAAAAGGTGCTCGACGGAGACATACTCGTCCCCCATCGCCTTTGCCTCATCCTCTGCATGGATGAGTACCTGATTTAAGTCCTTACCGACATAGACCTGCCCCCCGGAGACTTTTGTCCTTGCCTCCAGATGCCGGATGGCATTATCCTTAACATGTTCTAACTGTATCTCCATCTTTTCGATCATCTGCGGGATCAGTCCATTTTCCTGCTGCAAAAGAGCGACCAAAAGATGTTCCTGTTCGATCTCCTGATTTCCATATTCATATGCCAATTTCTCACAGTCCTGCACTGCTTCCATTGACTTTTGTGTAAATTTCTGGATGTTCATATGCTTCACCTCCTAAATCTTATCTTATCACGCAGACGCTCTTTCTGCACCTGCATATTCTCTTAATTTTTGTTTTGCCATCGCATTCAGATGTCTCGGCACATCGACCTCCACGGTCACGTACTGATCGCCGTGGAATTGCGCATTCCGCATGGAGACGATACCCTTATTTTTCAGACGGATCTTGCTGCCGGACTGGGTGCCCTCTTTGATCTGACACTCGACATCGCCGTACAAGGTGTGGACTCTGGCAGATCCGCCCAGGGCTGCCGTTACAAATGGCACACGGATGGTCGAATAGACATCCATGCCTTCCCTACGGAAAGCCTTACTGTCAAGCACATGGACTGCCAGCATCAGATCACCATTCTTGCCACCATTTATGCCCGGCTGACCTTTTCCTGCAAGGCGTACAGTCTTCCCCTCATCGATTCCTGCCGGAATATGCACCGACAAAGTCTGCGGCTGTCTGCCGGATGGATCAGAGATCGTGATCTGCTTGTCACAGCCAAAGGCTGCATCTTCAAAGGATATGGTGATCTCTGCATGCAGATCTTTTCCTTTCATTGCACGGTTGCCAAAGCCCTGAGATCTGCCGCCAAAACCGGAGCCACCACCACCAAAAGCACCTCCAAAGATGGAATCAAAGATATCTCCCATATCATCCATATTGCCGCCTTCAAAATGAAACTCCATGCCATCACCATTGCGATAGAACTTGGTTCCCCCGAAGCCGGAGCCGCCAAAACCACTTGCCTGGTTCGGATCAAAGCCTTCTGTAAAGGCAGCGTGTCCAAACTGGTCGTACAACTTTCTTTTTTCTTTATCACTCAAGACATCATAGGCTTCTGTGATCTCTTTAAACTTTTCTTCCGCCTTTGCATCCCCCGCATTGGTATCGGGATGGTATTTCTTTGCCAATCGCCGAAACGCTTTCTTTATCGTACTCTCATCTGCTTTCTTGTCGACGCCCAAGACTTCATAATAATCTCTCTTGGCAGACATCCCAACTCACCTACTTTCTTATTTAAAAGAAAACTGGCTACGGATTGTAGCCAGCCTCTTTTGTTCCTATCATCGATCACTCAATGGCGATCGTCTTTTTCTGCTCTACCTTCGGCTGGGCTTCCTTCTTTGGAATATCCAACTTCAAAGTACCGTTTTCAAATTTCGCCTTGATGTCCTCATGGGTGATATCTTCACCTACATAAAAACTTCTCTGGCAGGAACCACTGTAACGCTCCTTGCGAATGTACTTGCCATCTTCGGATTTCTCCTCGTCATTCGTGCTCGTTGTAGCACTGATGATCAGATAGCCATCCTTCAATTCCGCGTTTACATTTTCCTTACTATATCCCGGAAGATCAATCACCACTTCGTAACCTGTCTCTGTTTCTTTGACATCCGTCTGCATCAGGTTTGCCTTAGCAGTCGGTGTGGTCTTTCTCTCCTGTGGGAATACAAAGAAATCATCCATAAAATCATTTCCAAAAATACTAGGCATTAACATAAGTCATCGCTCCTTCCATATCATCAAAACTATTTGTTTTCTTATCTCATTGTTTTAATGTCTTTTCTTTTGACAATTATGTTATAGCACCTTTATTAGCACTCGTCAATAGTGAGTGCTAATAATTTTTGAAAATTCACAAAATCGTCACAAAAATCCCCAGACGGATCTTTTCCATCTGGGGATTGCTGTTTACTCTTTCTTTATTTTATGCGACTACCATATGTTCTTCGATGAAACCCTCCACCTGATTGCGCGGGATCTCCAGCACCGCGGAAATCTCCGAGTACAACTGCATCTCCGCCATCTTCATGTAGCGCTCATCCAGAGCCGTCATCTTCTTGCCCTTTTCCATGCGTCCGCGTCCACGCTCCCGCACAGTCTTTAATAGACGAACCCATTCCTTGCCGTCCAGACTACGGATGCACTCCTTGTATTCGTTCTCACGCTGCTTGTCATTGGTCACGTTTAACATATCGATCTGCGGCATCGCCTTGATCAGTGACATGACATCATCCTTGGTCATAACCCGGCGAATGGAAAGTTTGGGATTGTCCACCGGCGCATACATGATGCTGGTGCCATCTGTCGTCGGCGACAAATAATAATACTGCCGGTCTTTTGGCACATTCGGCATATCCAGGGTGTCGATCTTTACAATCTCGCATACACCATGATGACCATACACTACTCGTTCGCCCACTTCAAACATCTTGACACATCCTTTCACCAATTTCGACAACTCCATCGAGTCCACGACAATTTACACACATTTTACCTATATACATATATATTTTATCAACTTTTGGCAAAAAATGTAAGGGCGAATTTTCACAAAGTATATCTGAAACGCAAATGGATATTTTTCACAAACAAAAGGCACCTATCAAAAGGTGCCTTAAAAGATCCATATATCTAGATCTGTGTCATCACAAAGATATCGTAAATAGCCTTGATAGCATTGTCAAAATCATTGTTGCTGACACCGATAATGATGTTCAACTCGGAAGATCCCTGATCGATCATCTTAACATTGATGTTGGCATGTGCCAGTGCAGAGAAGATCCTTCCTGCTGTACCACGGGTAGACTTCATGCCACGGCCAACGACAGCGATCAGTGCCAGATCCGCTTCCAGATCAATGATGTCCGGATTTACGAGACGACGGATGGAAGAAATAACCTGCTGCTCTTTTCCTTCGAACTCTTCCTGATGTACAAAAACTGTCATGGTATCAATACCGGATGGCATATGTTCAATGGAAATACCATTCTCCTCAAATGCTTCCAGCGCTTTACGACAGAAGCCTACTTCTGAGTTCATCATATCCTTATCGATATTGACTGCGACAAATCCCTTCTTGCCGGCGATACCGGTAATCGTATAATCTGCCTTTTGACAGGTGCTTTCTACAATCATAGTTCCCGGTTCTTCCGGCGCATTGGTATTCTTAATATTGATTGGAATGCCAGCCTTACGCACTGGGAAAATAGCATCTTCATGAAGTACAGATGCGCCCATGTAAGAAAGCTCGCGCAATTCTCTGTAAGTAATCACTCTGATTGGCTGTGCGTTCTCTACAATTCTAGGATCTGCTACCAGACATCCGGAAACATCCGTCCAGTTCTCATATACGCTGGCATGTACGGCCTTCGATACGATTGATCCTGTAATATCAGATCCACCTCTTGAGAATGTCTTTACATTGCCGTCGATATCACTTCCATAAAATCCCGGAATCACGGCCTTTTCCACATGCGAGAGACGTTCTGCCATCACCTTATCTGTTTTATAATCGTCAAAGTTACCATTCTCGTCAAAGAAGATCACTTCTGCCGCATCAATGAACTCATAGCCTAAGTAATTTGCCATAATGATACCATTTAAATACTCACCACGGCTGGCTGCATAATCTTCTCCGACTTTGTTTTCGAATTTTTCTGCGATTATTCTGAATTCGTCTTCCAGAGAAAGTGTCAGATTCAGTCCATTGATAATGGAATTGTAACGTTCCTTAATTTTTTTCAGTGCACCCTTAAAGTCTTCCTCTGCTTCTGCTAATGCATAACAGGAATAAAGCATATCTGTTACTTTCGTATCCTTTGCATTACGTTTTCCCGGCGCACTCGGCACAACATAACGACGTGTCTCATCCGCGCGGATAATATCTCCTACCTTGGCAAACTGTGCTGCACTTGCCAGGGAACTTCCACCAAATTTTACTACTTTGACCATTGTTTTACTCCTTAACACTTGTGTATATATAAAAACCGTCCAATCAAATCAGATGCTTTCTATATCTTATACTGTTTCATCCATCGTTGCTACAATATATCCGTTCTCGATTATAGCATATTCTGTCAAGTGCACGCAATGGAAAAGCTTTTCGGTTATTCCTTCTGGTTATTCCTGTACGATACGATTGTATGTCCGGGCAGTCATCAGATACACCAGCACATAGATGATACCAAATACCACAAAACAGCCAACCATACATGCGACTAAAAGCGTTGTATTACGCATATTAAAGAGTGACAACATGCGACAGATAATCGGAAAAGCAAAACAGGTATGAATGCAGGCAGTCACAAGCGGCAGGAAAAATACAGTTAATACCTGGGAACGAATGGCAGAGGATACTTCCTCATGCGTCATACCAACCTGCTGCATAATATGAAATCGTTTCCGATCATCATAGCCTTCCGATAGCTGTTTATAATAAATGATCAAAACCGTTGCTATCAGAAAGAGCACACCGAGAAATGCACCCGTAAAGAACAAGCCACCATAAAGAGCATTTATTGCTTTCTCATTCACTTTTCGGTTTTCCACAGAAAAGCTGCTCATGTTTGCGGATGGATACGTTTGTATTTTCTTATAAAGTTCCCATTGCTGATCAGCATTTCCATCAATATCAATGCCATAATATGATCTCAACTCGTTAAAACTGTCATCATACTGATATGGTATGTGCTCTGCTATTTGCTCTACCGCTGCTTCATCCGGGAAAACAATGTAATATTCACTTGACATATAAGATGCCAATATGCCATTGCAAGGTGCCTTTTTCACTTCTTTTGCGCGATAATCCTGTCCCATAATCTCAATCGTATCTTTTCCATAGTGTTCATGAGCCGCATATACCAAAACCTCTCCCGGTTCCAACGTTTCCTTTGTATGCATGCTCTTATTATAATCCTCCAGATTTATGCAAAACAAGATTTTAGCAGACATTCCCATGGCAGTCGCATCCGCTTCAAATGCATTTCCCTGTCTTCGGGTATAAATAATACAACCGCGTGCATATATTTCATCCTTGACATCACAGCCGGTTTCCTTTGCCATCTGATGAATGGCTTCTATCATCTTTTGATCGTCACTGCGACTTGTACCGGAAACATAACACATGTTCTGCATCGGATAACGCGTATATAAAATATCGTGCATACTAAATATCATGGAAGATGTCGTCGAAATCATCACAAGCACCATGGTAGAAAGTACGCAAATGTGAGCCAACCCTACGGCATTTTGCTTCATTCGGTACATCATACCGGAAACACTCACAAAATGGTTTGTCTTATAATAGAAGCTTTTCTTCTTTTTCAACAATTTTAGTAACGCAATACTCCCCGCTGTAAACAGCAGATATGTGCCAAAAATGACGCAGAGAACGGCTACAAAAAACATAGCAGTTGCAGACACCGGATCTTCTATTTTCAGCGAAATAGTATAGCCTGTCGCCAAAAGTATAAATCCAAGAATGGCAAGCAGCCATTTTGCATGCGGCTCTTTTTCCCCCATGTCGGTACCATGTAACAGTTCAATCGGCGATGTCGCATGAATTTGCGCGATATCATAAAAATAATTTAGCGCCATTATGACAACAAATAGGAGCACCGTACGTCCAATCGCAAGTGGCGATACAAAAAAGCCAAGCGGAACCGAAAAGCCTAGCATACGTATCAGAACGGCATACAAAAGTTTATCCAAAAGCATGCCAAAAAGGATTCCTGCGAAAAGTCCTATCGCAAGTACACCTAAGCTCTCCCAGAACAAGGTAATTGCCAGATGTTTTTTCTCTAAGCCAAGCATATGATAAACACCAAACTCTTTTCTTCTCTGCTTGATTAAAAAGCTGTTCGTATATAGCAAGAAAATCACAAGAAAAATCCGAACAACCCAGCAGGCAAATGTCAAAATAGAATTCATCGTATTAAAACCGAGCATGTTCTCAAATCCCGGATTGAGCGCCAGCGATTGTATAATGTAAAACATTGCCACCGCAGCAATCACACTGAGTATATAGGGCGCATATATTTTCCCATTCTTTTTCATATTCGTTTTTGCCAGCTGGCGGTAAAATCCTTTACTCATTTTCATCACCGCCTGTCGTCAAGAGTGTCAGTGTATTGGCAATCTTTTGATACATTTCCTCATTCGTACTGCTGCCACGATACAACTGGTGAAACACTTCGCCATCCTTAATAAACAAGACACGACTTGCATGCGATGCCGCTTTTGTCGAATGGGTTACCATCAAGATCGTCTGCCCTGCCGCATGCAACTCTGAGAATACCTGTAATAATTCATCTGTTGCCTTCGAATCCAAAGCTCCTGTCGGTTCATCTGCGAGAAGCAGTTCCGGATCCATCATGAGTGCACGTGTCACTGCCGCACGCTGTTTCTGTCCACCAGACACTTCATATGGAAATTTATCTAAAACATCCTCTATGCCCAGTCTTTTTGCCAGAGGCTCTGCTTTTGCCTTCATCTCTTCTGGTTTTTTCCCTGCGAGCACCATTGGTAAATAAATGTTATCTCTCAAAGAAAAGGTATCCAACAAATTAAAATCCTGAAATACAAATCCCAAATGGTCACGACGGAATTTGGAAATTTCTTTTTCCGGTAAATCGGTAACATCACATCCATTTAATAGAACGCTGCCACTTGTTGGTCGGTCGAGCGCCGCCAAAATATTCAAAAGTGTTGTCTTACCACTTCCGGATTCTCCCATAATTTCCACGTATTCTCCCTGCTCCACAGAAAAAGAAACATCCCATAATGCTTGCACCTGATTTCCGCCAAGACGCGTTTTATATATCTTTTCCAGACAATTTACTTCTAACATAGCCATATTTTCCTCCTGTCCTACACGCATAAACGTTCATCCACTGCGTGTATGCTGCCTTTCTGGTTACAAGCATACTTTAACAAAAGCCCTATATGTCAACCATCGAATCGTGTGACATATAAGGCTTCTTATGTGACATTTTTGTAAGATAGCAAAAATTATTCTATTACCCGCTCTTCTCTGCGAAGATCCAGCGTAACGGTTGTTCCCTCGCCCACAGTTGATGTCAATGAAATACCATGATGCAGTCGGTCCATTGTCCGTTTACATAAATATAATCCCAGACCGGTGGATTTGTGGTCTGCTCTGCCATTATACCCCGTATATCCTTTTTCAAAAACGCGCGGCACATCTTCAGGTGCGATCCCAATTCCTGTGTCACGAATAGTAAGAAGTCCCGGCGTTTCCATGGCAATGGTTACGCTTCCATGATTTGTATATTTGAGTGCATTGGAAAGCACCTGCTCTAACACAAAACAAAACCATTTTTCATCGGTAAGCACATGTGCTGCGACGGTATCATAACAGATTGCAATCTTTTTTTGCACAAAAACAGACGCATATTTACGGATGGTCTTTCGTATCATCTCATCCAAATCATACGCATCAAAAACAAAGTCCGTTCCCGATTCCTCTAATCTTGTGAAATGAAGAATCATCTCTACATATTCTTCCATACGGAAAAGCTGCAGCTGCAGCTGTCTGCTTTCCGGTGTGTCTTCCTTTTGCAACAGCATATTCATCGCTGCCATCGGTGTCTTCACCTGATGCACCCACGTCGTATAATACTCCTGTCTTTCCTTTGTGGCGTTCTGCATTTGTTCTGCCTGTTTACAGTAGCGTTCCGTAAGCTGATCCAGCAAATCAAGATACTCTTTTTCTACCGGATTTTTTGTATCAAACAAGCATAATTCCCGGCTCCCCATATTCTGCGCAATCTGTTTTCTTTTTTCCTCTTTCTCACGAAATTGCGAAAAATCATGCACCATAAAGAGCAATACCAAAACAGTTGCCAGACCAATGCCATACAAAACGCTCTCCAGTGCCTGACCATAAAGCATCTGAATCAAGATAGGAACAATGCAAAGAAGCAGCCATATACATATATATCCACGGCGATATTGTAAATATTTTTTCATATGACCTCCTATTCCAATGGCAAAAGATAGCCGGCGCCAACCTTTGTCACAATATAGTCATGAAGGCCAATGGCGTCTAATTTTTTACGCAGGCGATTCACATTGACGGTCAGCGTGTTTTCCTCTACATAATCATCCATCTGCCACAGACGCATCATAAGCGTATCGCGGCTGACGATTTCACCTTTGTGCTCCATCAATGTCTGCAAAATGCGAAATTCATTCTTTGTCAGTTCGATTTTCTGACCATCATAGGTAATGGTAGAATCCATCAATCCCAGCATCAGACCCCGATGCTCCAACATAGGAAGCTGGTTTCCCATGTCATATGTCCGCCGAAGCATTGCTGTGATTTTTGCCATCATCACATCCAGATCGATGGGCTTTGCCAGGAAATCATCTCCCCCCATATTCATTGCCATAACAATATTCATATTATCAGAAGCTGACGATAAGAATACGACCGGCACTTGCGAAACCTGGCGGATCTGCGTACACCAGTGATATCCATTAAAAAACGGAAGCATGATATCCATCAAAACAAGATGTGGGTCGTACGCCGTAAATTCTGTCATAACATTTTGAAAATGCTCTACAATCCTGGCTTCATTGCCCCAGGACTCTATCTTTTCTTTCATGGCGTTTGCCATCGTTGGATCATCTTCCACAATAAATATACGATACATTGCCGTCCTCTTTCCCTCTGATTTTAACCCATTATAACATTCCCAAAAACATTGTACCACTTTATTGTCAGACATAAAAAATCCCCACAGAGAATTTCTCTGTGGGGATGACATAGTATTTATGTTGTATTTTAAGATATGGAAGTTCGTTCTCATTAAGTTGCTTTCGGACACGACTCGACTAGCGTTCTCGCTTCGTTATCACTCGCGACAACTAAGTCTCCCTGCGGGCCTCGCACTAAATTCGAACTTCGCTTATGCTCGTTCTCATTAAGTTGCTTTCGGCCTATCTCTGCACGCGGGCTCCGGCACCACCCATGATTGCTTCTACTTCCTTCTTGCTAGCCATAGTGGTATCACCAGGTGTTGTCATAGCAAGTGCACCATGTGCTGCACCATAGTTAACAGCCAACTCTGCATCGCCTGTTGTCATAAGACCGTAAATCAATCCAGATGCGAAAGAATCGCCGCCACCTACACGGTCCATGATTTCAAGTCCCTTGTAATCCTTAGCCTTATGGATTTCACCATCTGCCCAGCAGATTGCACTCCAGTCATTTACAGTTGCAGTCTTAACTTCGCGAAGTGTTGTAGCAACAGCCTTGAAGTTAGGATATGTCTTAGCAGCTTCGTTGATCATCTTCTTGTATCCGTCAAGGTTGAGTTCCTTTAAGTTCTCATCATTTCCTTCGATCTCGAATCCAAGACATGCGGTAAAGTCTTCTTCGTTACCGATCATAACGTCAACATACTTAGCGATCTCCTTGTTGACTTCCTGAGCCTTAGCCTGTCCGCCAATAGCGCTCCACATAGATGGACGGTAGTTCAGATCGTAAGATACGATCGTGCCGTACTTCTTAGCAGCCTTGATCGCAGCGATAACAGTCTCGCATGACTGCTCTGAAAGTGCTGCATAGATACCGCCTGTATGCAACCAACGAGCACCAAGTTCACCAAAGATATAATCAAAGTCGAAATCTTCCGGCCTTGCCTTAGAGATTGCTGTGTTTGCTCTGTCAGAGCATCCTACTGCACCACGGATACCAAATCCACGCTCTGTAAAGTTGATACCGTTACGGCAGATTCTTCCGATTCCGTCTGTATCCATCCACTTGATCAGAGAGGTATCAACGCCACCCTGAAGGATGAAATCTTCCATCAACTTACCTACTTCGTTATCAGCAAATGCTGTGATAACACCGGTATTCATGCCAAAGCATCTGCGAAGACCACGAACTACGTTGTATTCTCCGCCGCCTTCCCATGCACGGAACTGTCTTGCGGTGCGAATTCTGCCTTCGCCCGGATCCAGACGTAACATAACTTCACCCAATGAAACTGCGTCAAACTTGCACTCACTTGCTGGTCTTAAATTCAAATCCATTTCTCTTCTCCTTTTATTTAAAATATTACGATGCCCACCTAGACATCTTTTTCTACATAACTTACAAGTTGGAGTATAGCACGAAACAAATTTCTTGTTTTACTTTTTTACCAACACCACAACTTGTGCAATGTTTTCCACAAAATTTGCAATCCGCACCTCGCAAAATCTTCGATGTTTCTGGATTGCAAAATTTGTAAAAAAAGAACTGCCCAAGTTGTGGACAGTTCCTTTAAAACTCTTATGAAATTACTTTCGGATACAACGTAACCAAGTTTCCTTGCGGATTACTCAGCGATGTCAGCGTACATGAAGTACCAGTATCCGTTAGATGCATGCCATGCACCTGTAACCTTGTCGCTCATGAGATAGAAATCATTGTAGTATGCAACTGGGATACATGCAGCATCATCCATAAGGATATCTTCTGCTTCGTGAAGTGCTGCAGAACGCTCTGCTGCGTCTGTAGTTGTTCTAGACTTCTCGATTACTGCATCGAATTCAGGGTTGCTGTATTTACCATCGTTGTTACCATTGTCTGTTGTGAACAGTTCAAGGATGTTAGATGGATCAGAGTAGTCACCTACCCAACCATTACGAGATGACATGTAATCACCATTACGACGCATTGGTGTGAAGGAAGCCCATTCTACGACTTCTACATCAACATCAATACCAAGTTCGCCCCAAGCCTTCTGTAAGTACTCAGCAACTACCTTATGATATCCTGCATCATTTGTAGAATATGTGATCTTTGGAATTCCCTTTCCATCAGCATATCCAGCTTCTTTCAAGAGATCCTTTGCCTTCTGAAGGTTTGCATCATAATCTGTTGTGCTGATATATTCCTTACCGCCATTAGCGTTCTCAGAGAAATCAGAACCATCTGTATCTTTCCATCCTGGTCCTACAAGATTACCAGCTGGAGAATATGTTCCCTGCATCAAAGTGTTTGCAACATAGTCACGATCGATAGCAAGTGAAAGTGCCTGACGAACCTGCTTGTTGTTAAATGGCTCTTTCTGAAGGTTCAAGCTTAAGTAGTATGTTCCGATGATTGGCTCTACATGGAAGTCATCAGAATCCTTAAGTGAAGAAATCTCTTCTGTAGGAACATCCTTGATCATCTGACATTCACCTGTCTGGTATGCGCTGTATGCAGCGTTTGCATCTTCGATCAAGTTGAACTTGATTCCGTCTAACTTAATAGAATCAGCATCCCAGTAATTAGGATTCTTCTTCATTAATACATAAGATCCTGGAACCCATTCAGTTACATAGAAAGGTCCGTTAGAAATATATGTATCTGCTGCTGTTGCCCAAGCATCACCATTTGCATCGATTGTTGCCTTCTGAACAGGATTCAATGTAGCAAATGCTGCAATAGATTCGAAGTATGGGCATGGATTTGCAAGATGTACAACAAATGTCTTGTCATCCTTTGCTTCAACGCCAAGCTTTTCGATGTCTCCAGCTGCTGCCTCATCAAATCCTTCAACCATTCCAAGAACAGTTGATGCATATGGAGCTGCTACGTTAGGATCGCAGACACGCTGCCAACTGTAAACGAAATCTTCTGCTGTCAAATCAGAACCATCTGACCACTTAAGACCATCTCTTAAATGGAATGTGTAGGTAAGTCCATCATCAGATACTTCCCACTTTTCAGCCTGTCCAGCTTCTGGATCGCCATTCTCATCGAGTTTCAAAAGACCCTCGAATGCGTGTAAGATCATCTCACCACCGTCGATTGCGGAGTTAAGTGCTGGATCAACTGTCTCTGGATCTGGACCAGTCTCAACAGATAAAATCTTTTCATCTGATGAAGCACTAGACTTCTTACCATCTCCTGAAGATGATCCACATGCTACAAGACCTACTGTCATTGCAGCAACGAGTAATAAGGAAATCACTCTCTTTTTCATATTTTTTCCTCCTTAAATATGGGCAGTTTCTTTTATACTGCCAGGTTTATATAAACACTGCGAGGGGAAAAACCTCGCAAGGTTTACCATAAATTACTGTACCTTATCCAGGTTGTGGCATGCTGCATAATGTCCCGGAGAAATCTCCCTGAATTCAGGAACTTCCTGCGCACACTGTTCTGTGGCATATGGGCATCTGGTACGGAAACGACATCCGGAAGGTGGATTCAACGGACTTGGTACATCCCCTTCCAAAACAATACGTTTGCTTGTTCTCGCGATCTTTGGATCTGCGATCGGGATCGCAGAAATCAGACTCTTTGTATATGGATGAACCGGGTGTGTTGTCAATTCATAACTGTCTGCCAGTTCTACCATTCTTCCTAAATACATAACACCGATACGATCTGAGATATGCTTTACTACAGATAAATCATGTGCAATGAAAAGATAGGTCAGACCCATTTCTTCCTGCAAGTCTTCAAACATGTTGATGACCTGTGCCTGAATGGATACATCCAGTGCGGAGATCGGCTCATCACAGACAATAAATTCTGGATTGACTGCAAGTGCTCTTGCAATACCAACACGCTGTCTCTGTCCACCGGAAAATTCATGTGGATAACGGTTCGCATGTTCAGAGTTTAATCCAACTTTACGAAGCATGTCAATAATTAATTCATATCTTTCTTGTTTATTTGCAGCAAGATTATGTGTATCGATCGCTTCACCAACGATATCTCCAACTGTCATACGTGGATCCAGACTTGCGTATGGATCCTGGAACACGATCTGCATCTTCTTACGATATGGAAGCATCTGTGCCCACTGATTCTTTTCTACATCAAATACAACGTCGCCGTCATATGTAAAACGTCCGCCTGTTGGCTGATACAAACGCAACAGTGCACGACCTGTGGTAGTCTTACCGCATCCAGACTCACCTACAAGACCAAGTGTCTCGCCACGATTGATGCTAAAAGAAACATCATCTACCGCCTGAATGTACTTTTTATGCTTACCATGACCTCCTGCTGGAAAGTACTGACGCAAATGTTCTACTTCGATAAATTTATCACTCATTTGCTTCTCCCTTCTCCATGGCTTCTTTCTGATTGAGCCAACATTGTGTATAGTGAACATCATCAAACTGGGTTACCGGTGGCATCTCGCGCAGGCAAATCTTCATACATGCTTCGCAACGAGGTGCAAAAGGACAACCTGCCGGAGGGTTCAAAAGATCCACTGGAGTTCCTTCGATCGGAACCAGTCTCTCATGTTCCTTGGTATCCAGTCTAGGGATAGAACGGATCAATCCCTTGGTATACATATGGTGTGGACGATAGAAAATATCATCTGTCGTACCATACTCGACGATTCTTCCTGCATACATAACCGCAATGCGGTCACACATGGAAGCAACAACACCCAGATCATGTGTGATCATGATGATCGCCATGCCGAGTTTGTCCTTGAGTTCCATCATCAATTCCAGGATCTGTGCCTGAATGGTAACGTCCAATGCGGTTGTAGGCTCATCTGCGATCAATAACTTTGGTTCGCAGGCAAGTGCGATAGCGATCATAACACGCTGTCTCATACCACCGGACAACTCATGCGGATACTGCTTTAATCTCTTTTCCGGCTCGTTGATACCAACGAGTTCCAGCAATTCTTTTGCACGGGCATATGCCTGTTTTTTATCTTTGTCGGTATGCAGACGGATAACCTCCGTGATCTGATTACCGATGGTGTAAACCGGATTCAAACTGGTCATTGGATCCTGGAAAATGATAGAGATTTCTTTACCGCGGATCTTGCGCATCTCTTTTTCACCCATTTCCTCAATCTCGTGACCGTTAAACTGTAATGTACCACCTATCAATTTACCAGGATGAGCCGTCAGTCCCATCAGAGAATATGCCGTAACGGATTTACCGGAACCTGACTCTCCAACGATACCAAGGACTTCTCCCTCTTTTAAATGAATGGATACATCGTTAAGCGCTTTAACCTCTCCTGCCGGAGTAAAGAAGGAAAGACGCTCGTTCTTTATATCTACTAAGTATTCTTCTGCCATGACGCGTCCCCTTTCTAATTCTTTAACTTCGGATCGAATGCATCGCGAAGTCCATCACCTAACAGGTTAAAACTCAAAATGATCAAACTGATCGCAACAGCAGGGATGAACAAAAGGTATGGATAAGTTCCGATACCATTGATTGCATCACTTGCCAAACTTCCCAGTGAAGGAAGCGGAACTGCAACACCCATTCCCAAGAAACTCAGGAAAGACTCTGTAAAAATAGAAGATGGGATCTGCAAGGTTGTTGTAACGATCAATGTACCGATACAGTTGGTAAGCAGATGGTTCTTGATGATCTTACCATTGCTGACACCAAGTGCACGGGCTGCGGTAACATACTCGCTTTCCTTTAACATGAGGATCTGGCTTCGTACCATACGTGCCATACCTACCCAGTACAAAAGTGCGAATACGATGAAAATACTGATCAGGTTGGTTCCGACTGTCTGTACCCACTTAAATCCAGGTGCATTTGCCAGATTGTTCAGTGGATCTTTCAAAGCGAAAGATAAAAGTACGATCAAAAGCACGTCAGGAACCGTATATATGATATCTACGATTCTCATCATGATCAGATCGACCCAGCCGCCAAAGAAGGCTGCGATAGATCCGTAAATAGATCCGATCACCAGGATGATCGCTGTAGCGATCAAACCTACCAGAAGTGAGATACGGCTGCCCATCATAACACGGATGGCGTAGTCACGTCCCATCTTATCTGTACCGAAGACATGTGGGAATACGGATTCCCCGGCATCGATTCTTGCCTGCTCGTCTGCGGAATATGTAAACGGTGCAAGGTTGTTGGCACCCTTGATCTGCTCATCGTATGTATATGGATAGAACGATGGAACAATAAATGAGAAAATCATGACCAAAATGATAACAACGATAGATACCATTGCCACTTTGTTCTTTCTCAATCTGCGGAAACCGTCTTTCCAGAAACTAACGCTTTCCCGCATGATGACCTGACTCTGTTTTTCCTCCTCAGATGCAGGGAGAAAATCATCAGGATTCAAATCTAACTGAAAACTTAATGGATTCTTCTTCATCTCATTTCTCCTTACTTGAGTGTAATACGTGGGTCGATCAATTTATACACGATATCTACAACCACATTCATGACAATGATAAGGGTTGCAAGGAAGATTGTTGTTCCCATGATCAGTGTATAGTCACGTCCCTGAATGGCTCCGATAAATTCGCCGCCCAGTCCCGGGATCGTGAAGATCTTCTCAACTACGAAACTACCGGTTACTGTGTAAGCAAGCATAGGTCCTACATAGGTAACTACCGGTAAGATAGCATTACGAAGTGCATGCTTAAACAACTGTACTTTACCGGAAAGACCCTTTGCCTTTGCTGTACGCATGTAATCCTGTCCTAATACATCAAGCATAGAAGAACGCATCAGTCTCATGATATATGCTGTCGGGTAAAATGCCAATGCTGCGACCGGCATAATGTAGTTCTGCCATGAAGAAAGTCCCATGGTAGGAAGTATCTTGAACTTCACACCAAAGAAATACATCAGCACGGTACAGATAACGAAACTCGGCACCGCAATACCCATGGTCGATATGACGCTGATCAGACTATCGAGGAACTTGCCACGCTTCAAAGCAGCGATACTTCCAAGCAGTACCCCAAGTATCAGGGAAACCAATACAGAAATCCCACCAATCTTTGCAGATACCGGGAACTTCGCCTGAATGATACCTGCGACGGTACGCCCTCTCTGTTTTAAACTGTCACCAAAATCTCCGTGAGCTACCCCTGAAATATAAGTGACATACTGCTCACCTAATGGCTTGTCCAAGCCATATTTTGCCTCAAGCGCTGCGGTTGCCTGCGGGCTGATCGCTTTCTCTGAAAGGAATGGTCCACCAGGAACCATGTTCATCAGGAAGAAAGTAAGTGTGGCTACTGCCCAGATCGTTACAATTGCAAGCGCTATTCTCTTTACAATGTACTTTAACATCTTGTTAATATTCTCCTTCCAAGGTAAATCTTAATACCTAAAAAGAACGCAAAAACAGCGTTTCGCTTCCGCCCCATTGCGTTCAATCGAGGGTTATTATAGCACAGTGTTGTGCTAAAGTCTACACCAAATTTTCATGCTTTCACATTTTCAACATATTTGTTTTTTCGCGTATTTACGGCGTTTGCGGGACTTTTTGCCCCGCAGGATTTCCATAATATTCACAAACTGTATATCTATTCATTTATTACCAGTTTCTTCTTATTGAATGGTATATTTATACACTTTTTACGATATTGCATACAATATCTGTGCAGACATCCATCCCCTCAACGGTAATGTGTTCATAAGGACCGTGAAATCCATAACCGCCGGTACCCAGATTCGGACATGGCAAGCCCATAAAGGAAAGTCTGGCGCCGTCTGTGCCTCCGCGGATGGCAACCGTCTTTGGTGTCAGACCAGCCATTCTGGTGGCCTCCTTTGCCCAGTCAATGATCTCCATACATCCTTCGATCTGGCTGCGCATGTTCCGATAAGACTCCTTAATCTCCAGTTCCACTGTTCCCTGTCCGTATTTTTCATTTAATTTTCTGGCAATACGGCGCATATTTTCTTCCTTGGCGTGAAATTTATCCAGATCATGATCACGAATGATATATAAAAGTTCCGTTTTTTCCACATCTCCCTGCATATCGGTCAGATGATAAAAACCTTCGTATCCGCTTGTCTTTTCCGGCACCTCCTCCTTCGGAAGCATACTGTGAAATTCCATGGCAAGAGTCTGGGAATTGACCATGATATCTTTCGCACTGCCCGGATGCACATTATTGCCATGCACGGTTACCTTGGCACCGGAAGCATTAAAGTTCTCATATTCAATGTTGCCTTCCAGATCACCATCCAGGGTATAGGCATAGTCTGCGCCAAAATGCGCCACATCGAAAGCATCTGCCCCCTCGCCAATCTCCTCATCCGGGGTAAAGCCGATACAGATCTTGCCGTGCGGGATCTTGTCTGCCACAATGCACTCCATTGCCGTCATGATTTCTGCAATGCCCGCCTTGTCGTCTGCGCCAAGTAAAGTTGTGCCATCGGTCGTGATGAGGGTTCTGCCCACATAATTTTTCAGATGTGGGAAATCCTTGACGGACAAAGTCCTGCCGCTCTTGCCAAGCACGACATCCCCACCGTCATAATTTTCATGTAAGACAGGCTTAACTCCCTGTCCGCAGAAATCCGGTGCCGTGTCCATATGCGCAATAAAGCCGATCACCGGCTTATCCTCCATGCCCTGCGTCGCCGGAAGGGTACCATAGACATAGCACTTATCGTCTACATGGGCATCTGCAATGCCGATCTCCTTCATCTCCGCCACCAGTTTGTGCGCAAGATCAAACTCTCTTTCTGCTGACGGCACAGTCTGGCTCTTTTCGTCACTTGTCGTATATACCACGACATAGTCTAACAATCTTTCATAGGCTCTTTTCATCTTTTTATCCTCCACTCGTTTATGCTATCTGATTTTATCTATTTTTTCTATCAAAAAACTAAGCCATCCAGTTTTCTGCCAAGTGTACCTTGGCTGCCCGGACACTTCCCTGGATCATCTGCGTTCCGCCACCGCCTCTGGCATCGAAAGTCTCCCGCAGATGCGCGGCTTCCTGCCTGCAGTCTTTCGTCCGGCTTCCCACGATGAACTGATATCCCTGCTCATCACCGCCCGCAAAGATCGCACAGTAGCCCGCATGGTCTTTTACCATGTCATTGACGATGCTGCGCATTGCCTTACTATCACAGGCATCCGCAAAAAGGACCACATCCTCTGCATCCGCATCCAGACCTTTTGCCTCCTGCGCCAGGATCTTCTCCTGTGCCTGCCTGAGGGCATACGCCAGATTCTGGTTTTCTGTCTGTAAACGCTTGATATGACTTCTCAGTTCTTCTTCCGATGAACTGAGCAATCCCATCATTTCATCCACAGTCTTTGTCTTCTGCCGAAAAGCATCCAACGCACGAAAGCCACATAAGATACTGATCCGCACACCGCCCTTATAATTCTGCACATGCATGACCTTGAGTCCGCCGACCTCTCCGGTACGTCTGACATGCGGCGCACAGCAGGCACAGACATCAACTCCCGGGATCGTAACGATCCGCACCTGACCTTCCAATTCCTTTTTGCTGCGGTATTCCATGCTCTCTAGCATCTGGGGTGTCGGGAAAGCGATCTCCAAGACCAGATCATCCGCGATCACCTGATTGACCCGCGTTTCGATCGCCGTCACATCCTCCGGGGACAAGACGCCGTCAAAGTCCATGGTCACCACGGAATCACTCAGATGAAATCCCACATTTTCATAGCCAAAGGTAGAATGCACGATACCGGAAAAAATATGTTCTCCCGTGTGCTGCTGCATGTTGGAAAAGCGATAATCCCAATCGATCTGTCCATGCACCTGATCTCCCGGCTCCAACTTCTGTTCTATGACGTGCACGATCACACCGTCCCGAATCTGCACATCCTGAACCTTGCACCGGATCGCCGGGCGCAGTCCGTGTCCAACAGACAACCATCCCTGATCCGGTGTCTGTCCCCCCTGTTCCGGGAAAAAGAGGGTCTGATCCAGAATCACTTCGTAACGATCCTGTGCCTCTTTCAATGCCTTTACCGCAAGGACATTGGCATCAAACTCCGTCTCATATGGGAATTCATCATACAAACATTTTGTTTTTTCCATTCGATCACCTCACAGATATCCGGCTTTTACGCCACATAATATCCTATCATAGCACAAGCATGGGATTTATGGTATGATAAAAGACACAAAAAAGAAATGAGAACACAAAACATGAACGAAGAAAAAGATAGAGCCATTCTCGTTGGCTTACAATTAAATGACGGATCTTCTTTTGAACACAACTTAGAAGAACTGGAAAGTCTTTGTCAGGCTTGTGATATTGCGCCGGTCTTTACCATCACACAATCCCTGGATGCCCCGCACCAGGCGCTCTATATCGGTTCCGGTAAGGTGCACGAGGTCAAGGAGGCTGCTGCCAATTTGGATGCAGACCTTATCATCTTTGACAATGCCTTATCCCCATCGCAGGCACGCAACTTAAACCTCGAGATCGGACTTCCCATCTTGGATCGCACAGCACTCATCCTTGAGATCTTCCAGTCCAGAGCGCGCAGCCGCGAAGCCAAATTACAGGTAGAACTGGCAAGACTCCAATATCTTCTGCCTCGTTTATCCGGTATGGGAACCGCCATGTCAAGGCAGGGCGGCGGCAGTGGATCACGCTCCAACAAGGGTGCCGGGGAGAAGAAACTGGAACTGGATCGCAGACATATCAGCCACCGCATTACTGAGTGTAAAAAAGAACTCCAGACGATCAAAAAGCAAAGGGTGACCCAGCGCAAGAGCCGCAACGCTTCCCAGACCCCATCCGTGGCTCTGGTCGGATACACCAATGCAGGCAAATCCACCATTTTAAACGCCATGCTGTCGCACTACGGCAATGATGAGATCACAGACATCTCCCACAAAAAAGTCTTGCAGGAAGATATGCTCTTTGCCACCTTGGATACTACGGTGCGCAAGATCACCATTCCCGGCAAGCCTGCCTTTTACTTATCCGATACCGTGGGATTTATTGATAAACTTCCCCATCATCTGATCGATGCCTTCCGCTCCACCTTGGAGGAGGCGATCGGTGCCGATCTTTTGCTGCAGGTGGTGGATGTATCAGATCCTTACTACCGCGAGCATATGCGCGTGACCCAGGATACCTTAAATGATCTGGGTGCCGGCGATATTCCTATGCTCATCGTCTACAACAAGGCAGACCGCCTGCCTCAGTTTGCTCATGATCTTCCGATCGTTACCGGAAACCATATCCATATGGCAGCCGGTGCAGACCTTGGCATGGATACCCTTGCCGACTTGATCTTATCCAACCTCTTTGGCAAGCCTGTGACCATGGAACTTTTGATCCCTTACAGCCAGGGTTCGCTTGTGCACAGAATCTCGGAAGCCGGCGAAGTCGCCAAGACGGAATACCAAAATGACGGCACTTATATGCAGGTCACCTTCACACCATCCGCCAAAGATCATGCCCTTATGCAGGAGGTCGCGTCCTACCGCATCGGATAAGCAGCATTTTCTGTCATACAAACAAAGACCCGACAACCTGTCAGCGCCATAACGCTTAGCAGAATGTCGGGTCTTTTATTTTCATCCTATGCCGGAATGTCTACCTCATCAGACTCAATATAGATCTTGTGCCATACTAAGAATACATAGATTGCCCAGATCTTGCGGCTGTTATCAGCCTTGCCATCTCTGTGGTCAGCCAGCAGTTTCGTCAAAAGGGTCTGATCGAAATACTGTGCCGCTACATCCGAAGAAAATGCCTCCTCAACCCTGTGCAGATACTTCGGTTCTCTCAACCACACACGGATCGGAACCGGGAATCCCAGTTTCTTTTTATTTGCCGTCGACTCCGGCAAATGGCGTTTTGCCGCAATACGAAAGGCTCTCTTGGTTGCCTCATCTGTCACACGATAATCGATCGGCAGATTCTTTATGTATTCAAATACCTTGATGTCAAGATACGGAACACGTGCCTCCAAAGAATGTGCCATACTCATCTTGTCCGCTTTCAGAAGGATGTCCCCCTGCAACCAGAAGTTCATGTCAATGTACTGCATCTTTGCAATATCACTTAAGCCCTTGCACTTTTCATAATAAGGTGCCGTCAACTCCTGTGGTGTCACATGGGTCAGTTTGGTCTGTAAGATCTCCTCACGCTCCTCCACAGAGAAAAGATTGGCATTGCCGATAAAGCGTTCTTCCACGCTCTTGCTTCCACGAATGATAAAGTTCTTGCCCTTGAAATTAGGCAGTTTCTTGACAATGGATGCCAAGCCCTTGCGGAGTCCCAATGGCAGTTTCTGATAACCAGCCAAAGACAAAGGCTCATGATAGATATTGTAGCCTCCGAAAAATTCGTCTGCGCCCTCACCGGACAAGACAACCTTGATGTCCTTTGCTGCCAGTTCATCTACAAAATAAAGTGCGATACAGGACGGATCTGCCAAAGGCTCATCCATGTAATACATAACCTTTGGAATGCTGTCAAAATACTCATCCGCACTGATGGTCTTATTGATATTCTTTTTGCCGAGTTCTGCCGTCAGGCTCTCTGCGTAACGGATCTCGTTGTACTTGCTCTCTTTATCCAAAAATCCGACGGTATAGGTCTTTTCTCCCGGGAACTCAGCCACCAGATAAGAGGAATCCACACCGCTGGAAAGGGAGGCGCCGACCTCTACGTCTGCAATCATATGCGCCATAGTAGACTCGTGTACAATCTCCTCGATCTCGTTTACTGTCTTTTCCAGAGACTCCGGTTCTTTTGCCGGCTGCATGAGCGGATCGTAATACTGATGGATCTCGATCTCGCCGTTTTGCATGAGCATATAATGTCCTGCCGGCAACTTAAAGATCCCCTTGAAGAAGGTCTCCGGCAATACGGAATACTGGAAAGACATATACTGCTCTAAGGCTGCCTCATTGACCTCGCGCTTGATGTTTGGGTATGCCAGAATACTCTTGATTTCAGATGAAAATACCAGATTTCCATCCTGCTGTGTATAATAAAACGGCTTGATGCCGAAGAAATCCCTAGCGGCAAATACCAGATCCTTTTTCATATCATAGATCACAAAAGCGAACATGCCACGCACCTTAGAAAGCAGGTCTACACCGTACTCCTCATAGCCGTGGATCAGGCTCTCTGTGTCTGCATTGTTAGCAAAGACATGCCCCTTGGCAATCAGATCCTCACGCAATTCCAGATGATTGTAGATCTCGCCATTAAATACGATAACGACATCCCCTGTCTCATTAAACATCGGCTGCATACCGTGATCCAGATCAATGATACTCAACCGGCGAAAGCCCAGCGCCACCTGATCATTGACATACATGCCCTCCTGATCCGGTCCACGATGGATGATCTTGTCCATCATCTTCTTTAAGACGGCTTCTCGATCCCAATCCTCTTTGCTTCTTCCAATAAATCCACTTATTCCACACATATCATAATCTTCCTTTGGTCTTGTATTTGCTGTCAATATAGTATGCACGTTTTCTGCTTGTCTATGCGCATCTATCCATACGATTATAATGGTTTCCTAAGATGAAATCAAGGATAAGAAATCCCCCTTAGCCACCGGCTTGGAATAGTAATAACCTTGATAATAGGTTGGATGATACTGCTGCAGATACAACTCCAGCGCCTGATCTTCAATACCCTCAATACAGAGATCTGCATGAATCGTCCCTGCCCCATCAGCAATTGCCGATACAATGATCTGATTCATAGGCTGATTCTGTATATTCTGCACAAAAGACCGGTCGATCTTGATCTCATCCAGCGGTAATTCCAGTACCAGTTGTAATGACGCATTTCCTGTGCCAAAATCATCCATAGCAACACGTATTCCATTGCTGCGGAAAAATTCGATCTCTCCTCGCAGGAAGTCAGTATCCAGTTCTCGGCAGCGTTCCGTCAGTTCCAGACAGAGATTTTCCGGCGGATATGCCGTATCATGCAGGGCATTTAAGACCTCCTGCCGAAATTCCTTGCGCTCCAACTGGGGAGCCGCAATATTGACATTGATAATAAAATCAGGAATGATCTGACGCATCTCTGTTGCATCCTGCAAAGCCTGCCATATAACCCAGTTACCCAGTTCAAAAATACAGGCGTTCTGCTCAATAAAAGGAATAAAACGGTCTGGCGATACAAATCCATACTTGTCATCCTGCCAGCGTATCAAAGCCTCTGCACCTATGATCCGATTATTTCTGGCATCTACGATCGGCTGGTAGTAGAGGGAAAATCCGGAAAAATCAGTCATAATCTGCTGGTAGATCGTGCCGATCATATCCCGATCGCCAAATTCATGCTTATGTTTTTCCATATTGTAAAAAACAATATCTCCATGATAGATGGTCATGGACTGTCCGATCGCATAACCCAGATTGGCTGTAATACGATCTGTCTCTCCATGTGCATTGCCAAAAATAGCAGCGCTCCCCAGCACACGACAGGTTACATGCTTGTCACCGATGTCAAACCCCCGATATGCCATGGCTCGAATTGCCTCATAGAGCAGTTTGGTCTGTGCCCGATCCATATCATGCATGCAGACCCCATACATGGACGTATCCATGTGATAGACCGTTCCTCGTTCACCAACAATCTTCTGCAGTTCTGCCCCGAAAAACCGCAGCACCTCGTCTCCAAAGCGGTAGCCATACAAGGTATTGATACTGCTCAATTTGTCAATGACCAGCATCATGACCGTAGTTGACCTATCTTCCTCTGTCATTTCTTCCAAGCGCTCTAAAAAGGCGGATTTGCTGGAAAGATGTGTCACATTGTCGATCTCATCCATGATACCATAATTAGTAATGGTACCGGCAAAATAATCTATCTCCCCGTCCTTGCTCTTGAATACAGAACTCTCACATGAGCACATGACGTATTTGCCCTCAGTGTTTTTTGCACGATACATAATGTTCTGACTCATGCTTGTACCATCAAAAATACGCTTCATGCTCTCCTGATACATGGCAAGATCGTCCGGATGTACCCGTTTTTCCCAGATAGCGCCGGCATCATACATATATTCTCCCGGCATATCAAAATCCGCCATAGCACGTCTGGACCAGCGTGACACATTAGTTTTCATATTGCAGAGGAAGAGATATCCTCTCTTGGCCGTCGCTGCAAACACATCAAAGACACGATCGGACAGACCGGTCGTGTCTAGGGCATGCATTGTATTATCTTTTACCTGCTCTGCAGATCTTCCTATATCCCCCATAGATCTTCTCCATCTACTCTTTATCAATAAACTTGTCCATGAAATCGTCGATTGGGCAAGGCTTACTGTAATAATAGCCCTGAATATAATCCGGTCCCATCGCCGTAATACGGTCTAACTCGTCCTTTTCCTCGATACCCTCGACCACTTCTTTGATATTGAGGCTATGAACCATCTCAATGATCTGCTTTAGAAGTTGGTGTTCGTAATCACTATTCAGTGCCTTGCAGGTGAACTCACGGTCGATCTTTAAGATATCCGGCTGCATCTGGGATAAGTTGATCAGGTTGGAATAGCCCGTACCGAAATCATCCAGTGCCATCTGCACACCATATTCTTTTAATTTTCTCCAGAGTTTTGTCACAATAGCGTTGCGCGCCAGATATCCGCTTTCTGTCAATTCCACAATGACACTCTCCGGCTTCAAATGATATTTTTCTATTGCGCTTGTCAGATCCTCATAAACAGAACTCTTTAAAATCTGTACATAAGAGAAATTGATGCTGACCTTAAAATCAGGCCGTATCTTCTGGCATTCCACACATGCCCGCAATGCGGTATCAATGATCCATCTGCCAACCGGCACGATCAGACCGCTTTCCTCCAATTGATCAATAAAACGGTATGGTGGAATAAGTGTTCCCTCGGCATCGCGATAGCGAAGCAAGGCTTCTGCCGCGAAGATCTCCTCGGATCCCACACGCATAATCGGCTGAAAATACAACTCAAAGCCCTGATATTCCTTTGAAACCGCCTTTCGCAGATTGCGCGTCATCTGCCGGTTGGCAACAAAGGTATCATAATCCTCTCGATCAAAGAATACCAACTGATTCTTACCACGCTCCTTGGCGCGGCTGAGGGAGAACTGCGATAACTTGGTAATCTGTTCGTAGTCCAGCGTTTCTAAATCTGCGTCAGAAATCACCCCACAAGACAAGGTATATAAAGCCTCATATTCGTGCTCCTTGATATGTTCTGCCACATGATATCGGATATTGCTATACAAAGCCTTGGCATCTTCTTTGGTCTTACTGATAAGATCAAAGACCACAAACTCATCCGATGTCATCCGATAAACGGCCTGCCCCGGTTCCAGACAATCCGTGATACAGGTAGCAACATCAAAAAGAACGTGATCGCCATAACCTATGCCCAGCGTTTCATTGATATTTTTAAAATCATCAATCCCCAAACGTAAAATATAGCATCGCGGCATTTTATGGAACTGCTTTATCTGCTCCTGAAAGGTCACTTCACCCAGAAGTCCGCTGACATTGTCAGCCTTTTTCTTCTCGCCGATCTCATTGATGCAGCCGATCATAAGAAAGACTTTGCCATCCTCCGAACGGATCGTACGCCCCTGACAGTTGATCCAGACCGGTTCCTGATTGACACTCATCCAGCGATAACGCAGATTGTGCCAGGACTTACGCCCACTGCGCATCTCGCTCATATCTGTAAGTAGCAGATTATAATCATCTGGGTGAACCACACGTTTGTGCACCTCATCTACATTCTGGAAAACATTAGAGGGCAGGTCAAAACGTGCCACTGCCCTCTCTGTAATATAATAAACGTCATGTTCCAGATCCCAAACATATAGATAATCATTCATGCAGGTAGAAAACAATTCTGCTGCGCGCTCAAAGAAGAGGAAAACTTCCTTTTCCCCTTCATTGTCCGATGTATGCTCGTGTGTGATTGCTTCTTGGGGTTCTCCCAATATCTCCAATAATTCCTGAGAAATCATCTTATCTTTCATGTAATATCCTCCTGTGCTTCATCCTTTGTTATGCCTCCTGCGCAGCACAAAGGATTTTCAGCCTCTGCTGTCCTACTCAAAGGTCTTGTAACCCATGAAAATATTACCATTTATTGTCAGATATTTCAACAAGCGTTTTTAAATTTTATGGTATAGTTTTACCCCCCCCCGAGAATTTTCACACGATTTGAGTTTTTCAGAATTTTCTTGCTTTTTCGTAAAATTCTGCTTACTTCTTTTCCCGGGATTTACGCAGTCTTGATCTTGCCTTCCTGCTGTAACCACTGTACTTCATCACGAACGGTCTCGGTATATGGGCGGGTATGGTAGCCTAATACTTTCTTCGCCTTACTGTAGTCAAACGTATTGTTTCTCTCCAAATTATATACGGCAAAGGCGGTCATAACCGGTTTCTTTCCGGATAAGCTGGCTGTCTTTTCTGCAATCTTCGCAATTCCCTTTGCTACCGGCAATGGCAGAAAATGCTTGATCGGTGTGCAGCCGGTCTCGGACGCGATCATGTCACTGAGCTGGCGCATGGTCACTTCCTCGTTTCCAAGGATATAACACTCGCCTGCCATCCCCTTATCTGCAGCAGCGATCACACCGTCTGCCAAGTCTCTGACGTCGCACAGGTTAAAGGATCCCTCCATACCCATCGGCATATCTCCGTTGATGATACGGATGATGGTTCCGGTCGTCTCGCTGATGGAGAAATCATTTGGTCCAAGGATTCCGCTTGGATGAACGACGCAGGCATTTAAACCTTTTTCCGTGACCGCATCCAAAACCGCCTGTGTTGCCATTGCCTTGGTTCTGGAATACCAGCCTACGACCTGATCCGGATCGAATTTCTTTACTTCACGGATTTTTCTTCCCTTTGGTGCTTCCGGGATGGCTCCAGTGCTGCTGACATAGACAAGTTTGTCACATTCTTTATGCTCTAAGCACTTTGCAATGATATTCTTGGTGCCGCCCACATTAACGTCAACCAATTTCTTGCTGTAATCTGCATTGGTCGTTACCATGCTTGCCACATGAAGGACTACCGTGTGCACGCCCTCCTCTACGGCAAAGAATGGCTCCAAGGATTTCTTGTCACACAGATCTCCTTCTACGACTTCCACGGACTCCGGGATATATTTTGCTGCCGGATCGTTTGGCAGAACAAAGGCTCTCACGTCAGCCCCTTCTTCCACCAACTGCCTGCATACCGTGCTTCCCAAAAATCCTGCTGCTCCTGTTACTAAATATTTTCTACTCATGATCTTTCTGCTCCTTTTCTATTTTTAAATTTTTCTTTCTTTGTTTGTTACAGGTAGTATCATAGAGCGTCAGTATTGCATAAATATTTTACTTTTGTTAAGGTTTTATTAAAGAGGGAAACATGTTATAATTTCTTCATATTAAAATGATCGATATTAGTAGATAAAGCGAGGAAACTTGCCATGGTTACCTATCCACTGAACGAATTACAACCCGGCATGATCGTTGCGGCTGATGTCTTTACGCCCCGTGGACAGTTGATCGTTCTCAGAGGCTCCATTTTAAGTCAGCAGATGATCCAGCACATGAAATACTACCATGTGCCGTCCGTTACGATCCTGCCAAATGAAATTGATCCAATGTCCTTTGAAAAGGCAGACCGTAGCGAACCGACTTACGCCAAACGTATCCGCCAGAGCGAATCTTTCAAAGAATTCAGGGAGCATTATACGCAGAGTGCCAGCATTTTTCAGGAACAGTTGAGTCGTTTTGTTGCCGGCGATGCGCATCTGGATACGTCTGCCCTTTTACAGGACACGCTGGAACTTTTCGACCACAATCGTGCTTCCTTTTCCTTACTGGATATGCTGCACAATATGCGTGATCTGGACGACTCCACCTATGTGCACAGCATCAATGTCGCCGTCATTTCACGCCTGATCGGTATGTGGTCAGATCTGGATGAAGCCAATCTGGATGTTTTGACCCTGTGTGGGCTTTTACATGATGTGGGAAAAGTACAGATCCCGGATGAGATCTTGGAAAAACCTGACCGGCTGACACCGGAAGAATATGAGATCATGAAGACACATACGGTTTTAGGCTACCGCATGATGGAACAGGAGCGCATCGACAAGCGGATCAAGAATGCCGCTCTCATGCACCACGAACGTTTTGACGGCAAGGGCTATCCTTTCGGTCTTACCGGGGACCGTATTGACACCTTCGCTTCCATCGTAGCCATTGCGGATGTCTACGACGCACTGACTTCGGATCGCTGCTACCGTTCGGCAGTCTGTCCTTTTGAAGTGATCGCCCTCTTTGAAAGCAATGGACTAACCGAATACAACCCCAAATTCATCCTGACCTTTTTGGAACATATCGCCCAGACCTATGTCGGCAACTCTGTCCGTCTGAGCGATGGCAGTCAGGGCAAGATCAGCATGATCGACACAAAAAAACTTCTCCGCCCTCTCATCCAATTAGAAAGCGGAGAATTTGTAGATCTGTCCAAACGTCTGGATCTCTATGTCGAAGAGATCATTTAATCAAATAATTTTGCCTTTTGGCGTTCAAAGAAAGCATCGACTTCCGCGATGATCCTTGCCGGCTCCATGGTCTTGAGCAGATAGCCTTCCGGCTTGAGTGCCATGACCTGCATCACACTTTCCCTATCATCCTTACTTGTCAAAAAAATGACCGGAACATCGGAAAATTCTGTCTCTGTACGGATCATTTCCAGCACCTGTCTGCCATCTACGACCGGCATTTCATAATCTAACAGTACCAGATCCGGGCGGTTGGTCGCTAAATACTTGATCGCCATGGCACCGGAATTTGCTAAGATGACCTGATAGCGGTCTTCCAGCCAGCCTTTGACATTGCGCAGCATTGCCCCGGAATCATCTACGACCAGAACCTTTTTCTTGTGCTGTGCGCCAAACTTTGCGATATAGGTATCGATAACTTCCACCAATTCATTGACATTGACCGGGCGCTCAAAAAACTGACGGATGAGGTGGCCTGAGATCACACGTCCGATAGCGTCATTTTCTTCCCTGCTTCCCACCGTAAAGATGGGAATGTCGCGCTCGGCTGACTGGTCTTTGAGATAGATCAGAGCCTGCTGCATATCTCCGATCCCGTCCGATCCATAGATCAGATAGGCACCGATGGTATCACGCTCGGCTGAGATCTGTGCCACATCCGGCTCGACCACGCTTACCTGATAGCCCGCCTCTTTTATCTTATCCTTGAGAGACATGATAATATATCCCTGTACCTCTGATATGATCAAAATCTTATACGTTTCCTTCATCATTTTCTCCACTTACTTTTCTTTTTTCCCACAACTTATCCACCATGGCATGACAAAGATCCATGACTTCTTCCATGGCGACATCCGCAACCGCTGCCCGCAGTGCATCCATATCCTCTGCCAGATCTTCCGGCATACGATAGCCTTCCAATTCTGCCATGGCAGCATCTACGCCGTCCAGATCAAAGTCATCCATGGCATCTGCCATCTGACCTAAGATACGGCTCAGTTCTTCCTTTGAGGTCTCCTGTAAATTTGCCTCGTCCAGACTTCCGTAAGGACGCAGGACTTCTTTATAACTTGTATATAATTCTAATACTTCCGGCAGTCTTTCTTCAAGTCCTTTTCGGTCATTGGCATTGCCCAGGTCTTCCATTTCCTTGAAGAGGGCAGACAGACGGTCTGCACCGATCATGCGGGAGGTATTCTTGAGGGCATGGACTTCGATGGTCAGATCCCGGATCATACCATCTGCCAGACACTGCTGCATCTTTTTCGTCTTGGTATCGATCAGTTTGTAGTAGTCTCCCAAGAGGCTCAAGAAAAGTTTCTTGCCTCCCGAGTAATGCACGCCTTCTTCTACATTAAGTCCTTCAATGACAGGCAGTTCTTCTTCCTCCGCCTCTGCTGCCACATCCTCTGTCTTGATGATCTTATCCTCAGGCAGATATTGTTTTAACTTGCCGCAGATCTCCTTGATCTCAATCGGCTTTGCCACAAAATCATCCATGCCTGCCGCTACAAACTCCTCCTTGGCGCCGCTCATGGCGTCTGCCGTGAGGGCGATCACGATCTCATGCTCCTGACTGCCCTTTTCCCACTCACGGATCCGACGGGTGGCTTCCACACCATCCATGACCGGCATCATGTGATCCATAAAGACCAGATCATAGGTATGCGCCTCCAGCATTTCCAGCGCCTGTTTTCCGTTTTCTGCCGTGTCGATCTGCATCTGCAAAGGTGCCAGCAAACCAATCGCAACCTTTAAGTTCAGCTTATTGTCATCGACCAGAAGGATCTTTGCCTCCGGTGCCTTGAAATTCAAGGCCTCAGAGGTGCCCGCGTAGGTCACCTGTCCCTCTCTGCGGATCGCCTGACAAAAGTTGAGCGAATAGAGTGGCTTGTTCATGACCATGACCTTGGCATCCCGCAAAGCCTCCTGTACCGGATTTTGCAGAACGCAGATCTGCTTATCTCCCAACAAAGAACCATGGATGGCATCCTTGTGCTCCTCGTAGACCAGGGTATCCGTAAAGAGGAAGTCTACATGCGGGCGGTCTTTTGCCATGACATCCGGCGCGATCGGTTCTATGCCGTAGGCATGCACCAGACGCTCGAAGTTCTCCTGCAAATAGGTATTGGAAAAAGCACCACCGATCTGCAGGGTCTTTTTCTCCTCCGGCAGACTGGCAACCGGACTCTCCTCTGCGATCTTCTGGCGGATGGTAAAGTAGAACTCACTGCTCTGTCCGTAAGTGCTTCTGACACCAATCTGTCCCCCCATCATTTCAACCAACTGACGGCAAATGGCAAGCCCCAGACCGGTTCCCTCTTTGGAATGATTTTTCCGGCTGTCAACCTGGGAGAAGGACTGGAAAAGTTTCTTCTGGTCTTCCTCGCGGATGCCGGATCCGCTATCCTTGATACTCACGGCAAGGACAAGATCCTGCTCCGTCTTATCCTCCACCTTGATCGAAAGTTTCACATAGCCTCTTTCTGTAAATTTGACGGCATTGTTTAAGATATTGATGATGATCTGGCGCACGCGCAGACCATCCCCATGTAAAGTCTTTGGCAGGGTCGGGTCAATGTCGTAGAGGAGTTCTACATTTTTCTCGCCTATCCTGGTCAAAAACATAATGCCTAGATCACTGATCATAGACATGGGTGCATAGTCTTCTTCTACCAGTTCCATCTTGCCGGACTCGATCTTGGAAAAATCCAGAATGTCATTGATGATATTTAAAAGGGCATCCCCGGATACTTTGATATTGGAAAGGTACTCCTCCTGCTCCTCCGTCACATCCCCGCGCAGCATGATCTCGGTCATGCCGACAATGGCATTCATCGGGGTACGGATCTCATGTGACATATTGGAAAGAAAGGCAGACTTGGCTTCGTTGGCAGCCTCTGCCTCCTGCACCAGTTGTAACTGCTTTGTCACATCTACTAAGATCAGGCTATAACCGGCGATCTTTTTCTTGTGCTTTTCATTCTGATATAAGGTCGCTAGACGGCGCTCGTAAAATCTGCCATCCAGTTCCACCTCATCCTCTGTCGTCTGAAAGAGTTGCAAAACTTCCTCCGGAAGTTCCTGATTTTTGTGAAAACGGCGTAAGACCGGAAAAAGTTTCTTGGCATAACGGTTGGCATCCAGATAACCGTAGGCATCATCCGCGATCAAAAAGACATCGTTAGTATGCTCAAATACCCAGTCACGCCCCTGGTCAGTCACCGTGAAAAATTCACCCACCATGACACTCAAGGTCATGACGCAGATCACGACGGAGGATGCGATCGGCATGATATCGAAAGGAATATCTGCAAACTGGGAAAAGATGAGCATGACCAATAGGAAGCCCTGTGCCAGCATCAGATGAAAAAGGTTGTGTCGCTCGGTCTTATTCTTCATTTTGATAAAACGGCAAAGCGTATAGACAAAGAGGAATAAGAGCATGGATGCGATCAAGCCGTAACGTACATAGTAGAGAACACCGCCATCCATATTGACCTGATACATGCCAAGGCGCTCATCCAGAGAGATATGCACATTTCCCATCCACTGCTTGCCCATCTCACCGATCATACGCTGCCCGTTTTGAACTGCATCGGATGTGTTGCCATTTGCACCCGCAATATTGCCAACTGCCTCTGACACTTTTTGCGCCGCCTGGTCTAACTCCTGTCCTTCCTCATTTAAAATGATATGAGTCGAAGACCGCATCCACATCTGTGGTACCTCGATCAGTTCAAACAGAGGCCACCCGATCGAAACAACGCGGGAAAAGCGCATATGCTGGTATTCCATCATAAAGAGGATAAAGAAGAAAAAGAAAAGTGAGATGCCGACATACTCCATGCGGTACGCCGTCGTCAACGCCTGAGAATTGTCCGTTTCCAGGATCATCAGATAAGCACAGTTGACAATGGAACAGGCAGCATTGGCAAGCATGAGATAGGTCGCCCCCTTACTCTGCTCCTTTTGTAAGATCACAACGACACTGACCACCGGAATAAAGATGCCCGCCAGTTGCAAAGTCTTTAGACAGGTCATCAACTGCTCTGCTGTCAGTGTAAAAAAATAAAAGTCAAATGTCTCCATCTTCCCACCTCTTTTTGTCCCAACAAATTCTATCTCTAATATACAAAAAGCCCCCCTGCCAAGACAAGGGGGTATTTGTGAAATTTATTTGTATTTTTCCATTGCTTCTTCTAAGCTCATGCCTTCTGCGATGGCTTCCTTGCGCTTGGCATTTACTTCCTGAATCTCTTTCATGCGATCTCCGGTCAGAGAATAGCCCTTCATAGCGATCAGGGTCACTGCCCACGCGATCATTGGGATCAGGCAGAAGAGGACGATAACAACCCAGTTCATGCCCGGTGCATATGGCGTATCTGCGGTCGGCAGATTGGAAAGTCCGATCACACCTACGGCGACACCTACGACCGTTGCAGCCAGGGAAGATACCAGTTTATCTACCAGCGAAAACAGAGTTCCCATGATTCCTGGGATGTATTTGCCGGAACGATATGTCTCGTAGTCGGAACAATCCGCTACCATCGGGATCGGCATATCGGCGGTTGCATAGTAAGCACCATAACCCACACCAAAGCAGATGATAAAGAGGATCGTATATACGTTGACGCTCGGGAATACCAGATTCATGCCATTTGATGGATTCCACAATAAGAGGAGTGCCAGTACGCCCACATAGCAGACAAGTGCTACGGATACATAACGGACTAAGGATGCTTTCTGTCCCTTCTTCTGGGAAGTACGGACGGTCAAAAGGAAGAATGGTACACTCGCTGCATAGCCTAAGATCATCATCGGCAGATAGAGGCTGTCATAATTGCCCATCATACAACCATAAAGCATACACAGAACCGTTGTATTTGTCGCGATAGAAAGCGCAAGTTTGCATCCGGCTCCGGCGATCATCAGACGCTGCATCGGCTTGTTGTTCTTGATGATCTCGATGTACTCGGAAACTTTGACTTTTTCCTGTTTTTCTCCACCGACACCAAAGTACTTCGGCTGATCCTTTTCCCAGATACCGATCACGGCAAGCAGGGTCAAAACGATTGAGATAACAACACCAATTGGTGTTAATACACGGTAAAAGTCTGCACTTGAGTAATCCGCAACGTTGGCACGCAGGATCGGCGCAACGAACTGCATCACACCCATACCGACTAAAGATCCCACCGTATTGAAGATGGTAAAGAGCGGACGCTGCTTTGGATCGTTAGTAAGTACGGTCTGTCCGGATCTGGTACAGGAAGTCTGGAAAGTGTATCCGATAACCCATACAAAATACAAAAGTACAAAGACTACATAACGCAGCGGCATCATATCTGCCGGAATATACGGCGTTACGATATAAAGTAAGATGATGCTGACTGCCATGATCAGATTTCCGATCACCATAAATGGACGGAACTTTCCGAACTTGCCATTAGTGCGGTCGATCAATGCACCAATGATCGGATCGGTGATAGCATCGCAAAGACGCATGGCTGTTACCATAATAGATGCAAACATCAGTCCAAGTGCAAGTACGTTAGAACCGAATGTCGCAATGTAGGAAAGTACCAATACATAGTAGACATTGGTAGCACCATTGTTCAGAGGAAACAGTACCAACTGATACGGCTTTGCGCGGTTCAGTCCACTTGCTTCCACATTTTGTTTTTCACTCATGAATAAACCTCCTTAAATAAATATCTGTTCTATACCCAGTTCGCGCTCTTAGAACGCTTCTTTGAAAGTTTGTAATTTGCCGGCGTGTCTGTGCGTACAAAAGTTGCCGTATCTTCCAGATCTCCTGCTACCACGCGGATCTCGTTTTCTCCGTCTTTCAAATCGATCTTGCAGGTAAAGACATGATCTGCCTCTTTTGTCGCAACCAGTTCTCCGTTGCAGTAGAATTGCAGACTCGGCTGGTTGGAGTAGACTTTGGCCGTGATACGGTTCTTTTTACGGTCTACAAAGCGCTTGCTGCAAATGTGGACCATAGGCTCTGCATTCCAGTATGCCTTGTAAAGGTAGAAGGAATCCTTCTTGGTCTGGCGGTCAAAGGTCACCAGTCCCTTGTGGTTCATGCCCGGCTCACCGCCCTGATCTCTGGCATCTGCCGCGAAATCAAACATATTCCACACATGGGTTGCCCAAAGCCATGGAAATCTGGCAAAGCAGCGTACCATGTATTCATGATATCTTGCCTGATATTCCTCCGTGTGATCTCCTCTGTGCGGATGCTCACTGTGGAGGTTTGGCATACCCTCTGCACCATACTCAGAATAGCCCAGCACGCGCTTCGGATATCTGGTATGGAAGATGGCAAAGAAAATATCATTCAAGAACAAGCCCGGCACATACCATCCCAGATAGAGATTGTAACTTACAATATCGGAGATATGTACGACCTTGCCAAACGGATTGCACATAGCATAGCAGGCAAGTACGGTCTTTCTTGTCGCATCCATGTTATGGCAAAGATCATTCAAAACATGATGGTTGTCTAACATGTCCTTTTTATTCTTGGTAGAGATCGTGATCTCATTGGAAAGTCCCCAGGTCACAATACAGGTATGATTGTAATTCTGTAAGATCAGTTCACGCATCTGTGTGATCGTATTGGCACGGGCTGACGGGATATGCTCGGAAATATATGGGATCTCTGCCCATACGACCATACCTTCCTCATCGCACAGATCATAGAAGTACTGATCATGCTGATAATGTGCCAGACGCACGGTATTGGCTCCGATCTCCTTGATCAATTCCATGTCACGCTTGTGCTGCTCTTTGGGAATGGCATTTCCGATGCCCTTGAAATCCTGATGGCGGGAAACGCCATGAAGCGGATATGGCTTTCCGTTCAGGTAAAATCCTTTATCCGGATATACTGCAAAAGAACGAACGCCAAAACGCTGGCTGATTTCATCTAGAACTTGCCCGTGAAATAGCAGGCTTGCCTTAGCGGTATATAAATACGGGTCAACCACGCCCTTCCACAAATGTGGCTGGTCCATGTGGAATACATGGGATGCTGCCTGCCTGGCTGTATGGGAAAGATCCACTCTGACATCCGCCATAAGGTCGGCGGCACGCCCCTTGCCCTTGAGCCAGTTTTCGTCTGTGATAGCGCCAAAGCGAGGCTGGTCAAAGGTAAAATCAGCAAGCGATACTTCTTCTTTTAAAACGATCTGTCCTTCATGGTCTAAAATGGAAAGTTCTACAGTGTAAGCAGAGGCATCTGCGCCCTCCTCCAGATACACATAGGATTCCATGTTGATGTCTGCGGCATCGCCCTTTACCTCCGGCGTGATCTGCATACCAGACATACCGTAATAATCTAATTCAAAATGATTCTTGGATACCACCAGCAGATTGACATCACGATAGATACCACCATAAAAGGTGAAATCTGCTTTCTGTGGATAGACTCTCGTGTTGACTGTGTTGTCCACTGCAATGCGAAGATCATTTTCTTCCTGCAAAAGCGCTGTCACATTGGCACGAAAAGTAGAATAGCCGCCGTCATGAGAAGCGACTTTTTGACCGTTCAATAAGACTGTAACCGTCGCATTGACACCACAGAATTCCAAATAAACATCCTGTGTATTGGCATCAAAGTCAGGCTTTGCAAAAGTCTTTTCGTAAGTGCCGATACCACGGTAATAATCGTTGCCACCATCCTGTCCATCTATGGCATTCCAAGTATGTGGAATGTTGACATCAATAGCAGGCTGATCTTTTATAGAAAATTTCCAATTTTGGTTCAGGGAAATGCTATTTCTCATACTTCCTCCTTTATAAAACATGCTTGTATATGTGCATTTTAAACGCTCCTAAAACAAATAACAACATACTTATCGTAAGTGGTAGTCAGACTTCCCTAAGTGGTCTGCCCCACCTTTTACGGCAAAGGCAGGAGCATTTTCAGCTCAAAGGTATGGTCAGATACGTTCACGCTCATCGTGCCGTCATAGCGTCCCAAACTATGCCGGATACTGCGCAGCCCATAGCCGTGATAGCCATTGTGAGGCTTGGTAGAGACCGGCAGTCCATTCTTTAATTTCACCTGACCGGTCATAGGATTGGTGATATTGATAACCAGAAAACGGTCTCTGGTAAAGATGGCAATATCAATCAGACGCATTCTGGCATCCGAGATCTTTTCCACCGCCTCCATGGCATTATCCACGGCATTGCCGAGAATACCATAGAGATCGACCGGATCGACAAATTCCAGTTTGCTGCCGTCCGCGATACAATTTATCTTGATGCCCTTTGCCTGACAGGAAAGGCTCTTTTCCGTTAGAATCGTATCCAATACATCGTTTCCGGTCTTGACGATCGCACCATAGATCTCGACCGACTGCTCCAATTCTTTCAGATAACGTTCCTTGCTCTCATCATCGGCAAGCCCACGCAAAGCTCGAACCTGATGCTTGAGGTCATGGCATTTCTGATTGATCATGTCGATGTTATCGCGCGTGATCTCATACTGTTCTTCCTGCTGCTTCATCAGCATATTCATGGTAAATAGTTCCTTTTCCAAGGCAGATTTTTTGAAAAGTTCCGACTGGATAAAAAGCAGAGACACACAATAAAGTTGTACGACCAGCAGTACCACATAATACATGAGATTATATCTGCCAAAATGCACGATGCGCATCATCTGATCCAGCATTTCAAAAACTGCTAAGAACAAAACTGCGGATGTCATCTGGCGCGGTCCAATATGGTACTTTCCCTTTTCCGGCATACACTTCGCCGTTGTCAGCCCAACAATCGCCAGCCCCACGGCATAGAATCCAAGCACGCCCCAGAGCAAGGCAGCCAGACTGCCATTATTGCGAAAAGGAGACAACTGATAAAGAACATGCCATAAATTCATAAAAAACTGCGAAGTCACAAGGGACCAGATCGCCACATAAAAAGCCGCACTCTTTTTTATGGTGGCACAATAATAGACGACAAAAGACATAACGACCAGATCTAAGGCCACAAGCAAAAAGTTTGTTGAACCATTCTGCGGCAAGACCACCGCTGGTCCAACCATGAGGGCGCCCCCCATGATGAGTCCCGATAAAAAACGAACTTCGATCGGTTCACGTTTCTGCAAGGGTAAAAGATAGACCAGACCGGACAGTACCACAAAGACCTGCTCTAATAGATTGGCATAGGGTAAGAAATTCATGTTAAAAGCCTCCTCCGATGTAGTCTGTCACTTCCTTCAAAAAGTGCGCCCGGTTTCGTCTGCTGATCTCCAGTTGCGCACCGGCAACATGTACCACATTATCTTCAATCTCGGTCACATATTTGAGATTGACCAGATACCAATGATTACATTTGACAAAATGAAAATCCTTAAACATTTCTTCCGCACTCTGCAAAGTACCACGCTGGGCGAACTCTCCCTCTGCTGTATGATAATGTAAAAATCGATTTTCTATCTCTATATAGTAAATATCGTTAGAATTGAGTTTTTTCATACCGCCCTGCGTATTGATGGCAAACTCTAAGTTATCACGCTTGCCATGCACACGGCCGATAGCACGTTCCAATCGAAAGGCAAAGCCATAATAGTCAATCGGTTTCAAGACAAAATCCAGTGCGCCCACCTCGTACCCCTCGATCGCATACTGCGCCATATTCGTGATAAATACCATGACCACATCCGCATCGCGCCCACGGATTACTTTGGCTGCATCCATGCCATTTAACTGCGCCATTTCGATGTCGAAAAAGATAATGTCATAGTGCGCATCCTCATCGTCCACGATCTCCTGCCCGTCTGTATAGGTGGTGACCGAAAACTCCAGTTTATGCTCTTCTTCGTATTTTTGAATATACTGACACACTTCATCCCTGTACTGTTCTTCATCTTCGACTACTGCAATCCGATACATGTCTTTTTCCTTTCTCTCCTGATTTCATCTTTATATAATGCACGATTCTTCCAAATTTCGCAAGGCTTGGAAAAGAACGCGCCAAGGATATCCCCATAAAAAACGGCAACCGGACAAATATGGTAAAAGATCCGAAGCCTTTTGACCTCGGATCTTTTTCTACATCATTTTATAGGATTGTATTTATTTTTGCTTGCGCGCTTTCTTTGCTTCCTGAAAGTCAGCGTAAGCCTGACTCTTTTTAAATTCCTTTTTCTTCTTGATAAAGAGTAACAAAGATACCACAAACAAGAGGATAAAGACGATCATAACAATTCTTACGATTCTTACCAGTTTCAGTTCCGCTGCCTTGACCAGAGTGTTCTCACCCACGCCGTTCATGGCAACGGAATTGGCAATCGCATATAAGTCATGGTGGCAGGCCTCGCGCATAGCACTGACCACAACCGGATCATTTTCATATTCCGGCAACTGGTTGGTGATGTATGGAAGCATGGCATCAAAGGTAGAGATACCGCCTGCAATCAGACCATCCACACCATTGACATACTTGGTCAATACATTATCGGTGATGGTAAGTCCCTGGCTGCCCCACTCGTTACGCAGGATACCGGTCATCAGGCCCTTGTTGCCGCCTGACCAGATCGCACCCCAACGTGTGTAAGCAACCATGACCCCACCGCCATTTCCTTCTTCGATCGGTGCCTGGAAGGCTTTCAGATAGATCTCTCTGGCTGCCTGTTCCGGAAGCCATACACCAAGTCCCAGACGATCCTGCTCACAGTCATTTAAGGCAAAGTGCTTCATAACGACATGCACGCCCTTAGACTCAATGGCTGCCACTTCGTAAAGTGACATCTCACCGGACAAAAATCCGTCTTCGGAATAATACTCAAAGTTACGTCCGCCATATGGGGAACGATGGATGTTGTTTCCAGGTCCGTATAAAATGGCTACATTTGCAGACAGGCAGTCGTTACCGATTACCTTCCCGATCTCCGTCATAAGGTCACGGTTAAAGGTTGCAGCCATGACATCTTCGGAGGTAAAGGCTGTTGCAGCCATTTTTGCAGAATCTGCATTAAAGAGGGAGGCTGTCAGTCCCTGCGGTCCATTCTCATCACGGGATCCCGGTGCCTGTACAGACTCTACCGGCATGGTCCAATGGAAGGAATCGCCGATCAGGGAAACCATCTCATCGAAAGTCAACTGGTCAAGCAAGGCCTCCCACTGTGGATCCTCATAATCCAGACCAATCATATCGTAAAGGGTCAGTTCCTGTGCTGCCCCCATGGTAGGCATTTCCACCTCGTCATAATCTGAGGCATCATACTGTACCAGTTGCAGATCCTCGATCAACTGATCTGTCAGGGCGATCTTTACGGTATCTGTCGGCCAGGTTCCTTCCCAGTCACTACGGCTGAGGTAAGTCACATTCTGTTCTGTACCTTCATAGAGGTTAAGATCTGAATCAGACAACTGGTTGGTGATCTCTGTACCGTTGGCAGAAACCGCATAGGTCGTGGTATCCAATGTCGGATTGTTCCATGAGCCTACAAGGGCTGCATTTCCCTGTCCGTCCATACCGTTTTCTGCACTGTAGCCCTTGGCTGCCAGAATATTGTTTACGGCATTATGGGCATCGGTTGCTGCTGTAAAATAATATGTACCTGCATCTAAGATATAAGTCTCTGCGCCATGAGCATCATAAGATGCGATGTCTGCGCCGTCTACGACCATCTCAAGTTCCTGAGATTCGCCCGGCTCCAACTCCTGTGTCTTATCAAAGCCGACCAGAGATACGGATGCCTTTTCCACTTTATTCTCGACATCATAAGTGGTATATGGAGACTGCACATAAAGTTGTACGGTTTCCTTGCCAGCCACTTTACCAGTATTAGTCACGGTAACCTTGGCATGGTACTGATGATTTGCCTCATCATAAGAAAGGCTATAGTTGCTATAGTCAAAAGTCGTGTAAGAAAGACCGTAACCAAATGGGAATGCCACATTGTCACCGTAAACATAATCGCCTGCGGAACCGGTCTGCATAATCCCATCCTCATAACGAGTCTCATAATACTTGTAACCGACATAGATACCTTCCTGATAGATCATATAGGTATCCGCACTGTCCGGGATCACGCCTTCTTCGTAGCCTTCATACTGTACCGGTGTGAAGTTTGCCATTGCCGGTGATGAATAATTGTCATAGCAGTAGGTGTCTACCAGACTACCGGATGGATTGACCTTACCGGCCAAAATTTCTGCAACAGCGTTGATACCGCTGATACCGACATCGCCGATCCAAAGTACTGCGTCAATGTCATAGGTGTTATCCTTTAAGAAATCTACCTGTAAAGCATTAGCGGAGTTGATCAAAAGAACGACCTTTTTGATCTGTCCGTCTTTTTTCATCTGTGCCAGATTGGAAAGCATATCTTTTTCATTGTCATCCAATGCCAGATAATTGCTCTTATCATAGGTTGCATCAGCGCCTTCACCACCCACACGGGAGATCATAACAAGGGCTGCATCACCATATTTTTCTACGGATTTCTTGACATCATCCGTGTATACCTTCCAAGGTACCTCCGATGTCGTTGCACCTGCGGTCGTTACCGTACCGCCACGGTCGGATGCATACTCGGCACCGTCGCCAGACTCATAGAAATCCCACAATTTCTTATTTACCGAAAATCCCGCACTCTCCAAGGCATCTTTCCAGGTATCTGCGGAAGATGCGTCAATATTTCCTGATCCGGTTCCACCATAAACGATATTTACGCTGGAATTGGAGAAAGTACTGACCTTGGCTCCCTCCTTCAGAGGAAGTGCGTCATTTTCATTCATGAGAAGGGCTGCCCCTTCTGCTTCTACACGCTGGCATAAGTCTGTGCCGTATGCCACATTGTCCTCCACCTTGTCAAAATCTGATGTGAAGTATTGTGCATCCGCATCCTCATTTTCCAGTTTCCAGAAAGTACCGCCGTTAAAGGCTGCTAAGGTATTGTCAAATGTGGAGCAAATGACAAAGACTGCGATAAAGACAACCGCAAAGATAGCAGAAAAAATGCTCATGCCTTTCCAAGGACGGATTGCACGGTGTTTTGCCTTTTTGTAGGCTTTTTTCGCCTGTTTCCATTCTTTTTTTTCCATAATGTTTCCTTTCCTAACCTAATTTAGCAGGTTTCATCTGCCTGAATTGCTTTCGATATAGTACATAACCTGTGATCGTCGTAATTATTTCTGTCAGAGGATAGGTCAGCCAAAATGCATTTAATCCAAAGTGTGCAAACACCCAGCCCAAAGGCACAAAGAGGACTACCGTTCTGACGATCGTAAGAACGGAACTCTTGATGGGCGCGCCGATCGCCTGAAAATAAACAGGATGTGCATGATCCCATCTTGCCCAAAATCAATGCTGTTTTTGCCTACTGTCTTTTGCACTTTAACTCCTTCTATCCTCCTCTGTTCTATATAAAGCCCATCCATTATAACAAAGAAGTCCGAACATGACTAGCATTTTCGGACTTCTTTTTCTTCTATATTCTACCTATCTTATATACGATCTTATTTTTCATATAAGAATTCTTCCGGGAGGGTTACCCCGAAATCTTTTGCCAGATGACGGAAATCATCCGGTGTGATAGTCTGACGTTTGTTAGGCTGCATAGACAGCATCTTGACTAAGATCTCAGCAGACTTTTCAGCCGTATGCATAAGTCCAAAGGTCAGATCAAAGTCTTCGCCTGCTGCAAAAGTACCATGATGTGCCCAGATGGCAAGATCATATTTCTTCATCAGTTCACTGGTCGCCACAGCGATCTCCCTGCCGCCCGGAACCATCCAAGGTACAACGCCGATACCATCCGGGAATACAACCGGACACTCGGTTGCCATTTCCCACAACTCTCTTGTAAAGACTTTGTCCTCCAATGGAAGAACAAAGGTAAGGGCAATGATATTGGTCGTATGTGCATGATAAACAACACGATACTTCGGATCCTGTAACTTCTTTACTTCCAGGTTCATCAAGTGGCTTGGAAGTTCAGAGGTTGGTCTGCCGCCATTGACAAGCCCCCAGACGATACGGTAATTCTCGCCTGCCTCGTCCAACTCGATCATGCAGATGGAATCTTCCGGCTTAATGATAACATTGCGGAAATATTTGCCACTGCCTGTTACAAGGAAATACTCTCCTGCAAGGTTTGGCACACTTGTGCCGATCGGCTGCCACTCCTTTGGCTCAAAGTTCTCTTTGACAGACTCTACTTCTTCCGGCTTTACACGGTAAGAAAGGTTACCGCCATTTCTCTCATGCCAGCCCTGTTCCCAGCCATCGTTGGCCATACGGATAAATCCCTGTACAAATTCTGCGTCTAAAAATTTCATTTTTATTTCCTCTCTCTTCTATATAAATATATTTTATCTACAAACAACTTCTACCGGAATGTCTAAGATCTTTCCAACCTTTTCAATGACATCGATATGTCTGCCAATGGCTGCTGCCATATGATGTGTCGGACCAGCCTCGCTCCAGCGATTGCAGAACTCTCTGGCACCAATAGAGAAGCGGGTTCTCATATTGGTATCTCCAAACGTAAAGATCGGTCCTTTCTCATTGACACCCTCTGCCACAACAAACTTGAAATGTCCGTCCTTATCCTGTGTGATGGCAAGATAAGTGACATCGCCTGCCGGTGGATAGAACTGGGTCAGATAACCGCCGCCGGTCTTGCCATGGAATACCGGTACGATCTTCATGGTCGGCTTTCTGTCTACGGAAATATCGGCATCACCTGAGCCCGAATGTCCGATAATGCAGATGTCCTCGTTAAAGTCGATAGAGTACATCTCGGACAACTGACCGGTTCCGGCAATGGTCTTTAAGATGCTCATCGCCATAGCAACCTTGATGTCACCCTCTACAGCACATGCCGTCCCCTGCTTGATCAGCATAGAAAATGCAGGGATCAGCATAGAATCCAGTTTTCCGGCAACGCCCTGTGCAAAACCGTCATAATGGGAAGCAACCAGTGCTAACTGCTCGTCCTTGACCCATTTTTCAAAAGCCACTACATATTTTGCCATTTCCCAGACCGTCTCAACTGTCGCACCGCCTTCGATGTCAAAGGTATCTAAGATGTCTTCTGCCTTGGCACGGATAGCATCTTCATCTGTGATGTCGTCGGCGATCGCCCACATTTTTTCCCAGTCAAACTGCTTGGTATATAAGCCCATACGGTTGTAAAGATTGGTCTCATCGATATAAAGATCCATCATACCCGGATATGGACGACCGATCTGGGCGATATTGGTATTGCGGAATCTACGTCTTACCTGTGCTGCGGTACACCACTCAGCAATCTGCTTTTCCACCTCAGGATCGCCGCCCTCAACAACACCTGTGATAACGGCATGTCTCTTTCCTGCACGCTCCAAGTCTGCAACCATTTCACCAACAGCGCCGCAGGCGTAAAGTTCGCCCAGCCAGGTGGCTGTATCTGTATTGGCATAGTCCGGTGCTTTTTTCTTCTGCACATTGACCAGTACGACCGGCACATTCAGATCACGAATCGCCGGAAGCATGTTGTAGCTGGTCGCATAGGTAAGCATCTGTAAGATAACAAGGTCAACATCTGCTGCGCGGAACTTGTCTCCGGCTACCATGGCTGCCTCTTTTGTTGTGACAATGCCGCCGTCTACCAGTTCGACACTGTCCGGTATGGTCTTTTTAAAATCTGCAAACTGTCCTTCAAATTCAGGAACCAGTGATGGGAACTGTGGTAAATAGGCTCCCAATGCGATGGCAAATACACCAACTCTTGCTTTTGTTTCAACTAACATCCTTTTTCCTCCTTTATTTCAAATGAATGGAATACACATTTTCTTGCTTCTGCCAAGTCCTGCAGTTCGCCTGCGGCGATCATCTGCGCCATGATATTGCCGATGGCTGTCGCCTCCGTTGGACCGGCATAGACCGTTTTTCCGGTAGCCTTTGCCGTAAGTTCATTCAGATAAGCAGCATTGGCACCACCACCTACAATGTTGATGCAAGGATAGGTCACATGCTCAATCTTCTCGATTTCCCTAACCGTATCGGCATAACATTTGGCAAGACTGTTGTAGATCACGGCTGCCACCTGATAGATGCCCTCCGGTACTTTCTGTCCGGACTCCCTGCAAGCCGCCTGTACTTCTGCTGTCATATTCTGCGGTGCTAAAAAACGGTCGTCATTGGCATCCACGATCGATGTGATTGTCTCAGTTGCCGCATGTTCGCAGATAGAACCGAATCCCTCGTCCGGGGATAACTCCTTGCGTACCGACTGGATCATCCACAGTCCCATGATATTTTTCAGATAACGATAGCGATGGTCATAGCCACCCTCGTTTGTAAAATTGCATGCCATACTGTCCGGGCTGCAATTTGCTGTCTTTAATTCCGTTCCCATCAAAGACCATGTGCCGGAACTGATATAGAGCGTATCGTCCGACAGGCTCGGCACTGCCATGACCGCCGCCCCCGTATCATGTGTTGCCGGAAGTACCACGCTACAATCAAAGCCCACTTGATCCTGTATCGTCTGGCTCAAATGTCCGACCTCTGTACCCGGCATTTCGATCGGCAAAAAGATGTCTCTCGGATAACCCAGTTTTGCGATCAGATCATAGTCCCAATCATTGGTCTTGGCATTGACCAGTTGAGTCGTGGATGCATTGGTATATTCCTGCTTCTTTACACCTGTGAGCAGGAAGTGGAAATAATCCGGGATCATAAGGAAAGTCTTGGCTTTTCCAAGCAGTTCTGCCTCCTGTGTCTTGTGTGCCATCAACTGATAGATGGAATTAAAGATCTGCTTCTGGATACCGGTCCTGGCATACAGATCTTCCTGCGGGATCTTTTCATAGACTAGGGCATCCATGCCATCCGTCCGACTGTCGCGGTAGGCATAGGTATTTCCCAGTACCTGATCCTTGTCATCCAAAAGCACATAGTCAACTGCCCAGGTATCGATCCCCATAGAGGTCGGGATCTTGCCGATCTTTTTACACTCTTTCATACCGGCGACAATCTCGGCAAAAAGACGTCCCACATCCCAGCAAAGATGTCCGTCCACCTGATCCATGCCATTATAAAAACGGTAGACTTCCTGCAAGCGCATCTTGCCGTCTTCTATCCAACTTAACATATGGCGTCCACTGGATGCGCCAATATCAATCGCTAAATAATACTTCATTTGCTACCCCCATTTTTGATTTCTACTTGTATTCTACTGTCTGTCAGGGCACAAAAAAAGGACACCTTTTAACTAGAAAAAGTGTCCTGTGTTGCAAATTACTGTGATAACTCCCCTACCCTTTTGTAATCCTTTCTGGATATAAGTATTCTTACGCACTTATTGCTTTCATTATTTTCGCCAAAACGTCCTACCGCTCCACCACGATTTATATCCAGAACATGATGTTCTTCCATTGCTCTTACCTCATATTTAATTTTCTTCTCATCCAATATCCGTAAGATGCTATCATATCTTTCATTTTTCAAGCCAATATATATTTCTTTTTTCCCTATCATGGTATTCCCCCTAAGATTAATAAGAATATAGTCTAAATCATTGACACTGTCAACTTCTCCCCTTATAATAAACTCCTAAAACCTACATACTCTTTGTAGGATGTGGACTTTTCAGGCATAGTCTTTTTTCGCCACAGTAGAATGTGCATTGCATTTTACTTGTGGCGATTTTTTATGCTTTAAAATATTTATTTTTGAAAGGATGCGCGAAAATGAATCAAACGTTTATGAAAGAAAAGAAAATACTTCCCTTAGTACTTTCCATGGCACTTCCCATGGTCGTTTCCATGGCAGTCAATTCTCTCTACAACATCATTGACAGCTATTTCATCGCAAAGCTGAGTGAGGATGCCATGACAGCCCTCTCTCTTGTATTTCCCGCACAAAATATCATCACCTCAGTCGCCGTTGGCTTTGGTGTCGGTATCAATGCTGCCATTGCCTTTTTCCTCGGTGCAAAGGAACAAACGACAGCAGATCTCGCTGCAAGTCAAGGCGTATTTTTCAACCTCATCCACGGTGTTCTTTTAACCATTTTAGGGCTTCTTGGCATGAAGAGTTTTTTGTCCATGTACACAAGCAATACCAATGTGCTCTCTCTCGCTTTGACGTATGCTAATCTGGTCTTTTTGTTTGCACCTGTCGTCACCGTTGGGATTACCTATGAAAAAATTTTCCAGGCAATCGGCTGGATGAAAGAAACGATGGTCAGCATGTTGGTAGGCTTTGTAACAAATATCATTTTGGATCCACTTCTCATTTTTGGCATTGGTCCTTTTCCAAAATGGGGCATCTGGGGTGCCGCATTCGCAACCGGATCCGGTCAGGTTCTGACGCTGGTTGCTTATTTTATTTTTTACTATCGCAAGCCTCGCGTTGTTCATATTACTATTGCTGACTGCAAACCAAATGCCTCGATTCTGAAAAGACTCTATGGCGTGGGAATCCCGGCAACACTCAACATGGCACTGCCATCCTTCCTAATATCGGTGTTAAATGCTATTTTAGCCGGTTTTTCAGAGACGTATGTCATGGTACTTGGGGTGTATTACAAATTACAGACATTTATCTATCTGTCTGCCACCGGTATTGTTCAGGGTATTCGTCCTCTCGTCGGATACAATTACGGCGCAGGCGAAGGCAAACGTGTACGCAAAATCTATGCAACCGGTCTTGTACTTACCGTATTTCTCATGGTATTAGGAACAACGCTCTCCTGGATTATGCCGGAGCGCTTATTTGGACTTTTTACCACAAATGCCACAACGCTATCGCTTGGCGTAGAAGCCCTGCACATCATCAGTATTGGCTTTATCGTTTCTGCGATATCCGTGACCACCTGCGGCGCGCTCGAAGGTATAGGCATGGGACTTCCATCCTTAATGATTTCCTTGTTGCGCTACTCTATTGTTATCATGCCTGCTGCATTTGTGCTCAGCCGTATCTTTGGTGCCACAGGTGTATGGATGGCATTTCCGATTGCGGAGACCATCACCGGCATCGCCTCATATATTATCTGGTGTAAAAAGAGAAAATCATTTATAATGGTATCTTAGTATATGACTGATAGATACAAGGAGGATTTTCATGAAGACAGAAGTATTGACCTTAAACAAAGAAAGAAATGTCACTCTGACAACCTACATACAAGATTGCGGGGAAGGATTCGGCTGTGTAGCCAAGCGCCCAGCTGTACTGATTCTTCCAGGCGGAGCTTATCAGATGTGTTCGGACCGTGAAGCTGATCCTGTTGCCTTTGCTTTTGCAAAAGCCGGATATCACGCTTTCGTTCTGCGCTACTCTGTTATGGATGATTGCACATGGCCAAATCCACTCAATGATTACGAGCAGGCGATGACATTGATCCGCTCCCATGCAGATACATGGCACATCTACGAAGATAAAATTGCAGTCATCGGATTTTCTGCCGGTGGACATCTGGCAACCGCTGCCGCAACACTTGCACAGAACCGCCCAAATGCTGCTATTTTAGGCTATGCCGTAACCAGTCAGCATGTACAGGCCTGCAATCCAAATGCACCGGAGACTATCTCCGCTGTAGACCGGAAAACACCACCTTGCTTTGTCTTTGCAACACGTACAGACAGCATGGTTCCAATCAACAATTCCATTGATTTTATGCGCGCTTTATCAGACAATGGCGTTGCCTTTGAAAGTCATATTTATGCTTATGGACCACATGGTTTTTCCACATGCGAAAGCAGTATTCAGGACACACGTCCACAAACCATCTGCTCGCGTGTACCACACTGGGTGGAAGACAGTATTGGCTGGTTAAAAGATATTTTTGGTGAATGCACACTCGAAGGCATGACAGATCCACTCTGCCCTGCCCATATCAATGACAATTACCTGGATTATCTGACCGTTGACTGTACTTTTGCACACGTGATGGCTATTCCAGAAGCTGCTGCACTCTTAGCACCAATGATCGATGCTTTGATTGCCGGTCTATCTGAACAGGCAAAAGGTATGAGTGCTGCTTTCGATGACAGCAACGGAACTTCTATGGTCAGCGATATGAAACTGCGCGACTTACTTGCCTATGGTAAGATTTCAGATGATGAACTAAAAGCCTTAGACAACCAGTTACGCCAAATTTCCGTAAACTAAGCAAGCGAAAAGACTACAGAGGATGTATTTTCCACATTCCCTGTAGTCTTTTCATTTGTCTTACTTTTCTTATTTATTCCAGAGATATACCTTACCGCAAAGACCGGACTTTGATGTCGGCTTGCTCTCGCCCATCATCTTGGCACGCATGCCACTGGCATTCTCACGCCAGAGCGTTGTGGCAACCTCAATGACGATCTCATGCTCACCCGCTTTCAAATATCCACTCAAGTCATACAGATACTCCGGTACGATCTGCAAGCCAAGGCTCTGACCGTCCACAAAGACTTCCAGGCCTTCTGCGGCGTCTGTGATCTCTAAGATCTTATCACCACCATCGCTTGTGATCTTGGTCTCATAACGCACAAAACCACAGAATTTCGGCTTTTCTTCTTCCAGATGATCCGGCAGGCTGACATCTTTTGCATCCGCAAACTTTGGATGGTCTAAGGCAGAGCAGATACTGCGCTTCCATGTCTTTATTTCTGTCGGTTGCTCCTGCTTTTCTTTCTTTTCATACAAGCATTCTGACAAACGCTTGCCAACCGTCTTTTCTTCCAAAGATGGTGTATCGGCTTCCTCATCAAATACCATGATCAGACTCTTTCTTGGTTCCAAAACAAAGGACACCTGACAACCGATATCCGTCATCTGCTGATCTATATCTGCAATGGAATTATCCCACGCATCATAAACATAGCCTTTCTTTTTCATTGGAAGGCTTACCTTTCCCCGATATGTCTGCGCCGACTCATTGATTAGCATATACATATGACAGTCGGTCTGATAATGCATGATATGAATATATGGATTTTCCGGTGCGATCACAGCATCTTTGATATCCTCTTTTTCAAGATGTGCCACGAGATCACCAAGGGCTAGCACCTTGGCATCCCCGGCTAAATCATCCGCCTTTTTCGCCTTGTTTTCTGCCTCTTTTTGCATGGCATCTTCTCCCATGGTATAGGCATCCGGCAGGGCATCCACATAGATGACATTGGATAGACCGGCGATCTCGATCGGCTGGTACTTTGCATAAGGCACGATCACATAAATAAACTTGTCTGCCTGATCCAGATGATCCAGAGGTAGGAAAGAGAAATCGATCTGTGCATCATAAAGAGGTCTTGCCACCTGATCCAGACGCATACACTGACCAGACCACTCGCCTTCGGCATTGTAAAGAACTGCCACCTTTTGTACGATCTTTCCTCCACTGATCAGGCTTGCCACACGGTTCATATATGCGCACACGTGACCGAAATGGCGATACTGCGGATTGTGTCCGTGCGCATAGAAATGTGGCGGACAATCCGGGTCCGGGTATGCTTTCGGTGAAAAAGCATGCGGCACAAAATTGTTGACACCACGCACCAGAAAATGATCTGCCAGATATTTCATATCGGTAACGCCTGTCTTCCAACCGTAATTTCCAAATATCTCACACATGGTACGTCCCTGCTTGCTTTCTTGTAAATAGGCAGCAGACACACCGAGTTTTCCCAAAGTATAATGATAAAAGGCACCATTACGCGGTCCAAACATACCGGCCGTCGGTTCTTCTTCGCCCTGCGGCATGACCTGACCACCGATATCGTCAATGCCTGCCATATCCTGTCCGTAAAGTCCACGGAAATAATGTCCCAAACCGCTTCCGGTGCAGGCATGAGTATCATCATCCTCGATGGAATGACCGATATACATGACGCCCTTTTCCCGGCACCAGCCGCCGATCTGCTCCGAAAAATCCTTTTTCACCAAATTAGATACCGCATCCATATAAGTTCTTCTCACCTGTGCCGTAAGAAGCGGATCTCCATCATTTTTCCAAAGAAGCGGTAAATTCTTGCGATAGTCTACGCCCAAGGTTTTTTGCAGGCGTTCCTCCAATTCCTTACTCCAAGGCAGATCCTGCTCGGTTCCCAGCACATTGTGCTTTGCATACAAAATACCATTTCCCAGTTCCGGCTCATCCGAGAAAAATCCCGCGATCGTATTGCCAAAAAGATCTCCATAATGTGCAAAGTGCGGTTCGTAAACTGCCTCGATCAACTTATGACAGCTGACCTCATTCATCATATTGATATAAGCACGATGTGGTCCTAAGTTTCGCGACAGACCGCAGACTGCCACCTGCCAGGTGCCTGCCGGCTTTTTCCATGTGGTACTGCCGGAAAGATCGGTCTCCTCACCCTTTGGTCCATAGGCGGTAATGCTATAGACCTGATCGTCATCATACTTTCTGGCATCCTTGGTAGAGCCTGACATCATCATCTTCTGGATAAAGTTCAGTTTATATTTTGGTGGCTTTGCCAGTTTCTCTGTACGGAAGGCCACCTCTCTGGCATCCCCTTCATAGGAAAGGAATTTACAGAAAATGCTCTGTCGGCACACTTCCTGCGGTGCATCCTTTAAGGCACCGTTAGCAAAACCTGTCGGGAAATGACTGTCATCTAGTATCCAGACTTTCATTCCCAATTTTTTTGCCTCATCTAAAATGACATCCATATCCTGCCACCACTTTGATCCACAGAAATCCGGGTGCGGACGGCTTTCCACGCAAAATGCCATACAGTTTGCATCATGGATGGCGTTTACATATTCCCGTAATGTGGCTTCATCTTCCCCATGCTGCCAGAAAAATGGGAGCATATGGTTGGTGACTTGTCCTGTGAGTAACTGTTCTACTACTTTTCCCATACTTGATCTTCTCCTTTTGTTCTTCGCTTATCTTACCTGTATTATACTTACTTTTTCCAACAAATAAAATCTCATTTTTACGTCTTTCTTTACATCTCTGCCAAATTTTCCAACACGATTCAGGCATCCAGGCAGGATCGTTTTGCCCCGGTCGGCAAACACCGGCAAGACCTTTAAGCAGATCATCCAGACAGAAAAACTCTCCCGGGCAGATCATCTGCCCCAGTTTTTCGTCCAGTGACATATCCTTTAAGGTATTTTCTACCCAATCTATCTGCCCATCCTTCAGACAAAATGGTTTTTCTTTTAACTCGTCTCTTTGCATCTTTCTTCTCCTCTCATCACTTGAGATTTTCCTATTGATAGCATAGACGAATTGCCTTTTGATTTATTGCAAAATTATTGTGTTTATTATTATTTTATTGTTTATTTAACTCAGAAAGAATGTACCTTTTATACAAAAACGGATGCCGTTCTTGGCATCCGTCCTTTCCTCGCAGGAGCATCCTATAAGGTTCCCAATATGTAATTGATAAACTGCTGGGCGGTTCTTCCAGAGATACCACCATGGCTGAGTTCCCACTTATTTGCCTCTGCACGCAGTGCCTCGTCGCTCATCTGTTCCTCGGTCACACCATTCTTTCTTGCCAATTCCACAACGATGTGGAAGTACTCTTTCTGACTTGGCTTAGAGTAGTTGATCGTAACACCAAAGCGGTTGACCAGAGACAGTTTTTCTTCCATCGTATCTGATCTGTGCATACCATTTTGTGTCTCAACATCATTTCGATCGTTCCAAGTCTCCTTGATCAGGTGTCTGCGGTTGGATGTGGCATAGATCAGGATATTGTCCGGCCTTGTCTCCACACCTCCCTCGATAACAGCCTTTAAGAATTTGTACTCGATCTCAAATTCCTCAAAAGAAAGATCATCCATATAGATGATAAATTTGTAATTGCGATTCTTGATGCTGGCAATGACATTGGACAGATCTTTAAACTGGTGCTTGTAGATCTCGATCATGCGCAGACCATCCGGGTAAAATTCGTTGACGATCGCCTTGATACTCGTCGACTTTCCGGTACCACTATCACCAAAGAGCAGGACATTGTTGGCGGCTCTGCCTTCCACGAACGCCTTGGTATTGTCGACCAATTTCTTTTTCTGGATCTCATAACCGATCAGATCATCCAGCATAACTTTATCCATGTTGTTGATGGCGACAAACTCAACATCGCCTCCATCCTTTTCCTTAATACGGAAGGCCTTATTCAGACCAAACATGCCAACACCATAGTCTTTATAAAATCCGGTCACGGCAGCAAAGAAAGCGTCCACATCCTCTGCGGCTTCCAACTGGGCAGAAAGTGCAATGATCTTTTCGCTCACATTTTTATTATACATGAGTTCCTTTTTCTGGATGGCATGATAATCGGATAACTGCGAAAAACAATCAATGCCAAGGTCTTCCTCAATTTTTGAAAAATCATAATCAAAGAGATTCTTAATCACAGCAAAGTCGTTCTTTGCAAAGTGATTCACACTGCCATCGTTGGCTCCCACCTTTTCACAGGTGATGGAAAATGGGTTTTCATTGGTCACCAGATAAAATGCTAGATAATTGTGCCAAAGGTTATGGTCAAATCCATAATCTGTCGCAACCACCAGAAGTCTCTTGACCTGCGTGTAAATGTCCTGGATCAACTGCGCCTGATCCTTTGTCTTATTTTCATAGTGACGGAAGATCTCACCGAACTGGTATAAAATACAGTCCTTATCCATGTCACCATACATGATCAATTTTGAAATCTCACGATACATCTTCTAATACCTCACTTCTTTTATCCTGTGTTACACCTTATTGTAGCATAGACAAATTCGGAAACCAATGTTTTTACAATCATTATCCTTACTCATATCTAAGTGCATCGATCGGGTTGAGTTTGGCTGCCTTATTTGCCGGATAATAACCGAAAAAGACACCGATTGCCATGGAAAATCCAAGCGAGATCAGGATACTCTTGACAGACGGTACCGCACTGGCTCCGATATAATTAGCGGCTGCAATACCGCCAACGCAACCGACTACAATACCGATCGCTCCACCGATCAGGCAGATCACAATGGATTCAATGATAAACTGCAGGCGGATGGAGGAATTCGGCGCGCCGAGTGCTTTTCGGGTACCGATTTCCCTCGTTCGCTCCGTAATGGATACCAGCATGATATTCATGACCCCGATACCGCCCACGACAAGAGCAATACCACCAATCAAAGCAATCGCCGTTGTGATCGTACTCATCATGGTTTCCATGATAGATACCATAGATGCCATACTGGTCGCCGACACGATAAAATCGCGGTTATTACGGTAGAGGTTGTCAAAATAGGACTCAATATCTGCCGCCAGTTGATCCGGATTCTGATTTGGATCTACAACCACGGTCAACGTCTGATAACCACTGGCATGATTGATATCCTGTGCCGTCTTTAGCGGAATATAGAGATTGGTTGCATCACTGTTCATAAACATGGAATACATGCTCATAGTCTCATCTTCGTCCTTGGCATAAACGCCCTCTATGATGAGATTGTAATACTTATCGTTGACAGAAACTGTCATGGTAGAGCCGACAGCCGCATCCGCATCTCCATGGAAAAGATCATCCAGCGCCTCTTCCGAAAGCAGGGCTACCATAGCACCATTTTCCAACTCTTCCTCGCTAAAATAAGATCCCTGTACCAACTGCACATCATTCGCCAGAAAATAGCCAAGACTTGTTCCCATAACGGATACATTGGCTTTTCCACTCTCTGCATTCTGCTGGATAGAACCGCTTCCCACCTGTTCCGTGATGGAATAGGCAGTGATAGAATCTCCAAAGGCTTCCTTCATCTGGCGAAGCATATCCGTCGTTATATAATCCTTTTGTGTCGGCTGCTTGGCATTGTCATCCTGCGAAGATCCCCAGTTCATGCCAAACATAGCATCGGATGCCTCTTCATCATCTTTTCGCTCTTCCAGTGTTACAGTGATATTGTTAGCCCCCAGCGAACTCATGGAATCTGCGACTGTACTGGTAACGGAGTCTCCTACCGTCATAATGGCAATAACAGAACCAATACCAATAATGATGCCTAACATAGTCAGAAGCGCCCGCATCTTATTGGCTTTGAGGCTAAAAAGCGCCAGACGGATATTTTCGTAAATCATCATCATCTTGCCGTACCCTTCCTCTCTCCAAGGACATTTCCATCCTTGATCGTAATGATACGCTCGGTCTCCTCTGCCAGTTCCGGTGAATGGGTAATGAGCACGATGGTCTTGCCCTCCTCCTCATGCAGTTTGTGAAAAAGATCCATGACCATACGTCCCGTCGTAGAATCCAAGGCACCGGTCGGCTCATCCGCCAGAATGATCGCCGGATCATTTGCCATGGCACGGGCTATGGCGACACGCTGCTTTTGTCCGCCGGATAATTCCTCCGGCAAATGTTTCATACGTTCCTCCATACCGACCAGTTCCAGCAATTCCTTGGCACGGGCAATGCGCTGTTTGCCGGGAATCCCCGCATATAACATAGGCATCTCCACGTTTTTGATCGCATTGGTTTTAGAGATCAGATTGTATGTCTGGAAAACAAAACCAATCTTGCGGTTGCGGATCTTGGAAAGTTCTGCATCCTTTGCCGCAATCATGTCCACACCATCCAAAATGTATTTGCCTTCTGTCGGTCGGTCTAGCGCACCGATAATGTTCATCAGTGTTGACTTTCCGGAGCCGGATGCACCCACAATGGCAACGAATTCACCTTCCATAACCTTTAAAGATATGCCGTGCAAGACCTCGAGTTCATTTGGTGTTCCGATATAAAAACGCTTAAAGATATCTTCCAGTTCTATGATCGTGCGGCTCATTATACACCTCCCATAGAACTTGACTGGTTGATCATATCCTCTAAACTATTCTGCTTCTCTGCTGCCGGAACGATCACTTGATCCCCTTCTTCTAAACCGGAATTGATGATCTCCGTATAATAGTCACTCTCGATTCCCTTGTCTACCTTGATCTTCTTGGTCTTGTAAGTGCCGTCTTCGTTTGTACCTGTTACTTTTTGCACATAATAACTAGTTCCCTCATCATCTGTCTGCACTGCATTATATGGTACAGAAAGAACATCTGCATTTTTCTGTAAAACGATGTTCAATTTTGCGGTCATACCAATACGGAGTTTATCACTCGGTGTGTTTAAAGCTATGGTAACCGTAAAGGTAACGTCATCATTGCTGTTTCCTGTGCTAAAAGATGACGAGCCACTACCGCCCATGATACTTCCTAAATCGAGTCCTCCAAGACTGCCGGAAAGATCGCCACTGGAACTTCCGGTTGCGATCGGTGATGCCTTTTTGACCGTACCGGAAAGTTCTTCGTCTCCGGTTGCATTGGTCTTGATGACGACTTCCTGCCCTACCGCAATGCTGTTAATGTCGTACTCATCGATCTCGGTCGTGATATCAAAGGAATCCACATTGTCGATCACTGCGATCACACTGCCATTATAGGTGTCGCCCACCTCCACATTGACCGCCGTTACCAGTCCACTTGCCGTTGCTTTTACTACAGTTCCGTCAATCTGCTCCTGTAAGTCATCAATACGTTCCTGCTGGGTCTTGCCGGAATCCTCGGTAGAATCCATGGTATTGTTGTAAGTATCCACCTGATCCTGATAGGTGTCGTTGATCCGCTTGATCGTATCCTCACGCTGAGAGACCAGACGATCGTAGGAGGACTTTCTGCTGTCTGCCGTCCTGCGGTCCGTATCCATCTGACGCTTTAAAGTATTGACCTGTGAATTGGCATTGGTATATGCAGTGCTTGTCTTATCCATAATGCTGTTTGCCATCGCCACCGCCTCATTGTAGGCTGCTACCGATTCATTGTAATTGTTTTCCGCACTCTGCCACTCATCATAGGCATCCTGGATATTGGTATCAACATTTGCCAGATCCTCATCCCTGGTCTTTCCTGCCTGTTCCAGATTGCGTTTAGCACTATCCTTGGTGCGCTGCGTCTGCTCATTGGTATCCGCCAAACTCTCCTTGGCATCAGCGAGATTGTCCTGAAGGTCTGCACTGTCAAGAACGGCTATGACATCTCCGGCGCTAACCCTATCTCCCACCTCGACATTGACGGCTAAAACCTCCACGCCGGTCGTATCGGAAGTGATCTTTTCCTCATCTGCCGCCACAAAAGTACCTGTCGCCGAAACACTTTCCATCAGTGTACGCTTCTCGACAGTCGCCGTCTCCTCATTGCTATCCGTCTGCTTCTTACCACCGGAAACAACGCCGATGATGATCGCGATGACAACGACCGCCACAATCGCGATTATGATGCATACTTTCTTATGCTCCTTGATCCATTTCATCTTTTTCTTTCTCCTTCTTTTCCTATGTAAAAAACTTCCATAATCAAACGATTTTGCATATGCTCAATTCTATAGGTTCAAACTGGAATATTCAAGAACGCAATCGGAAAATTTTTATTAAAAAAGTATAAACTCACGCATTTTCTGTAAGATCTTCTTTTCCCTGCGGGAAACCTGTACCTGGGTCATGCCTAGTCTGCCTGCGATCTCTGTCTGTGTCATATTCTCAAAAAAGCGCATTTGTATCAGACGCTTTTCCTCCGCCGATAATGCCTGCATGGCCAAAGCAAGGATCTGTTCTTCCACGACTTCCTCCTCCATCGGCTTTTCCTTTCCCTCCAACTGATCCACCACAAGCACCTGACTTTCCCCAGAATCATAGGCAGTCTCATAGATGGAAGTGACCGGTCTGGCACTTGCCATGGCAAGGACAACATCTTCTCTGGTCAATCCCGTTTTTTCTACGATCTGATCCACAGAAATATCTTCCTGCCCCTGCTGCAGGGTCTGGATCTGCTTTCTGTGTTCTGCGATAGTCCGAGACACCTTGATGGGGTTGTCATCCCGCAAAAAACGGCGGATTTCCCCTAAAATCAGGGGGATAATGTATTATAGTGGAAATTTTGAAATTTCCTTTATCCAATAGGGTAATT
>ERZ833515.18-NODE-18-length-157363-cov-11.575718_pt1 | contig 157363 bp, 156 predicted proteins | sample MGYA00519949_ERZ833515 | MGnify/ENA primary metagenome ERZ833515 (study PRJEB31850, sample SAMEA3708741) | human gut metagenome | biome: human gut; feature: human-associated habitat; material: faeces | place: China | collected 2014 ...
TTTTTGAAATTTTTAAGAATTTAAATTCATGAATAAAATTTGTGAGCTTTAAATTAGCTCTGAATTAAATTTTCGAAAGTTTTTCGCATTAAGCTTTAACTTGATTGTATTTTATAATGAATTAATATGTTTTGCAAGGAAAATCGTGGGACAAATTTCGAGCTTTTTCGTAATTAATCATTATTTTGTAATATTGATTAATGCCATAATTTGCCAAACATTACAAATGACATTTTTCCAATAATATCTACATTTTTTATGTGACAATGTTAGTGGATATGGTTTTAATTAACACACTAAATTATGCCTTATCATTGAATGTGTCCCTTTTTCCAAAAAATAGGAAAAGAGAACATTTCCCTTTTCCTATAAGTCCTATTTTAAAGCTCTTTATATAGCTTCTCGAATTCATCTATCAATTCATCAAATATTTGTATTGCACTGTCAAATACATTTGTATTTGTAAAATCTACACCTGCTACTTTTAATGATTCTATTGGATTCTTTTTATTTCCTATTTTCAAAAATTCAAAATAATCTTCTAGTGCATGTGGCTCTTTTGCTCTTATTCTTTTTACTATTTTGCTTGCTCCTGTTAATCCTATTGCATATTTATATACATAAAAATTATAATAAAAATGTGGTATTCTCATCCATTCATATGAAATTTCTTTATCTAATATTATTTCACCACCAAAGTATTTTTCATTTATTTCATAATATTTTTTGTTAAGTAATTCAGCTGTTAAAACTTCTCCTTTTTCTGATAACTCATGTGTTGTTTTTTCAAATTCTGCAAACATTATTTGTCTATATATTGTTGCTTTATATAGCTCTAATAATGAATTTAATATTGATAGTTTTTCAAGCTTATTTTTTGTATGCTCTAATCTGTAATATGCTAAAACAAGTTCATTTACTGTTGATGGAACTTCTGCAACAAATATTCTATAATCAGCATATTGTAATGGATTATTTTTTCTTGTAAAATAGCTATGCATTGAATGACCTGATTCATGTGCTAATGTAGAAACATCATATTCAGTTCCTTGAAAATTTAATAATATAAATGGATTTGTTGTAGCACAACCACCAGAAAAAGCCCCTCCGCGTTTTCCCTTATTCGGATAAACATCTACCCATCTATCTTTATATCCTTGTTTTAATATATTTACATATTCATCTCCAAATATATGTGTTGCTTCTAATACTTCATTAACAGCTTCATCATATGTGTAATTTCTTTCAAAATTTGAAATTAATGGGACATATACATCATAAATGTGCATATCATTTAAACCTAAAATACGTTTTTTCATTCTGTAATATTTAAATAATACATCTAAATGATTTGATATACTATTTACTATATTATCATAAACCTCTGGTGTTACATCATCTGCAAATAATGCTGCTTCCATTGCAGATTTATATCCACGTACTTTTGCACATGTTTTTTCAACTTCAATTTGACCAGCATATATTGATGCAAATGTATTTTGATATTGCTCATATGTTTTATATAATGTTTTAAATGCACTTTTACGAACTTCTGGATTTTGAGATTTCATATAAAGACTATAATTAGTATCTGTTAATTCAACCTCTTTACCATTTTCATCTTTAATTTTTTCAAATGTCAAATCTGAAGCTGTAAATGTTTCGTATATATCAGATGCAGTTCCTCTTTCTTTTTGAAATGCAGCTAATAATTTCTCTTCTGCATCACTTAATGTATGTGGTTTATATTTATATGCATTTCTTAATACTATTTCATATTCTTTTAAATTTTTATTTTCACTTATATATTTCTCAAAAGTCTCTTCATCCAAAGAAATTAATTTTGTATCATAAAATACTGTTGCTTCTGAAAACTTTTTATATAGCTCTTGTGCTCTTCCCATTAAAGTTTGTGAATCATTATTTGATGTATCTTCTGAATATTTTAAATTTGCATAAGTATAAATTCTATCAATTTTTTCTCCAGTCTCATATATTGTTTTTGTAGTTTGATATAATTCATCTGAAGAATTAATCATTGTATTTTCATATTTTTTTATATTTTCAATTTCAATATTTGCATTATTAAAAGCCTTTTCGAACTCCTCATTATTTGCAAATATTGTTGTTAAATCCCATGTATCCTTTTCGTTTAGCTCTTCTCTTAACATTTTTTACCATCCTTTTTTATAAATTTAGGTTTTTATATGGATGCCTATAAACCAAAAACAATATAAGGGATAACCTTATTTTTCAAAGATTATCCCTTATTTATTACAATTATGCTTTTACAAACATTTTCTTTATTTTGTTTATTATCTTTTTAATAAAGTTTTCTTTTTTATCATTTATTTCAATAGGTAGATTTTCACATGTATCTTTTTTATCATTTTCATTAGAGCTATCTTCAATAGAAGAACCATTTTCACTATTATTCTGATTATTAGTATTATTTGAGTTTATATTATTTTCTTTTGAAAAAATATTATTAGTGTCATATTTTTCCTTTTTTTCATTCTCAGCATTAATACTATTTTGTTTCAAAATTTCGTTAATTATGCCTTTTTGTTTTTCATTTGCAAAATAATTCATATATATCGAAATTATTACTGCATTTGCTTCTCGTGATATTGGTTGTTCTTTTATAGTTTTATTTTCGTCATACACATATTTATAGTTTTTATCACAATTATTTTCATAAAATTGAATTTCGGTTTCAGGTATTTTATCATATTCTTCTTTTGGAATATGTTTTAATATTTCAATTACTTCTGTATATGCTTTGGCATATTTTTTATCCATATATTTTCCTCCAATTTTTTATCATTTGTATAATAGCTCTTCATTATTGTTTTTTTCCATATCTTCTATCGCTCTATTTCTTCTATAAAAAGCTTCATTTACTTCATCTGATGTTATCCCAATTTTTAATGCCTTTTGAGCTAGTCCTTTTATATAATATATATTAGAATTAGTCTGTCTGCTTTGCATTTTTTCCTCCGTTCATTTATTCTATTAAGAATTATATAATATTTGTATTTATTTTGCAATAGGGTACAATTTTCTTTTCAACAAATATAGACAAATGGACACGTTTTATTATTTTAGTATAAAAATACCCATTTAATTTTGTAAATAGAGCAAAGAATTTAAGTTCTTTACTCTATTTATAATTTTATGTTTTTGCTCCATCTCCATATTTTAATACTAACATTTTATCGTCCATTTTGTTTATCATTTTAGCACATTTGACTAGTTCATTTGACATCTTTTTTGTAAGTTTGTTATTTGTTTTATATTTTATGTCGTGCTCCAAACTTGCCCAAAAATCCATTGCTAATGTTCGTATTTGTATTTCTACCTTTACTGGTATTATCTGTTTCATTAAAGGTACTGGTACTTCTACTATCATATGATAACTTGAATATCCACTTTTTTTCGGCTTTGTTATGTAATCTTTCTCTTTTATGACATTTACATCTGGCATATTCTTTATCAAATCTACTATTGTAAATACATTATCTTTTATTGGACATATTACTCGTAATCCAGCTATATCATTTATTTGTTCCACCAAATTTCTATATGTTTTTTCATAATTTTTGTCTTCCATTTTTTTAATTATGCTTTCTGGCTTTTTTATTCTTGTTTGTGTATGATCTATTATTGAACATCCGTAAAAACAATTGAATTCTTCCTTTAAAATATCCATTTTTGTTTCTAGTTGTTTTAATGCAGCTGAATACAAAAACATTAATTTATTAAATGTTTCATCTGAGGAGTTTATTTTATCTGTTTCTACTAAAAAATTATCAATTTTTAATAAACTGGTTCCTTTTTTATTTTTCATAATTTATCCTCCTTGGTTTATTTGCTGATATTCTATATTATGAATATTGCTATTTAATTGTTTTTATGTGACTTTTTTGTGGATTTTTTTCATCTTTATCTTTAATTTATTTTAAGCACGAAAAAACCAGCTGAAAACAGCTGGTTTTATATTTCGTTGGAAATTTTTCCAATAAAAACTAGTTAGGCTTCTTCCGACACCGGAGTAAGCGTTTCGAGACGCTTCAGCAAACTGATAGCTTCTTTCAATGTTATGCCATATGAAAGCGTACCTTCAAGAATATCGCAGATATACCGCTTATCCTTCAGTGAAGATTTTTTTACCTTTGCCTTCAAATAGTCAATGTGCTCCCGATTAAACAATTTGTTGGAATTTTTTTTCATCTCTTCAAGAGATAAAACAATACGTTCAATCTTTTTTACGTCTTCTTTTGTCATAAATAAAGTGCCTTCCTTTCGACAAAGCAATTATTGCTTTTAGTGTCTTTTAATAATACCATATTTTTCACTTTTTGTCAACTAATCCCCTAAACAAATTCCAATATCTCTTGCAGTTTTCACTAAATCGTGATCCATTGTTACTTTTCTTATGTTACTTTCCTTTGTGTTTCCTGAAACAGCACCTATTTCTTTATTTTGTCCAACAACATCTTCTAAAGATACTGAATCTAATTTTCCATCTTTTATTACTGTTAAAACATTAAATTTGCCTTCCATTGCAAGTTCCATTGCTTTTGCACCATATTTTGTGGATAATACTCTATCAAATGCAGTTGGTGTTCCACCTCTTTGTACATATCCTAAAACTGTACATCTTGCTTCCATTCCAGTTATCTCTTGAAGTTCCTTTGTTACTTTTTCTCCTGCACCTCCAAGTTTTGTGTTATCAACACCTTTTCCGTTATCTCTCATTTCTGCAACAGAAATTTCTCCTCCCTTTGGTTTTGCTCCTTCTGCTACAACTATTATTGAAAAGTTTTTGCCTAATGCTCTTCTTTGATTTATTTTTTCTACGACTTTATTTATATCATATGGAATTTCTGGTATTAATGCAATATCTGCTCCTCCTGATATGGCAGATTCTAATGCAATCCATCCAGCATATCTACCCATTACTTCTAATACCATTAATCTGTGATGTGTTTCACCTGTTGTATGAAGTCTATCTAATGCATCTGATGCAACTGAAACGGCTGTGTTGTATCCAAATGTAATGTCTGTGCATGCAACATCATTATCAATTGTTTTTGGAACACCAATTACATTTATCCCTTTTAAAGAAAAATCTCTTGCAGATTTTTGAGTTCCATCTCCTCCTAATGTAAATAAACAATCAAAGCCATCATCTTTTATATTTTGAACACATTTATCTGATAAATCTTTGTATACAACTTGACCATTTTCTTCTACTTTGTAATGAAATACATTGGCATTTGTTGAAGAGCCAATTATAGAGCCTCCTTTTGGTAATATTCCACAAGCTCTACTGTTTTGTGATGTACTTAATCTTATATAATCATTATTTAATAAACCTCTATAACCATCAACAAATCCGTAACATTCTACTCCATCTTTTTCTGCAGCTTTTACAATTGCTCTTATTACTGCATTAAAACCTGATACATCTCCACCATTTGCTAATATAGCTACTTTTTTAACCATTTTTGAATCCTCCTTAAATTGAAAAAAATTTCTATATTGTTTATTATACCAATATCTTCTTATTTTACAAGATTTAATTGAATTTTTTTTTTGTATGATTTATAATTAATTCACAATTTTAAAAGAAGCCGTTTTGAAGATATTATACTAATCTTCTACACTACTTTATAATGGCTACAAATTGTATAATATAACTGTAATTAAATTATTGAAGGGAATGAATTTTATTATGAAAATTGGCTTTTTTGATACTGGATTAGGTGGTGCTACAATTTTTAAAGAAGCATATAAAAAAATTAATGGTGATTTTATTTATTTGGCAGATACAAAAAATTCTCCATATGGAGTTAAAGATTTTGATACTGTTAGAAATTTAACTGAACAAAATATGATTACTTTGATGAATTATGGTTGCAAAATAATTGTTTTAGCTTGTAATACTGCAACTAGTGCCGCTATTAGTTTTTTAAGAGCTAAATATCCAGATATTATTTTTATTGGTGCTGAACCAGCTATTAAGCCAGCTATTGAAAATTGTAATGGCAAAAAAATTATACTTACTGCTACTTCTCTTACATTAAAGGGTAACAAATTATTTCATCTTTTAACAAAACTTAACGCTGTTGATAAAGTTGAATTGCTCCCTTTAGACGAATTAGTAGAATTTGCTGATGAATCTTCTGAAATTAGGTATGACCTTGCTGAAGAATATCTAAAACAAAAATTTTCTAAATATAATTTGAATGATTTTTCTGGAATTGTTTTAGGTTGTACACATTTTCCAATTTTTAAAGACGTAATTAAATTTATTTTACCAGAGCATATTAAAATTTATGATTCTGCAGATGGAATTACACATAATTTACAACAAAAAATATTAAAATTAGATTCAAATTACAATGTTCAATATAAAAATGTTAATTTAATTTTAACAGAAGAATCCAGCTCTTTTAGAAAAAAATTTAATAATTATTATATTTAATATTTTTACTATAGACTTTTTTTAACAAATTATGGTATTATATTATCATATAAAATTAATTATTGAGGAGGACTTTACATATGAAAAATTTAGTTAAGTTTTTAATTACTTTTACAATAATATTATTTGCATTATTTATGGTTTGTACTAATTATTCATTTGCTGAAAACACGACTACAAATGATGCTATTACAAATAATGCAAGCAGTAATGCTACTGAAACTACTTCATCTTCTAATACAGTTTTAAATGGTGACACAACAATAACAACTACAGTTAGCTCTACTTCTTCTACAGAAAATGAACTATTGTCACCTACCAATATAATAAATATTTTACTTATAGCCGTAGGCGTTGTTATTATTCTACTTGCAATTGCAATTTTAACAAAAATAAGAAAATAAAATTTATATAAAACAAAAATAATTATTAAAATTTATTTTTGTTTTATTTTTTGCTTTATAATATGTTCCTCACTTCTGTAAATCAAGTACAATTATATGTGCAAATCTATTTTATTCGCCTTTTTCTTCTAAATTTTGCTAAATTTTATAATGTATATTTTATCTTTTTAGTAAAATAATAAGATTAAGCTAAAAAAGATTTTACTTTTTATAAAAACTAGCTATTACATGTTTATTTTACATTAATTTGTTAAAAATATTATTAAAATAAACATTTTTATTTTTAAAGGAGGATATTATGAAAAAAATTATTTTTTCAATTGCATTTATTTTATTTGCACTTTCAGTTTCTTGTATATACTCTGTTGCAGCAGAAAATGTTGGTACAGATATGAAAAATGATGTTCGTAATGTTGTTGGTGGTGCCGAAAATGTTGTTGAAGATACAGCAAAAGACGTTGCTGGTACTATAAAAGGTGCTACTAGCAAAATGGAACAGAAGGCAAATTCAGCAACTGACAAGATGAAAAATGGTGCTAATGATGTAAAAAATGGTGCTGAAAATACTGCCAATACTGCTGGATACACAGCACAAAGAACTGCTACTGATGTAACTAATGGTCAAAATGGCTTTATGAGTTCTGAAACTTGGTCTTGGATAATTATTGCCGTTATTGCAATTGCTATTATTGCTTTATTTTGGTATTATGCTTCTAAAACTAATAATAACAAAAATAATAAAAATCAATACTAATCGGTAATTGTAATTTTAAATTTTGTATTAAAATAAGTAGGATATATGAAAATATAATATTCACATATCCTACTTTAATTTTTAACATTATTACATTGTTGTTCCGAACTTCGCTCTTTGTATTCTTCTTTGAGCATCTTTTTTAGCAATATCTTCGCGTTTATCGTATAATTTTTTTCCTTTACCTATTCCTAGCTCAAGTTTTACTTTATCTCCTTTAAAATATAAACTCATTGGTACTAGTGAATATCCTTTTTGCTTTATTTTTCCATATAGTTTATTTATCTCTGATTTATTTAATAACAATTTTCTATCTCTTAGTGGGTCTTTATTAAATATATTTCCTTGTTCATACGGACTTATATGCATTGAATATACATATACTTCTCCATTTTTTATTCCTGCATAACTGTCTTTTAAGTTGACTTTTCCAGCTCTTATTGATTTTATTTCAGTTCCAGATAATACTATTCCAGTTTCTATTGTTTCTTCAATTGTATAATTATGTCTGGCATTTGGATTTTTGGCTATTAATTTTCCCATAATTATTTTATTCATTCCTTCCTTTTAATTCACTTATGTAATTTTTTAATTATAAAATTAGCAGAAGGAATGAATTTATATTAAAAATTTTGTTTTTTATATAATCACTCCTTCAAAAATTATGCTTTATTTGAAGATCCAAATACATCTCTTATTTTGTGCTCTACTATATCTTTTATTTGTGTTCTTGCTACACCTAAATATTTACGAGGATCAAATACAGATGGATCTTCTGTAAACACTTCTCTTATTGCTCCTGTCATTGCTAATCTTAAGTCTGTATCAACATTTATTTTAGATACACCTGATAAACTAGCTTCATGTAACATTTCATCTGGTACACCTTTTGCACCTGGAATATTTCCACCATATTTATTACATTGCTCAACAAATTCTGGTATAACTGTTGATGCTCCGTGTAAAACTATTGGAGTATTTGGAATTAATTCTTTAACTTTTGCTAATATATCAAAACGAAGTTTAGCTTCTCCCTTAAATTTATATGCTCCATGACTTGTTCCTATAGCTATTGCTAATGAGTCACATCCTGTTCTTTCTACAAACTCTTTAGCTTGCTCTGGGTTTGTGTACATTGCATCTGATGCAGATACATTAACATCATCTTCAATTCCTGCAAGTTTTCCAAGCTCTGCTTCAACAACAACACCATGGCTATGAGCATAATCTACAACCTTTTTTGTTAAAGCTACATTTTCTTCAAAATCATATTTTGAACCATCTATCATAACTGATGTAAATCCGTTATCAATACACATTTTACATGTTTCAAAATCTGGACCATGATCTAAGTGTAATACAACTGGAATATCATGTTCCTCAAGTGCTGCTTCTATCATCTTTTTTAAATATGGTACTCTTGCATATTTTATTGCACTTGATGATGCTTGTAATATTACAGGTGAATTTTGTTCAGCTGCAGCATCTACTATTCCTTGTATAATTTCCATATTATTTACATTAAAAGCTCCTATTGCAAAGTGCTCTTTCATTGATTTTTCAAACATATCCTTAGTTGTTACTAATGGCATATTTCATTCCTCCTTTGATTTTATAGTACTTACCTTTTATTTAGGTACAACTATTTTTTAGTAATATTATTACTAATTTATGGTTATTTTATTGCTTTTTTTATTCAAAGTCAATGTTTTTTACTAAATTAAATGTTTTAGAATATTATGTTCAAATATTGTTTAAATTAATAAAAAGTCACTTGAATTATTTGATTCTAATATCTCAAGTGACTTTTATTTTTATGAGATATCTATTACATTTTGTAATTTCATACATGGTATTTGCTCTATCTGATTTTCTTTTGCAAACAATAGTACTAAAAAGCCATCCAAAAGTCGGTTATTGGCTGATTTCACTACAGGTCGTGGTAAATGCCCATATTTTGTATAAAATTCTCTTATGAAATTGTATCTTTTACCATGTTTGTATTCTTCAGTCAGCAAAATTTCTGCATAAATTCTGTCTGAAGTATACTCATACCAATTATCTGGTAAATAAAAACCTTTTTCATATCGATACTCTTCATGCCTATGTAATAATTCGCTTTTGTATTGTTTTCTCTTTTTAGCATCTTGCACATTCATGTAATCAAAATACTCATTAAGAGTTAAATTGTTCTTTTTTTGATTACAATTAGTGCAACATGGTACTAAATTGTTCGTGATTGAGACTCCACCAAAATCCCGTGGATACATATGATCTAATGTCCGATTTTCTTCGTTCAATTCACATCCACAGTAATAGCAAGTGCTTTTCCCACGAAGTTCATATGTTGTATGGTACATTAATCTTTCAAATGATACATTGTTTTCACAATAAAGTATTTTATTATCTACAAATGCTTTCGAACCATCTTTCTCATAATAAAATTTCGTCGGTAAATCGATAATCATCTTTAAACCTCCTTATCCAATGTTTATGCTTTTGCGTATATGTGTTTTATTTTAATTTACATATTTTCATTTGTCAAGAATACTGTTATTTAAAAAAAAATAGCCCTACGAAAAAATTTCGTAGGGCTAGCTAAAAAATAAAAAAGAAAACCGAAAACTAAAATCTTGATATAAATTACAGAATATCTGCTGCCTTTTTAGCCAAGTCTGATCTTACTGACTCCTCTCCCATTAAAGTTATCTGAATACACTCTTCTACTCCCTTCATTTTTTCAGAGAGGTAGACGAGTCCATTATAGCGCTCATTCAGGTTAGGATTGTCTACTTGAGTTGGATCACCTAAAAAAACGAACTTCGAACCACGTGCAGCACGTGTGACAATTGTTTTAATCATATCAGGCTCAATATTCTGAGTCTCATCGATAATAAACAATGTGTCAATAATAGAACGACCACGAAGTAAATCAATTGCTTGAATCTGAATCATTCCGGATTCAAAATAATATCTTCCATCCTCGTAGCAAGATCCTTTTTTGCGTTGACTATCGGAATTAATCAAAATTGCCAAATTGTCTTTGATTCCGGCAAGATACGGTGACATCTTGTCATCGACTTCTCCAGGTAAATAACCAATAGATGAAAAATCGGCCTTTCTAGTTACCAAAATTCTATTGTACTTTCTACCCTTCTCAAGCTCATCTAAAGCAACTGCCAAAGTGCAAAAAGTTTTACCGGTTCCGGCATTTCCTTTTACAACCACCAAAGGTGCATCGCTGTAAAGAGCCTCCATCAGAAATCGTTGCCCATCATTCAGCGGTTTTACACCATATGGTGTTCGATTAAACATATGAATTTCGACAATTTTATCTTTCTCTACTTTTCCATATGCCTTATCATAGCCAATTTTGCCGTTTTCACATTTTTTCAAGCATTTAATGAGTACAAACTCATTTTCGCACCAATCCTGTTCGGATGTGTCCGAAATTTCTGCAATACTTAAAAAGCCTTGTTCCCAGAATTCATTAAAAGTCTTTTCACCAACTTCAATACTTGTTCTACCAGTATATTGGTCTCTGAACTTTGGAAAGACCTCATCACGAAAACTTTCTGCACGAATTCCAAGCTCTTCAGCCGTCATTTGCAAAAGGAGATTATTGGTTACAAGAACCACATTGTGTCCTTCTTCAATAAGTCCCTTGCACACCTGCAAAGTTCTTCTTTGATATCCAGTAGTTTCGTTTTCAACATCCCCTAATTGAATATTTTTGTAATTCTTACAAATCATCAATGTAGAGCCATTGGCTTGTTTCACTCCATTAGACGTAAGTTCATTGTAGTTATAAGAGCGCATATACTCCATAACCCTTCTACGAATTTTTGCCTTTTCGGAGGAGAGGTTTTTACGACTTTGCACTTCGTCTAAAACAGCTCTCGGAATTACAACAACATTGTCGTTTCCAAACATTTGAGTGCTATTTTCAGATGACAAAAGTGCATTTGGCCGCAAAACAAACATTTTGGTCATAGTTTTCTTGACCTCCTTATTTTATTTAAAAGCTTCAGATTTCTAAAAAAACAGAATATCTAAAAACCTTTATTGCCAATATTTTATACCATATTCCAATATTAGTCAAGCTATTATGTAGTTTTTTTTAATGACTTGTATATTCAAAAAAATAAACTATCTTTTATTTATAAAAGAAATGGCACAGATGCTTTTATACATCCATGCCATTCTGAGGTTATGCCAGAAAAACTTTATATTCCTCTGGTACATTACTTTCTGTGCCACAATAATATACTATGGCACATTTTAATTTAGTAATTTTAGCAATTACAATGTACTTGTTTTGCCGTATTACTAAAAAGTCCTGAGAATATGCTTTTTTGTTTTGGTCTTTCCTCTTTACTCCATTTTTTGAAAAAACTGAAATATCGGGAAATTTATTAAGGTTTAACGATACGGATTCTTGAGTCATTTGATCTAATATGATTTCATCTCCAATCTTCAATTCATCTTGGTTTTGAGACACCATATCTGCAATTGCTTTTAATATAGATGACTTTGATGCATTTGTATACTTATAGAGTATAATATTTATTTGACACAATTTGCCAAATAAGTAACAGCCATAGTCAAATGTATATACATCTCTAACCGTATTTTCCTGGTAAAACAAACAAATGTTGTAATCTTGGTCCTTCGTAGTTTTATTTGAAAACCTAATTTCGCCATAATATGCTATTAGATTAAGCAAATAACCACCATTGATTTCATTAAGTTGAATATCTGATATTAAAATTTTCTCATAACCTCTTAATACATTATCCATCTCAACTGGTTTTATTGCCATCATGCAAGAATCTACTCCTACAATTCCAGTACCGCAACACGGATTCGGAAATTTTTCCAAAAATAAATCTGGAATTACAACATCGACTTGATATAATTTACACCAAGCAATGTTTTTCGCCTTACCAGAAATTAGTATGTAGTCATTCTTTTTACACAATTTTGCCAACTGTTCTTCATTTGTTTTTTCTTCATTTATTAAAAAATGAAATTCTCCATCAAGATCCAAAGCAAAAAATTTCAACAGCTCTCTTGCAAGTACAAATTCCTCCTTGTTTGTATCTAATTCAACTATATCATTTGCATAGATACAAAATTTTGGAACTATTCCTTTATCAAATAATTTCTCTAGAATACTTAAAAACTGAGAACAATCCAATTCCAACAAACTTGAGTCAAATACATATTTCTGTACTTTTCTGCATTTGTTCAAATTTGAATAACAAATCGTTTTAAAATCACTCGGTCGAGTTACTTCAAACTCATTGCTAGAGCACTTTTTAGCTGTTTCAGTCCTACTTTCATCTAACCAATTACTTGATGTTGCTCTTGAAACAGGTCCAATTCCAGATGATGGATCTTCCCATTTCATGAGCTCAAAACACCCTCTTCGTTTCAGCACATTGCTGTCTGTCAACGGATTTACTGCTTCTGAATTAAATTTTGTTTTTCTTCCATCAACAATAAATTCATGTAGCGTTTTGTCCGTATCATACTTCTGTAAGCATTTTTTTACTGAATTTCTTTCAATACCGGTAATTCTCGATATTTCGGAAATAGTAATTTTCCGTGCTTTATTGGCAAGTATTACTGTTTGAATTTTTTCGAAATTATTCAAAAAAATCCCTCCTTCAATATAAAAAATATCCTATTTATTATACCAATTTATATTATTTATGTCAATCATTACCTAAAAATAAACGTAAATTGTAAAATTATTCACAATTTACGTCTATTTATCAATAAATTTTTATTTACTAATATTTTATAAATTATCATTTTCATAATTGCTACACATAGACTCATCTGGAGTTTTTGTATTGCAATTTACAGTTGGTGTTACTGTAATTTGTTTTAGTAAACACTCTTGATTATTTAAATTATTAAATTTACATGTTTCTACTGTACAATTAATTTTTTGCTTATCCATAAAAATCACATTCCTTATATAATATTATTTAGGTTTTTGTGGATTTACCTATAAACCTCTGCATATGTTTTATGCTCTATTTTATTTTTTCCTTTAAATGATATTATTATACATAAAATCAAGCTAAGTTATATTCAAAATTTATAGTTATAAAATTTTAAATAAAAATTTTCATTCTAAATATACAACTTGAATTTAAACCTCTAGCTTAATCTTTTTCAAACTATATCTTCAAAAATAAAACAGATAAATTAATTTTACTTAATTTACCTGTTTTATTTTTAATTTTTACTTACAATAGTACCTTCTTTACTATCTTTTACTAAATATCCTTTTGATGTTAATTCATCTCTTAGTTTATCTGATTCTGCCCAATTTTTATTTGCTCTTGCTTCATTTCTTTTATTTACTAATTCTTGTATTTCTTGTGGTAATACAATTTCTTCTTTTTTATATTTTTTCAAATTAAATCCTAAAACTTCGTCAAATTTTAAAATTAAATTTGCTAATTTTTTAGATTTTACTGGATTTTTTATTACATCCCATACAACACTCATTGCTACTGGCATATTTAAATCATCATTTATTGCTTGTAAAAACTTTTGCTCATATTGTGATATTTGTTCATTATCTATATCCTCTGTTCCTTCTAAATGTTTTAAATATCCATCTCTTAAACGAGCTAATGCTATTTTTGCTGAATCCATTGCTTCAAATGTAAAATTTATTTTCTTTCTGTAATGTGATGAAAAGTTAAACATTCTATATACATATGGCTCATATCCTCTTTCTTTTAAATCATCCAATGTATATAAATTACCTAAACTTTTTGACATTTTTCCGCCATTTACTTGCAAGAATTCTACATGCATCCAATAATGTGCAGGAATTTTACCACAAAATCCTTTTCCTTGTGCTATTTCATTTTCGTGATGAACTGGTATATGGTCTACTCCTCCTGTATGTATGTCAAATTCTTCGCCTAAATATTTATGACCCATTGCAGAGCACTCTAAATGCCATCCTGGATAACATTTGCCCCAGAATGAATCCCATTTCATTAAATGATTTTCTGGTGCCTTTATCCATAGTGCAAAATCATTTGGATGTTTTTTATTTGGATCTACATCAATTCTTGCTTCTGTGTCTTTTTCATCTACATCTTTATTTGATAATACACCATATTTGTCTAGCTTTGATGTATCAAAATATATAGTGTCTTCTGTTTCGTATGTATACCCATTCGCAATTATTTGTTTTACATATTCTTCCATACATTTTATATGCTCTGTTGCTCTTGCTATTACTTCTGGCATATCAATATTTAATTTTCCCATATCACCTAAGAATATTTTTGTATAATAATCTGCTATTTCAAATGGATCTTTGTGCTCTAATCTTGCTGCTTTCATCATTTTATCTTCACCTTCGTCTGCATCTGAAACAAGGTGTCCTACATCTGTTATATTCATTACATGCTTTAATGAATATCCATTATATTTTAATACTCTTCTTAAATTATCCATAAATAAGTATGCTCTTAAATTTCCTATATGAGCAAAACTATATACTGTAGGTCCGCAAGAATATAGACAGACTTTGTCCTCATGTATTGGTTTAAATTCTTCTTTTTTCTTTGATAATGTGTTGTAAACATTTAATTTCATATTCTTTACCTCCTACTTTTATTATATTGCTTATTATACAATATTGATTTTTAAATTACAAGATATTTAATTTTAAACTATTTTTCCTCCACCAAGTACTATATCATCTATATAAAATACGGCTGATTGTCCTGGTGTTAATGCCCTTTGTGGCTCTTTAAATGTTACTTTTATTGTGTCTTCATCTTGTTGTATTATTGTTGCTTTTGCAACTTTTGATGAATATCTTGTTTTTACATCTACATCTAGCTCTTTTTCTATTTTGTCTACTAATAATAAGTTTATATCTTTTACTATTAGCTCCTTTTTGTATAACTCTGATTCTTCACCTACAATTACTTCATTTTTTAGTGGATTAAATCCTAGAACAAATAATGGTGCTTTATATGATATTCCAAGTCCTTTTCTTTGACCTATTGTATAATTGTATAATCCTGTATGCTTTCCTAATACTTCACCTTTTGAGTTAACTATTTTTCCTTTTTTAGGTTTTATATTAGAATTTGTTTCTAGAAATTTTTTGTAATTTCCATCTGGTATAAAACATATATCTTCGCTATCTGGTTTATTTGCAACTTTTAAATCATGTGCCCTTGCTATAGCTCTTATTTCGTCTTTTGATTCAAAATCGCTTAGTGGAAATAATACATGTTCTATTAAATCTTTTGGTATATTCCATAGTACATAACTTTGATCTTTTTTCCCAGCTTTTGATTTTTTTAATACCCATCTTTGATATTTTTCACTATATTCTGTTTTTGCATAATGTCCTGTTGCTATGTAGTTACAACCTAGCTCTTTTGCTTTTTCGTACATAAAACCAAATTTTAAGTATTTGTTGCATTCAATACATGGGTTAGGTGTTTTGCAGTTTGCATAACAATTTATAAAATCATCTATTACATGCTTTTTGAACTCGTTTTTATAATCATATGTGAAGTGTGGAATTCCTATGGAATTACATACATTTTTAGCGTCTATATATGTGTTTATATTACAACAACTACTTCCTGCAAATAGCTCTAGTGTTGTTCCTATAACTTCATAACCTTTTTCTTTTAATAAAAGTGCTGATACACTACTGTCTACTCCTCCACTCATTCCAAGGAGTACCTTTTTATTTTCCATAGTTTTAATCCTTTCAATTTATTTTTCTTCATTTTCTTTTTTATTTAATATATCTTCTATTGTATGCCAAGCTAATAGTGCACATTTTACTCTTGCTGGCATATGTGATACATTTTTAAAAGCTATTGCATCTTCTAATTTTTTTAGCTCTTGCTCATCTGTTGTTTCTCTTTTTATCATTTCTATAAATGTTTTTATTATTTCTTTGGCTTGTTCTATTGTTTTACCTTTTAACGTATCTATCATTATGGATGTTGAAGCTTGTGATATTGCACATCCATGTCCTGTAAATGCCATATCTTCTATTATATCGCCATTTAGTTTTAGCTCTATACTTATTTCATCTCCACAGTTTGGATTATGTCCTATTTCGCAAAAATCCGCTTCTGGTAGCTTTTTCTTGTTATAGGAATTCATACTATGTTCCATTATTAAATCATTGTATACATCTGTTAAATCTTCCATTTTAAAATCCTTTCATCATTGACAAAAAATATATATGTGTGTATAATAATTATAGGAAATGAAACACACAGAAATGAGTGTTACCATATTTTTAGGTAAAACACCACATTGCCTGGGAAAGCAAAATGTGGTGTCATTTTTTATTTATTCTTATTAGATATTACTAATAGTAATATACTTAATAAGGTTATGTTTATAATTATTGATATGTATGCTATTATTATAATTAGTAATATATTCATAAACATCACCTCCTATCTCTCAATTAAATTGAGGGTTTGGAGGTAACACGCACATCTGCTTTATTCATTTCCTATGTTTTTTAGTATATTATATTTTTCTTTGAATTTCAATAGCTTTGGCGAATATTTATTCGCCTTTTTATATTTTACTGCTTTAATTATAGCTTTTTCGAAAACATCTTATTTTATAATATATTTTTTGAACATATCATATGCTTTAATTAGAGCTTTTACTAAATTGTCTACATCTTCTTGAGTATTGTATATATAAAAACTTGCTCTACATGTTGAATCAAATCCTAAGTATCTTAGTAATGGTTGAGCACAATGATTTCCTGACCTTACACATACACCTTCTGAATCTAATATACTTGCTACATCATGTGGATGTACTCCTTTTATATTAAAAGATATTACTGATGAGTGATTGCTTTCATTTGGTGTCATGTATATATCCAAAAATTCTAATTTACTTAGCTCAGATCTTGCATATTTTACAAGTTTTGTTTCAATTTGCTCTATGTTTTCATATCCTAGATTTTCAATATAATCTATTGCTGCTCCTAGTCCTATTACTCCTTCTACATTTTGAGTTCCTGCTTCAAATTTGTTTGGTAATGGTGCATATGTTGTTTCTTGTTCATATACATATTCTATCATATCTCCACCCATTATGAACGGATTCATTTGATTTAGTATTTCTCTTTTTCCATATAATACACCTATTCCTAATGGTGCTAACATTTTGTGTCCTGAGAATACTAAAAAGTCTGCATTTAAATCTTGTACATCTATCTTCATATGAGGTATACTTTGTGATGCATCTACTATTACTATTGCTCCCTTTTTGTGTGCATATTTTATTATTTCTTTTACATTATTAATTGTTCCTAATACATTTGAAACATGAGTTATTCCCACTATTTTAGTATTTTCTGTTATTTTAGATTCAATTTCTTCTTTGCTTATTTCATACTCATTATTTATATACATGTATTTTAAATTACTTCCTGTTTTTTTAGTAACATATTGCCATGGTACTAAATTTGAATGATGTTCCATTATTGATAAAACAACATCGTCTCCATTTTTAAGGTTATCTAATCCATATGAATATGCTATTAAATTTAAACTTTCACTTGCATTTTTTGAAAAAATAATTTCTTCTGGATGTTCTGCATTTATGAATTTTGCTATTTTGGCTCTTGTAGACTCATAAATTTCTGTTGCTTCAATGCTTAGTGAATATGCGCCTCTGTGTGGATTTGCATTATGATTTTTATAGAATTCATTTATGGCATCTATTACTTGTGTTGGCTTTTGTGTCGTTGCTCCACTGTCTAAGTATGAAATTTTTTTATTTGCAAAGATTGGGAAATCTTTTTTTATTGTTTGTGAATCTTTCATCATAGTCACACACTATCTCCTTTTTTTAATCTAGTTTTGTATTTATTTCATCTAAAATTTCTTGTTTTAAATTTTCATCTTTTATGTTTTCTAGTATTTTATTAAATTTTGCTCTTACCATTAGTTTCATTGCTTCTTTGAAGTTGAAGCCTCTGCTCATTATATAGAATAGCTCTTTTTCTCCTACTTTTCCGGCTGAACTGCTGTGGTTTCCTTCTACATCTTCTTCAGAGCATAGTAACATTGGTAATGCTATTGATTTTGCTTTGTCTGATAATAGCATACATTCTTCGTTTTCGTTTCCTGTTGCTTTTTTACATCCTTTTTTGAAGTCTATTGTTCCTTTGAAATGTTTTTTTGCTTGATCTTTTAGTGCTCCTTGTACATTTATATCAATATTAGATTTCTTTCCTCTTAGCTCTGCTATATAATTTATATCTATTAGTTGATTGTCTTTTCCTAGATATATTGATTCTAGCTTATTGTCTGATAAATCTCCTATTAAATTTGAATAGTAGTTTGTTATACTGTTTTTTCCTCCCAAGTCAATTATTGTTGCTTTTATTTTTGATGATTCTTCAAGCTCTGCATCAATACTTAAAAAGTTGTTTGAGGTTTCACTTAGTAAATTAACAATAATTACATTTATGTTTGAATTGTTTTTTGCTATAATTTTTATTATTCCATTATGGAAAGATTCTATATTTTTATCTGATTTATATTTAATTACAATTGTTGCTTTTGAATTTTCATTTGCTAATATTTTTACATTATCTATTAAATTTAAATTGTCACTACTTAAAATATTATCTATATTTATATTTTTTTCGTCACTGCCATCTATTTCAATATTAATATTTTTATTTGCTTTTTCTAGTACTTGATTTGTAAAAAAGTCACCTAATCCATAAGTTATATCGTATTTTTCAATATTAGAGCTTAATTTAATGTTTGAATTATTTTGTACTATTGTAGTTCCTTTAAATTCTTTTAAATTTTCTGGTATTTGTATATCTTCTAATTTAACATTATTAATATTAAAATTTCTTGATGTTCTAACAGGTGTTTCGTTTATTTTTAAAATACTCATTTTTATTCCTTTCATTTTATCAATATTTTTATTTATCCTATTGCACCCTCTAATTCCATATTTATTAAATTGTTCATTTCTACAGCATATTCTATTGGTAATTCTTTTGATATTGGATATGCAAAACCTCTTACTATCATTGCTTTTGCATCCTCCTCTGATAATCCTCTACTCATTAAATAAAATATTGTTTTATCACTTATTTTACCAATTTTAGCTTCGTGTGAAAATTCAACTTCATCTGTTCTTATATCATTTGTTGGTATTGTGTCTGACATTGAAATATCATCTAACATCAATGATTCACATGATACTGATGATTTTGAATTTTCTGCGTTTTCATTAATACGAACTAGAGATCTATATGTGCACTTTCCACCGTTTTTAGATATAGATTTTGAATCAATAACACTTGATGTATTTTTTGCATTATGAACAACCTTAAATCCAGTATCTAGGTTTTGTCCTTTTCCGGCAAAAGATATTCCTGTATATTCTGTTTTTGCTCCTTCTCCGTTTAATATACTCATTGGATAAAGCATAGATATTTTAGATCCAAAAGAACCTGTAACCCAATCTACCTGTGCATTTTTTCCAACTAATGCTTTTTTTGTATTTAAGTTTAACATGTTTTTTGACCAGTTTTCTATTGTTGAATATCTTAAATATGCATTATCTTTTACAAATAGCTCTACACATCCAGCATGTAGATTTACTTTATTATATTTTGGTGCACTACATCCTTCAATAAAATGTAAACTTGCTCCTTCATCAACAATTATTAGTGTATGCTCAAATTGTCCTGATTCTGGTGAGTTTAATCTAAAATATGATTGTAATGGTATATCAACTTTTACTCCTTTTGGAACATATACAAATGAACCTCCAGACCAAACAGCTCCATGTAATGCAACAAATTTATGGTCTGAAACTGGTACACATTTCATAAAATGTTCTTTTACTAAATCTGGATATTCTCTTACTGCAGTTTCCATATCTGTATATATAACACCTTGTTTTATTAGGTCTTCTTTCATACTATGATATACAACTTCTGAATCATATTGTGCTCCAACACCAGCTAAAGAAGTTTTTTCTGCTTCTGGAATTCCTAATTTATCAAATGTATTTCTTATATCTTCTGGTACATCATCCCACGAATCATTTAATTTTGTTTTTGGTTTAACATATGTTGCTATTTCATCCATGTTTAATTCTGAAATATCTGGTCCCCATGTTGGTAGCTCTAACTTATTGTATGTTTCTAATGCTTTTAATCTAAATTCTCTCATCCATTCCGGGTCGTTTTTTTGTTTAGATATTTCTTCGATGATTTTTTTTGTTAAACCTTTTTTTATTTTAAAATCATACTCGTCTTTATTTTTTACATCATATATATTTCTGTTAATCTCATCTATATTTGTTTTGCTCATTATAATTTCCTTTCAAAAAAATTTGTGATTTATTTGCTCATTTTTTTGTATTTACTGTATCCATTTTCTTCTATTTCTGTTGCTAGCTCTTGTGTTCCTGTTGCTACTATTTTTCCGTCAACTAAAACGTGAACATAGTCAACTTTTAGACTGTGTAAAATTTTATTGTTGTGTGTGATTATTAATACTGCGTTTTCGTTGTTTTTGAACATTTCTATTCCTTTTGATACTGTTTTTATTGCATCAACATCTAGTCCTGAATCTGTTTCATCTAATATTGCAAGTTTTGGATTTAGTACTAGCATTTGTAATATTTCGTTTTTCTTTTTTTCTCCTCCTGAGAAACCTACATTTAGACTTCTTTCCATGTTTTTAGGATTCATATTTAAGTCTTCCATATATTTTTTTAGTTCGTCTTTAAATTCAAATATTTTTACTGGTTTTCCTGTTACTTTATTTTTTGCATATTTTAAAAAGTTTGTAACTGAAATTCCTGGTATTTCTTCTGGTAATTGGAATGACATAAATATTCCTTTTCTTGCTATTTCGTCTGTTTTTGAGTTTGTTATATCTTCTCCATCAAATTCGATATTTCCTTTTACTTTTTTATATTCTGGATTGTTTAATATTGCATTTGCTGTTGTTGTTTTTCCTGACCCATTTGGCCCCATTATTACGTGTATTTCGCCTTTATTTATTTTTAAGTTTATTCCTTTTAATATTTCTTTTTCTTCTGCATTTACGTGTAAATCTGTGATTTTTAATAATTCTTTACTCATGATAGATTCCTTTCTTTTTTGTAATTAACGGTTTAATGTCTGCCGTTTTAAAATATTATTTTAATTATTTACAATTTTTTCATTTTTATTTACTTTTCTTCTAGCACATGCTCTGCATTTTTCTTTATTTATATCATAACCACAATCTAAATTTGTAAGCCCTAAAACTTTATGAACATATTTTGCTAAATGGTTTAGTGTATTATCTGTTATGGATTGTTTTATTTGTTCTGCTTGTTGCTGTGCTTCTTTTGAATTTATATTTAATACATCTTTTAGAAATATATAAACAATATCATATGCTTCAAGTATTTTTTTTGCAAGATTTTCGCCTTCGTCTGTTAGCTCTATCGTTCCATATGTTTCATAATTTATTAAATTATTATCTTTTAAATTATGAATTGCTTTGTTAACACTTGCTTTTGTGCAATTCATTTTAGTTGCAATATCTGTTACTCGTATATTTCCATTTTGCTGTTTTAAAATATACATTGTTTTTAGATATTCTTCTGCAGATTTTGATATCATAATTTATTCCTTTCACATATATAATATATTTTGTTTGTTAACTTTGGCTAACATTATAATATGATACAAAATGTTTGTCAAGGCTAACACTTTTTTTTTTATTAATTCAATACGTTTTTTCAGTAAAAATAGTATTTTTTTAAATCTTTATATCTCCATATTTGCAAAGCTTGACTTTTTTATGTGAATTTGATAACATATTATTATTCCGCTTTGGAATGTATTTTAGTCCATATTAGGAGGGATTTACTTATGGACATCAAAAAAGTCGCGCTCGCACTTTTCTGTACAATTTCACTTGTTGGATGCACAGAAAGTCGGCAACAGGTTGATAACTCAAAAAATTATGATGATTTTTCTGAGCTTGTTACCAAACCATCCGAATCAAGTAATAGTACTTCGTCAACAATAGAAAAGAATTATAACGTTTACTCTTCTGTTATTGACAACAGCAAATATGGTGCTGGTAATACGTGGACTGTTACTAATATTTCTGAAAAAGATGTAGTATACTTTATCTTACCAAACGATACAGCTGCTGCATCTCCAGACATTGTTGGAGCAAATATTTCATATGAATATACCGATAAATTCGGAAACAGTTCTATGATTGTTACTTCTCATTCTACAAGTGACGAAGCTTCGTTTTTTGTCACAGATGGAATTTATTCACCTCCATCTGTAACGGAAATCTGGATTGACTCTGGAAATTCAAATGTTCAGAAAATTTGGTCTGCTGAATAGGCCATAAAAAAGTAACTAAAGTATAACACTTTAGTTACTTTTTGTTTATATTTATCGGTCTTCTAATAATTGATTTCTTACCTGTTCATTGTCTATATTTTCAAAAATTCTGTTTTCCTGTATATCATATAATCTGCTTCCAGGCTCTCTAAGTCTTTCTGGTTTCAGTTTATTTTTTTGTATCCATAATAAATGATTTATAAATGTATTTCTACTACTTCCTATTTTATTTAAATATTTTCTTTGCTTGCTTGTAATTGGATATAAAACTGCTGCAGTCATTCTTTTTCCCTTACTTAATACAATAAAGTCTTTTGCACCTTCGTACACAGGAATTATAGTTTGCCCTGTAATATTTTTTACAGCATTTATTAAATATTTTTTTTTGATATGCGTAAATAAAGCTGTATTTAATTGAGGTATATCAAATCCTAATAATATTTTTTCTTTATCTTTGTTTTCATCATCCATTACATATCCCCAATTTATTGTTTTATTTTTTTGATTAGTTAGCACAGTATATATTAATGAACTTAAAGAAAAATCTTTTATTGTATAAAAGAATCTTTTATAATTATATGTCATAATTACGTTTTTAAAATCTTTTTCCCAATCTCCATATTTATCATCATAAAATTTTTGATATTGTCCTAATTTTTTAACATCACACGTTAATATATCATCACCATATTGACCCTTTTCTTTCTTTAAACATCTTTGCATTATTACATCAGATAAGCCGTCATATTCAGCCATATTTTCTTTTATTTTTTCATTAGATAAATTAAAATCCTCGAAATTTAAATCTGAATTTTCATGTATTTTTTCAAACAAATTATTTTTATCCAATATAAATGTTGCCCTTAAAAATGCGGGTACAATTTTAGCAACACGATTTACATAGAATGTTGCTAAAGCTACGCCTGTCTCAGTTGGGAAATCCTCATTTGATAAGATTTTCTTTAGTTCATCTTTACTAATTGTAAGTCCATCTAATCCAATGGATTTTAATCTCCCATTATTTTTTTCATTATATTTTTCTAATAGACCAATATTATCTTGAAATTCTAATAGTTTTACTATTCTATTACTTAACATTTTTCTTAATTCTCTGGATTTGTTTAAATTGGCTCTATTTTTTATTAATTCAATTATTACTTTCTTATCATTTTCATTTTTCCTTGATTTTTCCAGTATATTATATACATTTTTTATTGTTGTATCATTTAATGAACCAAAAAATTCACTAAAAAATACCAATGCATCATTTTCTGGATTTGAACCATAAAATGGATCAACTAAATAATCATTTACATTTACTATTTCTTCAGATAACCTACTTTCTTTAAATTGTTTCATAAAGTTTTCTTTTGAAAGAGGTACATTAATGTCTTTCTTATTTTTTTCTGGGACAGTTACAGAAAATATTAAATTCATATTATTTATCAATTTCTTATATATTTTCTCTGGATTTCTTTTTATATCTTTATAAAATTCACTTCTAGATTTTTTAGCTGATTCCTTAACTAATTTTCCAACATATACTTGAACAATATTAATATCTGCTTCATTCAATGTTTTTGTTTTAATTTTACGTTGTACTTCTCTAAATTTTTCAGATTTTACATATTTAAATGTTGTTAAATTTTCTAAAATAGATGCAATAATAGCTTCTACATTTTCTGCTAAATTTTCAGTTGAATTGTTTCTAGCTTCTTTTAAAACTTCACTGTAATCTTTATGCTCTAATATAAATTCCCTTACAGATTCTTTTAAAACATCTTCATTTTTATTTAAATATTCTAATGTTCTTGGAACAAAGAAATCATTAAACGTAGGTTCTACTATATCGTATCTTAAAAAATTTCCAATATAATTTGTCATATCTTCTTTCACTTGATCTATAGTGTTTCCATTTTTATAGGCTTCTTTTGCTCTTTTTATCATAAATTTTAGAGTATCAATTTGTATAGTTATATCATCATCAAGATATGTTTTCGAATCAATTTTGCTATATAAAAAATCTCTTTTTTCTAAATTATCTTGAAAAGCTCGAAAATCTATTTTCATATAACATCCCTCCGTTATTTATGTTAACATGTTTATTTGGTCTTTGTCAATAATTTCCATAGAAAAAAGGAACAATGCCTGCCTAATCATTGTTCCTTTTTTTCTATTCTTCTTCAAATTCTTCGCCAAATGCCTCATCACTAGGAATCTCATCATCGGATGATGCATCCTTATCAGGCGAATCGTTGTTAGACGAATCATTATCAATCCGCAACAAAATTGTAATCAACTTTGGTAATGCTACATTTGCAACAGGAATTACTATTGCAAATGCAACATATACGTTCCTAAATACTTCGTAATTTAGAAACAGTGTTGTTACAGCACTAATTACAGACATAATTAACGCTAAGTAGCACTGATAATTTTTCACAATCTTTCTCTTATCAAAATCGACATTTATGAAAAGTGCCAGTGTACACGTAATTACAACTGCATAAACATCGGGGATTTTTATGCTTATCGTCCGATATATAGCTATTGAATTACTAATTGATATGATTATATCCTTTATTTGCTTTATTCGTACTGCTTTTGAATCGTTCTTATCTAAAGACTGGATAATTGATTCAAATGCCGCAACAAATATTGAGCTTATTAAAACTGTGGCATTTTCTTTTTGCCACCATTCGTCGCTTGACGCTATTTGCATTATTTCAGAAAACATCGTTACAGATGCTACTGAAATCACAGCAACAATTAACTCCCTTTTCATGTCTTTTTGGAAGTCAATAATGTTTGCTGTTACAGCAATAGCCACGACAATTGCTGTAACAATATGTGGTATATTGGGAAACCACATATGCATGGCATATGCATAGCATACGCTTGATAGAACGGCTTGAGTAAGATTTTTTACAAACCGTTTATTCATATTTACACTTCCTTTCTGGAATCCTAGAGGCAGAATTACTTTCGTAAACTAGGATGTTATGTGTTTATTATAACATATATTTTTTAGTTTGTAAATTTACAAAAAAAGGGATAGCTTTTATGCCTACCCCCTTTTTTTTGTTTACTTCTTCTCAGAAGCTATCCTTTCTCCGAAGTACAAAACCCCGAAGTAGAATAAACCGGAGAAGAGTATTAAAAGTATTACTCTTAAACTGCGGTTATCAGCCATATATCCTTTTTGGTCCATTATGAACCATGCCATTGTAGCTGAACCAGCAATTACAACACCAATTATTGCATCACCTTTCAAGAACCTTTCTCCTGCATATTGCAAGAAGACTGAAAGTAAGACAATTACCAGCGTTATAGTGATAATACCCCACTCTGGAATTATCTTTGTCCAGCTAGCATCTGCTGCTGTACATAAGTATCTCCATGTGGTCATTGCTAAAACCCAGTCGAAAAAAACATTTATAAAAGATCTAGGTGTGTCTTTCCCTTCCATGTTCGATTTTGTATAGATTTTTGCAACTCCACATTCTATTGCAGCCATGACCACAATAGTTAATGTTAAAGTAAGCTCTGTCGGTTTTATATAATAAACCAAACATGCCGAAATTACAAGAATGGCAAAAATCAATAACATGAGTTTCTTCTTGTTTTTTTCCTCCTTTCCCAGGTTATCTACCACAAACAGCAAAGTTGCTGTTATGGTTGGTACAATCATTAAGATAATCGTACCAAATGCAGCTAATTTTCCTGAAAAGAAACTAGCAGTTTCTACATATGGACGTAAAAATAACAATGTTACTAATACATCCAAGGCCATTTGGAATATTGCATATGCGAATTTCCGCATACACAGTCACCTCCTTAAATAAAATTAGTTTTAGCCTATTATTTATTATACATCATTTTATGTAAATTTGCAACTTTTATAAATTTTTTTTATTTTTTAAAAATAATTAATTTACATTATATATAATTTTTACAATATTTTTATTAGCTCTCCCATATTTCTGCCTTGAACCTTTGGTATTTCTATTATTTCAAATTTAGAAACCTTATCACCAAATTGTATTTCAATTATATCTCCTACTTTAACTTCATAACTTGGTTTTACTACTTTTCCATTTACAGAAACTCTACCATTATCAGCCGCTTCATTTGCAACAGTTCTTCTTTTTATTACTCTTGATACTTTCAAAAATTTATCTAATCTCATATTTTTCCTTCTTTCTTTTCATAAAACTAGTAAATGATATATTGTATTTAATATATCATTTACATATATACACCAATCATATTCAACTATATTTATAATCTTTTTGTAACTTCAAATAATACAATGCTTCATAATTTATAACAGCAATATTTAAATCATAATTTCTTTTCCTAATGTAACCGAATAAATGTATTTTCTTGATACATTTTTTTGCAATGATTGTTCTAGTGCTTTTTGATATATTTCAAGTTGTTTGCTATACTTTTCAATTAATTTTTGCTCTTCACCATTATTAATTCTATCAGTTTTATAATCTACTAATATAATCTCACCTTTAGAATTTATATAATATAAATCTATTATTCCTTGTACTAGTATATTATCATTTGAACTATTTCCATATACATCTTGTGATTTTAAATTAATATAAAATGGTTGTTCTTTGTGTACCTCTTTTGCATTTTTTAGCTCTTGCCATAAATTAGATTTAGTATACTCATATAATTTAGTTATATTTATTGCATCTGATTCTTGTTTTGTTATTATGTCCCTGTTTACCAAATTTTGAACAAATTCTTTTATCTGCTCCATAGTATAATTTTTTGATTCATCTAATCTTTGGAAGCATAAATGCATTAAAGTTCCTTTTTGTGCACTTGATATTTTTTGCTCTTCATTTAAAAATTTAGGTTTTGCTATCTCTTGTTTAAATTCTTGTTTATTTGATAATTCTTCTAAACTAACTATTGCATCATCTTCATTTTCCAGCTCTTTTATTTTTGTTACTGAAGTTTTAGTAGGTGTTGCAATTGAATCTATATAACCATATACCCAAAATATTTGCTTTTTGAATTCTTCTAAATCTTCTTTTTTTACATTTCTTGCCCTTGAGTCAAGCTCTTTAAATATGTCTTTTTCCTCGGACTTATCTGATTTTTTTTCAAATTGCTTTAGTAAATCTTTTTTCTTATGTATTTCAATGTCAATGTATTCTTTTGCCTTTTCTTTATCAGCCAAATATACCAATGTTATCCAATCCAAGTATGTTTTATATTTTTTCAAAACAGACTCATTTATTTTTGATTTTCCCTCTATTTTATATGTTTCTATTAAATCTTGCTTTTCATTAAAAGATTTTTCAACATCTTTGCTTATTCCAGTTATTATTAATTTTTCTTTTGCTCTTGTTAAAGCAACATATAAAACTCTCATTTCTTCTGATAAAGCTTCAACTTTAGATTGTATTTTTATTGCTTCTTTTGCTAATGTATTATATTCGATGCTTCTTTCAGTATTTATATATTTAGGACCAATCCCTATATCTTGATGTAACAATATATTTTTATTTAAATCTTGCATATTAAATTGTTTTCCAGTTCCACACAAAAACACTACTGGAAATTCCAATCCTTTACTTTTGTGAATACTCATTATTCTAATTACATTTTCGTTTTCACCAATAAGTTTAGCTGATGATAAATCACCACTGCTTGTATGTAACTTATCTATAAAACTTATAAAATTAAATAAACCTTTAAAACTTGCAGACTCATATTGCTTTGCTCTTTCAAATAACATTTTTAAATTTGCCTGACGTAATGCTCCATTTGGTAATAATGTTACATAATTATAAAATCCTGTATCTAAATAAATTTGCCAAATTAATTCATCTAATGCCATATACTTTTCTTGAGATTGCCATCTTTTTACATTCTCTAAAAATATATTTATTTTTGTTTTTAACTTATCGTCTCCATCATATTCTTTTAATGATTTATAAAATGGCTGATTTTTATTTTTTAATCTTATTTCAACTAAATCATTATCTGAAAACCCTCCAATAGTTGAACGTAACACTGTAACTAACGGTATATCTTGCATAGGATTATCAACCACTTTTAATACAGACATTATTGTTTGTATTTCTAATGATTCTAAATATTCTGATGATACATCACTAAATACTGGAAATGATAATTTTGCTATTTCATTTTCATATATAGGTGCTGTTACAGATGTTGCCCTTAAAAGTACAACTATATCTTTATATGTAACATTTCTATACTCTTTTGTTTTTTTATCAAACACCATATACCCGCTATTTAAAAATGATTTAATTTTATTTGCTACAAATCTTGCTTCTAAAACAACATCTTCAATTCGCTCTGCTCCAGATGGTAGTTCATCATCTTCTTCTGAATCTTTAAATACATTTATTTCTTCATCTTTTAAATCAATTATATTTAATTCTGTTTTACCTGCATAATTTATTAAATCTGTTTCAGGATTTTTGTAATCTGCTCCTAAATTTAAAAATTCAGTTTCGTCATATAAAATATCACCTAGACTTTTACTCATTATATTTTCAAAAATCATATTTGTAACATCTAATATATTTGATCTACTCCTGAAGTTTTTAAATAATTGTATTTTTTGACCATTACTTAAATCATTACCTTTTAACTTGTATTTTTCATACTTGTTTAAAAATAGCTCTGGCCTTGCTTGTCTAAATTTGTATATACTTTGTTTTACATCTCCTACCATAAATATATTGTTTCCTTTTGAAACACTTGTTAAAATATATTCTTGTACTAAATTACTATCTTGGTATTCATCTATTGCTATTTCTACAAATTTTTCTTTGTATTTTTTTGCAATATCTGTTTCTATTATTTTTCCATTTTCATTTTTTAACAAAATTTTTAGAGCAAAATGTTCAATATCATTAAAATCAACAATATTCTTTTCCTTTTTTCTTTCAGCAAATTTTTTTGAAAATTCTATTATTAAATTTTCTATTGCTTTTAGAATTCCATACATATTATATATATTTTCATTTGCTTCTGCTGAATCATATAATAATATTTTTGAAACTTCTTTATTGTAACTTTTTTTAATTCCATCTCTTGTTGATTTTGCAATATCTTTTAGCTCTAAAGTTACTTTTTTGTCTGTTGGCCATTTAGGCCATTCAATTTGATTTGCTTTTTCATATGCAGAATTCCATGAATTCAAATTTTCTTTTACATATTCTAGGTTAATTATATCTTCATTAATTACAAGTCTAAATTTTTCAAGCTCCTCAAATCTATTTAAGTCACGCTCTGTTTTCTTTAAACTTATTATATAATTTGATATATTTTCTTTTAAAGAATCCAATAATATTTTTCCCCATACTGTTTCAGAAAAATCATTGTTTAATTTGTCTTTTAAATTAAACATTTCGACCTTTTCATTTAACCAATCCTCTGGAAACGGACTACTTTGTATATATTTATAAATATTTAATAAAAGCTCTTTTAATGGTTCATCATCTCTGTATGTTGTATATGTATTTATTAAATTCAAAAATTCCTTATCATTACTTACATATTTATCTTCGAAAATATCATCAATTACCTCTTGTTTAAGAAGCTCTACCTCTGTTGTATCGGCAACTCTAAAGTTGGCTGATGTATCAATTTCAAAAAAGTTGTTTCTTATTATATCTAAACAAAATGAATCTATTGTACATATACTTGCTTTATTTATTAAAATAATTTGTCTTTGTAAGTTTTTATTATCTGGAAATTCTTCCATCTTTTTATATATTGCTTCTAATATACGTTCACGCATTTCACTAGCAGCAGCATTTGTAAATGTTACCACCAAAATTTTATCTATATCTACATTTTCATTTATAACCTTATTTATAATTCTTTCTACCAAAACTGCAGTTTTACCACTACCTGCAGCTGCAGCAACTAATATGTTTGAACCTTTATCATAAATTGCATCTTGTTGCTCTTTTGTCCATTTTACATCAGCCATGGTATTTCCTCCTTTATCTTTTGCAGATATATGATATCATTATTACATAGTGATTTCAAGAAAAAAATCCAATTATTGCTTGACTTTTGCCTTTATTTGTAATAAAATAGTGGAGCAATTAAATTTGAATATGACTTAGAGTCGAACTTCTCCCCGGTGGTTTAATTTTAAGTTTCATATAAATAAATTATAAATATTTTAATGAATGGAGGGTATTTTTTACCATGAATAATACTACATATAGTTTAAAGAAAAGTGAAATTGAAAGCAAATGGTATATAATTGATGCTGCCAATAAACCATTAGGTAGAGTTGCTAGTGAAGCAGCTAAATTATTAAGAGGAAAACACAAACCTACTTACACACCAAATATTGATAACGGAGATCATGTTATTATATTAAATTGTAATGATATAGTTTTAACAGGTCATAAATTAGACCAAAAAATTTATAGACATCATTCAGGATACATTGGAGGAATGAAAGAAACAACAGCTAGAGAAATGTTAGCTAAATCTCCAGAAAAAATGATGATGTTAGCAATAAAAGGAATGCTTCCAAAAAATAGCTTAGGAAGACAAATGTTAAAAAAAGTAAGAGTTTATGCTGGTAACGAACATGAAAACATTGCTCAAAAACCAGAAGTATGGAATTTCTAATTAATAATATTAAGGGAGGAAAATTAAAATGGCTGATACAAAAACAGTATTCTATGGTACAGGTAGAAGAAAAAGATCAATAGCTAGAGTTAGATTAGTAGAAGGAAATGGAACAATTACAGTTAATGGTAAAGACTTAAATGATTATTTTGGTGCAGAAACATTAAAATATATCGTAAGACAACCATTATCAGTAACAGAAACATCTTCAAAATATGATGTTATATGTACAGTAAAAGGTGGAGGTTTCACAGGTCAAGCTGGAGCTATCCGTCATGGAATTTCAAGAGCTTTATTAGAAGCTAATTCAGATGAATTTAGACCAACTTTAAAATCAAACGGATTCTTAACAAGAGATTCTCGTATGAAAGAAAGAAAGAAATATGGTCTTAAAAAAGCAAGAAAAGCTCCTCAATTCTCAAAGAGATAATAAAAAAGCTTTATGCTTTAAACAAAAAAATATTAAAAAAGAAACTCTGTTTTCCATTGGAAATACAGAGTTTCTTTTATTTTATATAGCTCTATTAAAACTAGTAAAATCTATAAAATTTCAATTGCTCATATACACTTCTTATTTATTTCTTAATAATTATTTATTAAATATGAATACAAATCAAAACAATCAAGTGTTTCTGGTAATTCATAATTTTCTCCATATGTATCAACTTTAATACTATTTATAATTATATCTTCTGTTGGTTTATCATCATCATTAGTTGATGCATTTTCTATTTTGTGAACTATATCCATACCTTCTTTAACTTTTCCAAAAGAAGTATATAATCCATCTAAAGAAGGAGTAGTTTTTGTTACAATAAAAAATTGTGAACCTGCTGAGTTATAACCTTCTTCTGTTTTTCCATAAGCACTATAATCGGATCTAGCCATTGATATAACTCCTTCTGTATGCTTTAAAGAATTATCATAACCATTTGCTTTAAATTCTCCTTTTATAGCATACTCCTTATCTTGTTCTTTTGAAATACTACTATCTAAATCACTTAAATAAGGACTTCCTGTACCATCTCCCTTTTTATCTCCACCTTGTATAATAAAATCTTTGATAACTCTATGAAAAGTTAGACCATCATAAAATCCATTATTTGCAAGAGTTATAAAGTTATTTACTGTATTAGGCGCAATATCTGGATATAATTCTACTTTTATTGTTCCGTAATTCTTAACATCAATAGTTGCAATAGGATTTTTAGATATTTTATTATCCGCAGTTACATTATCAGTTGTTGCATTTGTATCATTTGAATTTAAGTTTTGGCTATTTTCATTCTTATTGCTATTATTATCAATAATTGCAACATTGTCTGTTTTTACATTTGATTCTTTTACAGTTGTTTTACTCTTTTTATTTAAAACAATAACAAGAATAACAATTATTGCAATCAATATTGCTACTACTATTCCAAAAATTGCAAATATTAATTTGTTATTTTTCTTATTTTCCATTTTTTCACCTCTTTTCTTTTTTTCTTATTCTATGACAAAATGTAATAAATTACAACAAATTAAGATTAATTTACTTTACACATATGCTAACTAACTATAGGAGTCTTTTTCCTCATTCCTTCAATATAAGTTACCACACACACCTTATTTTGTCTATTTAATAAAAGCTAATAAAAAAATTATTTCTACCAAATCATTCTTTTGATTTGCTAAATATTTGACCTTATTCTATTTACAATCCCTCATTATTTCAATATTATAAAATTACTATTTCAATATTATAAAAAGGAATGAAAATGATGAATAATAACTCAAAAGCAATTATATTAGATATGGATGAAACCCTAGAGCATGGAATATTACTAAGTAAATACGGTATTAGTAAAAATCTTACAATGATTTTACGACCCAACTTAGATAAATTGATATATAAATTAAAAGAAGCTAAACAATATGATATTGATATTATATTGTGTACAACTGCACATGATTGCTGGGTAGAAAGGTTCTTTAAATTAAAACCAGAATTTAAACTTATATTTGATAAAATATACACATGTGATAACGAGCATGAATGGAAAGACTTTAGTAAAACAGTTTATCCTATAGAATATTCAGCTATGCATCAAAATATTAATTTAGAACAATTAAAACCTATAACTACGTTTGGCTATGATTCTTTATTGTATATAGATGATAATAAAATAGATAGCTTAAGATTAAAAATGCTATTTGAATTTGGAGAAAATAAACTACACAAAGATATAACACACTTTACAGCATTTGGATTTTATGGCGGTCATATTGATTATTCTGACATGTTAATTTATAAAAAACTTTCAAATAATAGCTTAGAATTTTCAAAACTTTTAAAAGAGTACTTACATTTAGAAAGAAATAATATTGGTTGTGCTATGATGTGCAAAACAATTGATAGTTTCATAAATAAAGAATTTAAAACAGGATTAACCTTAGCAGATGAAGATTTTTTTACTGAATATGATGCATTTAATAAAAAAATAATTTTATTACAAAAAGAATTAGAAAAATTTAGTAATAACTTAAATGAAACGCTAGAGATTGATACAATCTCTCCTTCTATTGATGAATTAAAAATATTTTTAAATACAGATAAAAAATATCCATATGAAGGTATTTTATCTTAATTCTTTTCAATTTTTTTATTAATTTAGTTGTCATTTAATTATCTACAATTTCATACAAAATAACTTTATATACATGATTTATAAATTAATTTTTGTAATTATAAAATAACAGAATTTATTTCAAAAAAGAAACATACTTAAAAAGTATGTTTCTTTTTTTATTTTATATATTTTTCAACATTGCTTTTATTTAAATCAATTTCGATTGCTTGCTCTTTAATAGATTCTGTTCTACTTTTAAATGCTCCATATGATACTGACTGTCCATTTAATACTGGTACTTCTGCTGAATATCCATATTCTGTAAATCCTTTTTCATCAATTAAATTAAGTGAAATATCATCATCTGAATCTCCTTCATCTAAATATTTTTTTAGATTTCCAAGTACTAGTATATTAGCTTCTGTATCTACAGAAATACTTTTGTGCTTATTTGATACAGTCTTTTTCTTTACCTCTACTCCATCATTACCGCAAAAAACTAAAGCAACTGTATGATTTCCATTTAAGTTAGAATCAATTACATATGCTGGACTATCATTTATATTGCTAATTCTTATAAATTTATTTTGTGCATTACTTGATGATGATATATTATTATTTATCCAATTTTCATCTGACAAACATTTTGCAATTGCATTATTTGATATAATTTCGTATTCACCTAAATCTCCACTAACTTCATCATTATCACTACTAATTTCGTTATTTTTGCTACTAGTATTGTTTGTACTATCATTACCATTTTCCTCATTAAAATCTTTCAATGATTCAACTTTTTCCAACCTATTTTCTAATTCTGCAGTTTTATTTTTTTCCTTTTGCAATGAATCCCATAAGAACCATCCTCCTACTCCGATAGCTGCAATTATTAAAATAATTAAGATTGCCCAAATAACTTTTTTCATATTATTTCCTCCTCATATGTTAATGCAGTTTTATTATATTAATAAATTGTTATATTTGCAAGACTTTTTCAACTTTTATTTTTTTATATTTTAGATATTACTCTCAACCAATTTTCTCCCATAATTTTATTAATTTGTTCTTCTAAATATCCCGACTTTCTTAATTCATTTATTAAAATTGGCATATCCTTTATTCCTTTTATATCACTTAATCTATGCTCTTCATCCACTCCATCAAAATCCGTTCCTAATCCAATGTAATCAATACCAACTAAATTTGTTATATGTTTTATGTGTCTTATAATATCTGTTACATTTGCTTTTCCTTCTTTTTTTAGAAATGAACTGCATAAACATATTCCTATTATTCCATTTCTTTTTGCAATTGCTTTTATTTGTTCATCTGTTAAATTTCGTGGATGATTACATATACTGTAACAATTTGAGTGTGTTGCTACTATTGTTCCTGTTGTATTTTTTATAGTATCCCAAAAAGTTTGCTCTGATGAGTGTGATATATCTATTATTATATTTTTTTGCTCTAGTCTTTTTACATATTCTTTTCCTAATTCTGTTAGTCCTACTGTGTTTTTTGTAAGAGCTCCTGTTCCTAATAAATTGTCTTCATTCCAATTTATTGACATTAGTCTTACTCCTTTTTTATATAATTTATCTATGTTGTTTAAATCTGATTCTATTGCTTTTCCGTTTTCTATTGTTAAAACAATTCCTATTTTCTTTTGTTTTATTACATATTGAATATCCTTTTTGTTTTTTATAACTACTGTATTTTCCATATTTTTTAAATAATAATCTATTATGTTATTTGCTCTTTCAAATCCATTTTCAAATTCTGGATTTATAAATGCTGCTGACATTTGTATTACTGGTGCTAATTGCTTTGCATCTATTGTGTTAAAACAATATTGTATGTTACTTATTTTATTATTATTATCTAATGTTTCTGATAATGTATCACAGTGTCCATCTATATACATATGATATATATCCTCCTTAATATTTAATTTAAATTTTAAGTGTTTTTTAATAAAAAAATAAGAAAACATAAAAGTAATTTTTAACTTTCTCACTTTTTTATTTTAATAAATATAAGTTAGTAAGTTTTTACTTTTTATTTTCTTATTTCAATTTTTAGTTTATATTATTTTCATTTTCGCTTTTTAATTTAAATAATTTTGTTACTTTCATCCACAATCTTTTAAATACACTTATGTGCTCTTCTTCATCAATTTCTGACAATTGAATATAATCTACATCATTATTTTTTTGTATAATTAATTGAGTATTTTCACATTGATTTTGAACAACGTCTTCATTAGCAAATTCTATATTTTCCAAAGAATTTGAATCTTCTCCTTGCTGCTCTATTTTATTTTCCATTTTACTATAGCCATTTTCCGTTTCATCAGCATATTTTATTTCATCACATTGCTCGTCTTCATTTGCATACTTAATTATATTGTTAACTTCACTTTGACTTTTAGATTGAATACCGCTGTCAATTTCTTTTTGTTCAACACATTGTGCTTCATTAACAATTTGATTTTGCATAGTTGATTGAATTTGATTACTTTCTTCATTTTGTTCTACTGTTTGAGCTACATTATCTATTTTACTTTGTTCCACTATTTCAATTACGTTATCGTTTTTGTTTTGATTATTTTCTTGAGCTATATCATTTATTTCGTTTTGTTTTATTGTTTGAATAACATCATTATTATTTTCATTTTGCTCTATTTTTTTATTTAGTATCTTATCTATAATTTGGTCTGTTTCTATTATATTATCATTTATGAGATTTTGCATTGCTTCATCTGTTAGTTGATTTGTAATTTCGCTATTATCAATTATTTTTGTGTTTTCTTTTATTGTTGCCAAATCTATTATTTTATCATCTTTTACTTCATTGTTTTCTTGTTTTGGCTGTTCAGAAATTATAGTTGTTTGTTGTTTTTCGTTTAAATCTTGTTTTACTTCATCTATTATTTTATCTATTTTTTGATAATCAATATTTACCTCTTTTATTTTTTCTTTATTATCTTGTATATTAAAATAATATGTTTTTTCTTCATTGTTTTTATTTTGTTTTTCTATGAAATGATTTTTATTTTTTTCTATTTTTTCCTTTGCACAATCAAATTGCTTTAAAATTTTTATTGTATTTTTATCATAATTTGATTTGTCTAATATGTGATCTATGTTACTCATTATTGCAGTATCAATATTTTGTTTTATAATATTTTTTTCTTCGTTACTCATATTTGCTTCTTCATATGCGTCATATATCCATGATAACAACTTATTTGTTTCATTATCTACAGCTGTTTCTCTGTTTAGCATATCTACTAAACTATTATTGCAGGCTTTTAAAATTTCTGCTTTTGATATTTCTGGAATTTTATCTAGTTCATGCAATATTTTTGAATATGTTGTTGTTATATCATATTCACCTTTTTGAAAAAAAATTGGTAAATTTTCTTTTATTTTTACTATTCCATTGCTCTTTGTTTTCAAAATTGAAATTAAAGATGCTCTATCATATGTACACAATTTTTTTATTATAAGGTCTAACATATTATACATTAAATTATATGTATCAGTATCATTTAAAAATCGCTCTAGCTCTCTTGTTGTTATTATGCTTGTATTTTCAAATATAGTTGTGTAATTTTCAATAAAAAATTTTTTTATTGCTTCATTTTTGTCAAAAATATCCTTCCACATACTCATTGAAATACATTTTATATTTTCTTTCACAATGTCTTCATTTCCATTTTGAGCTAAACGCACTATTATTTCATTTACCAAATTATAATTTGATGCACTGCTTAAACATATATATTGAAAATCCTTTTTTATATCTAATTCTTTACTATTTAATATATCTTCGGCATATTTATTTTTTTCTAATATATTTGATATATATTGAATTCTTTTCATATAATCATCAAAATTCATATGTTTATCCCCCAAACTTTTTTCTTGTGTATTTTTATTATTTGCTATTATTTTATATTATAAAAATATTATTTTCAACATATTTTTGCAAAATTATTGCATTTCTTTCATAATCGTGCTAAAATCTTTTTATAATATTTGTTTAAGAGCTAAGTATTAAATTAAGTTTTATTAGAGAGACTATGGTTGGTGAAAATAGTTTAAAACAATTTAAGAAATCTACTCTTTCATACATTTAATGAAAATTAAACCGATTTATGCTAGGTTATAAGCATACTTGAGATATACTTTTTTAAGTATTAATTAAGGTGGCACCGCGAAGAATTATCGCCCTTATGTTTTTGCATAAGGGCGTTTTTGTTTTTAATAACACCGTTTGTTATAATTTTTTACGTGTTAACTAGCTAAATTCGTTTTTAAGGAGGAATTTTTATGAAGAAACAAAATGAAGTTTGTATTGGTAAAATTTACAGACACTTTAAAGGTAACTATTATTTTGTAGAAAATATTGCATATGATAGTGAAACAATGGAAAGAATGGTTGTATATAAACCTATTTATGAAAGAACAGACGGCAAAAAAATATGGATAAGACCAGAAAGTATGTTTTTATCCGAAATTCCTACTGACAGACCAGATAACATTACTGGTCAAAAATACAGATTTCAATTGTGTGAAGATTTATCTCACAATTTTATGAAATAGATAAATTTTATAGCTAATACATATATTTTATTAGCACGAAAGGAGAAAATTATGATAGATATTAAATTTTTAAGAGAAAACCCTGATATTGTAAAGGAAAATATCAAAAAGAAATTTCAAAATCATAAATTACATTTAGTTGATGAAGTAATTGATTTTGATAGTAAAAAAAGAGCTGTTAATTTAAAAGGAGATGAACTTCGTAGCAAACGTAATTCATTAAGCTCTGAAATTGGTACTTTAATGAGAAATGGAAAAAAAGATGATGCTGAAGCTATAAAAGCTGAAGTTCAACAAATTAACAGTGAACTTGCTGAAAATGAAAAATTAGAAACTGAATATGCTGAAGAAATAAAATCTAGAATGATGAAAATTCCAAATATTATAGCTGATTCAGTTCCAATTGGTGAAGATGACAGTAAAAATGTTGAAATTCAAAAATATGGTGATCCGGTTGTTCCAGAATATGAAATTCCCTATCATGCAGATATAATGGAATCATTGTGTGGGCTTGATTTAGATTCTGCTCGTAGAGTTGCTGGTAATGGCTTTTATTATTTAGTTGGTGACATAGCAAGACTTCATTCTGCTGTATTATCTTATGCAAGAGATTTTATGATAAATAAAGGTTTTACCTATTGTATACCACCTTACATGATTCGTAGTGATGTTGTTGATGGTGTTATGAGTTTTGAAGAAATGGATGCTATGATGTATAAAATTGAAGGTGAAGATTTATATTTAATTGGTACTTCTGAACATTCTATGATTGGAAAATTTAAAGGACAATTATTAAAAAAATCTGAAATGCCTTATACTATGACTTCTTATTCTCCATGTTTTAGAAAAGAAAAAGGTGCCCATGGTATTGAAGAGCGTGGTGTTTACAGAATTCATCAATTTGAAAAACAAGAAATGATTGTTGTTTGTGAACCTGAAGAAAGCTGGGATTGGTATGATAAAATGTGGTCATATACAGTTGAATTATTTAGAAGCATGGATATTCCTGTTCGTACACTTGAATGTTGCTCTGGAGATTTAGCTGATTTAAAAGCTAAAAGTTGCGATGTTGAAGCTTGGAGTCCAAGACAACAAAAATATTTTGAAGTTGGAAGTTGCTCTAATTTAACAGATGCACAAGCTCGTAGACTTGGAATTCGTATTAAAGGTGAAAAAGGAAATTATTATGCTCATACTTTAAATAATACTGTTGTTGCTCCACCTCGTATGTTAATTGCTTTATTAGAAAACAATTACAATGAAGATGGTAGTGTAACAATTCCAGAAGTTCTTCGTCCATATATGGGTGGAACAGAAAAATTAGTTCCAAAGAAATAAACTTTAATTTACTTAGGCAAAATTGTACAAATTTTATACTTTTTTGCCTTTGTTTTATAATATGCAATAAATTTTTATATTAAATATAAAGTCATATTGTAAATATTTTGATTTGCAAATTTTATAATATATTTTAAATTATACCAATAAAAAGAAAGGAGTGATTTTTTTGATAGTAAAAAATCCCAAATTTGAAATTTCTGCTGTTAGTCCAAAACAATACCCTACTAATGGTCTTCCAGAAATAGTTTTAGTTGGTAAATCTAATGTTGGTAAATCTTCTTTTATCAATACTATGATTAATAGAAAAAAATTAGCTAGAACTAGTAGTGAGCCTGGAAAAACAAGACAAATAAATTTTTATAATATAGATGATAAATTTTACTTTGTAGATTTACCTGGATATGGTTATAGCAAAATGTCAAAGGTTGAACAAGCACGAGTTAACAGTTTTATTGATGAGTATTTACATATTAGAAAAAATATTTCATTAATTATTCTTTTAATAGATATTCGTCACGAACCAGGTGCAAATGACAAAATGATGTATGATTATATTATAAGATCTGGTTTGCCTTTTATTGTTATTACTAGCAAAGCAGACAAAGTTGCAGTTACTAAAGTAAATTCGGCTGTGGATAGTATTCAGTCTATTTTAAATCCTATTAAAGACTTTACTTTTTTACCTTTTTCAGCAGAAAGAAAAATTTATACAGATGATGTATGGAAAATTTTAGATGACATCGTAGTTATTGAACAATAATATAAATAGTAGTATAATATATTAGTAATGTGAAATTTATTTTGATTTCATTTGTAATTTGTTTATGATTGGAGAAAATATGAAAAATAATACAATTGCAACATATGAATTTAATAGTATAATTTCAGATATTACTAGTAATGATGCTGTAAAAGAAATGAAAAAATACAATCAGCATTATGATTGTAGCTGTTATTCACATTGTTTAGATGTTGCCTATATTAGTTATTTAATATGTAAAAAATTAAAGTTAGATTATCGCTCTGCTGCAAGAGCTGGTATGCTTCACGACTTTTTCTTATATGATTGGCGTGTACGACAACCTGGTAGAAAAGGATTTCACGCATTTAGACATCCATACATAGCTTACAAAAGAGCATCTAATTTATTTGATTTGAATAAAAAGGAAAAAGATATAATAATAAAACATATGTGGCCATTAACCATTATTCCACCACGTTATATTGAATCTTTTATAATAACTTTAGTTGATAAATATTGCGCTTTAAAAGAATCTTACAATTATTATTCAGGTAAGGTCGTTTCTAAAAAGTTTTTACGATATGCTTCTTTTTTATTATTAGCTTTTATTATTCACATACCTTAAAATGGACAGTAACTTGTCCATTTTTATTTTTTTATTATATTACTTTTCATTATATATAAATCATTAATTATTTTTATTATGACAAAAAAAGAAGTACCTTAAGTACTTCCTTTTTATATATTATTCTTCTGTTGAAGCTTCTGCTTCATTTCCAGATTCAGCTTGTACAGCTTCATATTCTTTAAATATAGCATCTTGTATTTTTTGTCTTGTTTCTTGGTTGATTGGGTGAGCTATATCTTTATGTTCACCATTAGCTTTTTCTCTGCTAGGCATAGCAATAAATAGACCCTTTGGGCTATCAATAATTTTAATTCCATGAACAACGAATTCGTTATCGAATGTTACTGAAGCAACTGCCTTCATTTTGCTCTCTGAATTTAAAGTTTTGTTTAAACGTACATTTGTAATTTGCATTTGAGCACCGCCTTCCAATGTTAAATATTTTTTTGTACATAGTGTTATTATATCTATGTACAATTATATTATTCTCCAAAAACATTTTTTTTCCTTCTTTTTTTTACATATTTTTAAAATTTTTTTTATTTTATAGGGGCTCAGTCTATTTTCTCTATCAATGAGGGATGGTTGTCAATGTGTCAATGGGGACGGTTCTTTTTGACAACTTTAGGCATACATTTTGGATGTAGCTTTAAAGTTGTCAAAAAGAACCGTCCCCATTGACACAAAAAACTAGATAGGGACACTGTGGTATTTTTTTCCGCACTTCACCCCGTCCACTTTGGCACCCTATTCCCGTTTTTATTTAGTTTTCTTGTTGTCTTTGTGGTTTTGATTTTGTGAATAAAGTTTGGAAATTTGGGTATTTTATATTGAAAATTTCATATTATTTTTATATAATAGGATTATCGAAAATTTTAGAAAAAATCAAAATTAAAGGAGTGTGCATTACATTGGCTAACTTAAATCAATTGAAACTTTTTAGAAATATACATATGAGAGGAATTGGCGGTACAAGTATGAGTGGTATTGCTGAAATGCTTAAACATTGGGGATTTCATGTTACTGGCTCTGATGACAATTCTTCTGAATTAACTGATAAATTAATAGCTAGAGGTATTCCAGTTACTATCGGTTATGATTTTAACAATTTATCAAAAGCTAGTTTAGTTGTATATACTGCAGCTATAAAACCTGATGACCCAGAATTATTAAAAGCAAAAGAGCTTAATATTCCTACTGTTGAAAGAGCTGACTTTTTAGGTGAAATTACAAAGGCTTTTGCAGATACAATTTGTATTTCTGGAACACATGGAAAAACAACAACTACTTCTATGATTTCTTTGTGCTTTATTGAAGCTGGTTTAGACCCATCTATTCAAGTAGGATCAATTTTAAAACAATTAAATGGTAACTCAAGAATTGGAAATAGTGAATATTTTATATTAGAAGCATGTGAATATGTTGAAAGTTTTTTAAGTTTTTACCCTAAAACAGAAGTTATATTAAACATTGACAATGATCATTTAGATTATTTTAAAAATCTTGATAATATTAAATTAGCATTTGAAAAATATGTAAAACTTCTTCCTAATGATGGCCTTTTAGTTGTAAATGCTGATGATGAAAATTGTTCATCTTTACCTAAATGTACTAGTGCAAAAATTGTTACTTTTGGTTTAGAAAAACAAAATTCCAATTTTATTGCTCGTAACATTTCATTTAATGCTAACGGTTTTCCTACATTTGATGTTTACTACAATAACAACTTTTATAAAACAATAAGCTTATCAGTTCCTGGAAGACATAATGTTATGGATGCTTTAGCTTGTATTGCAACTTGTCATTCTTATGGAATAGATAAATCTACTATTGCTGATGCATTAAAGAAGTTTACTGGTGCTCATAGACGTTATGAATTTGTTGGAACATTTCACGGTAATGTAAGTGTATTTGATGATTATGCTCATCATCCAACAGAAATCCAAGCTATTGCAAATGCTACTATGCAAAAGAAACATAATAAAGCCTGGATAGTTTTCCAACCACATACTTATAGTAGAACTAAAAATTTATTACACGATTTTGCTAAAGCTTTAGCTCCATTTGATAATATAATTATTACAGATATTTATGCAGCGCGTGAAAAAAATACATTTGATATAAGTGCTCAAGATTTAGTAGATGAAATTACAAAAATTGGTAGAAAAGCTATTTATATGTCTGATTTTCACGAAATTGCGCAATATATAAAAGACCATGCTATCAACAATGATATTGTTTTAACAGTTGGAGCTGGTACAGTAACAAAAATTGGACCAATGCTTGTTGATGATTCAGATGAAGATTAATTAATAGATCTTAAACTTAAAATAATAAAAATGAGAAGTGAGTAAAAATTATAATTCACTTCTCATTTTTTATTACTTTATTTTTCTATTTATTTTCTTTTATATAATCATCTTGTGCTAATTTAGGGTATATAAATTTTATTCCATTTTCAACTAATTGCCCATCTTCTATATGTGACTTAAAAAAGTCATTTGAACCTAATAAAAAATATTTATATTTTAAATCTTGATCTACCTTACCCTCACCTATTATAACCGGGTCATCCCAAGTTGTATCTATTGCATACCAATTTCCGTGTAGATATACATAGTTCCATGCGTGATTTTCTCTGCTTCCTGTTTCTAGGTTAATTCCTTCCCCTGATACTAATACACATGGAATGTCTAATTTATCCATTAGTGATTTAAATAATCTGGCATACCCCTCACATACTACTGTTTTATTTTTTAATGCTCCATATATATTAGCATTATCTGATGATTCTTCCATATTATATGTTAAATTATCTACAACCCAATTATGTGCTTTTACTATTTTATAATAGTCATTTTTTTCTGTTATTGTACTTAAAATGCTATTTTCTTTTTGATTAACAAACTCTATTGCATTATCTACATCTTTAGCTGATGAAAATCCATTTATTAAGTAATTTGAATTTTTTCCTTTACTTATATAAAATTCATATGTTGTTTTAGAGCCTCTTTTTATTGTTTTTGTTACAAGACACATTTTTGAACCATCAATATAAAATATATCAACATTATCGTTTCTAAAGGCATCCCAGGCATTTTGAAATGAATTCATTAAATCTGTTGCCATATCATCATTTTTTGATAAACTAGATAATTTTGAGGAAATTTTTATATAGTCCTCTCCATTTTTTATTTTTTCTAAATTATTAAATATTTCTGCATATATTATTTTTGATGTTTCATCTAGTTGATTATAATAATATCTATTTTGCGTATCTTTTATTTCATATGTTGTGTTATCTTCATTATCTGGTTCATAATTTTCAATAATATAAGATAAACTTCCATTTGTTTTGTCATTAATATCATTTAAAACAATACTAATTTTTTCTTTTATATTTGCTATATATTTGTTATTTTTTAGAAAATTAAAATGATAACATCCATATATAAAAAGAATAAAACTTACAATTATTAAAATTTTTATAATTATCCAAACTATTGACTTTTCTTTACGCTCCATATTCCTCCTAAAAGGTAAACATTAATAAACTTCGTCTACACCTGTTGCAATAACTGTTACTATTACCTCATCGCCTAAATCTTCATTGATTACTGTACCAAAAATTATATTGGCATCTTCATCTACAATATCATTAATGATAGCAACACTGCTATTAATTTCACTTAATGATAAATCCTTACTTCCTTGAATATTAATTATTATTCCTTTTGCACCATTTATATTTACTGCTGTTAATGGATTGTCAATTGCTTTTCTTGTTGCTGCTGCTAAGGCATTTTCACCTATGGCACTACCTATACCCATATATGCTAATCCTCTAATGCTTATAATTGTAGATATATCAGCAAAATCTATATTTATTTCACCAACTGTATTTAATAAATCTGTTATTCCAACAATACCTTGTTTTAAAGTGTTATCTGCTTGTTTGAATGCATCAACTATTGTTACATTATCAGAATTTATTTTTAATAATTTATCATTTTCTATTACTATGAGAGCATCGACATTTTGCTTTAATTTTTCAATTCCAGTCATTGCCTTCTTCTCTCTCATCTTTCCTTCAAATTTGAATGGTTTTGTTACAATTCCAATTGTTAATATTCCCATTTCTTTTGCCATTTCTGCTATTACAGGAAGTGCTCCTGTACCTGTTCCTCCGCCCATTCCGGCTGTTAGAAATAATAAATCTGTATTTACTAATGATGCTGCTATTTCTTCTGCATTTTCTTTTGCAGAATTTTCTCCAACTTCCGGGTTAGCTCCAGCTCCAATTCCTTTAGCTTCATTTTCACCAATTTGTATGATGTTTTGAGCTTTTGATTTTGCAGCTGATATTGCGTTTGTATCCACTACTATAAAATCTACATTTTGTATTTCGTCTTCTATCATACGGTTTACAGCATTACTACCTCCACCGCCAGCACCTAATACTTTTATTCTTACAATAGTTTCTTTAGTATTTAACTCGCTACCCATATTATACTTTCTCCTCTCACTGTTCTTTGCTTTGTCTATTATATATGTTAATTGTGAATATTTCAATATTTATGAAGAAAATATTTTGCTATTTTACATTATAATATATCATATTTTGCTGTTGCTTTTTTTATAAATTTTTGTTATATTTATTTTTATGGAAAATTTAAAAAGATATAATCGTTTAACTGAATATTTAAAAAATAAATTTGGAGAGCGTACTTTAAAAATTTGTATAGATGGTGGATTCACTTGTCCTAATAGAGATGGTACTGCAGGTATTGGAGGTTGTATTTTTTGCAGTGAACACGGTTCAGGAGACCATTTAAACTCATCTAAAAATATACAAGCTCAAATTGAATCTTATTTTTCTAGTTATAGAAGCACAAGAGCTAATAAATTTATAGCATATTTTCAAAATTTTACTAATACATATGACACAATTGCCAACTTAAAATTAAAGTATGACTCAGCTTTAATAGATGATAGAATTGTAGCTTTGGCAGTTGCTACTCGTCCAGATTGTATAACAGAAGAAGTTGTAAAATTATTAAAATCTTATAGTGAAAAATACTATGTGTGGGTTGAACTTGGACTTCAAACAGCTAACGACCAAACAGGTATATTAATAAATAGAGGTTATAGTAGTAAACAATTTTCAGATGCAGTTGCTCTTTTAAATAAATACAAAATAGATGTTGTAACACATATAATGGTAGGACTACCTGGTGAAACAAGTGATGATTTGTGCAATACAATAAAATTCATAAATAACCATAATATCCAAGGTTTAAAAATTCATTCAACATATGTTATACAAAATACAAAATTAGCACAAATGTATTATGATGGAAAATATACACCTTTAGAGCTTGAAGACTATTTGAATAGTGTTGTATATATATTAACACATATTTCTCCAAATATCGTTATTCACAGAATAAGTGGAGATGCCCCAAAGGATTTGTTAATTGCACCTGAATGGAATGCTCATAAAAAGTTGGTGCTTAATGGTGTTGATAGGATTTTAAAAGAGAAGGATTTATATCAAGGAAAGGAAATCTAATATAATAGATTTCTTTTTATTTTTATAACTGAAAAATAAAAAAAAGGAGTTAAATTTGATTTAACTCCCTAATTAAGTTTCTTCAACAAAATCATAATTATTTTACAATTGCTTTTTTACCTAAATAAACAGCAACATCTTCTAATTGATTTTCAATATTTAATAATCTGTTGTATTTTGCAACTCTATCTGTTCTGCATGGTGCACCTGTTTTGATTTGTCCTGCATTTGTTGCAACTGCAATATCTGCTAATGTTGTATCTTCTGTTTCACCACTTCTGTGTGATACAACTGCTGTGTATCCGTTCTTTTTAGCTAATTCGATTGCATCTAATGTTTCTGTTAATGTTCCTATTTGATTTAATTTTATTAATATACTATTTGCTATGTTGTTATCTAATCCTTTTTGTAATCTTTTAACATTTGTTACAAATAAGTCATCACCAACTAATTGAATTCTGTTTCCTAATTTTTCTGTTAATTTTGACCAGTTTTCCCAATCTTCTTCTGCTAAACCATCTTCAATTGAGATTATTGGATATTTATTAACTAATTCTTCTAAGAATGCAATCATTTCATCTGGAGTTTTTAATTCGTTTGTTTTCCAGAAATAATAGTTTCCTTCTTTACCTATTTTTTTAGCTTCATCATACATTTCTGTTGATGCAACATCTAATGCTAAACAAACTTCTTCTCCTGGTTTGTATCCAGCTTTTTCAATTGCTTCAACTATTAATTTTAAAGCTTCTTCATCACTTGATAAGTTTGGAGCAAATCCACCTTCATCACCAACACCTGAAGCTAAACCTTTTTCTTTTAATACTTTCTTTAATGTATGGTAAATTTCTGCACACATACGTAAACATTCTGTAAATGATTTTGCACCAACTGGCATAATCATAAATTCTTGTGTATTTACTGTGTTATCAGCATGTTTTCCACCATTTAATATGTTCATCATTGGAACTGGTAATGTTTTAGCATTTGGTCCACCAATGTAATTATATAGCTCTAATCCTAAAGAATTAGCAGCTGCTTTTGCAACAGCTAGAGATACACCTAATGTTGCATTTGCACCTAATTTTCCTTTATTTTCTGTTCCATCAATTTCAATTAATTTTTTATCAATTTTAGCTTGATCATATACATTCATTCCTATTAATTCAGGAGCTATTATTTCGTTAACATTGTTAACCGCTTTTAAAACTCCTTTACCCATGTATCTTGATTTATCTCCATCACGTAATTCAACAGCTTCAAAAGCTCCTGTTGAAGCTCCTGATGGAACCATTGCTACACCTTCTGATCCATCAATTGTAACAACTTCAACTTGTACTGTTGGATTTCCTCTTGAATCTAATACTTCTAATGCTTTTACACTTTCAATTTCTAAATAATTTTTCATAACTAAACCTCCTTGTTATTTTTTATTTTTAACAATTCATAGAATTTTAAACAGATATGTTACAAGTTACAACGATATCTTTTATAAATATTAAAATTAATAATCTTATTATTTAATTTTCAAAATGTGATTTTTAACTTTAATATACAGTTAATTTTTATAAAAATAAGGACAGAGCAAAACATTAATTTAAACTATAATTTTTACTCCGTCCTCTATACTTTTTTATTTATATAATTTATTTCATTGCTTCTTCTACAGCAACAGCTATTGCAACTGTACATCCAACCATTGGATTATTTCCCATACCAATTAATCCCATCATTTCAACATGAGCTGGTACTGATGAACTTCCTGCAAATTGTGCATCTGAATGCATTCTTCCCATTGTATCTGTCATACCATATGAAGCTGGTCCTGCAGCCATATTATCTGGGTGTAATGTTCTTCCTGTTCCACCACCTGATGCAACTGAAAAATATTTCTTTCCTGCTGCTAATCTTTCTTTCTTATAAGTTCCAGCAACTGGATGTTGGAATCTTGTTGGATTTGTTGAATTTCCTGTTATAGAAACATCAACATCTTCCATCCACATTATAGCAACACCTTCTCTAACGTCATTAGCACCATAGCATCTAACTTTTGATCTTTCACCATCAGAATATGGTATTTCTTCTACGACATTTACTTTTCCTGTAAAGAAATCAAAGTCTGTTTTTACATATGTAAATCCGTTAATTCTTGAGATTATTTGTGCTGCATCCTTTCCTAAACCATTTAAAATAACTCTTAAAGGCTCTTTTCTAACTTTATTAGCAGATTTTGCTATACCTATAGCACCTTCTGCTGCTGCAAATGATTCGTGTCCTGCTAAAAATGCAAAACATTTTGTATCTTCTGATAATAGCATTGAAGCTAAATTACCATGTCCTAAACCAACTTTTCTGTCATCAGCAACTGAACCTGGAATACAAAAAGCTTGTAAACCTTCTCCTATAGCTGTTGCTGCATCTGCTGCTTTTGTGCATCCTTTTTTTACAGCTATAGCTGCACCTAAAGTATATGCCCAAGCTGCATTTTCAAAACAAATTGTTTGAACTCCTTTTGTTATTTCATATGGATTAAATCCTTTGTCTGTACAAATTTTTAATGCATCTTCAAAATCTTTTATACCATATTTTTCCATTACTGGTTTGATTTGATCTATTCTTCTTTCATAATTTTCAAATGTTACTGCCATTTAAATTTCCTCCTATTTTATATATATTTTACAAACATGTCTAATTAAAATTTTATTCTTTACGTGGATCTATTTTCTTAACAGCTTCATCAAATCTTCCATATGTACCAGAAGCTTTTTCAATTGCTGCCATAGGATCCATTCCAGCTTTAATATTGTCCATCATTTTTCCCATATGAACATATTTGTATCCTATAATTTGGTCATCTTTATCTAATCCTAATTCTACTATATATCCTTCTGTTAATTGTAAGTATCTTGGACCTTTTAATTTACTTGAATAAATTGTTCCAACTTGACTTACATGACCTTTTCCTAAGTCTTCTAGTCCTGCACCTACAGCTAAACCACCTTCTGAGAATGCAGATTGTGTTCTACCATATACTATTTGTAAGAATAATTCTCTCATAGCAGTATTTATTGCATCACATACTAAGTCAGTGTTTAATGCTTCTAATATTGTTTTTCCAACTAATATTTCACCAGCCATAGCTGCTGAATGAGTCATTCCTGAACATCCTACTGTTTCTACTAATGCTTCTTGAATTATACCTTCTTTTACATTTAATGTTAGTTTACATGCTCCTTGTTGAGGTGCACACCATCCAATACCATGTGTAAATCCTGATATATCTTTAATATCTTTTGCTTTTACCCATTTTCCTTCTTCTGGAATTGGAGCTGGACCATGGTCTACTCCTTTTGCCACTGGGCACATATTTTCTAATTCGTTTGTATAAATCATTTTATTTTGCTCCTTTCAGTTTTTTAATTATACTATATATTTTTATTATTTTATTATAATACTTTCACCTGTCATTTCAGCTGGTTTTTCAAGACCCATTATGTCTAACATTGTTGGTGCTAAATCAGCTAATTTTCCTGATTTTAATTTTGCTGTTTCCATTCCAACAAGTATTAATGGTACAGGATTTGTTGTATGTGATGTTTGTGGTTCTCCTGTTGTATAATCAACCATTTGCTCTGAATTACCATGGTCTGCTGTTATTAAAAGAACACCTTCATTTGCTCTTATTGCTTCTACAACTTTACCTACATCTTTATCAATTTCCTCAATCGCTTTTATTGCAGCATCTAGGTTACCTGTATGACCTACCATATCTGGGTTAGCATAATTTAATATTATTACATCATATTTTCTTGAATTTATTGCATCTAATACTTTTTCAGTAACCTCTGGTGCACTCATTTCTGGTTGCATATCATATGTTTCAACTTTTGGTGATGGAACTAATATTCTATCTTCACCTTTATATTGTTTTTCATTTCCTCCGTTAAAGAAAAATGTAACATGTGCATATTTTTCTGTTTCTGCAATACGTAATTGAGTCATTCCTTTATCACTTATATATTCTCCAAATGTATTAACTAGTGTTGTTGGTTTAAATGCAACTTTAACATTTGGCATTGTTTCATCATATTGTGTCATACAAACAAAGAATAAATTTAAATCTTTTTTAGTTTCAAAATCTTCAAAATTTGTATCAACTAAAGTTCTTGTTATTTCTCTAGCTCTATCTGGTCTAAAGTTAAAGAATATTACAGAGTCATTCTTTGAAATTGTTGCTACTGGTTTGTCACCATTGCATATTACCGTTGGTTCAACAAATTCATCAAAAATTTCTTTTTGATATGAACTTTCAATTGCAGTAATAGGAGATGCTGATTTTTCACCAATTCCATTTACCATAGCATCATATGTTTTTTGGATTCTATTCCATCTTTTATCTCTATCCATGCTATAAAATCTTCCTGAAATTGAAGCTATTTTACCAACACCTTTTTCTTTCATTTTTTCTTGTAATTTCATTATATAACCTTCTGCTGATGCAGGTGGTGTATCTCTTCCATCTAAGAAACAATGAACATACACTTCTTCAAAGTCTTTTCTTTTTGCTAGCTCTAATAATCCAAAAAGATGACGCATATGGCTGTGTACTCCACCATCTGATAATAATCCCATTATGTGTAATTTTGAATTATTTTTCTTACAGTTTTCTATTGCCTCAATAAACTCTGGAATACTGAAAAAATCTCCATCTTCTATTGATTTTGTTATTCTTGTTAGCTCTTGATAAACAATTCTTCCAGCTCCAATATTTGTATGTCCTACTTCTGAATTTCCCATTTGTCCTTCAGGTAAACCTACTTTTAGTCCACTAGTATATATTTCTGTAGTTGGACATGTTTTCATTAGTTTATCTATATTAGGTGTATTTGCTAATTTTACTGCATTTCCGTTTTCGTTTTCATTAATACCAAATCCATCTAATATCATTAGCATTGTTGTTTTTTTCTCCATTTTTTATACCATCCTTTTATACACATTCATAAATTTTAGCAAGATTATTTATCGTAATTAACAATTTTGCTGAATTCTTCTGCTTTTAAACTTGCTCCTCCAACTAGGCCTCCATCAATATCTGATGTGCTAAATAATTCTTTAGCATTTGAAGATTTAACGCTTCCTCCATATTGAATTATTACTTGGTCTGCTACATCACTACCATAAATTTCAGCAATTTTATTTCTAATTGCTTTTATACTATTATTGGCATCTTCTGATGTTGCAGTTTTTCCTGTTCCTATAGCCCAAATTGGCTCATATGCTACTATTGTATTTTGAACTTGATCATTTGTCAATCCCTCTAAAGCAAGTTTTGTTTGATTTGTAATTATTTCTTCTGTTTTTCCAGCTTCTCTTTGCTCTAAAGTTTCACCAACACATACAATTGGTTTTAATCCATTTGCAAAAGCCGATTTTATTTTTTTATTAACAGTTTCATCTGTTTCTGCAAAATATTGTCTTCTTTCTGAATGACCAATTATAACATATTCAACACCAATAGATTTTAGCATTTGACCAGAAACTTCTCCAGTATATGCCCCTTTTTCTTCCCAATGCATATTTTGTGCACCTATTTTTATATTTGTATTTTGTGCTGTTAATAATGCATAAAATAAGTCTGTATATGGTACACATAATATAACCTCATTTTTTGTATCTTTTACAAGAGGCTCTAGCTCTGTAATCATACTTATTGCTTCATTTGGAAGCATATTCATTTTCCAATTTCCAGCAATTACTTTTCTTCTCATATTTATAACCTCCTATTAGATTTAATTGTTTCTTTTGTCTTTTGAAAAACAAAATATAAAAGATATTATTCCAAATACAAGTTCCAATATTATTGCGAAAATATATAATAACATATTTATTGTTGTAGCTATTCCTGCTCTTCCCGCACCTTGAATAAATAAACTACTAACTGTTGATATAGCCATTGATATTATTGGAACAATAATACCAATTCCTGAAAATATTGCTTTTCCAGTATTCTTTTTAACACAATTTAAAATTAAAGATATTATACAAATAATCAAAATTAAAATCGATATAAGTATAGTTATAGTACCTGACATATTATGTCCTTGTAGTGATGTATCTGCGTTATTTGGTATTGTAGTTATACTATCATTCAACATTTTCGTTGTATTACCTTTTTTGGACACTGCTACTTCAAAATTATTAATACTTTTATATTCCATATTTTTATCTCCTTTATACTTCATTCATTTATTTATCTTGTAAACATTCTATTCCTGGTAATTTTTTTCCTTCTAAGAACTCAAGTGAAGCTCCTCCACCTGTTGATATATGAGTAAATTTATCGGATAATCCAGCTCTTTCAACTGCAGCTGCAGAATCTCCTCCACCTATTATTGTTGTGCAGTCTGTTAAATTTGCTAAAGTTTCTGCCATTGTATCTGTTCCAGCTGCAAATTGTTTAAACTCAGATAAACCAAGAGGACCATTCCATATTACAGTTTTAGCCTTTTTAACTTCTTCTACATATTCTTTAATTGTATCTGTTCCTATATCAAATCCTTGCCAACCATCTGGTATTTCTTTGCAAGAAACTATTTTACTTTCTGTATCAGGAGCAAATTCTTTTCCTACTTTTGTATCAGTTGGTAACATTAATTTAACACCTTTTTGTTTTGCTTTTTCCATTAATTCATTTGCCAAATCTAGTTTATCTAATTCACATATTGAATCTCCAACACCATATCCTTGTGCTTTAAAGAATGTGTATGCCATTGCTCCACCAATTATTAAAGTATCAACTTTTTCTAATAAACTATTTATAACACCTATTTTGTCAGAAACCTTTTTACCTCCTAATATTGCTACAAATGGTCTTTCTGGATTTTCTAATGCTGAACCTAAAAATTTAAGCTCTTTTTCAATTAAAAATCCTGATACAGCTGGTAAATATTCAGCAATTCCTGCTGTTGAACTATGTGCTCTATGTGCTGTTCCAAATGCGTCATTTACAAATATTTCTGCCATTGATGCTAGTTCTTTTGAAAATTCTGGATCATTTTTTTCTTCTCTTGGATCAAATCTAACATTTTCTAATAATACGATATCTCCATTTTTCATGTTTGAAGTTAACTCTTTTGCACTTTCACCAACAACATCTTTTGCAAGTTTAACTTCTTTACCTAATAATTTAGATAGCTCTTTTGCAACAGGTGCTAATGAAAATTCTGGTTTAACTTCTCCCTTTGGTCTTCCAAGATGAGAGCATAAAATAATTTTGCAATTATTTTCTAATAAATATTTAATTGTTGGTAATGCCCCTACAATTCTTCTATTATCTGTTATGTTTCCATCGTCATCTAATGGAACATTAAAGTCACATCTTACAAATACCTTTTTATCTTTTAAGTCAATATCTCTAACTGTTTTTTTACTCATGTTTATCCTCCTTCTTTAGCATCAATAAGACAAAGCTGAAAACGGCTTTGTCTTATTACTACATTTTAATATTATCCTAATTCAGCAAAATATTTTATTGTTCTTACCATTTGGCTTGTATATGAATTTTCGTTATCATACCATGATACAACTTGAACTTGATATAAATCTTCTGCTATTTGTGCAACCATTGTTTGTGTTGCATCAAATAATGAACCATATCTAATTCCTACTATATCTGAAGATACTAATAATTCTTCTGTATAACCGAAAGATTGGTTTGATGCTGATTTCATTGCAGCATTTATTCCTTCTACAGTTATATCTTTTCCTTTAACAACTGCCGTTAATATTGTTGTAGATCCTGTTGGAACTGGAACTCTTTGAGCTGAACCAATTAATTTTCCATTTAATTCTGGAATAACTAATCCTATAGCTTTAGCTGCTCCTGTTGAGTTAGGAACTATATTTACAGCTGCTGCACGAGCTCTTCTTAAATCACCTTTTCTGTGTGGTCCATCAAGAACCATTTGGTCACCAGTGTATGCATGTATTGTTGACATTATACCTGATTGAATTGGTGCATATTTATTTAATGCATTTGCCATTGGTGCTAAGCAGTTTGTTGTGCAAGATGCTGCTGAAATTATTTTATCATCTGGTGTTAATACATTTTCGTTTACACCAAATACTACTGTTGGTAAATCTTTTCCTGCTGGTGCAGAAATAACAACTTTTTTAGCTCCTGCATCAATATGAGCTTGTGCTTTTTCTTTAGATGTATAGAATCCTGTACATTCTAATACTACATCTACACCAATTTCTCCCCATGGAAGTTCTGCTGCATTTGGTTTTGCATATATTTTTATTTCTTTTCCGTCTACAGTTATAGAATCTTCTCCTGCTACAACTGTATCAGCTTTTTCATATCTACCTTGTGCTGAATCATATTTTAATAAATGAGCTAACATTTTAGGACTTGTTAAATCGTTTATAGCAACGATTTCATACCCCTCTGCTCCAAACATTTGTCTAAATGCAAGACGTCCTATACGTCCAAATCCATTAATAGCTACTTTTACTGACATAAAAAATTTCCTCCAATCCGATGTATTTTAACATCTTTAAAATGCTTAAGTTTTTTCTTAAACCTTTCCCATTGTATACCAAAAAAAGGTAGTTTTCAAGTATATATTACGCCATTTTTCAAAAAATATACTTTTTTTATTTTTTCGTATTTTTTTATTGATATGCTTTGTTATTTGTGATAAAATTGATGGTTTAGCACACCTAAAAAACGAGTAAATTTTATACATTTACTCGTTTTTTTCTATTCTAATGCTTTAACTGCTTCTTGCAATTGTGTATCATTTTCGTATGGAATATTTGACATATTTTCCCATTCTGAATCTAAATTTATTTCAATATCTGGAGCAATTCCAACTTTGTTAATTGTGTTATGATTTGGAGTAAAATATTCCTCTGTTGTTACTTTTAATCCTGAACCATCCGAAAAACTATATACAGTTTGTATTACACCTTTTCCATAAGATTTAGTTCCGATTATTTTATAACCACAGTCATCTTTTAATATCCCTGCTAATATTTCAGAAGCACTTGCAGTGTTTTGGTTTATTAAAACTACTACTGGAATGTCTATTGTTGGGTTTTGTTTTGATTTTCTTATATCTTCTTTTTTATCCTTATTTGAAGTTATAAGTAATGTCTTTCCTTTTTCAACCATTGTTTCTGCTATATCTAATGATTCACTAACCAAGCCTCCACCATTATTTCTTAAATCTATCACAAGTCCTGTTGGATTTTCTGATTTTAATTTTTCAAATGCTTCTTTAAACTCATTTGCTGTTCCATCACTAAATGATGAAATTTTTATATATGCTTTTTTATTATCAAGCATTTTTGAGGATACTGTTTTTAATTTAATATTGCTTCTTGTAATATTAAATTCTTTTTCTTCGTTATTTCTAAGTATTGTTAATTTTACATTTGTTCCCTCTTCACCTTTAACTTTGCTTGAAACAACATCTAATTGCTCTCCAGTGTATTCAGTTCCGTCAACTTTTTTTATTATATCTCCAGCTTGTATTCCAGCCTGCTCTGCAACAGAGCCTTCTATTACTCCTATAACTAAAATTGAATTATCTGCTGTATTATCTGCCATATATACACCAATTCCAACATAACTACCACTTGTATCTTCTAATAATTCGTCCATGTCTTCTTTTGACAAATACTGTGTATATTTATCATCTAATCCAGATACATATCCCTTTAATGCACTTTCAAGCATTTTACTTTCATCTAAATCATATATAGATTCACTATTTAACTTTTGCTTTATTAAATTAATTTTTGCTGACAAATATGTCATGTTTGATGTGTTTAAATATGATTTAAATGTTATATTTACAGTCAAAAAATATGTAATTATTGCTGTTACAATCATGGCAATAATAATTTTAATTATTCCTGATTTATTTTTTATTTTACTTTCTTTTGTATTTTCTAAATTTTCTTTCAAGGTATTCTCCTTCCGCATAATAAAATTTATCATTATATTATAATCACATTTAATCCTTTTTATGCTAACATATTTTATTATAAAAGTATTTATTGCTTTATAATAAAAAAAGCAGCTTCGCTGCCTTCTTTATTATAGATAATTTAATGGATTTTTACTTCCTCCGTTTATTCTTACTTCAAAATGACAATGATTTCCTGTTGAAGCTCCTGTTGAGCCAACTGCAGCTATGACTTGTCCTTTCGATACGCTTTCACCTGCTGATACAAATAAATTACTACAATGGGCATATCTTGTTGTTATTCCATTGCCATGGCTTATAATTACGTAATTTCCATATCCACCATTATATCCAAAGCTTGATAATACAACTGTTCCAGCATCAGCAGCTACTATATTAGATCCTCCTGGTGCACCAATATCAATTCCTGCATGTAATTTTTTTGTTCCTGATATTGGATGTATTCTATATCCATAATTAGATGTTATTGTATGACTTGATGGAACTGGCCATTGAAATGTACCTGTTGGTGTTGTTGAACCACCATTATTATTTGAACCTGTATTATTGTTTTTGTTAGAGTTATTTGATTTTTCTTGTTCAGCTTTTCTTTTAGCAGCTTCTGCAATTGCTTTTTCTTTTTGTTCTAATATTTTCATTTGACTATCATATTCATCCATTTGTGCTTGAATTTGTTTTTGTTCATCTGTTAAATTATTTACTTTAGCCTCTTTTTCAGATTTTAATTTTTTTAATTCTGCACTTTTAGTTTCTTTTTCTTTTTTGGCTGTTTCAACTTTATTTCTCTCATTTTCAAGCTCTGTTTTTGTATTTTTTACATCTGCCATTAAATTATTGTCATATTCTGCAATTTGTTTTATTGATTCATAATTTGAAACAAAGTTTGCTAATCCTCCAGAAAATAAAGCATCCATATATGTATTTTTTCCATTCATATAAGAGGCAACTAATCTTTCTTCTAACAATTTTTGCTTTTCTGCTAAATCTTTTTCTTTTTCAGATATTGATTGATTTAGGTCTGTTACCTCTTTTGTAAGATTTGTAATTTCTTGTTCTGTATTATCTATTGATGTATTTAAATCTTGAACTTCCTGTAATGCTGTGTTTATTTGTCCTGTTACATCTTCTAACTTTTCTTTAGCATCTTCTGATTTTTGTTTATACTCCGCTGATGTTTCTGCAAAAGCCAGTTTAGATGTTGAAATTAAAAGTATACAAATAACCAATATTGATATTATTTTATTTTTCATAACATACCTCACATTTTAAATTTTAAACTTTTAAGTATTTTTTCATTGATAATGAACTTCCTATTACACCTATTCCAATTCCTAATACTGAGAAAACTAATAGATTTTCGTAGAAAATATCTTTGAAAAGTAATAATTGACAATTAAATGTTGCTGTAATCATACTGTTACATGCATTATATACTAATTCGTATATTCCTCCTGTAATTAATAATGATGCTGCTACAGCTATAACCCCAATTACAATACCTTCTACAATAAATGGTGCTCTAATGAAATTATTTGTTGCACCTACATATTTCATAATTGAAATTTCTCTTCTTCTAGCATGAACTGTTAATTTTATTGTGTTACTAATTATTATTGTAGAAATTACAATTAGTAATACTCCTATTGAAAAGAAAGCAATTCGTATTCCTTTTTTTACCTTGTTTAATCCTGTTATAGTATCTTGTTTAGTTATAACACATGGATTACCATTTTCATCTTTTTTTACTTTATCTAATTGCTGTAATATTGAAATTACTTCTGATGACTTTTCTAAATCTGTTAATGTTACGGTAAATGATGCTGGGAATGGATGATTTGATTCTGTATAAGAATTTAATACAACATTTGCTGTATCACCTAAACTTTCCCTTTCTTTTTCTAATGCTTTTTCTTTTGATGTATATGTTACATTATTTACATACTCAATAGATTTTATCTGCTCTTCCATGTCTTTTATATCATCTTGACTTGCTGTATCTTCTATATATACATTTATGGGAAAATCGTTTTCTAGTTGGTTAATTATAGAAGTTATGTTGCTACCTCCAGCAATTCCAAGACCAACTGTTATCATTGTTACAAACATTATAATAAATGCTGCAAATGTAGATTTTTTGTTTTTTAAAACATTTTTGAATCCTTCTCCTATTAAATAACTTACTATATTATAATTCACTATCATACCCACCTTTTTTATCATCTCTAACTATAATACCTTTATCGATTTGTATTACTCTTTTTTTCATTTTATCAACAATATCTTTAGCATGTGTTGCAACAACAACTGTAGTTCCTCTTAAATTTATATTATTTAACAAGTTCATAATTTCCCACGCTGTATCTGGATCTAAGTTTCCTGTTGGTTCGTCTGCAATTAACATTGATGGATTATTAACCAATGCTCTTGCTAAAGCTACTCTTTGTTGTTCTCCTCCGGATAATTCGTTTGGATACATTTTAGCTTTTCCACTTAAACCTACTAATGATAAAACCATTGGTACTTGTCTTCTTATATGTCTTGGTGTAGCTTTTACAATATACATAGCAAATGCTACATTTTCATAAACTGTTTTATCTGGTAATAATCTAAAGTCTTGAAACACAACTCCCATACTTCTACGCAAATATGGTACTCTTCTTGCCTTTAAGAATGTAGTATCTTTTCCATTTATAATTATATTTCCTGATGTAGGCTCTTCTTCTTTTAATATTAATTTAATTAAAGTTGATTTACCAGAACCTGATGAACCTACTAAAAAGGCAAATTCACCTTTATCTATTTTAAAATTTGCATTATGTACAGCTTCAGTTCCTGTATCATATCTTTTATTTACATTTCTAAATTCAATCATTTTTTTTAACTCCTTGACACAAAAATACAATAATTTATATTTTCATCTATATGATAACAATAAATATTATGTTTTGCAATAGAATTTAATAAAATTTCACTATATTTTATGTTGTTTTAATTTAGTTGTTTAAATATAACTATTTTTGTTTTTGTGTTTTATTTTTTTTTGCTTTTAAAGCCTTTATTTTTATGCCTTGTTCCATAAACATCTTTTCATGTTCAGTCATAATATTATTCCAAAAGTTTGGTGTATGCTCTAGGTCATATGTTTTATCTAATATTTCAAATCCGCATTCTGTGAAATAATTTAAACTATCATTAAATAGTCCATCATCATCTGTTTTAAAAAATATTTCGCCTTCATCTTTTAAAAATTCTCTGTATTTTTCTAGTTGTCTTGTATGTGTCAATCTCTTTTTTCTGTGTTTTCCTCTTGGCCATGGATTGCAAAAATTTATATAAATTCTTTCAATTCCGTCATTTTTATCTAATATATTTAAAATTCTTTCAATATCATATCTTGTTAAAAATACATTTTTTATTTCTTTTTCTTGCTCTTTATATGTAGACTCAACATTTCTTTTTGCAAGGCCTAACATTGCATCTACTAAATCTACTGCTATGTAATTTACATTATCATTTTGAGCTGCAAGTTGTGAAATAAATTGACCTTTCCCACATCCTAATTCTAAATGAATTGGATTATCATTTTCAAATAATTCTTTCCATTTTCCTTTGTAATCTTCTGGATTATCTATGTAAAAAGCACTTGCTTCTAGTTCTGGTCTTGCCCATTGTTTAAATCTAATTCTCATGTTAAAACTACTCCTTTTTATTATTTTATCTTTTTTTTTCGCATTTACTGTGCTATAATGATACATATTATAACATATTTTTTGATAAAAGTATAAATTTTTTACAGTTCTTTTATCAAAAAGAAAGGACAAAAACATGAAAATAAACTCTGATAGTGAAACTTTAGCTGAAAATAAAGTATTAATTTTATATATATTAAACCAGGTTCATAAACCCATAACAAATGATAATCTATATAAATTGGTACTTACTGCCATAGATATGAATTACTTTTACTTTCAACAATTTTTACTAGATTTAATATCTGCAAAATTTGTTGTTAGTTTTCCCAAAGAAGATCAAACACTTTATAAACTAACTACTCATGGAAAAGAAACTTTAGACTTAACTTTAGATATATTACCTGGAATAATAAAATTAAAAGCAGATACCAATTTAAAACCAATGCTTGATAACATTGAAAACGAACATTCAATAATTGCTGAATTCACTCCTAAGAGCGAAGATAATTATATTGTAAATTGTAAAATTATGGAAAATAATGAAACTGTATTCGAAATAAAAACTTTTGCTGGTTCTCGTGATGAAGCAAAAAAAATAGTTGATAACTGGAAAAACAATGCAGAGGTTATTTACCCTAAATTGCTAGAAACATTGACTCAAAGTAATTTGCATGTCAATGGGGACGGTTCTAATTGACACACACATTAATATAAAAAAGGAACAAAGTTGACTGATAACTTTGTTCCTTTTTCATATTAAATTTCTTCTTTCATTTTCTTTATTGTATCTCCATAATTATCTGAATTTATTATTCCGCTTCCTGAAACAATTATGTTTGCACCTTTTGTTTTTACATTTTGGACATTGTTTACTTTTATTCCTCCGTCTGCTTCTATATCGATTTCTATATTATTCTCTTCTATATAATTTTTTAGCTCTTCAATTTTATTTAATGTTTCTGGTATTAATGCTTGTCCACCTTTTCCTGGCTCTACAGTCATTATTGTTACCATATGAATATATTTTAGTAAATTATATATTTTAGAAATATCTGTGTTTGGATTTATTGCAATTCCAACTTTACAATTATTTGATTTTATATAATTTATTAATTCTATAGCTTGTTTTTCATTTTTTATTGCTTCTATATGAAATGTTATTATATTTGGCTCATAATTTAAATATATATCTATATATTTTTTTACATCTTTTACCATTAAATGAATATCAAGTGGTATATTTGATATTGATTTTATGTATTTGCAGTATTCTTCCATTATTTCATTTGTAAAACTTTCTACAAATAATCCATCCATTACATCTATATGAAAATAGTCTGTTTTAGCTGTTTCTAAATTATAGATTGTTTTAATTATTTTATCTTTTGGAACAGTTAATATTGATGTTGCTATTTCTACCATTTTCGTGCCTCCTTTTGTTTTAAATCTAAATATATTTTACAAAATCTTTCATATCTTGCTTGTGCTATATTTCCGTTTTCTACAGCTTCTTTTATTCCGCAATTTTCTTCCTTTATGTGTGTACATCCTATAAATTCACAATCTTTTGAGTACTTGTTCAGCTCTGGAAAATATTTATATAAATCTTCACTTTTTATTTCACTTATATCAAATGTCGAAAATCCAGGTGTATCAGCAATATATGAATTATTATCTAATTTATATAAATATGTATTTGTTGTTGTGTTTTTTCCTCTTTTATTTTTGCTACTTATCATTCCCTCTTTGGTCATTTCATTTGAAAATATACTATTAATTAATGTTGACTTTCCAACACCTGAATTTCCAGAAAAAGCCGTTATATTATTTTTTAACAATTCTTTTAGCTCTTTTATTCCTTCATTTTGTTTTGCAATGGTTTTTATTACTTTATATCCAACATTCGTGTATGTGGATTCAATTTGATTTATAAAATCCACTTTTTCTAAATCTACTTTATTTAAGCAAATTATTGGTGTAATATTATTAAACTCAGCAAAAGCAAGTTGCTTATCTAACATTAATAAATCTGGTTTTGGCATTTTCATTGATATAACAAAAATAATTTGCGATAAATTAGCCATTTTAGGTCTTTTTATGTAATTAGTTCTTGTTAAAATTTCATCGATTACTCCTTCTTGTTTTTGTTCATCTGTTATAGAAATTTTAACATAATCTCCAACTACAGGAGATTCATTTTTTTCTTTTAATTTTCCTCTTGCATTACATTTTATAATAATTTTTGTATCAACATCTTCTACCATATATAAATTTGATATATTACTTATTATTAATCCTTTATTCTGCAATCCTAACCTCCACTTAATATTATTTAAAATGGGTAAGCTTTCGCTCACCCTTTTATTAATCTACATTTAGTACTGTATTTTCACTATTTAAATCAATTGTTGCATTTTTTGCTAGTATACCATTTGATGATTCATCTTCATTTGCAATGTATACCTTTACTGTTATATTTCCTTTACCTTCTACAGTTACATTTAATTTTTCTGTGTCTCTAGAAACTTTTTGGCTATATACTTTATCAGAACCAACCATTACTGTGATTTTTACATTGTTAGATGTTGTTGTAGTATTATCATCTTCTTCATCGCTTGATTTTGGAAGATGTCTATTTGCTAATGCTTTTACATTTATATTAACTGTTCCTTGTTTATTTTTTTCTATTTTATTAACAGTTATTGTTATTGCGGACCCTTCTTCTACTGATGTTCCTGGATCTACACTTTGTTTTAATACAACTCCATCGCTTTTTGATGTATCTTCATCTTCAACTACATTTACTTCTAATTTTAAATCTGTTAATATTTTTTTAGCTTCTTCACTACTTTTTCCAATTACAGATGTTACTGTTACTTTTTTAATACCCGTACCAGTACTTACATGTATTTTTATTTTTGTTCCTTTTTGTACCTCTGTATTAGCATCAATCTCCTGACTTATTACATATCCAGCTTCAACTTTTTGGCTTGTTTCTTCAACTTTTTCTACCTCTAATCCAGCTTCATTTAATGCTGATTCAGCCTTTGAATATTCCATTCCTATAACCTTTGGAACTTTGGTTTGTTCCATTCCTTTACTTATAACAACAGTTACAGTACTTCCTTCTTTTACAGAATAATTATTTATATATTGTGGATCTTGTGAAATTACATGACCCGCTTCTACATCTGCACTGTATTCTTCTTTATATGCGAATTTTAATTTTAATTGCTCAATTCTTTGTTTAGCCTCTTCTTGAGTTAAATTCACAACATTTGGAATTTGTACATCTTTTGGTGATGATGAATTTATTACTGTTAGTGTTATTACTAATGTAGCAACAAATATTAATACAAATAATGCAATTATTGATGCAACTTTAGTTTTTGGATGATTATAAAAAAATGTTGCAATTTTTCCCTTTGGCTTTTCTTCTTCATTATCAGACTTTATATTTCCATTTCTATTATCAGATACATTTACAGTTGGTATCCTTCTTGTAAAACTATCTTCAAAATTACGCTCTTCGACAAATCCACCTTCTGGTCTTTTTAATGCTATATTTAAATCTTTAATCATTTCTGAAGCATTTTGGTATCTTTCATTTGGATCTTTTTTCATCGCTTTTAAAATAATTTGATTTACAGCAAAAGGTATTTCTTTATTTACTTTTATTGGTGGAACTGGCTCTTCTTGCATATGTTTTAAAGCTATTGATACAGGAGTATCTGCATCAAAAGGTACTTTACCTGTTACCATTTCGTACATTACAACACCTAGTGAATACAAATCTGATTTTGAATCTGTATATCCACCTCTTGCGTGCTCTGGTGAAAAATAATGTACAGAACCTAATGTTGTACCAAAAGCTGTTATTGTTGAATTTGAAACTGCTTTTGCTATTCCAAAGTCTGTAACTTTTGCCACACCATCTTCAGTAATCATTATATTGTGTGGTTTTATATCTCTATGTATTATATTGTTTTTATGAGCCATTTCTAGAGCTGATGCAATTTGTATTGCAATATTTACAGCCCATTTCCATGATAAATGACCATCTTCTTCTATTATTTGTTTTAATGTTTTTCCTTGAATTAATTCCATAACAATATAATATATATTGTATTCTTGCCCAACATCGTATACAGAAACTATATTTGGATGTGTAAGTCTTGCTGCTGACTGTGCTTCTGCATTAAATCTTTTTATAAATTCTTCATCTGTTGTAAATTCTTCTCGTAATACTTTTACAGCAACATATCTATTTAAAATTTGATCTAATGCTTTATATACAGTTGCCATTCCACCATTACCAATTTTCTCTTGTATCTTATATCTGTTTCCTATAACACTACCTTCTAAATTCATATTTAACACTCTCTCCTTATAATATGATTACAGCTGTAATATTATCATATCCACCCTGCTCATTTGCTTTTTTTACTAATTCTTTACTTGCTTGCTCACTATTTTGTTTAATTATTTCACATATTTTGTCGTCTTTTAACATATTTGTTAATCCATCTGTACACATTAATAGTATGTCACCTTTCATAAAACCTTTAACAAGTACTGTTGGTTCAACAAAAGCTGTACACCCTAATGCCTTTGTTAACATATTCTTTTTAGGATGATTGTATGCCTCTTCTTTTGTAATATTTCCTTCTTTTACTAATTGCTCAACATAGCTGTCATCTACAGTTAATTTTCTGAAAAAATCTTTTCTTAGTCTGTAAACTCTGCTATCACCGATGTGTCCTATATATATTCTATTTGAATATATTAAACATACATCTATTGTTGTTCCCATTCCTGCTAATTCTGGTACTTCTTTTGATTTTTCATATACCACCATATTAGCATATTCAATTGCATTTTTTATTAATTCAATTATTTGATCTCTTTCTTTTTTTATTTGATCAAAATTATTTATTATATAATTTTTTGATGATTCTATAGCTAATTTACTTGCTATTTCTCCGCCTTTATAGCCTCCCATACCATCTGCAACTATATATAATTTTATTTTATCATCTTTATCAGATATATAATAACTGTCTTGGTTCATATCCCTAACTTTACCTATATCTGAATTAGCAAAAGCTTCCATAAAACCTCCTATTATAGACATTTTCCTTTATCTTTATTGTGTTTTTAAATTTTTTCTTCTTAATTGTCCACACGCTGCATCAATATCAGAGCCTAGCTCTCTTCTTACTGTTGCAACTATTCCATGTTCATTTAAAAAATCTCTAAATTTTAAGATGTTCTCATTTGTGCTTTTTGAAAATTTACCATTTTCAATTTTATTTATCGGAATAAGATTTACATGGCATAACATACCTTTTAGTAAATCTACTAATCTTTGTGCATCCTCTAAATTATCATTATTATCTTTTGCCAATGCATATTCAAAAGATATTCTTTTATTTGTTATTTTTATATAATCTTTACATGCTTTCATTAGCTCTTCAATATTATATCTATTGTTTACAGGCATCATACTGCTTCGTTTTTCATCTGTTGTTGCATGTAATGATATTGACAATGTGCATTGTATTTTTTCATTTGCTAAATCATATATACGTGGTACCAATCCGCTTGTTGATATACTTATATGTCTTGTTCCAATTTCTAGACCTTTTGGATTATTCATTATTTTTATTGCTTTTATTACATTATTGTAATTATCTAGTGGCTCTCCAATTCCCATAAAAACAATATTTGATATTTTATCATTTATGTCTTGCTCTACAGCTAAAATTTGCTCTACAATTTCACCAGCAGTTAAATTTCTTACAAATTGAATTCCTGTAGATGCACAGAATTTACATCCCATTTTGCAACCAATTTGTGATGATACACATACTGTTTTTCCGTGGTGATATTGCATAAGTACTGTTTCAATTGCATTTCCATCAAGTACATCAAATAAATATTTTTTTGTACCATCTTTTGATTCTTGCTTTTTTAATATATTGTAATTGCACATTGTGTAATTTTCTTTTAGTTTTTCCCTTAGTTCAATTGATAAGTTAGTCATTTCATCAAAGCTTTTTACTTTCTCTTTGTATATCCATTTAAATATTTGCTCTGCTCTGAATTTTTTTTCGCCCATATTTATTAGCTCTTCTTGTAATTCATCTAGATTATAATCTTTAATATTTTTCATAAAATTTTCCTTCTCTTCTTTCTGTGAATTTTATATCATATATTTAATAATATTTCAAGTATTAAGAGCCACTAATTAATATTAATTAGTGGCTCTTAATTTTATCCTTTGCAATATTCTTCTATTCGTGTTAGTTTTTGATCAAATAATGAATTGTTCATATCATCAATTTCATTATATTCTTGTAATTTTTCAATTTTTTTAATGATTATACTTTGATTTTTTTGAATACTTAAAAGCATTTCTACTTGGTTCAATTGTATTTCATCTAATATACTATATATTTCTTCGATTTTGCTACTTAGGTTTTGTTCATGCATCATAAAATCAGCCCCCTTTGTATAAAACTCGATAGATATATTTTAGCATAAAATGTAGAAAAATGTCAATAAAAATACGAACATATTTTTGTTTTTTTATTATGATTTGTTTTTAAACTTAATTATTTTCATCTCTTTTTATTTCTATATGAACATCATCTAACTGCTCTTTTGTTACAACTGATGGTGCATTCATTAGAACATCTCTTGCTTTTTTATTTTTTGGGAATGCTATTACTTCTCTTATATTTTGTGAATCAGCTATTAACATTATCATTCTGTCTAGTCCTGGTGCTGCTCCAGCGTGTGGTGGTGTTCCATATTGGAAAGCTTTGTATAGGGCACCAAAACGTGTTTCTACATCTTTTTCTTCATATCCAGCAATTTCAAATGCTTTTACCATTAGCTCTGGATCGTGGTTTCTTACTGCTCCTGAAGCCATCTCGTATCCGTTACATACAACATCAAATTGATAAGCAACTATATCTAGTGGATCTTCATTTAATAGAGCTTCCATTCCTCCTTTTGGCATTGAGAATGGATTATGATTGAAATCAATTTTTCCTTCATCTGATAGCTCATACATTGGAAATTCTGTAATTAGGCAGAATTTGTATACATTTTTTTCTAATAAATCTAATCTTTTTCCTAATTCAATTCTTACTCCACCTGCTATTTTTTGTGCTGTCTTAAATTCATCTGCAATAAAGAATATTGAATCATTTGGTTTAACCCCTAATTTACTTTCTAGTGTTTCTTTTACATTGTCAGTAATAAATTTAGCAATTCCTCCTGCAACATTATTTTCTTTATCAAATTTAGTCCAAGCTAATCCTTTTGCTCCTAATTCTTCTACTGCAAATTCAGTCATATTGTCAAAAAATTTTCTTCCTTGCTCTGCACCATTTTCTACAATAATTGCTTTTATTGTTTTATCTTTAAATGCGTTAAATTCTGTATCTTTAAATATTTCTGTTGCATCTTGTATTATTAGCGGATTTCTTAAATCTGGTTTATCTATACCATATTTTTCCATAGCTTCTTTGTATGGTATTTGAATAAATGGACCTTCATCAACTTTCCAATTTGTATGTTTTTTAAATGTTGTTATAAATAGCTCTTGTAAAACATTAAATACATCTTCTTGTGTTGCAAAACTCATTTCAAAATCTACTTGATAGAATTCTCCTGGTGCTCTATCTGCTCTTGGATCTTCGTCTCTAAAACAAGGTGCTATTTGGAAATATTTATCAAATCCAGATACCATTAATAATTGTTTAAATTGTTGAGGTGCTTGTGGTAATGCGTAAAATTCTCCTGCATGTAATCTACTTGGTACTAAGTAATCTCTTGCTCCTTCTGGTGATGAGTTAGCAAGTATAGGTGTTTGTATTTCAGAAAAACCAAGTTCATATAATTTTTGTCTTAAAGTTTTCATTACTTGTGAACGAAGCAAAATTATATTGTGAATTCTGTCATTTCTTAAATCTAAAAATCTATATTCTAATCTTAAATCTTCTCTTACTGAATTAATATCAACTTTTTCTGAATTAACTTCAAAAGGAAGTGTTGATTTGCATTTTCCTAATATTTCAATTTTTTGTGCATCTATTTCAATTTCACCTGTTGGTATTTTGTTGTTTTTGTTTGATCTTTCAACAACTGTTCCATGTATACAAATTACACATTCAGTTACTATATCATTGATTTGTTCTTTAAATTTTTCATCATCTGATATAACAATTTGTGTAATTCCATATTGATCTCTTAAATCTATAAATTTCATTGCTCCTAAATTTCTAATTCTTTGTACCCATCCTGATAGGCGTACTTCTTGTCCAACATTTTTTATGTTTAGTTGTCCGCAATTGTGTGTTCTGTAAATATTATTCATTTTATCATATCCTTCCCTTTTCTTATAAAACAATGTAGTACAATTATATCAAGAATTTTGTAAAATTCAATGTTATTTGGTGATTTTTATAAAAATCTTTGATTGTGATTTGATTTTGGCTGTTCCGAAAATATTATAAAAATGCTTGTTGGACGAAGCAAAAAGAACTCCCTGTAGGAGTTCTTTTTTTATTTGGAATGTTTTCCTTTTGATCTCTTGAATTTATAGTTATCGTCTATCATGTAATCTTCTTGCGTTGGTTTGTCTAAGTAACTGTCTTGTTGTGAGCTTTTTTCTTGTATGTCATTAGTTGGTATTTGATTATTATTTTCAATGTAAGAACCATATAGACCATCGTATGTGTTTTGGTTGTCGTATGTTGGTTTTGAATTTTCATTGTAGTCTGCATATATGTCTTTGCTTATGTATGGATTTTCTGGTTCATTTGTTGATTTATATTCATTATCTATATTAAATTGTGTTGTTGTATCTGTGCTTTGATATGGATTTATTTTTGATTCGTTGCTTGTATTTTCTTGTGGTTGATTTATTTGTTTGTATTGATTGCTTTGTATATCATTTATATTATTATTTTGATTTTCATTTCTTACATTTGTTGCATTTTTTGATGAATATCCGTATAAATCTGAATAATCATCTACTGCGTCGTTGTTTATTTGTTGTTTTTTCTTCTTTTTAGATTTTACTATGATTATTATAATTACAAATATTAGTATTACACCTACTACTATTCCTCCATATATAATCATGTCTTTTTTATTTGTTGTTACTAGTACATCCGAGTCTTTGTTTACCATTATTTGATATACTACTTTTTCTTTTCCATCTTCTGATGTTACTGTTATTGTTATTACATTTTCACCTTTTATTAAATTCGTATTTCCTGTTATTTCAACTTTTGCGTTTTCATCATTGGCAACTGCTGATATGTCTAAGTTTGTAATGTTTGGATCTAATACATTAATTTTATATTCATATACATTTGATGAAAATTTTGGACTTAATGTATATCCATTTATTTTTAATGATGATAAACCTAATGTTGTTGCTTCACCTTTTTTTACATTTATTGTGTAGATTCTTGTAGTTCCATCTTGTGCTGTTACTGTTATTTTTACTGCATTATCACCTGCTACTAATGATTCATTTCCTGTAATTTCTACAGTAGCTTTTTCATCATTTGGAGCTGCTTTTATTTCTAATTTTTCTACATCTGCACCTACATTTAATGTATATGATGTTGTTTCTGGATCAAATTCTGGATCTAAACCTTCTGGTGTTACTTCTAATGTTTTTAATGCTTTATCAGATGCCTTTGATGGCTCTTCTGTTGTTAATAGTGATGTTTTTATATATCCAGTTCCTCCATTATAAGAAACTTTAGACCATCCATTATCACTAGTTCCAGTACGAGTAACACTTTCTCCAGCTTTTAATGTACCTATTTTATCACTATCTGCACTATAGCTTTTACGAATATTTATGTCACCTGTCGCATATACTTTATCATTTGCTGATTTAAATGTTGGCTCTGTTGTGTCGTTGTTATCTTTGTTATCACTTTTTTTGTCATTATTTTTAGTATTTGTTGAATCATCTTTGCCTTTAGGTGTTGATTTACCAGCTATAGAAATAGAGCCTCCTGAAACATTTTTTAAATTTCCTGAAGAATCTGACATTTTTCCTACCGGTGTAACTGTAACCTTAACACCATTATCTGAGTTGGCTTTTACAGTCATAGAAAATGACCCTTCTAGCCATTCACTTGAACTACTTGATGATGTTCCCCCACTTACACTGATACTTACTTTACCTGTGTATGATGAAGAAATTGTTATATTTGCACTTTCACCATTTGAAATATTTTTCTTTGAACTGCTAACATTTATATCAGCAGCCATAGATTTTACTGTAATAGCAATTAATAGTACTATCATTGATATTATAACTTTTTTTATCACTCGTATCTTATTCATTTTTATCCCTTTCCATATAAATTATTTCATTATTTCTTTTTTTATAAGAACATAGTCTGCTGGATCTATTTCTCCATTTTGGTTATAATCTGCGATTTTTTGTTGATCCGCATTTAAACTTTTTACACCCATTATATGATTTTTAATTAAAACATAATCTGCTGGATCAAGCATATTATTTCCATTTACATCTCCACGCATAAAGTCCTTATTTCCATCATTGTTGTTACCATTATTATCGTTATTATTATCACTTCCACCATCTTTATTTAGATATTGGTTAGCCACATATCCTTCTAGTCCATCACTTGTTACTATTTTGTCCCAAGTATATCCATTAGCTTGTGCTACATTTTCTTGCATTATTGTTACTGTTGTTCCTTTGCTTAAAGATGTAACAACTCCACTTGATGTTGTTGCTTGTGCTCTTATTCTAACTTTTCCGCTGTCGCATTTTATTGTTGCTATTTTGTATGATGGGTTTGGAGTTGGGCTATTTCCTATTTCTGTTAAATATTTATCAGCTATATAACCTTGTGTTCCGTTTGCAAGTTTTACTCTCACCCAATTAAATCCGTTTATATTATTATATGTGCCTTTTTCTATTATAGTAACTGCTTGACCTGATATTAATGTTGTTACTATTTTTGTATTACTTGTTCCTGGTCCATTTCTTAAGTTTACACTTGTATTTGATACTGCTGAAATGTTTGCATTTGTAACATCTGCAATTTGTGTAATGTAATTTCTTGCAATATATCCTTTTACACCTGAAGATAATACAACTTTATCCCAATAATATCCACTTACTTGTGTTGCACCACATTCAATTCTTAATAATACATCTCCTGTATTTACTTTTGTAAGAACTGTTCCTAATAATGAAGGTGCTGTTCTTACTTTTACATCTGTTCCTGTTACTTTAACATTTTGTGTTATTACACTTGAACCATTTGGTGAACCACACTTTTCAGTAGGCATATTTTCAAATACAGGAATTACAAATGTAAAACTATTATTTAACATTCCTAAGCTTGAATATGATTTTTTTACTGATGTGCTTTCACTTGCTGCAGCACTAATATTTCCCATATATTGGTGATAATATAATTTTCCGTCACTATTATCTACATCATATTTTTGTAAATATAAAGTTGATTGACCAACATTTATGTATCCAGATGCAATCCACGCAGCTCCACCCTTTATTGCTGTTTCTGGATCTGTCCAGCCTTTTCTTTTTGCATATCTTAATGCATTAGAAATAACTGCCGCATTTCCGCTTCCTGTTGCATTTATATTATAAAAATTATAGTATCCAATATATCCTCTATATGTACCTTTTCCAGTCGAACTTGCTGTACTATTTGATCCTTGCTCTTGCACAATTCTTGATGCTAAATGATATGGACTAATATTAGATGCTTGTGCTGCTTCCATAATTACCTGTGCATATGACTTATTTATTGTTGCTGTTGAGCCATCTGTTTTAGTATATGTTATTTGACTGCCTCTCATCCAAGGTGCATTGTTTATTATTTTGTTAACTCCATCTATTGTTTGAGTACTCGAATCATATTTTAAATTTTCAAATTGAAATATGTAATCTTCATTTAACCAATTACGAGGGTCCATATAATATGATACTGCTACTTCTGAAGCACATCTCCATTTTCCTGTATCATAAGCTTTATCTCCACAAGTTGAACAAATCCATGCTCCTGTTTTATCATAATAAACTAAGTTTCTGCCATGAGCTGCACTTGTTTCATTTTTTATTACTTGATTCCAATCTAAACCTGTATACAATATTTTAAATTGCCAATTTGGATACTTTGCTTTTAAATTATCTATTAGTTCTTTATAGCCTGGATAATTGTTTATTTTACTTGAATACCCTTCCGTACTTTGAGCTGCATAAGATTCTTTTATTTGTAAAAAAGTACTTATGCATATATATGTAATAAAAACCATTAACACTACTATACTTATCAGCTTTGTTTTTCTCGACAAAATGTTACCTTTTAACATTTTATTCCCTCCTCTTTTGCATTTTTTTACAAAGCTAGTATATCATTAAAAATTTATAAAGTAAAGGTCGAAATTGTTAAAATTTTACAAAAAAAAGAAGTTACTTTTTATTATAAAAATAACTTCTAAAATTAACTTATAAACACATATAATTTCTTTATTAAGCCCAAATTGTTATGCACATATATACAATATATGATAGTAAGAAAACTGAACCTTGTAATCTTGTCATTTCATTTTTCTTGCCAATTATTGGAAATAAGCATAACAATGCTGTTGCAACTATTAGTATTAAAAAATCCATATTGTAACTAACAGAATATTCAATTGGTTTTATTATAGCTGAGACTCCTATAATAAAAATCATATTTAGTATACAAGAGCCAATTATATTTCCAATTGCCATATCTACTTTTCCTTTTGTAGTTGCTACTATTGATGTAATTAGCTCTGGCAAGCTTGTTGCTATAGCAATAATCGTAACACTTACCATTTTTTCACTCATTCCAAGTGTACCTGCAATTTTTGATGCATTATCAACTACGAAATCACCACCAAATTTTAAAAATATGATTCCTAAAATAACATATATTATTGATTTTATTAAATATTTTATTGATTGAGTTTTTATATCTACAATAGCTAAATCCTTACTAATTCCATCAACTGTATCATCAAAGTCTTCACCTTTTTTTGCCATTATTATGCTATACACTATAAAAGCTCCGCAAACTAATAACAAAACAACACCTTCTAATCTATTAATTGTATTTGGTTGACCTTTTAGATTATTGTTTGCTAATGCAAATACCAAAATTGTAATTAAAAAAGTAAATGGACTTTCAAAATATCTTGTTTCTTTTTTAAACTTTAAGTTTTTAATTATTGCACATATTCCTAAAATTAATAACAAATTAGATAAATTACTACCTATTACATTACCAATTGCCATATCAGAATATCCATTTAATGCTGATGTTACACTTATAAATAATTCTGGCATTGAAGTTCCCATTGACACAATTGTTAATCCTATTACAATTTCTGGAATATGGAATCTTTTAGCAATATTGCTTCCACCTTTTACTAAAAAATCTGCACCTTTTATTAGTAAAATGAAACCTATTATTATAAAAATAATTTGTATAATCATTTTTTGTCTCCTTATTATTTTATACTTTTTATGTTATCTATTATGTCTTTTTTAAAGACTTATTAAACAATAAGTCTTTAATTTTATCTTCTATTTGTTTTTACATCTAATGAATCTAATGTGTCTAATGCTTTTCCGGTTCCCAATGCTACACATGATATAGCATCTTGTGCAATCATTACATTAATTCCTGTTTTTTCTTGTAATAATTTATCTAATCCGTCTACTAAACACCCTCCACCTGTCATATAAATTCCTTTATCACTTATATCTGCAGCAAGTTCTGGTGGAGTTCTTTCTAGTACTGAATGAACTGCATCTACAATCATTAATGCTGGTTCAATTAGAGCTTCTAACATTTCACTTGAATATACAGTTACAGTTTTTGGCAAACCATCTATTAAATCTCTTCCTCTTATATCCATTTCTGTATCTTGAATTTTTGGGTACACACAACCAATATTTATTTTTAAGTCTTCGGCAGTTCTTTCACCAATCATAATATTATGTTTCTTTTTTATATATTTTACAATATATTCGTCAAATTTATCTCCAGCTACTTTTAAAGATGTGCTAACAACAGAGCCTCCTAATGAAATTACAGCTATGTCAGTTGTACCTCCACCTATATCCACTACCATATTTCCACAAGGTTTTGAAATATCAATTCCTGCTCCAATTGCTGCTGCTATTGGCTCTTCTATTAAATATACTTTTCTTGCTCCAGCTTGTGTGGCAGCATCAATTACAGCTTTTTTTTCAACTTCTGTAACCTGTGATGGTATACAAATCATTATTCTTGGTGCAAAAACAAATCTTCCACATACACGACTTATAAAATATTTTAACATTCTTTCAGTTACAGTATAATTAGATATTACACCCTCTCTTAAAGGTCTTGTTGCAACAATATTACCTGGTGTTCTACCTAACATTCTTCTCGCTTCTCTTCCAACGGCTAATACATCATTTGTGTTACTATCTACGGCAACTACTGATGGTTCTCTTAATACTATTCCTTTTCCTTTTACATATGCAATTACAGTAGCTGTTCCTAAATCAATTCCTATGTCTTGCCCCCAACCAAACATTTTTCATCTTTCCTTTCAAGTACAATATTACACTTTTATTTCATTTTTGTTACGATTATATTACATATTGTGCAAAATAGCAAATATTTTTTACAAATATTATAAGATTTTGTTACTATTATTTATTTTATCCAATTTTTATATTATAAATACAATAAATTCTTATTAAAAACAATAAGCTCTTTGTAAAAAAAATAATAATGGAAAATCATATTGTAATATTTTCTTTCATATTTATTTTATAATTTTTTGTATATGCTTGAATTGACTTTTACACCTTTTGGCTATATAATGTTGAACCAAAAATATATTTGAAATGGAGATAAAAAAATGAATGAAACATGGCTTTCTCGTACAGAAATGATGCTTGGTGAAGATGCATTAACAAAATTAAAAAAATCTAAAGTTGCTGTTTTCGGTTGTGGTGGTGTTGGTTCGTATACTTTAGATAGTTTAGTTAGAGCTGGTGTACGGAAATATTGTTATAATAGATAAAGCTTTAATAGATGTAACTAATTTAAATAGAAATTTAATGGCTGACACAAAAGTTGTTGGAAAATATAAAGTTGATGTTGCCAAGAAAAAATTATTAAATATAAATCCTGAATTAAATATAAAAATTATAAAAGAATATGTTTCAAAAGATAATTCTTCAAAATTAATTACAGATGATTTTGATTATATTGTTGATACTATTGATTCTATTCATGATAAGCTTAGTTTAATTTCAGAAGCTGTTCACAAAGATATACCTATTATTTCATCAATGGGAACTGGTGATAAATTTGATCCTACATTATTTGAAGTAACTGATATTTCTAAAACAAGCTCTTGTCCCTTTGCTCATTTATTAAAGTCAGAATTAAAAAAACTTGGAATTGAACATTTAAAGGTTATTTATTCAAAAGAAAAACCTACTCGTTTTAGGAGTACAGAATCAAGCTACAGAGCTAATGCTTCAAGCATAAGTTTTGTTCCATCTGTTGCTGGTTTAATTATTTCTAGTGAAGTTGTTAAAGATTTAATAAATTAAAATTTTATTTTTTAGATACAATAATTAAATTTATTGTATCTTTTTTTGCATATTTTTTATGTTTTGGTTGAAACTAAAACTGACTTTAAAATTATTTTGCAAATTTTGAAAGGAGTGTGTTTTAAAATATGGATATAGAAAAACATTTATTACTTACAGGAAATTCTAATGTTTCGTGGAAAGATGCTATTGTAAAAACTGTTGCAGAAGCTTCTAAAACTATTGACTATTTATCTTCTGTAAAAATTTTAAATCAATATGCACATATAACTGGCAATAAAATGACTTCATATTTTGTTGATTTAGATATTACATTTTTAATTGATTCTGATAGATCATAATTTTTATAAAATTAGATATTTTACGGTTTATAGGTACAACCAAAAACCTAAATTTATTTATATGAGGTGATTTTAATGGGACCAATAAATACAAATCAGCAATATAGTGATTATGTTGATAAAAAAACACCTAACTCTCCTATTTTAAAAAACTGCTTTAATGCTTTTTGGGTTGGTGGTTTAATTTGTACAATTGGACAATTTATATTTGATTATTGCAAATTTAAAGGATTAAGTGAAACCGCATGTTCTACTACAGTTTCTATAATTCTTATTGGTATTTCTGCTATTTTAACTAGTTTAAATATTTTTAATAAAATAGGAAAATTTGCTGGAGCTGGCTCTTTAGTTCCTATTACAGGTTTTGCTAATTCAATTGTCGCACCAGCTATAGAATATAAATCTGAAGGATATGTTATGGGCGTTGGAGCAAAAATGTTTACTGTAGCAGGTCCGGTTCTAGTGTTTGGTATTTCTAGTGCTGTTTTAGTGGGATTAATTGCTAAACTTTTTGTTGGATAAATTTTTAACATCTATTACTTAAAATAAAAAATCTGCACATTTATATGTGCAGATTGTGTAGTGAGATTGTTACATTTATTGTTACAATTTTTTGCTATTTGCATTTTACTACATTTATTTTCAAATTTCAACATTTTTTTATAAAAGGAGGATTAATTTTGGAAAAATTAGGAAAACAAACTATAAAATTTAGTAATCCTGTAACAATTTTAGAAACAGCCAGTATTGTTGGCCCTAAGGAGTCTGAAGGTCCTATGGCAAAATATTTTGATAATTGTTTAGCTGATGAGTTTTGGGGCGAAAAGACCTGGGAAAAAGCTGAAAGTAAGATTATTAAAGAAACTGTTAATACAGTAATTTCCAAGTCTAATATTTCTGCACAAGATATTGATTACTGTTTTGCAGGTGATTTATTAAATCAATGTATTTCTTCAAGTTTTGGATTGCGAGAATTAAATATTCCATTTTTTGGAGTATTTGGAGCATGTTCTACTTTTGCTGAAAGTATATGTCTTGGAAGTGTTTTTGTTTCTTCTGGTTCTGCTCAAAATGTACTTTGTGCTACATCTAGTCATTTTTGTAGTGCTGAAAAACAATTTAGATTTCCATTAGAGCTAGGAAACCAAAGACCACCATCTTCTCAGTGGACTGTAACTGGATCTGGTGCTGCTATTTTAAGTGCTAATGGAAATGGACCATATATTACTCATATTACACCTGGGAAGATAACTGATATGGGTATAAAAGATGCAAATAATATGGGTGCAGCAATGGCTCCAGCATTTGTAGATACATTAATTACTCATTTTAAAGATACAGGTAGAAGTCCAAATTATTATGATGCAATTATTAGTGGTGACCTTGGTCATATAGGAAAGGATATTGCAATTGATTTGGCACTTTCAAAAGGGTACAATATAAAAAACAATTATAATGATTGTGGTGTTTTAATGTTTGATAAACAAAATCAAGATACTCACTCTGGTGGTAGTGGCTGTGCTTGTTTAGGAACAATCTTTTCTGGATACTTTTTTAAACAATTAAAAGAAAAGAAAATACAGAAATTGTTAATGATCGCAACTGGTGCTCTTATGAATTCAACTAGTAGTCAACAAGGTGAAAGCATTCCAGGAATTGCACATGCTGTAGCTATTGAAATTTAATATAAATGATAGATTTACATTGTCAGGATATAATTTTTAAACCTGCTAAAATTTCAGTTTTAGCAGGCTTAAATCAATCTTTTTTTCTATACAATACTAACTCTATGTCTAGAGTGGAACAATCCAGCAGTTATCTATATGCATAAGCTTTCTTCTTATAGGATTATCTTAGCTATTTTTCTATTGAATTATCATAATTACTGTTTTCCCATTTTCTTTATCCTGAATAGTATTACATTTCATTACTATTTGAATAATTTTTATATCTTCTTTTGATATGTTATTTTGCAATTTTAGCACTATTTTTTCTATCTTTAGTCTTTTCTAACCTTTTTGTTTATTTTTCATCGTTATATTTTACTAATCTAATTGCTGAATCTAATGTTTCAGTACAGCATAATTTTCCGTGAGTATCAACATATAATAAGTCATTTATTTTAGACAATTTTCTCGCTTGTTTAATATCATTTATAATAATCTCTTTCTTAAACTTTATTTTTTCATCAATTACCCTAATATCATAACATTCCCTTTTTGACTTGAATATTAGATATTTAATATTTTTATTTTCTAATAAATTAATAGCTTTTCTGTATGGTAATTCTTTATCAAATATGGCATAGTTTTCCTTAGTCTCGTTTGTTTTTTTTATAATTATTTCAATTGCTTCGACTTCAGCTATTGCATGTTTAATATATATGGTCCAAAATTCATCTGCCAATTTTAATGCATGAATAAATCCTTCTTCTTCCGTTATATTTTCATTCCATTCTGGATTGCATAACTTGACAAAATCAGGTGAGGTTTTACTTTTTAAATATTCCATTTGCATATTGTCTGTTGCATCTATATATTGAATTAATTCTTTATCCAAATATTCATAAACTTTGTTTATATTTTTAGCCCCTATATCATTTAAATATCTTATACCATATTTTTTCCATAATAATCCAATAGATGAATAATAGATACCATTTTTTCTTTTTCCATTTCTATTCTTTTGATGATGATCAAATTCTCCTAATCCAATATCAAAAACTAACTTATTATTCACACTTCTATTATTCATACTTGAAACTCTAATTAAATTTATTTTCTTAAAAATTTTACTTAAAAATATCGTTGAAATTACATCATCTACATGAAATGTTCCAGAGTGAGTAACAAAATTTGCTTTATTATACTGTTTTATTAACTTTATATTTCTATATTTAAAAACCCTCATTATCATTCTCCCTTGTTATTGAGCTATTTTTTTAATAATTATTTTTATTATTGTCATATACACCGTCACTCCTATTTCATTGTTTTGCTTCTGCTACCTCAACTGGTTTGTTATTAAATAGATCATATTATTTTCTTAATATCATTTATTTTTTCCATAACTTTTTCAAACTCTATATCTTTTGCATACTGATGTTTTTCAGAATAACTTGTCCATAATTCTTTTACAAATTCACTTTTTTCTATTTTCCCAATAACTTTATCTGTACTTTTTATATCTGTATCTCTTTTAGAAAAAGTTTTTTCAATCGCATTTTTTAAATTTTCTTTTGAAAATTCTTTATATGTAATTAAATAGTATAAATCATAATAATCTTTCATTCTACTATTTAATATTCCCCTGCTTATTACTGTTTGAAACTTTTCTGCAATTATACTCTCTATGTTGTATGTCATAATTTTTAAATTTCTGTCCTCAAACATCATTTTATAATCATATTCAATTTCTCTTGGCGTAATTAAATCACCTGTAGCTATATCTATACTTAAATTAACTCTTAAATTATCAAATATAGCTAATAAATTATATTTTAATCCACCATAATCATCATCTTCCCTAATTGGTTGAGAATTTCGTATTTCAAATTTTACTCCGTCATTTACGTCTATGTTTAATATCTCTTGTAATACTTCATATAATTGTCCATCTGTTAAATCTATCCCCTTTATGCAGGTATCCATATCCATTGTTGTTCTTGTATCAATTCCCATTATTGAAGATAATAAAAGCCCACCTTTTAATATAAAATTATTTTTATATTTTGAAACAGATAATCTTTCTAATATTCTTTCAAACATATAATTTTGTAATACTTCATTTACTGTAATATTACAACTTACTGCTAAGTTCCTAGACTTATCCATTAAACTTTTAGCATTTTTTATCATATAATTGCCTCCATATAATTCTTTACTTTGTCATATATATTCATTTTCTTTGCATATTCAAACATTTTACTGGCATTAAATTCTTTACTTTTAATTGCTTTTTTTATTGCTTTATTTCTAATTTCTATATCAATACTATCTTTATTTTTTATAATATCACACACTGTTCTTTCTAAATTGTATGTTTTAACTTTCATTCCTTGTGGCGACTTTTTTTCTGTAACTCCCAAATTATATAATTCTTTACTAATTTTATAAACATTTACAAAATCTTTAAATCTATGAGGATTATACTCTCTATATACTGTCACATCCATCTTTATTGGAGTTCTTTCTGTCATTTCATAAAAATATAGAGCCGTATTATAAGAAAATACTGCTTTAGGATATTTTAATTGAAATAAGTAATACTCATCATATTTAAAATCTTTTGTTACATATATTCCTCTATCAATTTTTTCAATAATCCCTTCTCTTTCCATCCTTGATAAATATACTCTTGATATTCCTTTTTTTTCTAACTGTGAAGGGGTTATTATTTCATTATTTTTTTTCATTATCTTTAAAATTTTATTAATCATATTAATCTCCTTTTACAATTGTGCTTATATTTTATCATTTTGTAGCACAATTGTAAATATATTGTATGTAATTTTATTTAAAATTATTCAAAAAAAGAACAATGTTATTAAACATAGCTCTTTTTTTCTTGACCATATCATTATTTTAATCGTTATTTTTTTCCCTTATATTTATATTCTTCTTCATTTTCAGCAACCAGTAAATACTGTTTATCTCCTTTTTCTTTCTTATGTTTTAATTCGCAGATATTAATAATCTAATTTTATATTTCTCATAATTCCACTTTAGATTTTTTATCTTCTAATAACTTTTTCAATAAAATTAATGAAATCACTATCGTCAGCTTGTCCAATTTTCTTGTTTTCTTCTGTCAAATATACATCTTTAATACAATTCTTATAAATTCATCATAATTACTATATATTGTAATATCAGCACATTCATTAACTGTATCAATTTCTATAAATTCTTTTATTTTTGGAATTTTTTCTTCTAAATAGCTAGCTAAATCTTCAATATAATTATAATCACAAATATTATAATTAATTCTTGCATATTTTAGCTTAATACTTTGCCTTTTGTTCATTTTATTAACTCCTCATTTTTATGAATTATACTACTTATTAAAATCATCAAAGTCCAAATCTTCAAACTCTATATTTTCTATATCAATAACTTCATTCTTATCATTCAATGTTATTTTAAAGACATCTGGAGAATTTATTCTTTTATTGAATACAATTTTGTTATTAAAACTTAGACACAAATTTCTATTTATATTAACACTTTCAAGTTTACACCATTTTAACAAAAAGAATGTGATTGCATTTCCGTGTGAAAATATTGCAATTCTTTTTCCTTTATTGTCTTTTACCACTTCTTCAAATGCTTCACTCATTCTTTGTCTGACTTCTGCTTGACTCTCTCCACCTTCTGTTTTGTAATTTTCATCAAAAAACTGTCTTTCATACCAGTCTGGCACTTTATCAGAATTTGGTTTTCCAGGTCTTCTTTCATCAAATCTTTCATCTATATTTACCTTTAAATTTTGTTTTTCTAATAAATATTTTGCTGTTTGTAATGTTCTAACACAATTACTTGTATATACAACATCTATATTTTGTAGCTCTTTTTCATTGCTTAATATTTCTGCTCTTTTTTCACCTGTCACACTTAAAATTATTTTTTCATACTTAATAAGTTCATTTTGGTTAGTATTATATTTTTCAATTAGATTTTTATTATTGAATCTAACAGAATGTCTAATTAAATAAACTACTGTTTCCATTTTTTATTCATATGATATATTTTTATACCATACTCCCCTTTCTTTATTTTCTTCCAATAATACTATTTGCTGCTACAACCATAATATCATCATCTATATTTCCAGTTTTAAATTTTTCATCAACCTCTATTGTATATACATTGTTTGTTATATCTGCAACAATTCCTGATTTTCCATTATTTAGCTCTACATGATCATCTTCATTTATTTCTACAATCATTGGATTAATTTCATCAGACTCATTTTCCAAATCCATTAAAATATCTAAAATTTCATCATATTTTTCTTCTAGTAAATAAATATTTTCATCAGCACAATTATCATTCATATATTCCATAATTTTGTGCTCAATTTGGTAAATTTCCTCACAACTATAATCCCTATCTTCAATTATAATACCAGTTTCTTCACACAGGTTAATCTGATCATCATTTAAATAATCTTGTAAAATCATTTATACATTCCTCCAAATAAAAATTTCTATATTTAGATTAGCACAAATGTTACTTTTAGTCAATTGATTTAGAGCATAAAAAAATGCGCAATACTGCGCATTTTTACTATGTTTTAAATTTATTTTTTTCTAATTTAATTTTTTACTACATCTCCAGATTTTAAATACATATTTGGATCTATTTGCTCTCCGTTTTTTAATATTTCAAAGTGTAAATGTGATTCATCTAAAATTTCAAATGATGCTGTATTTCCAACTGTTCCTATTGTTTGTCCTGATGTTACTTTTTCTCCTTCTTTTACAAATTCAGCTGTCAATAAGTTTGAATATACTGTTGAAAACCCATTTGTATGTTCAATTAAAACTGTTAGACCATAGCGTGGATCTGTTTTTATTGCCTTTACAGTTCCATCTGCAGATGCTTTTACTACTGTTGTTTTTTCAGCTTTTATATCTATTCCTGTGTGTGTTATCCATTCACCTAATGTGTTTGAATATACTAATTTATCTTTTGCATATTCTGTTAAAACATCACCTGTTACTGGATATTTGAATGTTGGATTTACACTTTTTTTATCTTCTGTTTTATCTGTACCTTTTTTATTTTGATTTTCTGTATCATTTGATTTTTTTGATGTTGTATTTTGAGCTGATTTATCACCTGTTGTGTTTTCTGTTTTATTGTTTTTAGTAGTTACATTTTTAGAATCATTTTCTGTATTTTTATTTTCTTCTACTTTTGCAATTTCTTCAAAATTTGTTTGCTCTGCAACATTTACTTCGTTTTCAACAACATTAGTACTTGATGATACTGATGGAAAATCTTCTGCTTTTGCAACTTTGTCATCTTGCTTTTGTGCTATTACTATGCACGCAACTATAACTCCAATTAATAATACAGAAACAGCTACTCCTATTTTATAAAATTTGTTATTATTCATCATAAATTATTTCCTCCTTACTTTTTCTTTAGTTAAAGTATTTCCAAGTTTTATAAATTTATGCAGTTATATATCAACAATTTCTATTCCTGTATAAAAATGGTTTATAATTTCTGTATACGAAGCACCTTGTTTTGCCATTGCATCAGCACCAGTTTGACTCATTCCAACTCCATGTCCATATCCAATTACTGAAAATTTTACCTTATCACCATCAATCTCACATTTAAAATTAGCAGATTTTAAACCAAATAAAGTTCTTACTTCAACACCTGATAAACTTTTATTACCTATTAAAACTGTTTTTGCTCTTCCAGCATCTGTATGCTCAGTAATTTTTATACATTCAGAATTATTCCAATCAATACTAAAATCCGAATATTTTCCCTTCATTTTATTTTCAAAATCTGCCTTTGTTAATTCTACTTCAGAGCTATATTGAGAATATGCATCTTCACCAGCAGTTTCTACAACTTGCAAATATGGATAATTTGTTCCTCCCCAAACATTGACTGGTACTTCGGTTTTTCCTCCGCTATTAGAATGAAAAAAAGCATCAATAGCTTCTCCATTATATTCAATTACCTTTCCCTTTGTAGAATTAACCGCTTCTTCAATTTTAGCCCAATTACTTTTCTTCTCCTCATCACTCCATTTACTCATTCTTTCATCTTTAGAAAGCCATGCTTGACAACAAGCTGATGAAGTACAAATTGATCCATCACTATGCTTTTCAGAATTATGTGTTATTGTGTATATTGTGTATGTTCTTGCAACTACTGCTTGCGCCTTCAAAGCTTCCATTTCATAACTAGCAGGCATTTCAGCACAAACAACACCGATACAAATATTCATCTAATGCCACACTAGTGGTTTCATTCGTTTTTGTATTTATTAAATTAATAGTCCCATATTTTTTATAATCATAAGGCGGATAATACTTTTCTGATCCTATATTTTCAGTGCTCTTTGAGGTTTCCATAGATGAAAACCTTGTTGTTAGTATTACTGGGAACAAAAAAATTAACCCTATTATAATTACTATGTATAAACAAATTTTTTTCATATTACATCCTCTAACCTGTAGAGCACAATTTATGCTTCATACTACTTAATATTTTCTTTTCTAATCTAGACACCTGAACCTGAGTTACACCCAATAACTCTGCTACTTGTGACTGTGTTTTTCCTCTGTAATATCTAAGCATTATTATTTTTTTAGATTTTTCATCTAATCCCTCTATAAGTGTTTTTATAGTTATTTTATTTACAATATCTTTTTCCTGATCAACATTACTTTTTAATTTATCCATAATTGTCAAATCATCAGAATCATTTACTTTTCTGTCAATAGATTCAACTGTATTGTTTGAATCCATTGCAATTACAATATCTTCTTTCGATACTTTTAAAAGCTTTGCCAGCTCTTCTATTTGTATATCTCGTCCCTTTTTAGTTATATATTCATTTTGTATTATTTTAATTTTATATGATAGCTCTTTTATACTTCGACTAACCTTTACTGGTCCATCATCTCTTATAAATCTTTTTATTTCACCTAATATGTATGGTACTGCATATGTTGATAATTTTACTTCATAATTTGTATCAAATCTTTTTATTGATTTAATAAAACCAATACAACCAATTTGATATAAATCTTCTATTTCATAACCTCTATCCTTAAATCTTGTGACTATACTCCAAATTAAATTTGAGTTCTCAGTAACTAGTTTTGTCATAATTTCTTTATTACCAGATTGAGCTTTTAAAATATCTTCAACTTTATTCTCATACATAAAAAAGATTATCTACCTCCAATTTCTGCAAGGTCTAGCTCTTTTTCTTCTTTTTCTTCAGGTCTTTTTATTAATTTTTTCATAGTTATTTTTGTACCTAATCCAACCACAGATTCAATATTTACTTCATCCATAAAACTTTCCATTATTGTAAATCCCATACCTGATCTTTCTAAATTTGATTTAGATGTATATAATGGCTTTCTAGCTAACTCAATATTTTCAATACCTTTACCTGTATCAGAAATTTCAATTTCTATAGTATTAGCAAAAATTTTTGAAATTATTTTTATAATCCCACTCGAATTTTCATATCCATGAATAATACAATTTGTTACCGCTTCAGATACAGCAGTTTTTATATCTGCAAGCTCTTCTATTGTTGGATCTAATTGAGAAACAAATGCAGCAACAGCTATACGTGCAAATGCTTCATTATTAGATTTACTCACAAATTCTAATTTCATTTCATTTTCATATAACTCATTCATATAATTTTTATCCTTATAATTTATTTAGGTTTTTATGGCTTTACCTATAAACCATTTATTTTTATTATGATACTTTGCTATCTATTATTGGAATTATTTTTACAACTCCACTCATTTCAAATATTTTTTTTATACTTTGTTTTACATTTTTCATTTGAACTATTCCGACCAAACATATTGACCATTTTATATCTTCCAATTATCATTCCTATTCCTGCACTGTCCATGAAAGACACTTTATTAAAATCAAATATAACTTTTCTAGGCATATATCGCGTAATGTCATCATCAATCAACCTCCTCATTTTTTCTGTACTATGATGGTCTATCTCTTCTGTAATTTCCACCAATAGGGTTTTGTCTTTTTGTAAAAAAACACTATTCATATTATTCCTCCTTGAAATAGATTGATTCATATTATATTCTCTTTTGCTCAATTTTTACAGAGCGAAAACAGGGAAGTTTTGGCGATTTATGAGAAGTTTTCGAGTTTATTCGACAATAGCAAAATTAGCAATTTTGCCAAACAAATTTTTTTGTGGTATAATATATTCATAGCGTTTTATATGCTAAATAATTTTTGGAGGATGTTACGTGGAAAAAACACACCCGATAATTGAATTATCACCCTTTTTGTACGATGATGAATGTTCGAATATTCCTCAGGTACTCGACAAGTATGTGGATTTATTAATGTCTATGGATGATTCAATTGCAGCACAATCTGCAACCATGCAGCAGCAGTATAAGCGTATGGTTACAAATACCCGGTTTCTTAACCAGGTTCGAAAACATTTTAACCAAATTTACAAAGCCCTTTCTAACATGGGTTTATTCTTCAAATTGGATGGACGACGTAAGTCTTTATTTTCATTTGAGAATAAGGTAAATTTGGCAATTGAAAACAATAAACCCCTTGACTCAATACGCGATATCTTCGCTTTCCGTATTATTCTTTTTGATACGCCAAAGGAAGATATGATTGATGAGTGCTATTCAGTATTGAAAAAACTGAGTGCATTTCTTGCCAAGAACGGATTTATTGCGTGCGAAGCTACAAAATTTGTAAGCTCACATTCCGCATATATAAAGGATTATATTCAAAATCCCAAGGATAGCGGATACCGTTCATTACACAGCACATTTTTTCATCCAGAAACAGGGAATTATTTCGAGGTTCAAATTAGAACTCTATCCATGCATGCTATTGCAGAAAAGGGTAGTGCTTCTCATAAGAATTACAAAAGTTCCAAATATAACTTTGAAAACGTATATGACGGAGTAGATTTATCGAAAGTTAATTTACGGGGCTTTTGGTTTTGCAAGGAGCAATCGGAAACAATTCAATTTGTCGATGAAATCGGCCTGATAAACTCTATTAATATTCTTACACGTCAAAAGACATTCTAAGATATTTTTCAGAGCTTATCCTTCAAAAAAGGACAGTCATTATGACTGTCCTTTTTATTAAATATTTTTTAATCTTTCATTTACACTATCAAGCATTTCTTGATATTTAGTAAGTTTTGCTTTTTCCTCATTAATTTTTGCTTCTGGAGCTTTATTTACAAAACCTGGGTTTGATAACATTTTGGTTGCTCTTGCTACTTCTGATTCTAATTTTGTTTTTTCATTTTGCAATCTTTCTTTTTCTGCTTCTAGGTCTACTAAATCTTCAAAAGGCATAAATACTTCAATTCCATCTGTTACAACAGATACTGCGTTTGATGGAATACCATCTTTATTATCTTTTAATTCTATTGATTCTGCAAATCCTAGCTTATTAAGTATAGATTCACTTTCATTAATTAAATTTTTGTAATTTTCTGTTACAACAATTAATTTAGATTTTCTTGATGGATGTACATTCATATTATTTCTTATATTTCTGATACCAATTATTACATCTTTTAGTTTTTCAATTTCTTGCTCTTCTTTTTGGAATGCATATTTTTCTTCAAATTTTGGCCATTCAGCTGTCATTATTGTTTCATCATCATTATATAATTTTGTGTAAATTTCTTCTGTTATAAATGGCATTACAGGATGTAATAATTTTAATGAGTCTTGTAATACTTTGTTTAATGTAAATTGTGCTGCTTTTCTTGTTGTAGATGTTTTATCATATAAACGAGTTTTGCAAATTTCAATATACCAATCACAAAATTCATTCCAAATGAAATCATATATTTTTTGTGTTGATACACCAATATCAAAATTATCAATATTATTTGTAACTTCTTTTACTAATGTATTTAATTTAGATAAAATCCATTTATCCTCTTTACATAGGTCTTTTTCATCATATATACCATCATAATCTTCTAAATTCATTAAAACAAATTTTGAAGCATTCCATAATTTATTTGCAAAGTTTGAACTACTTTCCAATTTTTCAGGCATATATCTTATATCATTTCCTGCTGTAATTCCTAAGATTAGTGAAAATCTTAAAGCATCTGTACTATATTCATCTATTACCTCTAATGGATCAATTCCATTTCCAAGGCTCTTAGACATTTTTCTTCCTTGACTATCACGAACTATTCCATGGATAAATACATTATCAAAAGGTTTCTTTCCTGTATATTCTAATCCAGAATAAATCATTCTTGATACCCAAGCTTGAATAATATCATATCCTGTTACTAATGTGTCTGTTGGATAGAATGTTTTAAAATCTTCTGCATCTTCATTTGGCCAACCAAGTGTTGAAAATGGCCATAATGCTGAACTAAACCATGTATCTAGTGTATCTTCGTCTCTTGTAAATTTTGTACAACCACATTTTGGACACTTATCTGGTGTTTTGTCAAGAACTACTATTTCACCACAATCTTCACAATAGTAAACTGGAAGTTGATGACCCCACCAAATTTGACGTGATATACACCAATCTTTTATATTATTCATCCAATTGAAGAATGTTTTTTCATATCTTTTTGGTATAAATTTTACATCATCATTTTTAACAGCTTCTATTGCTGGTTTAGCAAGTTCAGACATTTTTACAAACCATTGATCTGATATACGTGGCTCTATTGTAGAATGACATCTATCACATTTTGCAACATTATGTGTATAGTCTTCGATTTTTATTAATGCTCCAATTTCTTGTAATCGCTCTACAATTTTTGTTCTTGCGTCATATATATTCATTCCTGCAAAATCTGGATGTAAGTCATTCATAACTAAATTTTCATCAAATACTTCTATTACAGGTAAATCATGATCAAGACCTGCTTGATAATCATTCATATCATGTGCTGGTGTAACTTTAACTGCACCTGTTCCAAATTCCATTTCAACAAATCTATCACCAATTATAGGAATTTCCTTATTCATTATTGGTAAAATACATGTTTTTCCAATTAAATGCTTTAGTCTTTCATCTTTTGGATTTACTGCTACTGCTGTATCTCCAAGCATTGTTTCTGGTCTTGTTGTTGCAACAACTAAATATTCGTCACTATCTTTTACTTGATATTTAATATGCCACAAATGTGTTGCTTCTTCTTTGTATTCAATTTCAGCATCAGATATTGATGTATGACAACCTGTACAATAGTTTATCATACGTTTACCTTTATAAATATATCCTTTGTCATATAAACGTTTGAATGCAGTATATACTGCCTTTGAAAGACCTTCATCTAATGTAAATCTTGCTCTTGACCAATCACATGAACACCCTAGCATTTTTTGTTGTGATACTATTGTTCCTCCATATAATTTTGTCCAATCCCAAGCTCTATCTAAGAATTTTGCTCTTCCTATATCAGATTTTTTTAATCCTTCTTTTTTCATTTGAGCAACTATTTTTGCTTCTGTTGAAAGAGCTGAGTGGTCTGTTCCTGGAAGCCATAATGTATTATATCCTTGCATTCTTTTATATCTTATAAATAAATCTTGTATTGCTGCATCTAATGCGTGACCCATATGTAATTTACCAGTTACATTTGGTGGAGGCATTACTATTGAGTATGAAGGTTTTGTTTTATCCATACTTGGTTTAAAATATCCTTTTTCGTCCCATTCTTTATATAATTTTTGTTCAAATTGTTTCGGATCATATTTATCCATTAACTTATGATTTTTTTGCATTAATATCACTCCTTTTATTTATTTTTATTTATATTTAAATTTTTTATAAAAAATTTTTGGCAAATGTAAAACACAAAAAAACTCATCCTGTATAAGGACGAGTTTTTTCGCGGTACCACCTTAATTAACAAAAACATAATTTTAATTTATGTTTTGTTATCTTTACAGCATGTAACGGTGCTACCGAATATATCTAAATCTTTTTTTTAAATTTTTTCAATATATTAACTCAAAAGCTACCTTCGATTTTCTTTACTATAAGGAATTTTCAGCAGGTTATTCCTTTTCTCTTTCTAGTTAGTTTAAATCTACTCCTCTTTTTCTTCGTTTTTTTATGTACTTGTATATGTTAACATATTATTTATGTTTATGTCAATAGTAAAAAAATATTTTATATATTTTTTATATCTTCACATTACAATTCACACTTTTTATAATTCGTTTTAAAGATATTATGATATAATAGCTCCTACACTAATTTATAAATTGTGTAACATTTCTATGGCAGGATTAAATGTGATAAATACTATTGAAAGTCCTATTAATGATATTATAAGACCAAATATTTTTAGGGCTTTTGTGCCTTCATTTATGTCTTGAAAACTGAATAATTTTTTTGTTAGTTTTCGTGCATCATATATGCTTATTATACCTATTGTTGTAAATATTAGTCCTAATATTGTAAAAACTAATTCCATTTTTTTACATCCTTTTTACTTTATTTTTAAAATTCTTCATCATAAAATTTTACAGTATATCTGCATTCGTATGATTCATTTGGTTTTAGAGTTATTATGTTTGTTTTTTCTGCAAATATTCCTGTGCTTTTTATTGTATCTGATACTCCATGCCAAGGCTCTATACAGATGAATGGTGCATTTGGTTTTGACCATACTGCCAAATATGGAAATTCTGAAAAGTCCATTGTTAATATTGGCTTTTCTCTATATTTATTTTTTAGGCTTACTTTTGAAGATGTTATTCCTTTCATTATTATTGCATCATTTTTAAAAGAGTCTCTTCCTAACATTATTCTTCTTTTATCTGCCATTATGTTTTTTGCATATTCTGTTCCTGTTAATCCATCAACTAAATATAAGAAGTGAATTTTATCTTCATCTTCTTCAAATTCTAGATAATAATTTCCTTTTCTCATTTGATCTGGATCTATTACAAATGCAGGATGTCCTCCTATGCAAAATGGCATATTTGTTTTGCCTGTATTAATTACTTTGTATATAGTTGTCAATTTATTTGCATCCATTCTGTATGTATTATATAACTCAAAATCGAATGGATATCTTGCTTGAGTTATTCTATTACTTTTTAATACATATGAATGAAAATTGTCTAATTTTGTTACTGGTTCGTATTCTAAATCTCGTGCAAATCCATGCCTAAATATTTCGTATGTTTTCCCATTTATTATTGTTTGATTTCTTTTTAATTTTCCTACTATTGGAAACAATACTGGTGAATGTCGTTTCCAAAAGACTTTTCCGTTTTCGTCAACACAGTCTGCGCCTTGGTGAATTCGTTCTGTGCCATTTAATTTAAAACTTATTAGCTCTCCGCCACTTTTCGATGTTACCATTTGTGTTTGCATAATATTGTCTCCTTTATATAATAATTTTCCTATATAATATATTGTTTTTTCTGGCAAAAGTCAAGTGTTTTCAGGCTTTTTTGGAATTTTTTGAATAAAAATTTGCAATCTATATATTTAAAATCAAATCTATTTCGAAGATATTATAATAACTTCTATACTGCTTTACAAACAGCAAAAATAGTTACACAGTACTACATTTCTATTCTTCCACTAAATTTTTCAACAACTAATTTTTTTAAACCTTTATTCTGTTCTTGCTCAAGCTTACTATCTGTTTGTTCTATTTGCATTGTTAATACTTGTACTTCTTTTAGTATGTCCACATCCTCAAATAAATTTGCTATTTTAAATTCTGGTAAACCGTGTTGCTTAGTTCCAAAAAATTCTCCTGAACCTCTAAGCTCTAGGTCTTTTTCTGCAATTATAAATCCATCACTTGTTTTTTGCATTATTTCCATTCTCTTTTTTGCAATTTCTGAATTACTATTGTATTTTAATATACAAAATGATTGATATTCTCCTCTTCCTACTCTTCCTCTTAATTGGTGTAATTGTGCAAGTCCAAATCTTTCTGCATTTTCTACAACCATTATACTTGCATTTGGAACATTAACACCAACTTCAATTACTGTTGTTGATATTAAAATGTCAATCTCTCCATTTTTAAATTGTTCCATTATTTCATCTTTTTCTTTTGGTTTCATTTTTCCGTGCATATATTCTACTCTTAAATCACTAAATATTTCATTTTTGTATTTTTCTGAAAGTTCCATTACAGATTTTGCATTTATTTCTTCGTTTTCTTCTACTAATGGACATACTATATATGCTTGTCTTCCTTCCTGCACTTGTTTTCTTACAAAATTATTTACACGTGTTTCCATACCCTTTGTTACAGCATATGTTTCTATTTCTTTCCTATTTGGAGGTAATTCATCTATTATCGAAATATCCAAATCGCCATATAAAATTAATGCTAATGTTCGTGGTATCGGTGTTGCTGTCATAACTAATACATCTGGATTTTGACCTTTTGCTACAATTTTACTTCTTTGTCTTACTCCAAATCTATGTTGCTCATCTGTAACGACTAATCCTAAATTTTTGAAAATTACGTTTTCCTCTAATATTGCATGAGTTCCTATTAAAATATCAATTTCTCCATTTTGTAATCTTTCTAGTATCTCTTCTTTTTTCTTTTTGGTTACACTACTTATTAATAATTCACATCTTATTCCATATTTTTTTAACATATTTGAAAAGCTTTCTAAATGCTGTGTGGCAAGAATTGATGTTGGAGCCATTATTGCAACTTGATATCCAGATTTTACTGCTTTATATGCAGCTATTATTGATACTACAGTCTTTCCAGAGCCAACATCTCCTTGTAATAATCTATTCATTGATTTTTGACTTTCCATATCATTATCAATTTCTTCTAAAACTTTTAATTGGGCCTTTGTTAATTTAAATGGTAATTCATTTATTACATCAGACATTTTAATATTTTTACTATACTCAATTCCCTTTTGCTCTTTTTTCCAATTACTTTTTAAATTTAATAGGGCAAGTTGCATTATTAAAAGCTCTTCAAATACTAATCTTCTACGTGCAAGTTTAAAGTCTTCAAAAGTATGTGGTTTGTGAATATTTTGAATTGATGTATTTAAATCTAACAAATTATATTGTTTTAATATGTATTCTGGCATGTTGTCTTCTAGTTCATTATCTATTTGTGATAATGCATTTTCTATTATATTTCTTAAAGTATTTTGAGGAAGACTAAATGTTGTTGGATAAATTGGTACTATTTTTCCTGTATGTTTATTTGTATTTTTTGAATCAAATACAGGTGAATTCATTTCTACTCTTGATGCCTTTTTATGTACTTTTCCAAAAAAACTGTATTTTTCACCATATATAAATTGCTTTTTTAAATATGGTTGATTAAACCATGTTATGTTACATACTCCTGTATCATCTCTTACAGTTAATTTGTACATTGTCATATTTTTTCTTATTTTTAGCTCTACTATTCTTGATACTACAATTGCCTCAATTAGCATATCTTCTCCATCTATAGCATCTATTATTTTTTTGGGCTTGCTTCTATCTTCGTAATCTCTTGGGTAATATGTTATAAGATCTTTCAATGTAAAAATTCCTAATTTATTTAAAGATTCTACTCTATTAGGGCCGACCCCCTTTATGTATTTTACATTATTATCTAAATCTATCATTTTATTTTTTCCTTATGTGAAATATTTGGGTTTTTAGTTGGATTTTCCCATAAACCAATTTGTATATTAAAAATTGCTGTTTTTAAAATATTGCAATACCTTTTCTTTGCTTTATAAGTATTATTTTTCTGTTAGAATGTATTATTACATATTTTTTGTAAAAAGTAAACATTTGTGCGCTATTATTTTTTATATTTTTATTGACTTTTTATGTTTACTTTGATAAAATACTTATACATTCGTAAAAAAACATTTTCAAGTACTACAATGTATACAAAAGGAGGGTGTATATGTATACGCTTTACGAAGTTTCTAACTCAACAGTTGGTGCAACTTTGTACTATCGAAATTGCAATCAAACCAAGCAAATTGCGACAATCTCGTCAAGGACACTAACCGAATTACGGTTGAGATTCTCACACTTTGAGTTAGCCATTCTTGGACTAATTATCTTTCGAGATAAATTTTCCAAGAAAATGGTTGATAATCAGTTTGATAAAAAAGTCATTAATTATTTATCTGAACAGCCTTTAACTAAAGGTTTTTTGGAGTATTTGGCTTTTTGCGATAAAAATGAGTTGAAACAATTACTTTGCTCTACTAGCAATGATAATTAAGTCCAAAAAAAGGTACTGTACGATACTATATTAAGTAACGTACAGTGCCTTTTTTTAGTCATCTTCATCATTATCTTCATCAAATTCAATTGATTTTATTTTTTCTTCGAAATTTTTTACTTTATTGTTTTCATTTTTGCCATTTGATTTTACATTTTTTTTATTTTCAGGTTTCTCAATTTCTTTATTTATCTGTTTTTTGATAATTTTTTCTTTTATTTTTTTATTACTACTATTTTTTCCATATGCTTCATTATATGAATCATCATTTTCATTATATTCATCATTTTTATTATTGCTTTCGCTATTTTTACTATAATTGTCTTCATCATTTTCATCATTAAAATCTTCATTTTCAAAATCTTCTTCATCGTCCCAATCTAAATCATCGTCATAATCTTCATATTCTTCTTTTATTTCATTATCCAATTTTTTATTAAAAAGTTGATTAATTTTTTCTATAGCATCTGGAACATATTCTACTAGTTTGTCTAATACTGACGAATGTGTTGCTTCTAATAATTTTACTGAATCATTTTGGACTATTAAAAATGCTACTGGGGTTATATTAACACCTGCACCACTACCTCCTCCAAATGGTAATCTGTAATTTATATTTTCTTCTTTTTCTTTTCTGTTGTATGAATTTACTGTTTCATCATTAAATTCACAGCCACCTGCTGCGAATCCAAATCCAACTTTTGAAATTGGTATTATTACAGTATTATTTAGTGCTTGTATTGGATCTCCTATTATTGTATTTACATCTATCATTTCTTTTATACTGTTCATCGCAGTTACCATAAGACCATCTATTGGATGTTTCATTTCCATCTACATCACATCTCCATTTCTTAAGATTTTTATACAATATACTGATAATATGCACCAAATTGGTTGTTATTATACAGTCTAATTTAATATTTAAAATCTTTTGATTTACATATAATGGATTAATCATGTATTTAAAATTTTTTAAATTAATCTTTACATTTGTAAATTTTATAAAAAATGCTATTATGTTTGATAATATGAATACTGTATATGATGTTAAAATACAGTCTGTTGTTGATATATCTATTTTAAAATCTAACTTTTTTAAATTTAATTTAACATCTTTTAAAACAAAATATATTTCTTTAATAAACTTTATTTTATTTTTTGATAAATTTTTAAATTTTTTTCGAATTATTTTATTTTTTATATATTTTTTTCTTTTTTTAGTTAAATCTATCTTTGCAATCAATATTGATTTTAATACATATATTTTTAAATAAGATTTAAAACTCATATCTTTTATAGATACACATAGTCTTAATTCTGTTGTTGCTATAAGTACAATTATGATTACAAGAATAAAAAATACTAGTAACATATATGATTTTCTCCTTATATATTACTAGTTATTTTTTCCAATTTTCTTTATTTAATTCATTTTATATTTAATTTTCTTATTAACATTGTCATTACTTTAATTCATTAATTTTAAATTTATTATAAAAACTAAAACTTGTTGATATTTTCACAATATCAAAGATTTAAGTATTTCTTTTATGTTTCTCTACTAAAATATCTCCAAATAAGTTTTGTTGTGATGTTTGAACTTTGCTTCTTCTTGACATTTCTAGTAGTCCTGTAAATGCTGTTACTACTTCTACTTTGTTGCATTGTTTTTGTGAAAATAAATTATTGAATACAAATTTGTCGTTTTTTATTAGCTCTCTGTACATTTCTTTTACTTTACTTCCTACTGTGTATGTATCTGTTATTGCTATTTTTTGGATGTTTTTTGCATTTTGATTTAATCTTTTTTTATTTTTTTCTATTACCTTGGTGTAGGCTTTTACTATTACTGAATAATTTGAATCTAACTCAAGCTCTTTTTTTGGAAATTTTATCTTTTCTGGCTCTTTATAAAATCTTTTTGAGTTTTCTGCATAAAATTCTTTTAATTTTTCAGATACTTCTTTATATTTTTTGTATTCAATTATTCTTCTTAAAAGCTCTTCTTCTGTTAGCTCTTTTTCCTCTTCTTCTACATTTTCTAATACTGGTAATAATGTTTTGGATTTTAAATATAATAGTGTTGATGCCATTATAACAAATTCACTTGCTATTTCTAAATCTAGCTCTTCCATGGCATTTAAGTATTGTATATATTGATCTGTGATATTGCTTATATCAATATCACAGATGTTCATTTTATTTTTATCTATCAAATGACATAATAGGTCTAATGGACCTTCAAAGTCGTTTGTTTTTATTGAATATATTTGTGATTCATAGTTTAATATATTTTTCATTGGTTTCTCCCTTCTAATGCTTCTTTTACATTATCATATTCGAAACCTTTTTTCAATAACATTTGCGTTATTTCTTCATTAGAGCTATCACTTTTTTTATTTATTATGTTATTTATTGACTTTTTTTCATATTCATTTAAATCTTCTTCATTTTTATAAAAATATTCTTCAATTAAGTTGTTGTTTATACCTTTTGATAATAATTTATATTTAATTTGTTTTAATGATAAATTTTTTAATGCTATAAATTCATTTACTGCTCTTTCTATATATTGGTTATCACTTATATAATTATTTTGTTTTAGCTCTTCTATTATTTCATCTAACATTTCATATTCAATATCTTTTTCAAATTTTCTTCTTATTTCGCTTTCTGTTCTTTTTTTATATAAGACATATTTTAATACTTTTGTTTTATTTTTATCATATTCTTTTATTTTTTCGTAATCAAACATTTATATTATTCACCACTACTTTTATTCATCATCAGATTTAGGCTCTTCATCTGCTAAGCTCTTTTCAAATGCAGTTTGGTAATTTGCTCTAACTTTTTCTTCTATTTCTTTCATCATTTCTGGGTTTTCTTCAAGATATTTTTTTACATTTTCTCTACCTTGTCCAATTCTTGTTCCATCATAACTAAACCAAGATCCACTTTTTTCTACTATATCTAAGTTAACAGCTAAATCTAAAATATTTCCTGATTTTGATATTCCTTTTCCATATACAATGTCAAATTCAGCTTCTCTGAAAGGTGGAGCCATTTTATTTTTTACAACTTTTACTCTGGCTCTATTTCCTACTATTTCACCATCTTGTTTAATATTTTCTATTTTTCTTATATCTAATCTTACTGATGAATAATATTTTAGAGCTCTACCACCTGTAGTTGTTTCTGGATTACCAAACATTATACCAACTTTTTCTCTTAATTGGTTAATGAAAACTATTACTGTTTTTGATTTATTTATAGCTCCAGCTAATTTACGTAATGCTTGAGACATTAAACGTGCTTGTAAACCTATATGTGAATCTCCCATATCACCGTCAATTTCAGCTTTTGGTACTAATGCTGCAACTGAATCGACAACAATTATGTCTAATGCTCCACTTCTTACTAAAGCTTCTGCAATTTCTAATGCTTGTTCTCCTGTATCTGGTTGTGATACTATTAAATTATCTATATCTACACCTAGATGTTTAGCATATACTGGATCTAATGCGTGTTCTGCATCTATAAATGCTGCTTCTCCTCCTAATTTTTGAGCTTCTGCAATCATGTGTAATGTTAATGTTGTTTTACCTGATGATTCTGGACCATAAACTTCTATTATTCTTCCTCTTGGAATTCCACCTATTCCTAGGGCAACATCTAGGCTTAGTGAACCTGTTGGAATTGCTTCTACATTCATTGCAGTAAATTCTCCTAGTTTCATTACAGATCCTTTTCCAAATTGTTTTTCTATTTGACTTAATGCTGCTTCTAGAGCTTTCTTTTTTTCTGGGTTTTCTGTATTCATAACTTTCCTCCTTATAAACATTTGTTTGTATTATTATATCTTATTTTTTTCTTTTGTCAAGCTTTTTTTTATAATTGTATCATATATTAAATCCTTCTATTTTTCAATATATTTGATGTCTTTTATAAATAATTAGAGCAAACAAAAAGGACATAGTAATAAAACTATTACCATGCCCCCTATTATAAAAAATTATTTTCTTGATTCTACTATTAATTTTATACCTGTTCTTTCTTCACCTTCTACTTGTACTTCGGCAAATGCAGGTACACATACTAAGTCAACTCCTGATGGAGCTACAAATCCTCTTGCTATTGCTACTGCTTTTACAGCTTGGTTTAGTGCTCCTGCTCCTATTGCTTGCATTTCTGCATAATTGTTTTCCTTTACTAATCCAGCAATTGCTCCTGCTACTGAATTTGGGTTTGATTTTGATGAGATTTTTAAAACTTCCATTTTTTGGCCTCCTATTATTTTTTATTTTTTGTGTTCTCACTACAGTTATATTTATAATACAAATTTGCCAAAAAGTCTAGTCATTTTATTAAATATGTTTTTGAATCGTATGTCACAAAAACCCCTTTATTTTCTTATTATTCTATTTATCTTCATTACTCGACAATTTTCGTCATTAACTTCGAAAATACAACCATTTAACATACAATTTCCATCTGCTAATTTATATCTTTCTGGAAGTGAGGTTACAAATCTTTTTATTGAAGCACCTCTATCCATTCCAATTACAGAATTATATGGTCCTGTCATTCCTATATCTGTTATATATGCTGTTCCTTTTTCTAATATTTGATCATCTGCTGTTTGTACGTGTGTGTGTGTTCCATATACTGCTGTAACTCTTCCATCCAAATATTGAGCCATTGCAATTTTTTCTGCAGTTGCTTCAGCATGAAATTCTACAAAAATCATATCACATTCTTTGCTTAATTTTTGAACTAATTCATCAGCAACAGTAAATGGATTTTCTGATAATACATTCATATCAGTTCTTCCTATTAAATCTATAACTCCAATTTTTTTGTTGTTACAATTATAAATTCCATATCCTTTTCCAACTACTCCTTTTGAATAATTTGCTGGTCTTAATAGTTTTGGATGATCTATAAAAGAAAAAATATCTTTTTTTCCCCAAGTATGATTTCCCATTGTGATTGCATCAACATTTTGATTTAATATGTCATTAAATATTTTTGTTGTAATTCCCATTCCTCCTGCTGAATTTTCAGCATTTACTATAACAAAATCTATGTTATGCTCTGCTCTTATTTTAGGTAATTCTTCTTTGAATTTTTTTACTCCATTTTCACCTACTATATCTCCTATTGTTAAAATTTTCATATGCATTTTCCTTTCTTTTTTCTCTCTGTCTAATATATTATCATAAAAATTAAATTTTGTATACTTTTTTAATTCTGCCTCATTAATACAGAAAAAAATAAAATGGAAATAATCCATTTTAGTTTTTCTTTTTATCTATCCAATTTTTCCCATCTACAATTCTTGCTGCTAGCATTGATGAGCTTGAGTCTCCTACTACATTTAGCATCGTTGCTGGTGGATCTATTATTGTTGCAATTATTGTTAAAATTGGTAGTGCTGCAATTGGATATCCCATCATTGTAATAATAAGCATTTCTGATATCGTTCCTCCTCCAATTGGTACTGCACTTACTAATAATGTTGCAACTAATGCTACTCCTAATATTTGTAAAACACTTCCTATACTTGAAATATTTGTTCCAAATAAACATACTAAAAACATAATTTTAAATACAGATCCTATTATAGACCCATCTTTATGAAAACTTGTTCCAAATGGTATTAAAGTTTCTGCTATATCATCTGATACACCAATATTTTTAGCGGATTGAATATTTACTGGTATTGAAGCTGCACTTGAACATGTTGCTAAAGATGTTACTGTTGGTGGTATTATATTTTTCCAAAAAGCTCTAACACCTTTTTTTCCTGCAGATATAAATGCATATAATGTATAAATTATAAAATAAAATAAAACTGCAACTATTGTATATATTACAAATGTTTTTACATATCCTATAGCAATTTCTTTTCCAAATGTCCCTACTAATGATGCAAAATAACATCCTAAACCAATTGGTGCATAATACATAATAATTTTTACAATATTCATAATAATTTCATTTGCACTATCCAAAAAATCAACAACTGGCTTTGCTTTTTTTCCACTCATTTGTGCAGCAATTCCAAATATAATTGCAAAAATAATTATTGCTATAATATTATTTCTTGATAATAGTCCAGAAAAGTCATTTACTGTTAGTGTATTTACTGTTCTTTGTAAAATGCTTGTTTCATCTTTTGATTTCTCAGAATCACTACTTGTAATTTCTTCTAATGAACTTTTTATTTGCTCTCCATCTTCTGTTGATACAAGTTTAATTGGTAATGTTGAAATTAATCCAATTATTACAGCTACTATTGATGTTATAATAAAAACACTTATGATTCCTACCATTATTTTTCCAAACCTTTTAGGTTGTGCCATTTTTGCTATTGCAGTTGATATATTTAAAAATACTAATGGTACAATTATTATAAACATTAAGTTTAAAAATAAATCACCTAATGGACTAAGCACTGCAGCTTTTTCTTTAAATATAACTCCCACAATTGCCCCAATAATTATTGCAAATAATAGTATTATTGTTGATTTATAATTCTTAAAAAAACTTTTCATGTACATCCCCCCACACATCAATTAATATTTTTAAAATTCATTTTTGTTTCTGTATTAATTGCTTTTGAAATTAAATTGATTTTTTTTATTATATTTTGTAAATTTGAGTTGAATGTTATATTTTCATCTTTTAGCACATACCCATTTTGATTTAAAAATGTAATAATTTTTTCACGCTCTTTTCTTACTCCAATTATTCTTTTATTTATTTTAACAGGTAATCTTGATTTCTGCTTTTCAATTATTTCATTTTTTAGCTCCTTGCTATCTATTGAAAAAACACTATATATATTATCTCTTATTTTGTAAATTTGACTTAATTTTCTTTTATTTCTGCCATTGTAATTTTCTCTTAAAAATATTTCTATTTCAGCCAATATTTCTATTATTTTATACTCTTTTTTAGGCTCTTCTGTTTCATCTATATTGTTTCGTGTTTCATCAATTTCTTTTATTGCAAAAAACATATTTTCTTTTTTCATATCAACAATATCTTCTCGTTCCAAAAAAACATCTAAAGCTTTTGCAATTGCACCTCTATTTTGTATTTTATCAAATTTCTTTTTAAATTTTGCTCTATCTATTTCAGATTTTTCAAGCATAAATTTATCATATATACCTTTTTTTATTGCATTTATTTGCAATTTTTCAATTGTTGTAAAATCCTCTTTTTCTACATTTTTTAATTGTATTTCTGTATTTTTTAATACATCATTTATATTTTTTATTTTATTAATATTAGAATCTAAACTATAACCATCACTTATTATATCGAGACTTTTCAACTCTAATATTATTTGCTCTATGTTTTTTGAAAATTCTTTTTTAGATTCTACTATCTTATCTACCAAATTATAATTAAAACATTTTATTTCGAACTTTTGTATTATATTATCTTGTTGATTTTTGAACTTTAGCAGTTCATCAATTTTATAATTTATATTATTTAGACAGTTCGAAATATTGTTTAATAATACTTTACTTTTTAATTTTTCTTGATCTAAAATTTCTATTTTATTCATATTTTCTCCCTGTATTATTTTTTTCATTTGTTGCTTACTTATCTTTTAAAGAAAAGACACTTTTATACTTATTTTTATTCTTTAGTTTAAATATATTCGCAACAGCTTTACTTTTTCCTGTAATGTCATTATTTATGTCATTCATGCTTCCTGTTCTAAAAAAGTCTCCATATACTATACTTAAATCGACTTTTTCTTGTATTTTGCTTTCAATACCTTTGTCAGTAAATTGCCATCCTACCATTTTTGAAATAAGCTGACTATTATTTGAGCCTTCTGCTGTTATATTTGAAAACCAATAATTTGGAATTTCCGTAACCTTTGAATAATATGCAAGCCACATTGCACTATTTACATTTGTAAGATATTTGCTAGCAATATTTGCATTACTATATAAGATTACATTCATTCCATTATTTCTTATTTTATCCATTAATTCATTAACCAATGTATATCTTGTGTCCCATATTTCGTCGGCTCTGCCTGTTTCTAAGTGCTTTTCTACATCTAGTGCTATTGGTAACTTATTATATTCATATTTGTTATCTGATAAAAATTCGTTTATGAAGTTAAATTCTTCAGTTACCTCTTCTGAAGTAATTGCTTCATCTAAAAAATAAAATCCAAATGGTATTTTTAGGTATTCACATGCATCAGCATATTCTTTGTAATTTGGGTCTTTGTATAAATTTCCGGCTTTTCCATAGCCTCGTCCCCCAGCTCTTATATATACATATTTTATGTTATTGTTTAATATAAAAGCTTTGAATTCGCCTATTGTTTTAAAGTTATTTTGTAGATTGAATTTTGATACATCTAACATTAGTGATTTTTTCATTGTATCTTCTTTATATGATTTTATGTTTTCTGCTTTGACATATCCTACCTTTTTGCCACTTTTTACTTTATACCATTTTGTGTTGTTTTTATCTGTTTGCGTTTCTAATATATATACATCAGTTCCGATTTCGAGATTTGTTGCTTTTTTGCTTTCTTTTGCGTGTTTGTATAATTTAGAATCTGAATTAATGGTGATTGCGTTGGTTGCAGTTTTCATTTGTTTTGATATTATTGATTTATTTATGCATATTGTGGTTATGACTGTGATTGCTATTATGCCTAGTATTATGGCTAATAGTATTATTATCTTTTTTATGTTAATTTGTTTTTCCATGTATTCCTCCATTTACTAATAATATTTTAACTTTAGTATTATAAAAAATCAACACTTTGATTCAATCTTTGTGAAAAAATTGATAATAAAAAATTAGGACAGTGTAAAAATTTAAATTAATTTTTACATCGTCCTAATTTCTTCATTTCTAAAATTATATTCTTTTTACGGTTTATTCCATATCACGTGGTCTCATTAATGGGTATAAAACTACATCTCTGATATTGTCGCTGTTTGTTAGGAATTGTAGGAATCTGTCTACTCCTAGTCCCCATCCTGAAATTGGTGGCATTCCGTATTCCATTGCTTTGATGTATTCGTTGTCTATTGACATTGCTTCTTCGTCTCCATTTGCTTTTAGTCTGCTTTGTTCTATTAGTCTTGCTTCTTGCTCTCTTGCATCTACTAGCTCTGAGTATCCGTTTATGATTTCTTGTCCATTTACAACTAGTTGGAATCTGTCTGTTAAGTTTTTGTTATCATCATTTGCTCTTGCTAGTGGTGATAGGTCTATTGGGTGTTTTGTTAAGTATGTTGGTTTAATAAGTTTTGGTCTACTTACTTTTTTGTATAGAGCATCTATTAGATTTCCTCTTCCTAGGTTTTCAATGTTTTCTTCATCTAGGTCTATTCCTTTTGCTCTTATTTCTGCTAATAGAGATTCTGCTGTTTCGAATTTGTCGATATCTATTCCACAGTCTCTTAGTACTAAGTCTCTGAATGAAACTATTTCCCATTCTCCCCCAAAATCTATGTCTTTATCACCTATTCTTACTATTAGGTTTCCATCGAATAATTTGTTGAATATATATATAACCATTTCTTTTAAGAATTTCATATTGTCTTCATAGTTCCAATATGCACTGTATCCTTCTACCATTGTGAAATCTTGAAGATGGTTTTTGTCAATTCCTTCATTTCTGAAATCTCTTGCTACTTCGTAAACATTATTGAATCCACCTATTATTAATTTTTTTAATGTTAGCTCTGGTGATATTCTTAAAAATACATCCATATCATATGCGTTATGATGAGCTATAAATGGTCTTGCAGTTGCTCCTGATGCTGTGTTTTGAAGTGCTGGTGTATCAACTTCTATAAATCCGTTGTTATCTAAATATTCTCTCATTAATTTTATGAATTTTGATCTTAATAAAAATCTCTTTTTTGTTTCTTCGTTTGTTATTAAATCTAGGTGTCTTTCCCTATATATTATTTCTTGGTCTGCTAGTCCGTGGAATTTTTCTGGTAGTGGTCTATATGCTTTTCCTAGGAATGTATATTCATATACTTGAATACTTTTTTCTCCTGCTTGTGTTGTAAAAATTTCACCTTTTACACCTATGAAATCTCCTATATCTGTTATTTCGTGCATTCTTTTGTATTCGTCTTCTCCTAGGTCATCTCTTTTTATTACTAATTGGATTTTTCCTGTTATATCTCCTATATGAATAAATGAAATTTTTCCCATTTTTCTTTTTGATAATATTCTTCCAGCTATTGAGATATCTTTTGTTCCATCTTCTTGTGCTCTTGCTCCTTCTATGTCTGTTGTTCTTTCATATCTTTCTGGACGATTTTTTATTCCGTATTCTTTTATTTTTTCTTCTTTTTCAAATCTTACTTGCATTAATTCTGATTCATTTGCCATAATAGCATCCTCCTTAAATTTTAATATTATTTTTTATTTCGTAATATTAAATTTGTTTGCCGTTTTATCACCATATTCATTTCCTCCATAGTTTAATTTTATACCATATTTTTTGGATTTTTTCAAGATAATAGTTAGATTTTTCTCAAAAGCATATCGGAAAAACAAAAAAGTCCCCAAATGAGAGGGACTTTTTTGCAACCTTTTTTCTGTATATGACAGGAGGTTAATCATCAAAATCTTCACAAAATAATGTAAAACCCATTTGTCGAACCTTTTCTATTACTTCAGCCGCACATGTTGCATTAATGTTTCTGATTTTTAGTAAATCACCATATTTATTAATTCTACGCACAATGTCCTCACAAGTATTAAAACCTGCCTTTTTTAAGCAATTATACGACGTTCCGCAAAAACCCATACATTCAATTGGATTCTCATCAGAATCACACATAGAGAACCCTACAAAAAATTCTTGAATTTCTTCATTAGCATTAAAGTTTGTTATGTAACACATGTAGTAACGTTCCTTAAAGCTTTTAACAAGTCTTTTTAAAAGAACAGAAATTTTAGTTGACGGTAGGTTAGCTTTTTTGGGAATCTGTGAATTCTCTTTGTAAAATTCTACATTTTCGATTTCAAAAGAGCTGTCCATGAAGTTAATATTTTTGATTTTAACTCCAATATATTTTGCGGTACTTGCATCTGCTTGAGTCAACTTTTCTTTCAGTTTGCTTTCAAACTGATTTTCAATGGAGTCGGCCATTTTTACGACATCTACATCGTCTATGGCCTGTTTAACTACGTCATACAACCTTGGTTTCATAAATAATACCTCCTGTATATTCGGTTGTCAATGTGGTCACACTGAAAGTGTGTTTCGTGGGCGAATCCCCACTCATATTTTATATTATAACATGATTTTATGTAAGTTGCAATTTTCAAAGAATTACCTATAAAAAATTTTTATTTAATTAAATATGCAGCATAAAGTGGTACTGACTTTATTCTGTTTTCAAATCCAAAATTCTTTCCTGATACTCGGATTGAATATTTTGGATTGTATTTTTTACATAAGCATTTAAACTTTTTGATTGCGTATTATCACTTGCTTTTACTTCGATTTGTATAATACCATCCTCATTATATATAATAAAATCAATTTCTGAATTACTTGCTGTTGCCCAATAATATAATGCAACATTATTAAATATCATTTGATTTGCTACATAATTTTCGGCAATATCGCCTTTGTATATAAATGGTTTATCTAAATATATTTCATTTGTGTTTATTTTTAACATTGTATTAAGTATGCCAATATCTCCCATATATATTTTGAATACATCTTCATTTTTAAATGCCTCTGGTAGTATATTTATGCTATATTAGAGCTTTTTTCATCCCTCTATTTTTCCAATCAATTAAATCATTATATATTTTTCTTTTCATTTACCCGCCTCCTTACTTATTATAGTATAAATTAAAAGTTCTGTTAACGGGATTTCACATTTTTCAAGGCACTTTTCGTGTTGCTTTTCACATTTTTCGAGGCACTTTTAATATTGATTTTCACATTTTGCATATTTTTGACATTTTTTTAAGAACAGTAATTTCCCCTTAATCACAGTTATTGTTACAATTCATATTCGTTATATAATATATAAATCACAAATTCTTAAATCGGATTTACATGTATCACTGTCAAATATATCTCATCTATTTCCCTATCAATCTCTTTTTCCAAGTTATTTGCAATCTCATGACTTTGATATGTTGTTAAATTTCCATCTACATATATTGTAAATGAAATTTGATATTTATATCCAACAGGAGTTGAATTAAAATGTTGAATTTTCTTTACTTCCGGATGTCTATCTATTATTGCTAATACCTTATCTTTATCTTCTTTGTTTATGGATTTGTCCATTAAAACATTATAGCTTTCTATAAATATTTTAATTCCAGTATAGCAAATCCATAATGAAATACCTATACCTACAAATCCATCAAACCATAAAATATGTTTTAAACTTAATAATGCAGCTATTAGGTTAAAAGTTGTAACAACACAATCATTTCTGTGGTCATTGGCATTTGCTTCAATTAGCAAATTATTATGTTTTTTAGATAATGAATGTGTATATATGTATAATCCAAGTTTTGTTGCAATTGTCACAATACATACAACAATTAACATCCACGAAAATGTATATCCTTCTGGATTTTTTAATGACTGAATTGAATCTAATAACAACTTTATTGCAACAAAAATCATTGACAAGCTTATTAGTAATGAAAAAATATATTCAGCTTTTCCGTGTCCTAAATTATGTGATTCATCACTAGGTTTGCTTGCAATTTTATTTCCAATAAATGTCATAGATGATGAAAAAATATCTCCTGCACTATTAACACTATCAGCAATCATTGCTTGACTATTTGTCATAAATCCTATTATCCCTTTTATTATAAGCAAAAAAACATTACCAATGATACCTAATATACTTGCTTTTTTAGTTGATTTATACCTATCCATTATTTTTTTCTCCCCTTTTATTTATATGTTATTTGATTTTTGCTTGTATTAATAATAAAAGGCAAAGGAATATATCCCCCGCCTAAAATTATTTATTTACAAAAACATCGTTTAAAAATTGTTTTATCAATTACATAATTTATATTATGTCTATTTTTACCCATATACCAATCTAAATTTTTAGCTTAAATTGTAAATCACCAAGTTTATCTGTTGTAACATATCCTGGCTGTGCATTTATTACATCTGGGATTCTGTTTACTATCGTTGCACATGTTAGTTCAACTGTTGATGGTCTTGCTACTGTTATTGTTGTATTTGGCTCTCCGTATACAGTCCATTCATTTTTGTCGTAATCTTCTTTTGAATATACTTTTCCTATACATTCAGATTCTATTGTGATACCTTCTTCAGTTTCTGTTGTTACTACTGCACTCATTCCTGTTGCATCTCCAGCTTTTACTGTCATTCCTAATGTGCTTGAATATATGTCTTCCTTATTTGTTGTTGGAACTGTTACTTGTGTTTGAGATTTTATTGTTAAACCTAATTTTTCACATAACCAACCATTTGTATTCCACATATATGATGGTAAATAATCACCACTTTGTATTATTTTATTTCTTTCTTCATCACTTATTTTATCTACTATGGCAACTTGCTTATCAAATTCATCTAATGTAAGCCCTGCTCCATGAGCATTTGCTAGTGCTATACCATAATCTTCTACATTATAGCTTGTGCTTCCTTTTATTTTTGTTATTTTTTGTGTTGAACCTGCTATACTTGTTATTAATTGTCCCCAATATATATCTTGATATCCAGATCCTGTTATTGTACAACCAGTTTGTTTTGCTAATTCATCTATTTTTTTAGTTAAGTTTGGATTTGAGTTCCATGGGAAGAATGCTTCTTCACATGTGCTTATTGCATTTATTCCTAGTTTTGCACATAGCATAAATGGATCTTCTAAGTCTTTAATTAAACTCATTGTTTCTACAACGCAGATATCTGGTTTTACTTCTTTTAGCATTGCTTCTGCATCTTCAAATGATGTTACTTTTACATTTTTGTTTTCGCATCCTATTATTTCACCTATATCTTTTCCTATTACTGCTGGATTTACATCAACAGCTCCTACAACTTCTCCACCTTTTTCATAAACATACCTCATAGTATATTTAGCCATTTTTCCTGTTCCAAATTGAACAACTTTTACTTTGTTTTCCATACTTTTACCTCCTAATAGAATTATTATGTACTGAAATTTTTTCTTTATGTATAGGTAAATAATACCATAAGAATTTTTGTAATTCAAGGATTAAAAAATTTTTATTGCTTTTAATATGGCTGTTATTACAACTAACAATAACAAGGCTCTACAAAAAAATATTATAATAATTTAATTTTTATGATATTTTTTTATTTATTATTCTGAAATTGTAAATTGTAATACTTTTTTGCTTTTTATTTTCTTTATTAGATATTTAACAAAATATACTACATAGAATGGACCTATTACTTGTATTAGTATCATCACAAATGAAAAGAATTTTCCTGTTAAATTATATATTATTTCTACTGGTGTGTTTGGAAAATTTTTTGATATGAACATGAAATTTGTTCCTAATTTTTCATTTACTATGTATGATATTAAGCTTATTCCTGTTATAAGTGATGCATAATATTTTATATCACTTAGTCGTAAGTCTATGTAATTTGTTATATTTACTAATATTCCTAGATATAGCATAGTTCCATGAAATATAAAACTTTGCAAACTTATATAATGAAACATTGGGTAGGCTGGTAATGATGTGTTTGGACAAAATAAAAAGAATAATCCTCCTATTATTGCTCCTGTTGAAATAAATATATCTCCTACTTTTTTTAACACTCCTTTGCCCCATCCACTTAATAGTCCTGCATATAAAATTATGCTACAATAGTATAGTGGAATATAGTTATTTGGATTTCCCCAATTTCCTATTGCAAAATTAAATATTATTTTTATTATTTCTAATATCCATAAAACTATTGTTGATTTTTTTATTATTTCTTTTACTTTTTCTTTACTAATATTTTTTGTATTGTAAAGAGCTATACCTACTATGCTTAAAGACAATACTAATAAAATAAAATGTCCTACGCTAAACAAGCCACATGGCTCATATTCACCTGGTTTTGAAAAAAACATATATACTCTCCTCATATAATATGTTTATAAAATTTATTTAATATAATGTTATAAACATATTCTTTCTTTTTATTTTTTTGTAATATAATATAACATTTTTTTACAAGAAAATCAAAATTTTTACATAATTTTAATTAATATTTTGTCTTGTTATAATTTACTGTTTTAATAAAAGTTATTCCGAAGATATTATATTATAAAACCTTAGTATAAATGTTTGAAACATGAAAATCAATGTGATATAATCACAAAAAACAAAGGAGGATTTTATTATGACACCACATATTAATGCGAAAGAAGAAGATATCGCTAAAATCGTTTTAGCTCCTGGAGATCCACTTAGAGCTAAATATATTGCTGAAAATTTTTTAGAAAATTACAGATTGGTTAATACTGTTAGAAATATTTTGGCATATACTGGAACATATAAAGGAAAAGAAATTACTGTATTTTCAACAGGTATGGGTATGCCTAGTATGGGAATATATTGCTATGAATTGTATAAGTTTTATAATGTTGAAACTATTATAAGAATTGGCTCTTGTGGAGCTTATTCTGCAGATTTAAACATTTTTGATACTATATTAGTTGATGAATCTTACACCGAAGGAAACTTTGCTAAAGCTTTAAACAATAAGGATTGTCACATAATAAAAGCAAGCGAAGATATTAATTCTATTATAAAAGAAACTGCTAATGAAAATAATATAAAAATTGTTGAAGGTAATGTTTTATGCAGTGAATGTTTTGATTATTATATAGAAGATATAAATATATTATTAAATAGATTACCTGCAGAATTTAATATTACAGCAGCAGAAATGGAATCTTTTGCTTTATTCTACACAGCAAAATATTTAAACAAAAAAGCTTCTTGTTTATTAACTGTTGTTGATTCACATTATAAAAAGCAAGAAATTTCTTCTGAAGAAAGAGAAAAATCTTTGAATGATATGATTGTGCTAGCATTAGAAAGCAGTTTAAAAGTTTAACTTTACATTGTTATATTATTTATTGCTAGATTTTCCATATTAATTTATATATAAAAAGAGATTACAATATAAATTATTATATTTGTAATCTCTTTTTCTGTCTTAGTCATGTTTAGTCAATTTCATCACGTATTTCGCCCTGCTCCTTGGGGTCAATTATAACTTCACCTAAAAGGTTTCCATTTTTGTCAAAGAGCCGTGTCACTTCAATTCCGTTTCTAAAAATTGTGTCAAATGATTCCGTTTTTGATGGGTCAAAATCTTTCATGACAACCTCCTAAAAAATTGATAGTTTAAATATAAAATAAGAAAAGTTATTTGTCAACAAAATTCGACAATTTTATAAGAAAGCATGATTGTTCCCTTTTTCTTTTCGTTTATTTTAAAGCTTCACTACATCTGTGGCATATTGTTGGATTTTCTTTGTCTTGTCCTACCGTTACATCGTATTTCCAACATCTTTCGCATTTTTCACCTTCGGCTACTTGTACTTTTATTTCTGATGTACCTTCTACTAAATCTAATCCTGATACTATGAATACATCTTTTAGTAGCTCTTTGTTGTCATTTAGAAATTTGTATTCTTCTCCTTCTGCTGATATTATTACTTTTGCGTTTAGTGAATGTCCTATTACTTTTTCTGCTCTTGCTTCTTCTAATTTTTTTGCTACCGCTTCTTTTATTTTTAGTATTTTATCCCATTTTGCTTCTAGCTCTTTGTCTTCGTATTTTTCATTTACTTCTGGGTAATATGAAAGCATTACACTTTCTGTGTTTTCGCCATCTTTATGAGGCATATATTTCCATATTTCTTCTGCTGTGAAGCTTGCCATTGGAGCTATAATTTTTACAAGTGCTTGTAGTATTTCGTACATTGTTGTTTGAGCAGCTCTTCTTTCTGTTGATTCTGGTTTTGCTGTGTATAGTCTGTCTTTTATTATGTCTAAATAGAAATTACTCATGTCTAATACACAGAATGTATTTATTGCTTGATATGCTTTGTTGAAGTCATATGCATCATATGATTTTGTACATTCGCTTATTAAATTATTTAGTCTTGTTAGAGCCCATTTGTCAATTTCTTGTAAATCTTCATATGCTACTGGTTTGTTTACGTCAAAGTCGTGGATGTTTCCCAATATGTATCTTGCAGTGTTACGTATTTTTCTGTATACTTCTGAAACTTGTTTTAATATTTCCTTAGATAATCTTACATCTGATTGATAATCTGAAGATAGTGCCCAAAGTCTTAGTATATCTGCACCATATTGGTCTATTACTTCTTGTGGATCAATACCATTTCCTAATGATTTATGCATTTGTCTTCCTTGTGCATCAACAGTCCATCCATGTGTTAAAACTTCTTTGTATGGAGCTTCTCCAGTTACTGCTATTGATGTTAATAGTGATGATTGGAACCATCCTCTGTATTGGTCAGCACCTTCTAAGTATAAATCTGCTTTTGGTAATCCTCTTTGAGCAAGACAACTTTGATGTGTTGAACCAGAATCAAACCATACATCCATTATGTCTGATTCTTTTGTAAATTCTGTACATCCACATTCAGGACATTTTGCATCTGCTGGTAATAAATCTTTCACATCCATGTCAAACCAACAATTAGTTCCATGCTCTTTAACAAGATTTATTACTTTTTCCATAGAGCTATCTGTAACATATTCCTTCTCACAATTTTTGCAATAGAATATTGGTAGTGGAACTCCCCAAGTTCTTTGACGAGATATACACCAGTCATTACGCTCTTCTATCATTTTAGAAATACGGTCTTCACCCCATGCTGGAACCCATTTAACATTTTTTATAGCTTTTAATGAATCAGCTCTAAATTTATCTATTGAAGCAAACCATTGCTTTGTAGCTCTGAATATTATTGGCTTTTTACATCTCCAACAATGTGGATATGAGTGATTTATTTTCTTTTTAGCAAATAGTAAATCATTTTCATCTAACCATTTTACAATTTCTTTATTAGATTTTGCATAGAACATACCTGCAAATGGTCCAGCTTCTTTTGTTTGATGACCTTTATCATCAACACAAACAATCATTTCAAGTCCATTTTTTAATCCACATAAATAATCTTCTTTACCATATCCAGGAGCTGTATGAACTTCACCAGTACCAGCTTCTAAATCAACATCTACTGTATCTGGACTACCCATAACAACTTTAGATTCTCTATTTAAGAAAGGATGTTTACATTTAACTCCATCAAATTCTTTACCTTCAAATTCTTTTATAACTGTATATTCTTCTACTCCAGCATCTTTTAAAACTGGCTCAATTCTTTCTGTTGCAATAACTAATTTTTCTCCATTAACATCAATTAAGCTATATTTAAAGTCTGGGTTTACTGTTATACCTGTGTTTCCAGGTAATGTCCATGGTGTTGTTGTCCAAATAACAAAATACGTATCTCTTTCATCAAATAATCCATTTCCTTCTATTACTGGGAATTTTACATATACTGTTTCTGAATCAACATCTTTATATTCGATTTCAGCTTCAGCCAATGCTGTTTCACAATCAGTACACCAATAAACTGGTTTTAAACCTTTGTATATATAGCCTTTTTTATACATAGTACCAAAAACTCTTAATTGCTCAGCTTCCATTTCTGGTTGATATGTTATGTATGGATGCTTCCAATCTGCTAAAACCCCTAATCTTTTAAATCCATCAGTTTGTAATTTTATATATTCTTTATTAAATCCTTTACATGCATCTCTGAATTCAGAAATTGGAACTTCATCTCTATTTAATCCTAATTTTTCAATAGCTTTTTTTTCAGTTGGCATACCATGTGTATCGAATCCAGGTATAAATGGAGTATCAAATCCTTTTAAATTTTTGTATCTTACTATTGTATCTTTTAAAATTTTATTTAAAGCATGTCCGATGTGAAGTCCACCATTTGCATATGGAGGTCCATCATGTAATACAAATGGTGTCTTTCCTTCATTCTTTTTTAACATTTTTTCATACAAATCATTTTCAAAAACTTCATCAAATATTTTTGGTTCATTTTCTGGTAAATTTCCTCTCATAGGGAAATCAGTTTTTGGTAGGTTTAATGTTTTACCATAATCTTTTTTTTCTTCACACATATTTAATCTCTCCTTTATTATAAATTTTTATAGAACAAATTCTTTTGAACATATCATTTTTTATATTTTTGCATTATTTCAATTTTGCATTTAAAACATCAAAAAAAGCCATTTGTCCTACTTTTATTAGGACGAATGACTTAAAATCCGCGGTACCACCTATATTAGCTAAATATTAAATTACTAGCTCTCTTAATTTTCTTTTAACGCAAGATTACGGCTTAATTTACTTTTGTTCGATTAAGCAACATAAAGGTGATAACATACAAATTATTATCTTACTGAAATTTCAGCTTATTTTTCAGCTCTCTGTTAGTTTTAGTTTGAATGTGTTGTCCTTTATTTCGTTTTTGAATATGGTAATATGATAGCACCATTTTTTATTTTTTTCAATACCTCTATAAAATTTTTTCAAGCAATCCTGCCAAATACTATATAAAAAATGACATTTCTTATGCCATTTTTTATTTATTTTATATTGTAAAAATATTTCTAATATTTATTGAGCCATTATCTAAAAACAACCTTATATTATACTTTTACAACATCTGGGTTGCTTGTTTTTAGCTCTATTTTTACATTTTTCCATACACAAATTGCTAACTATTTAATAAAATTTGTTCTTACTATTGTTTCATTTTTTGGTAGTTCAATTCCAGCTTTTTTTCCTGCATTAATACACTTTAAAAGCCATGCCATATTATTTGCAAGTGTTCTCATTGTTTGCATACCTTCTAAGTCTTGTTCTACTTCCTCTGGTTTATTTCCATGTACCATATTCCAATATTGAGATGTTACAATTGGCATATTATTCATTGAAAAATATTTATTTAGCATATCAAATGTTGATGATGCTCCACCTCTTCTGCACGACACAATTCCAGCTGATGGTTTATTTTTAAATAAATTGCTTCTTCCATAAAAAACTCTATCCATAAAAGATGTAATCATTCCACTTGCTGAAGCAAAATGTACAGGTGTGCCAAATATAAAACCATCTGCTTCTTCCACTTTATCTAAAAATTCATTTACTTTGTCATTAATAAAACATTTACCTGTTTTTAGGCATGAACCACATCCTAAACATCCAGAAATTGGTTTATTTCCAAGCCAAAATATTTCAGATTCTATATCTTGATTATTTAATGTATTTTCTATTTCTTTAAGAGCTGTATATGTACATCCTTTTTCGTGTGGACTTCCATTTACTAAAATAACTTTCATATTAAAATCATCCTTTCTATGTAATGCTACAAATTTATTATATTCATTTTTTTGCTCTTTATAATTATTTTTAATACAATTAATACCTCTTAAAACTTAAGAGGTATTTTGTATTTTGTATTTTTATTTTGTTGTTTTATCAAAATATCTTTTTAATAATTCTAATCCTGTTATTATAACTCCACCTAATATAAATGTAAGAATATTGAATGTTGAAAATGTCATTGCTGGTTGTGGTATATCTAATGTTGTTGCTCCCATAACAATAGAATATAATGAACCTAACATCATTCCTAATATTGTGTATACTGTTTGTGAACGGAATTTTTCTAGACACATCCTTATTAATTTTGTAAATGTTACTATTCCTGCAATCATACCTAATCCAAATATTATTAATACAGGCATTGCTGAAAAATTAAGTGATATAAAAGCTTTTACTTTTTCCATAATTGGTATGTATAAACCAAATATTAATAATAATGTTGATCCAGATATTCCTGGTAATATCATTGCTGATATTGCAATCATTGCAGCTATAAATATATAAATTATTGTACCTGCATTTAATACATTAACATCAATGCTTTTTCCTGCATGTGAGTTAAAAATTGTTATTGCTACTACTAATGCAATTCCTAATAATGTAAATACTAAGTTTTTATATTTTCCTTTTACAACCTCTTTTTCTTCTTTAATTACTACTGGTATAGCAAAAATTATAAATCCTATGAATAAAGAGCTCATTGCATATATTTTGCTATTAAATAAGCTTGATAAGATGCTTGCCGCAAGTAAAAATCCTACTATCCATCCACATCCTATTTTTACTAAAAATCTTAGTGCAGTCTTTTTTTGTTCCATTTTTCCTCTGAATAAATCGTCTAATGAACCTATGAATTTGTCGTAAAATCCTAGTAAGAATGCTATTGTTCCTCCAGATACACCAGGTACGCTGTCTGCTAGTGCCATACAAAATCCGTTAATTAGATTCATTATGATATCTTTTAGTTTCTTCATTTTTTTATTCTCTCCTTTTTGTATTTTTATAATATCCACATTATTCCATAAATGCTTTGTAAAGTCAAATAAAATTTTATATTTTAAATTCCAGTTTCATACATAGAATAATACTTACCTTTTTTGGCTAATAGCTGTTCGTGTGTTCCTTCTTCTATTATATTTCCGTTTTCTATGAATATTATTTTATCTGCATTTTTTATTGTTGATAGTCGGTGTGCTATTATAAATGATGTTGAATTTTTTATTAATTTATTAAAAGCATTACTTATTTTGTTTTCTGTTACTATGTCTATATTGCTTGTTGCTTCATCTAATATTAATATTGGTGGTTTGGTTAACATTACTCTTGCTATGTTTATTAGTTGAATTTCTCCTGGTGATAGCATATTTTGATTTTTTATATATGTGTTGTACCCTTCTGGTAATCTTTCTATAAATTCGTGTGCATATGCCATTTTTGCTGCTTGTTTGATTTCTTCATCTGTTGCGTTTGGTGATCCGTATGATATATTTTCTTTTATTGTTCCTGTAAATAATTTTGTATCTTGAAGTACTATTCCTATATTTTTTCGTAAAAATTCTTTTGATATATTTTGTATATTTACACCATCTATTGTTATTTCGCCACTATTTATTTCATAAAATCTCATTAATAGATTTACAATTGTTGTCTTTCCAGCTCCAGTTTTCCCTACTATTGCAATATTTTGTTTTTGATTGGCTATTAAATTAAATTTTTCTATAAACTTTTTGTTATTGACATATGAAAAATATACATTTTTAAATTCTACTTTGCCTTCTATTTTATCTAATGGTATTATTTCAGAATTTTGTGGCTCTTCTTTTTCATTTAAATAATCAAATATTCTTTTTGCAGATGCTATTGCAGTTTGTATTTCTGATATTATTGATGTAATTTCATTAAATGGCCTTGTAAATACGTTTGTGTATACTAAAAATGTTGTTAAATTTCCAATCGAAAAATGTGCATCTGCTGTATTTTTTATTATCATGATTCCAGATATTGCAACTACAATATATGCTAAATTAGATACAAATCTTGTACTTGGATTTGTAAGTGATGAATAAAATTGTGATTTTATTCCTACATTTTTTAAACTTTCATTTTTATTTTTAAAATTGTTTTCAAAGGACTGTTCACTATTAAAATTTTTTATTGTCTTAAATCCAGTTAAAGCCTCTTCTGTATATCCATTTATATCTGATATTTTTTCTGCTCTTTTTGAAAATAACTTTGTGGTATTTCTTCCTACAAATCTTGAAATAATATACATTATTGGAGCAATACAAATTAAAATAACTGTCATTACCTTATTTATTTTTATCATTATAATTATAGAAATTATAACCGTAATAATTCCCATTATTATTTTTGATACAGATTGAATTAATCCATTTGAAACATTTTCTACATCAACAGTAAATCTGTTTAGTGTATCTCCATATGGATTTTTATCTAAATATTTTAATGTTAATCTATTTGTTTTTTCAAATAAATCTGCCCTTATAGCTTTAGATGTTTTTGTGGCAAATTTTATAAGTGCTTTGTTTAATAGTAAATTTGAAATGAATAAAATAACATATATTAACAATAATTTTATTATTTCTGTAATTAAATTTTCTTTTATGAATGGAATCGTACTATCAATAGTTTTTCCTATATAAATTGGTGCTAATATTGTCATTATACTACTTAGAATTGAAAATATAGTAATGATAATTATTGAATATTTACTATTTTTTATATATTTTCTAAAATTTTTCATAATATTACCTTTCATCTTGTATTCTTGCGTCAATGGTTGTCAATGGGGACGGTTCTGATTGACAACCTTTTGGTTAAAGGAAGGTTCAGAAAATATGTCAGAGGTTGTCAATCAGAACCGTCCCCATTGACAACCCTTCCCCATTGACCCCCTCGCTGATATGATTTTTATTTATCTTTTTTGTAGTTGAAATATTTGCTTATATATTTTTGATTCATTTAGTAATTGATCTGGTGTTCCTATGTTTTCTATGTTTCCGTTGTCTAGGACTATTACTTTGTCACATTTTGATATTGTGGATATTCTTTGTGATGCGATTAGTAGTGTTATTTGGTTTTCGTTGATGTAATTTAATATGTTATTTAGTACATTGGATTCTGTTTTGTAGTCTAATGCGTTTGTTACATCATCTAACATTAATATTTGTGGATTTCCGTGTGAATGCTCTTGCTAGTGATATTCTTTGTTTTTGTCCACCTGATAGATTGTTGGCGTTGTTTTCTAGTTTTGTATTTTCTTTTTCTTTTAGGTTTTGTACAAATTCGTAGCTTTCTGAATATTTAAGTGCTTTTTGTATGTCTTTTTTAAGTATGTTTTTTCCCATTTTTATATTTTCTTCTATTGTTGTGTTGTAGAAGTTTGGTTTTTGCTCTATTAATTTTACTATTGATTTTATTTGTTCATTTGTGTATTCATTTATATTTGTTCCCAGTATGTTTAACTCTCCTTGGCTTATTTTGTAGCTTCTATTTATTAGTTGTAATATTGTTGATTTTCCTGACCCAGTTAGTCCTATTATTCCTATTTTTTCACCTTTTTTTATTTGTAGATTTATATTTTTTAAGAATGTTTTGTTTTTATCATATTCAAAATTTACATTTTTAAATTCAATTGCGATATCTGTATTTTTTATTTTAATATTTTTTTCATAGCTATCTTTTTCTGGTGTTTCTTGTAATATTTCTTTTATTCTTTTATATGATATAAAACTTTTTGTATATATTGTTATTAAATTTGACAATACAATTACTGCTAATATCATTTGTGATATATAGTTTATTATTGCTATTAAATTTCCTTGTGACATGTAATTGTTGCTTATTTTTATTCCTCCAATATATAAGATTAGTGCTATTGTAAAATCAAGTATTACAACAGATACTGGATTTAATAGGTTCGAAAATATATTGGCCTTTTGTGATAATTTATAATTTTCATTATTTGATTTTTGAAATTTTTGCTCTTCTAATTTTTCTGTTCCAAAACTTTTTACAAGTCTTATATTTAATAAATTTTCTTTTACTTTTAATGCAATTTCATCTAATTTTGTATTCGCTTTTTGTTGATATTTTGAAGCTTTTTTTATTATTACATATATACAAACTGCAAGAATTACTGTTGATACAAAAAGCATTTTCGAAATTGTACTATCAAGTACATACACCATTATTAAAGACCCTATAAATATAAATGGAACTCTTATTACTAATCTTATAAACATTGCTACTGCTACTTCTAAGTTTAAAATATCGTTTGTTATTCTATTTACAATTGCTGATGTTCCATATTTTTCTATTTGTTTATTGGATAATTTTAAAACATGTGAAAATAATTTATTTCTTAGCTCTGTTCCAAATCCTTGAGATGTTTTTGCTGCAATGTATTGTGCAATTACTGCACATGCTAGTCCAATTATTATTAATACAAGCATTATTACTGTGTATTTCATAATTGTGTTTGTGTTGGTATTTGACAAATTATTTATTATTTGTGCTATTATAAATGGTAAAAATACTTCTATTATTGCTTCTATTAACTTAAATATTGGCCCTATTATAAAATCTTTTTTATATTTTGATAAAAATTTTAACATAAGTTTTTCCTTACTTATTAGTTATTTAGATTTTATGGATAACATCTATAAACCATTTTGTTAATAATTATAATATTATGTTTTATGATCTTCAATATAAAAATATATTATTCAATAATATAAAAAAACAATATAAAACGTATTATGGTAATTTTTTCAAAATACGTCTATATTGTCTTTTTTCTTTAAATTTAGTAAATATTTTTATATATCATAAAAATATGTTGCCTCTAAGTCCGCTTCGTGCATCATAAGTGCTAGTGGATATTTTTTGTATGCTGCTCCTATTGTATTATATAATTCTTTTGGCTCTGTGTAACCCATATGCCAACGAATACTATATTTTTCTTCTGGGGTTAGTTTTATGTATTCAGATATCATCATTACTGATTTCTCTCCGTGCCCATATGGTATTGTGTCATCTATTGTGTAATATGGAACTTTTTCCCATTCACCTAGTGCGTTTTTTGCATTTCTGTAATCTACTTTGTAGAAGTTTAATTTACATATATCATGTAATAAGCTGACTATTTTTATTGTGTCATCTGGGATTTCTAGTTTTAAAACGTTGTTTTTAGCTTTGCAGTCTAAAATTTCGTATACTTTTAAACTGTGCTCTACTAATCCACCTTCAAATGACCCGTGAAATCTTGTGCTTGCTGGTGCTGTGAAGAAGTCTGTTTTTTCTAAGAATGATATTAAATCTTCTATTCCAAGTCTGTTTGTACTTTTTAATAATTCAATAAATTTTTCTTTCATTTTGTATCTCTCCTTAAATTTTTAGTTATTACATTTTTTCTGGTATATTTATTGCAAGTGTATCTAATAACAATTTATTTACTTGATATACTAGGTTTGTTAAGAATAACCAAGTTTGTTTTTTGTTTTCATCTTGCTCCGTTAGTATTCTGTTCTCTACATAGAATTTATTAAATAAACTGTCTAATTCATATATGTATTCTGTAATTTCACTTAGTGTTTTATTTCTGTATGCTGTATCTATTCTTATTGGCATTTCTAATACTTTTGTTATTAGCTCTTTTTCTGTTTGAGAATATATGTTATACATTTTATATTCTGATACATTTGATTTTGCTAGCAATGATTTCATACGAACTGCTGAATATAAAATGTATGGTCCAGTTTTCCCCTCTAAGCTACAGAATTTTGATATATCAAATATATAATCTTTTTCTACATTTGGTAATAAATCTGCATATTTTAAAGCTGCCACTGCAACTGTATCCGATATGTTTTTCTTTTCATTTTCGTTCATTTCTGAGTCTTTTACATATTTAGCTGTTTCTTCTTTTATTTCGCCTAATAAAGATTCTAATTTCATTACTCCACCATCTCTAGTTTTAAATGGTTTTCCATCTTTTCCATTCATTGTTCCAATACCTATAAATTCAAATTTCATATTTTTATCTACTAAATTTGATTTATATGATGTTCTAAATACTTGCTCAAAATACATACCTTGTCTGTTATCTACTATATACCATATTTCATCTGGATTAAATCTTTTCTTTCTTGATAATATTGTTGCAAGTTCTCTCGTTGCATATAAAGTTGTTCCATCTGTTTTAATTACAACTAGTGGTGGAATTTCTGCCTTATCTGTATCTAATTTTACATCACATACAAGAGCACCTTGGCTTTCTTTCAAGCAATTATTTTTCTTCAAAATTTCTAACATTTCATCTATGTATGGATATGAATCAGTTTCACCTTCCCATAGGTCAAAATTAGTATTCAATTGTTTATATATATTTTTTATATTTTTAATTGATATTTCTTTTACGATATTCCATAAAGCTACATATGATTTTTTTCCTTTATCTAGCTCTGCTGTAATTCTACGAACTTCTTCCATTATCTCATCATTTTCTTTTGCTTTTGTACTTGCTAACGGATAAATTCGCTCTAAATCTTCATTTGTTATTGGAATTTCTGTTGGATATTCTCCTTTATAATTTTCATCAAAAAATACCCAATCCGGATGTTCTTCTCTTAATTGATATATAACCATACCTGATTGTCTTCCTATATCTCCTAAATGGACATCTGAAATAGCATCATTGCCAACAAGTTTTGCAAGTCTTTTTAATGCTTCTCCTATATTAGCAGTTCTTAAATGCCCAACATGAAGTGCTTTTGCAACATTTGCACCACCATAATCTAAAAATATCTTTTTTTTAGGATATTTTTTTACATTTTCAGATACATCTTTAGATATTTCTGTTAAATATTCAGTTAGATATTCAATTTTATATGATATATTTATAAATCCAGGTCCTGCAATATTTATATTGTCAAAAATGTCAAATTCATTTAAGCCATCAACTATTTTTTGAGCTATTTCTCTTGGATTTGTTTTATATTTTTTTGCAAGTCCCATTGCTCCATTATATTGAAATTGACCAAATTCTGGTCTGCTAGATGTATTAAGAACCACATTTTCTTCATTAAAGTTATTTTTTTCTAAAATATTTTTAATTATTTCTTCTGTTTTTGTTATAATATCCATACTTTTTCCTCCAATTTTAATATGATAATTCATACATATACATTTTATAAAAACAAAAAACCTCTGGAAAATCCAGAGGCGATATAAAACGCGGTACCACTCTATTTGATTTTTATATTTTAAATACAAAAATCCACTCAAATCTGTAACGTAGATATACGAACTACCATACTTTTATTTCCTGTAGTCACTCACAAGCTCTAATAATTATATAATTATTGTCGAACTCACACCATTTTTCGACTCGCTTTAATAATTTTTTTATAATTATTTTCTTGTTCAACGATTTTTTATAAACTATACTGGTATTATATGACATTTGTATAATTTTGTCAATCAATTTTTCTTGTATTTTATGTACACTTATGTTATAATAATAGCACTATTGAGTTTACTTGTTAAATTCAAAATTTTTTGAAAGGAGGGAGAATTAGCAATGAATTCTCCTAGCCCAACGGTAAGTACAACAACTATTGTTGTGGAACTCGAAAATGGAGTAGTTCACACCTTCAAGAAAATTTTTGGAAAACCAGGCTTTTACTGGGAATCCACCGACCCTAATTTGAATTATAGAAAAGGCAAAGTCCTTGACATGATTCAAATTAAAGTTGGCAAACAGTTAATCTTTGTTATAGAAGCTGTTAATGGTTATTCGTATTTTACCGCATCAGAAGAGATTGTTACAAAAGCTTTTCTTAAGTGATACTATAAAACACAGTCTCAAAAAGACCTAAGTTATGCGACACATATTAAATATGTAAGCATAACTTAGGTCTTTTTTAATTATTTATTATATAAAAAATTACCATTAGAGCTCAATTAAACTAGTTATCTCATCTTCATAAAAAATATCTAATTTGCTCATTGCTCTTGTTATTGTTACATATAATAATTTTATATCTAAACTATTATTTGTATACTTCACATTATTTGCATTTGAAATAATAACACAATCAAATTCCAAACCTTTTGCCAAATATGATGGAACAACTGATATTCCAGAATTATATTCCGAATCTTTTCCCTTTATAAGTTTTACATCTAATCTTAGCTTACAAATTTCTCTTTCTATCATTTCACATTCTTTCATATCTTTTCCTATAATTGCTATTGACTTATATCCATTATCTAAATGCTCATTTATTTTTTCGTTTATAGATTCGATTAAATCCTTTTTATCTTTGACTTTTTTTATACTTATTGAATTTTTTCTGTCTATAACTGGATCACCTAACACAATATATTCTTTTTCATATTGTGGTAATTTGTCAATTACTAAATTGGCAATGTCCATTATCTCTTTTGTTGTTCTGTATGTCTTATTTAGTGTTGTGTATATAGTTTTTACATTATTAAATTCCACATCTATAAATCTCTTCCAGTTTTCAATACCTCTATAATAATGAACCCCCTGTGCTATATCTCCTAATATTGTCATTGAATTACTGTTTAAAATCGTTTTTAATACATCAAATTGAAATTCACCATAATCTTGTGCTTCATCTATAACAACATGCTTTATTTTACATTTATCTTTTATTCCAAAAACTTTAAATTGTATATACATTATAGGAGCTAAATCTTCGAATGATACTTCGTTTTTCTTTAAATTTGCTAGTGTATTTTCTTTTAAATACTGCATTACTTCATTTGAATTTTGCAAATATGAATCTATAAATTCTTTATAATATTGTACACAATCTTTTTTAGGTATTTGATTTAAATAATTTTTTACAATTTTTTTATATCCCTTTTCTACATTCTTTATTTCTTTATCATATTCATCATAAACTCTTATACGCTCTTCTTGTACTAAATTTTCTATGGCTTTAGTTCGCTCTTTTCTCAAGTTTTCTGCTATTTCTGTAGATTTTCTTTTAAATTCAGATATTAAATTCTTTTCAATTTCATGTATTCGATTGTCAAAATTATACATTTTGTATGTATGTTTAAATAAATAATCTATATCATTGTATTTCATTATTGTATAATCTTTATAACAGAAATCATTTTTAGGAATATAATTATTTTCTATATCTGCCAAATACTCATCTATGATTTTTTTGAAATTTATTGATGATTTAAATTTAGCTTCTTTTATCATAATATCAATTTTTCCCTTATTTATATCATCAAATTCTTTATTTACAATTATAACTAATTTTTCATTATTATCTGAAATTTTTAATTTTTTTCCAATTACATCATAGGCAAAATCTTCAAAAGTACATTGTCTTACATCATTTACACCTAAATCAGGAAGAATATTTGAAATATAATTTAAAAAGAATTTTGTTGGAGCTATTATCATAAATTCGTCTGGTTTAAATTCTTTCTCATAATTATAAATTAAATATGCAATTCTATGAAGAGCAATTGTCGTTTTTCCGCTTCCTGCTACTCCCTGTACAATAAGTGGTGAATTTATATCAGCTCTAATTATTCTATTTTGTTCATCTTGTATAGTTGCTACTATATTTTTTAATCTATCATCTGCTTTTTCTTCAAGTGCATTTTGTAGTAACTCGTCATTACCAGTAACATTAATATCAACATACTTTTTCAATTTTCGTTTTTCTATAATATACTGTCTTTTTAGTAATATTTCACCTTTTATTTTATTACCTAAACATTCATATTCTGCTTTACCAATTTTTCCTTCATAATACAAGTTTGATATTGGAGCTCTCCAATCCACTATTATTGGCTCTGCTGTTTTACTATCTAAAATAGAAATTTTTCCAATATATAGTTTTTCCATTTTTCTTGCATCTTCTTTAAAATCCATTCTAGCAAAATACGGAACATCTTTTATTTTCTTTATATCTTCTAACTTTTTTACTTTTGCAAATAAAACCTCGCCCTTTGCCATATCTTCTAATGAATAGTTCATATCTGCATTTTTTAAATCCTCATCAATTATATTTTCTTCTTCTGTAATTTTTTTATTTATTTCTTCTAATTTATCTTGCTCTTCTTTAAATATTTGCTCTTCCATAACACTCCTCCGATAAAAAATTTTAAGCTTAATTATTTTTCATATTCCCCCCTTTACACTTTTATTTGACCAATTTCCATTAGCCTTTTTAAGACGCAAAAAAACCAAGTAATTATATACTTGGTATCTATATGATTTTTAGCTTTTATTTTGTGTGTCAGTCTAAATTTTGCAATACTTAAAAATGATAACATAATCATATAAATACTGAAAAAGTAGAGTTTGACTACTGTGTTCGGAATGGTTACAGGTATCCCTCTAAATTCACGATGTTTATATTATCACCTTTAAATATGGTTTGTCAATATTTATTTTTCATATTATCAGTTTTATTTTCACTTTTCTTAATTTGATAATTGTCATGTTAAACACATATCCCAAATAGGTGAAAAAGGTAATGTTTTGTCACTTTTTGGTTTACGATTTTAGTTTACTTTTAGGTTATTTTATAGTATAATATACTATACACTATAACTAAGGAGGAAATTTCCCATGTACAAAAATACTTTAAAGGTCACCACCGCCGAAATGCTTAGATTTATATCTCCAAATGGAGATATAATCTGTAGTCCAGAAGGGCATGTCCATATGCTTGTAATTGAAGAGCACAATCTCAGTAAAAGAACAGGGGTCGAAGCACTTATGGATGTTATAAGCAAAGGGTATGCGTTAGTCGCCCAAATAAAAAAAGAGATTCTCATTACACATTGTAAGAATCTCACTAATCTCCAACAACAAGCAATTGCTGATTTGGAAAGCACTTTTTTGAACTACAAAATTTCTCTTGTACAAGAGGAAATGTAGTTTTGGCTTACCTTTAACAAAATAAGAAGTATTTTAGATGCAGTGCATTTATTATACTTCTTATTTTTGTATTTTAATTTATGTTTTGTATAAATTTTAGAATTTCTTCTGCAAGAGTTTCTTCTTTTCCTCTGTAATTGTGTGTTGCACCGTCTATAAAGTTAATATCTTTTTTATTGTTTAATATTTTTTCATTCATTAAATTTACTAACTCATTTGCTGGTAAATTTATTATTTCATTTACATTTCCCCATCTCATAAATAATGGCACTTTTATGTTGTTTAGTTTTTCAAATTTGTAGTTTTTTTCTTGGTATTTTGCAAAATCAATTTCTTTATTATCTCTATAGTATGTTAAAAAAGTTTGTACACTTACTAGTGGCAAAAATGATGCTTTGCAGTCTATTATGTAATTTAATTGTTTTTCTGCTTCTTTTTCTTTTGCGATTTTTATTACATCTTCATCTGAGTTTTTTACTAAAAATTGCATTACGCTTGTTAGGTCGACTAGTGATAATAATATTACTGAGCTTATTTTGTTTAATATTTTTGTTTCGTTGTTTTGTAATAATTTATTGTATACATATACGCTTTTTGTTGAACCTAGGCTGTGTCCTTGTAGATGGATTTTTTCGTAGCCTTTTGATGCCATTAGTTTTATTGCTGATACTATGTCGTAATATGAGTCTTTTACATCTTCGAATGCTGTTCCTTGTAGTATTCCGCTTCCATTTTTTGTTATTTTATTTACTAGGCCGAAACCTCTGTTGTTAAAGCTGAAATATGAAATATTGTTTGATGTTAGTTTTTGTGCTATTATGTCGTCTCTTTGCTTGAAGCAATTGCTTCCCATTCCGTGAATTGCTATTACAACTTCTTTGTCTGTTTGGTTTTCGCTTGTGTGTAGTAAGCCGAAAAGCTCTGCGTTGTCTTCTGTGTTAAAGTATATTTTTTCTATTCTCATTTATGTTTTATACTCCTTTCTATTGTTGTGATATTTCGTGTGTTAAAAAATAGACTGGATATGTGAACATATATATTTACATATCCTGCTTTACCAAATTATGTGTATAGAGTCTTAATATATTTCTTTTTTCCCATTTGAATAAAATAGAACCATCTCTTTTTTTACTTTTTGTTAAATGTCCATATATGTTATTACCCAGTCGTAGTTTTGTAGGTTGAATATTGCTCCGCAGTATTCGCATTGTCCGTTTTTGTTTACATCTATGTTTGCTCCACACGATGGACATTTTCTGGCTACTCCCATATCTTGTGAATTTTTTTGTTTTGTGTATATTAGTTTGTTCATTCTTTCTACTCGGTTGTATCTGTCTCCTGATATGTATTTTCTTGTGTCTCTTGAGATGTAGTATTCTAGTGCTTTTGAGTGTACATTTACTTCTATTTTGAAACTATCTTCTTGCTCTTCTATTTTTAAAATTTGGACATCTGCTACATTTAGTTCATCATATAATTGAATTCTGTTGTTTGATTTGTCGTTTTCTACTTTTTGAACTATTTTTTGATATGTTTCTTCGTTAACAAAATGATGGATTTTTTCTGTTTTTCCTGTCACCATTGATAGTTTTATTTGTACAAATGTATTTTCTACTTTTGATTTGAATTTTGCTTCTGAAAATTCTGAGTCTTGTTTTAATAGATTTTCTAATGTGTTATCCATTTTTTTCATTCCTTTTTATTGTTTATTTGGGATTTTGGTTGGTTACCCATATGCCATTATGTTTTGAGATATAGTATTATTAAATACTATATCTCTTTTATTTTTTATATATAATCTTGCTCTATTACTTTCTTTTCTGTTAATACCCATTTTGTGTTTTCTGATACTAGTTTTGAGCCGCAGTATTCGCATGTTCCTGTACTGTTCATTTCTACTTTTGCTCCGCAATTTGGACAATGAGTTATTTTTTCGTCTTCATTTAATGTTTTTCTAAAGCTCATTTCGTATAATATGCGTATTTTTTTCTTGTCTTCGCCTCTTATTAATTTTTTCGTGTTGACATCTGCTATATAATCATACATTTCTATTACATAATTTGTTTTTATAGTAATTGTTCCATTTTGATTTGTGACATCTTTTAAACAGCTTTGTTTTAGTTGTATGTTTTTCATTATATTTTGCTCGCCTTTTACTTCAAGTGTTGCAAGTTGTGATTCGTACATTGTGTATATTTCGTCTGTTACTTTGTCTTTTATATCTTCTAGTTTAAAATCCATCCATGCCATTTGAATATCATAATAAATGCTGTATCCTTGTTTTAAGAATTCTTGCTTATTGAAGTTTGGTATTGATTTCTTTATTTTATTTTCTATTTCGTCTTCGTTATTCTTATTAATAACAATTTTGTGTAATTGTTTTTTATTTGCAATAATAGTCCATATTACAATTATTGCAATCATTATAATAACTGAAATCATAGCTGCAAATGGATCTCCACTACTTGAACTGCTTCTGCTTGATGATGACCTAGAACTGCTACTTGAACTTCTTCTGCTTGATGAACTGCTATGGCTACTGCTATGACTACTGTGACTGCTACTATGACTTACGCTATGTCCTGAATCTGCAAAAGTTGGTCTTTCATATATTACAGTAAAAGTTAATATTACTGAACACAAAATACCTAGTGTTATTAATATCTTTTTTATTATATTTTTTCTTTTCTCCATTTTACTCCCCTAATTTATATATTAAGAATGAAAATATTTTTCTATTTTCATTCTTAATTTTTTATTTTAAAACATTTCTTGTCTCATTGTTTTCTTTTCTGTTAATACCCATTTTGCATTTTCAGAAACTAGTTTTGAACCACAGTATTCGCATATTCCACTACTATTCATTTCTATTTTTGCTCCGCAATTTGGACAATGATCTACTTTTCCATTTGAATTTAATGTCTGTCTAAATTTCATTTCGTATACTATTCTTAATTTATTAGTTGATGAACCTCTTAGTACTTTTCCTGTTGATTCTTCAATTATATAGTCATACATTTCAATGACGTATCCTGTTGTAATTGTAATTGTTTCATTTTGTACATTTACATCTTTTAAGTATGATTTTACAAGCTTAAAGTCTTTCATTATGTTCTTTTCGCCTTTAACTTCTAATGTAGAAAGTTGTGAATCGTACATATTATATATTTCATCTGTTATTACATCTTTTACATCGTCCAATTTAAAGTTCATCCACGCATTTTGTACATCTTTGTAGATTTGGTATCCATTATTTAAAAATTCTTGTTTGTTGAAGTTTGGTATATATTGTTTTACCTTATTTGCAATATTTTCGTCATTTACATTATCAGTTTTTACTACAACTTTAGGTTTCTTATCTCTAGCACATATAGCTATTATTATTATAATTATTATAGCAATTATAAAACCAATAAGTGAATCTCCACCATCTGAGTCATAATCTGAGTCGTAGTCCCAGCTACTGCTACTACTGTCATAACTTCCTCCACTATAACTGCTTCCTCCGCTATCATAACTACTTCCAAATCCTGAATCTGCTAATGATATATGTTTATCTATAAAGCTTGGAATTAGTGATATCATTGCTATACACAATACAATTACTAATTTTTTTAACCATTCAATTTTTTTTCTGTTATCTTCCATCTTTTTCCCTTTCTTTTGCTCTTAGCATCCTTTAAAAGAAAACTATATAACTTTCTTTAAATTCGCATTAAGAAGGTAAACTGTCATTTTTTCCAAAATCTGGGAAAAGAGAACAGTCCCCTCTTTTCCCCCTTTCTATTTTTTATAAAAAGAGCACAAATAAAACCTTTTGCAGTATTTATTTGTGCTTTAATTTATACATTAAATCTGAATAATACTATATCGCCATCTTGCATAATATAGTCTTTTCCTTCTGAGCGTAGTAAACCTTTTTCTTTTACTGCATTCATTGAACCTTCTCTCATTAAATCATCATATGAAACAACTTCTGCTCTTATGAATCCTCTTTCTATATCTGAATGAATTTTTCCAGCTGCTTGAGGTGCTTTTGTTCCTTTTTTTATTGTCCATGCTCTAACTTCTGGCTCTCCAGCTGTTAGGAATGACATTAGGCCTAATAAATCATAACTTGATTTTATAACTTTATCTAATCCTGACTCTTGTAATCCTAGCATTTCTAGCATTTCTTTTTTATCGTCTTCATTGTCTAGGCTTGCAAGCTCTTCTTCTATTTTTATACATAATGGAATAACTTCTGCATTTTCTTTTGCTGCAAGTTCTTTTACTTCTTTTATGTATTTGTCATTTTCAACATCTGCTAATTGTTCTTCCGAAACATTTGCAATATATAAAGTTGGTTTTATTGTTAATAAAAATGCATCTTTTATTAGTTCACTTTCGTCTTCATTTAATTCAACAGATCTTGCTGTTTTTCCAGCTTCTAGAGCTCCTTTTATTTTTTGTAATACATCTATTTCTGCTTGATATTTTTTATCTGCTTTTAGATTTTTCTTTGCTCTTTCAAGTCTTTTATCAATAGTTTCTAGGTCTGCTAAAATAAGCTCTAAATTAATTGTATCTATATCTCTTATTGGATCTATGCTTCCATCTACATGAACTACATTTGGATCTTCAAAACATCTTACAACTTGTGCTATGCTATCAACTTCTCTTATATGTGATAAGAACTTATTTCCTAATCCTTCACCTTTGCTTGCTCCTTTTACTAATCCTGCTATATCTACAAATTCAATTATTGCATGTGTTACTTTTTCTGGATTATACATTTTTGCTAAATTATCTAGTCTTTCATCTGGTACAGGTACAACTCCTACGTTTGGCTCTATTGTACAAAATGGATAATTTGCACATTCAGCACCTGCGTTAGTTATTGCATTAAATAGTGTACTTTTTCCAACATTTGGAAGACCTACTATACCTATTTTCATATTTTCAAGTCCTTTCAATTTTAATTGTGATTTTTATTATTTTATAATAATTAATGGAGCTTACAACCAGATTTGAACTGGTGACCTCTACCTTACCAAGGTAGTGCTCTACCTCCTGAGCTATGTAAGCATAATCTTACATTTATATGTTTTTTTCAACATTAATTTCACTTTTAAAGTTTATATTACATTTGATGAAAAGTCAATATCAAATATTGGAAAAAAACAAAATAAAACCGTAAAAATTGAGATTAGTAAAAATTTAATTTAATTTTTATATTTCATCCCTATTTTTACGATTTACTCTGTTCCTAATTTCAAATTTTTCATCGTTTTTTTGCGTATTCTTTGAATTGCGTTATCTACTGATTTTACTGGTGAGTCTAACTTTTGTGCTATTGCTGTGTATGAGCTTCCATTTACTAATTCGTTTAATACATTTTTTTCAAATGTACTTAGTGATTTTTCTATTATATTTTCTACACTTTTATAATACTCTTTTTTGGTTATTGTATCTAGTGGGTCCTCAATTATGTTGGCATCAAATATATCGTATATACTTGTGTCATCATCATAGTCATCATATGCAGACATATTCAATGATAAATATGAATTAAGTGGCATATGTTTTTGTCTATTAGAGCTTTTTATTGCTGTTATTAATTGTCTTTCAATACATAGGTTTGCAAATGATTTAAATGAATTTTGTTTTTCTGGATCAAAACTTTTAATTGCTTTATATAAACCAATTAATCCTTCTTGTATTATGTCTTCTTTTTCAGCACCAATTATAAAATATCTACTTACTTTCATGTTAACAACTTCTTGATATTTTTTTAATAAATAATCTAGTGCATTATTGTCTCCTGATTTAATTTTTCTTATTAAATCTTCATCTTTTATATTGCTGTAATTTTCTGTGTATTTGTTTATATAATTGTTGTTCATTATATCTTAGCCTCCGGAAGATTTTTTCGTTTACTTTGGATTTATTATAATCATCTTAATTCAATAATGTCAAGATTTTTGCGGTATTTTTTACACTTTATTGTAAAATAATTCATAAAAAAAGTTATAGATAAAAATCTATAACTTTTTTTAGTTACATAATATACCAATTTCCATTATACTGAATAACATACATATCTTCTTGTTCTGTATTATTATTATCTGTGCTGTCATCTGTATTAGTTTCTGCAGTATTATCAGCATTATTTTCTGCTGCTGTATTTTCTTCGTTTGAATTAGATGTTATTCCATCTCCAGTAATTGTAACAGTTACTGGTACTGAATATGCTGCTGTAATGTCAAGATTTTCCTGATCTGGATATATTGCTGTTAAATTATCTTCTAGCTCTTTTATTTCGTCCTCTCCTAATGTTACAGCATCTCCTAATGAGTAATCAATTTTGATATTTGCACCATACATAGATTCATATTGTTTATATAAATCATCTATTTCTGTATCAGTTATTTTTTCTGACATTTGCATAAAATCTGGGAATGCTTTTAAAACTCTGCTTAATTCTTTATTTTTAATTCCTTCAAAATAATTTGTTAATGGTTGTAAATATGCTTTATCATCAGTACTTGACTGATTTTTATTTTTCTTTCCACATCCTGAAAATACAAATATTGTTGAAACAATAATTGCAATAACTATTAAAACTTTAAATAAATAATTTTTACTTTTTAACATAAGTTTCTCCTTTCAATTTAATAACTAAAAATAGATTACCATACTGGAAATTTTATTTCAAGTATTTTATAAATTTATTGTTGTATTTGTATTGTTATTATTTTCTTTGTCTTTTGTATTTTGACTTTGCAATTGCTCTAATTTATCTATTAATGATTGCAATTGTTTTATATCTTTTCCCATCATTTCATAGTCTTTATTTGAAGTTGATTCCTTTAAATTTTTATTAGCTTTTATTATAGATTCTAAAAGTGCCTCTTCATTTTCTGGATCTTCAACTTCTATATTGAATGCTTGTGACAATAAATTAGTTAATGCTGATTTTAAGTCATCACCAATTGCCATTTTGTTACCTGATGCAACAACTACTTTTTTCAGTTTTGGTAATGAATCATTTTCATTAATATATTCTTGATATATTGACTCTACATATACTAATTTATTATTTATTGGCACTACCACTATATTTTTTGTGAGTTTTGTTCCAGATACATTTAAATTTTCTATTTCTTTTGAAATTGATTCATTTTGACTTATTTGTGTATCTAACTGCATTGGACCCAAAACTGTATTATCAGACGGATATCTATATAATTTCATAACCAATTTTCCATTTTCATATATTCCAACTGTATATCCAGCAATACTTTGTTTCCCTTGTATCGTATATGGTAGCACAAGACCTAGTTTTGTTTGTTCACTATCAGAAGTTTTTACTATTGCATAATATGGCGTCATTTGTGTAGTTTCTTGTGAGGCTGAATTAGTCCCAGTTCCATATTTTGCTATATCCCAAACATCATTTGCTCTATATAAAACATCTGGCTCTGTGTTATGATATCTTTTTAATATTTCTGCCTGAATATTATATAAAAATTCTGAATAAGTAAAATGTTCACTTATTTCTGTTGGTATTTCTGAGTCAATATCCATAAATACATCTGTAAAAGCTTTATTGTATGCCATTATTACTGGATCTGTTCTATCTGTTATATAAAATTTAACAGTACCATCATATGCATCAACTAATACTTTTACTGAATTTTTTATATAATTAATTTCTTGCCCATTTACAGTTGTTTTTTGCGAATATGGATAATATTTTGACGTAGTATATGCATCAATTACCCAAACTAATTTTCCATCATTTGTAACAACTAGGTATGGTGAATTGTCATATGTTAAATATGGCATTATTTTTTTAGCTCTTTCTATAACATTTCTATTTGTTAATATTTTACTATTTTGATTAATATTATTTGAAATTGCTAAATTTATATCTCCATTTGAAATAGCAAGTATTATTCTATCAAGTGTATTTAAGCTTAAACCTGCTTGTCCATCATATGAATTAGTAACATTTTCTGAATCACTATTTTCATTTTTGGGATGGTCAAATTCTTCTTTATTTTTACTATTTGTAACAATAGTTTTATTTGTTTCTAATCCAAAATATATTCTAGGATTATTTATACTTATAACATTATTTTCATTTGAAAAACCTTTTTGTAAATTTACTAAGTTACCATTACTATTTGTTTCTGATGCTGATGTTACAATAACACCATAACCGTGTGTATATTCATAAGTTGCATTTGTATACGAATTTTCATTTGATACAACTTCTCTAGGTGTTACATATACTAATGTTTTTTTATTGTTTATTGTATATTCTCCTGGCTTTGTTGAATTATATTTATAATATCCTTTATTTGTTAATGTGGTATTTAGTAACTTTAGTACTAAATCTTTATTTGTTGTTGAGATATTATTTGCTACTTCTGCATATTTGCTAACTTCTTCTGTATTTATTGTATCTGTATCCTCAAGACTAATTTCTTCTAAATTTATACCATATGCTTCTCTTGTATTTTCTATATTATAGGAAATATATTTCTTTTCTTTTTCATATTCATTGGAATCAACAAATATTTTATTGTATCCTACCAATATAAGAATTAAGCAAACTAGGTATACTGGCACTGAAAAAATAGATATTATTAATCTTCTATTTTTTTTCTTATTGTATGCAGATATTCCAACAAAAATAGCTATAATCATTAAAAATGATAATGCCCTATATCCCCATACTTTAATTGAAATATCCGATGTTCCAGCTCCAGATATTCCATATGAGTATTCATTTTCTCCAACTGTCATAAATGGTCTTGATGATAAATCTTCTGCATTTATAAAAGTCAAAATAGCAATAATTATAACTATTATTTTTGCATTGTTTAATAATTGTTGTTTCATTATTGAATTTTTTAATGCCTCTGTTGTAACACCATTTGTAAATTGTGTATTTAAGCTAATTATATAGTATATTGCTGCATATATTGTTGATATAGCAAACGTAACTAACATATATATTAAAACAGCTTGTAAAAAAGGTTTTATAAATAAATAATATCCTATATCATGACCAAATACTAAATCTGTTTTTCCATTTCCAAATGATGTGCTATTAAAAAATAATATCGTTTTTTGTAAGAATATGTTTGATGTTATAACACTTCCAATTGCTGCAGTTATAAACGAAATTGATTTATTTGGTAATTTAGGCATCTCTTTTTTTTCTTCGGTAAAAAATGGCTTTAAGCCTTTTTGTATTCTCTTGTTTGTTATGTACATTAATCCGAATATCCACAAAAATGATATAACAATTGTTATAGACCTATACTTTATTTCACCTGAAAATGCACCTATATAATTTTTTCCAATTTCCAAATATTCTAAATAATTTCCTCTGTACATTACATATGCAATTATTAAACATACTATTGAAAATATTATTACAATGGTTCTTCTTTTAGTTGACTTTTTTCTTTTTACTTTTTCATTTTTCAAATTACTCACCCTCTATTTGTTATATTATACTATTTACAAAATCTGTTGAGTTAAATTTTTGCATATCATCTAATTGTTCTCCAACACCAATAAATTTAATTGGTAAATTGTTTTCTGATACAATTCCTATAACAGCTCCACCTTTTGATGTTCCATCTAATTTTGTTAAAACTAAACCATTTATATTAACAGCTTCTTTAAATGCTTTTACTTGTAAAATAGCATTTTGTCCTGTTGTTGCATCTAACACCATTAATACTTCTTTTGATACATCTGGGAGCTCTTTATCTATTACTTTGTTTATTTTTATTAATTCATCCATTAAATACTTTTTATTGTGCAATCTTCCTGCTGTATCAATTATTAATACATCTGCATCTTCTTGTTTTGTTGTTTTAATTGCATCAAATACAACTGAAGCAGGGTCTGTTCCTTCTGGTCTTTTTACTAATTGAACATTTGCTCTGTTTGCCCATACTTCTAATTGTTCAACTGCTGCTGCTCTAAATGTATCTGCTGCTGCGACAATAACTTTTTTCCCTTCTTTACGTAAATTATTGGCAATTTTTCCTATTGATGTTGTTTTTCCAACTCCATTTACTCCAACAAATAATATTACTGATGGTTTGGTTTCTAATTTTAGGTCTGAATCTACAGAATCCAATATTTCTTGCATTTGCTCACGTAATGCTTGTTTTACTAAATCTGCATCTTCAATTTTTTCTGTTTTTATTTTGTCTCTAAGGTTATCTATTATTTTTACAGATGTTTCCATTCCAACATCTGACATTATTAATGCTTCTTCTAATTCATCTAATAAATCTTCGTCTACTTTTCTAAAATTTTTAAATACATTATTTATTTTTTCATTAAATGATTCTTTTGTTTTACTTAATCCTTGTTTTAATTTATCAAAAAATCCCATATGTTCATCTCCATTTTAGTTTATTGGAGCTGCTGGGGAGAATCGAACTCCCGACCTACAGGTTACGAATCTGTTGCTCTACCAACTGAGCTACAGCAGCACTTTTAATTACACACTGTTTATTTTAACATACTTTGTTAATTTAATACAATAGAATACCTAAAATTTTTTAGCTTATATGCAAAAATAAAGAATATGGTTATCCATATCCTTTATTTTTATATTATTAATAAATTCCAATTCCATAATCTGCAGCAATTTGTTTGTCAGATTTACTTGAGTTTTGTATAATCACTGTAGTTCCAACTGGTACAATTTCATATAATGATTCTACTTCTGCATTATGCATTCTTATACAACCATGAGATGCATTTTTTCCTATACTACCTTCATTGTTTGTGCCATGAATTCCATATGTAGTTCCTTGTGTTCCATTGCAATCCAATCCCATCCATCTTTTTCCTAATGGATTTCTTGGATCTCCTCCTGGTATATTGTCTTTGTAATATGGTCTATTTACAATTTTATTACATACTGAAAATTTTCCAGTTGGTGTTGCACTTGAACTTTTTCCTGTTGCACATGAATATGAGCGTGTTAAACTTCCATTTATATAATATCTTAATGTATTCTTTTTACTATTAATAATTATTAAGTTATGTACAACCGTTCCAGATATTTCTGTTGATTGTTCAGAACTTTGTTCAACTTCAACTTTTGGCTCTGGTTTTGTTTCTGATAGATATCTTGAATCAACATATCCAACTTTTCCATTATATGATATTCTATACCAAGATACACCTTTTACTCTACCTGTAACAGATACCTCAGCAGAATTGCTTAATACTCCAAGTTTGCTATATGTTGTATCAGGTCCAGACCTTACATTTAAGCTGCTTGCTTTTACATATAATTTTTTATTCATGTTTGTTACAATGATTTCTTTTTTCTCTTCTTCCTTTACCTCAGTTTGTTTTTCTTCTTGCTTTTTTTCAACTTTTTCTGATTTTGTTTCATCATCGGTTATTTCTTTTGCTTCATCTTTTTCTTCTGAAATTTCCATAGCTTCTTTTGTATCTTCATTTGAAATATCTTTTGAGAAATCAGCGTATTTAACATCCTTGTTATTTGCTTTAATATAGAAAATACTGGCTACTATACAAATTACTAAAACTGTAACTATTGAAATACCGATGTATACTTTCTTATTTTTCATATACATCATCTCCTATATAAATTTCCTAAATATTATTTTACCTCATTTTACATAATTTGTCAACCTGTGGCTTATTTTGCCTTATCTCCAGTACCCTCTCATCGTATATCTTCCATTATTATTGCTTCCTCTTAGGCAATTACATATATTTTCACAGTTACAAGATGTATCATCATTATCGTCGTCATCGTCGTTGTCATCATCACCATTATTATTGTTATTGCTATTTCGTTGACATCTTATAAACCTTCTAATAAACTTTGTTATTGCTGCAGTTATGTAAGCAATTATTGTGTATACTATTGCAAATATTAAAAATGTTTCATCAAATACAGCAAATGTTACTATTAAATATGCTGCAAAAAAAGTTATTGCTACTAATATTGGAGAACATAATATTTTTTGAAAAACTATTGCTAACAATATAGTTGCTACTGGTAATGCAAAAAATAATAATAAATTATTCATAATACCTCATCCTTTCTTAGGTATAAATTAACTTAATCATTTACATTTAATACTATATTGTATGTATATTATGTAATTTTTGACACAGGCCTTTTAAAGAAAAAAATGTTACAAATTTAAGCAATTATTTTACTTAATTCGTAACATTTAAAATTTTATTAACGTTTTCGCTCTTGAACTTTGTATGCAAACTTTGCAATTATATTGTTTGGAACTATTTTTGCTATAAATCGCAAACATTTTATTTGAGCTCCTGGTACTATATAAAATTTTCCTTTTAACATTTCATTTACAGCATATTGGGCAACATATTCACTTGATAAAGATTTTGCTTTAAAGTTAACATCTGCTACATTATTAAAATTTGTATTTACTGGCCCTGGACATAATATTGATAGTTTTACATTTGAATTTTTTCTTCTAAGCTCTTCTCTTATTGCTTCTGATAATCTTACTACATATGCTTTTGATGAATAATATGTTGCCATTAATGGTCCTGGCATAAATCCTGCAATTGATGCAACATTTAAAATATGTCCCTTATTTTTCTTTTCCATATCTTGTAAAAATAATTTGGTTAAAATATGAACAGCAGTAATATTTGTATTTATTAGCTGAATTTCTTTATCTATATCTGTTTTTGTGAAATCTCCAAATACACCAAATCCAGCATTGTTTATTAATATATCTATATCATCATTTACTTGATTATATAAGTTTTTACAATTTTCTGGAGTACTAACATCCATTTGAATTATTTTTATATTAATATTATTGCAGTTAGTCAATATATTTTCTTTTACTTGATTAAGCTTTTCAATATTTCGTGCAACCAATATTAAATCATATCCCCTTTTGGCAAGTTCTGTTGCAATATCTCTTCCAATTCCAGAAGAAGCTCCTGTTATTAAAGCTTTCATATAAATCATCCTTTCTTGAAAAGACATTTTGGTCTTTTGTTTATTTTAATATTAAAAGACAGAAATTTTATCTATCTCTTAATTTATATTTAAGATTTAGTATCTAATTTTTCTGCCTTTTTTGTTTTTATATTTTTTATTATTTTTCCTGCTAATATTACTAATAAAATTCCTAATATAACTCCACATGTATCTATGCATACATCTCTAATTTCTGCACTTCTTCCATCTACAAACTTTTGATGTAATTCGTCAGATGCTGCATACATCATGCCAAAAATTATACAAAACACTATTTTGTTTCTTGTTGATAATAAATTAAATGTATTGGCTAAGTTCATAAGCCATATTCCTAATAATGTATATATTGAAAGATGTGCGCACTTTCTTACTACAAATGTTACATCGTCTGTTAGCTTTTCTTTATTTATATTTTTATTTGCATTAGAAATTTTATCTACAATTTTATTGACAACTACTCCACTAGTTTGACTTGAAGTATCTGCATTTTGTGATGAAAACTTGAATATTACTAAACAATTTACTATTATTAAAATCGTAAATATAATTCTTTTTAATATTACTTTATTCATTTAAATTTATACTCCTTTAATCAATTAAGTATTTTGATGGATTTTCACATAATTCATCTATTTTTATTTCAGTTTGCTCTCCTGTTTGCATATTTTTTAATGATACTGTTCCGTTATTAATTTCATCTTCTCCTAAAACTATAACATATGGTATTTCAAGATTATTTGCATATTTAAATTGCTTTTTTATTTTTGATTTTTCTACATAAATTTGAGTATTTATTCCGTTATTTCTTAGTCTTGTTGCGATTTCAGCTGGTTTTGACAAATCTTCTAGCATTGATATTATTAATATTTTCGCAGTTGATTTTTTATTTGCTTTTATTATATTGTTATATGTTAATTGGAAAAATAAACGTGATAATCCTATTGAAATTCCAACTCCTGGTAATTTTTTTTCTGTATAATATTCAGCTAAATTATCATATCTACCTCCAGAGCAAACACTACCTAAAAATCTATATTCATCTAAGAATGTTTCATATACTGTACCTGTGTAATAATCTAAACCTCTTGCTATTGTTAAATCAATTTTAAAGTTTGTTTCTGGAACACCAAATATTTTAATATATTTTACTAGTTCTTTTAGCTCTGACAAACCTTCTGCAAATGTTTCACTTTGTATATTTAATTTTTCTAATTCAACTATTGTTTGCTCTACTGTTGTATTTATTGAAATAAATTGCATAATTAAATTAATTTTAGCTTCTTCAATTTCTAATTCTTTTAGCTCTTTTATAACGCTTTCTTTTCCTATTTTGTCGATTTTATCTATTGTTCTTAATATATCTGCGCTTTTTTCTTTTAAATTACAACTTTCAAATAAACCGTTTAATAATTTTCTATTATTTATACAAATAGTAAATTTATCAAATCCTAGCTCTTTAAATGTGTTGTATATAACACTTGGAAGTTCAGCATCATTTATTATGCTTAATTCTCCGTCTCCAATTATATCTATATCACATTGATAAAATTCACGAAATCTACCTCTTTGAGCTTTTTCTCCTCTATATACTTTTCCTATTTGATATCTTCTAAATGGGAAACTTAAATTTTGATAATATTCAGTTACATATTTAGCTAATGGAACTGTTAAATCAAATCTTAGAGCTAAATCATTTTCTCCTTTTTTAAATTTATATATTTGTTTTTCTGTTTCACCACCAGCTTTTGCAAGAAGTACATCTGCTGATTCAATTATTGGAGTATCTAGTGGTAAAAAGCCAAATTTTTCGTATGATTTTTGAATTTTTTCTTTCATTTCATTAAATAAAATTTGTTCATCTGGTAATAATTCCATAAAACCAGGTAAAGTTTTTGGTTTTACAATATTTCTTTCCATATTTAATTTGCATGATTTTGTTTTAATCATGCTCTCCTTTCTTAGACTTATTAATCTTGGTATTAATATTATTATATCTGGTAGCATTTGTCAACAAATAGTCATAAGCATTTTTACTTTATTTCATTACGTATTTATTAAAATTTAATACTAACATATTTTCTATACCACATTGTAAATAATAAAATTGAGGATAAAAATTATTTAATTAATTTTCATCCTCTTTTATATCATTTTTAACTATTTTTATTTTCTTCTTCATTTTCAGATTTTTTTACTAGATCATTCTCTGCTGAAGCTACATCTTCGTTTTCTGTTTTCTTTGCACTTTTTCTCGCTGTTGTTTTCTTTTCTGTTGATGCATCTTTTTTACTTTCAGTTTTCTTTGTTGATTTCTTTTTAGTTGTAGTTTCTTCTTTCTCCGCTACTTTTTTTGTTGTTTTTCTTGTTGATGTTTTCTTTTCTGCTGGTGTTTCTTCTTTGCTTTCTTCATTTTTTGCTGTCTTTCTTGTTGTTGTTTTCTTTTCTTTTGGTGCATTTTCTTTGCTTTCTGTCTTTTTTGTAGTTTTTCTTGTTGTTTTCTTATCTACTGGTGTTTCTTCTTTGCTTTCAGTTTTCTTTGATGTTTTCTTTTCTGTTGGGGTTTCTTCTTTCTCTGCTACTTTCTTTGTTGTTTTTCTTGTTGATGTTTTCTTATCTACTGGTGCATTTTCTTTGCTTTCTGTCTTTTTTGTAGTTTTTCTTGTTGTTTTCTTCTCTGCTGGTGTTTCTTCTTTACTTTCAGTTTTCTTTGTTGTTTTCTTTTTATTTGTTGTTTTTGTTTCTTTTACATTTTTTTCTTCATTTTTTTGTAATATACTTAGTAATGTAGTTAAATCACTTACATTTGGCTCTTTTAATTTTGAGTTTTCCTTTATACTATATTTTAAATTCATATATTCATTCATATGATTTACGTATCCTGCATAAAATTCTGTTGACAACTCAATATTTTTTTCTGCTGTTTTTTCTACAGCTTTTATATATATTTCATTTTCTTGATATATTGTATATTGAGATGAGATTTCTTCTTTTATTTCTGAATTTTGTTTTATTTTTTGTTTGCAATAATCTTCCATATATGTTTTTTCTTGCATTTTTTGAGCATATTCCTTTTTTAGGCTATTTATAATCTTTGTAATTTGCATTAGCTCTTTAATTTTATAAATTGGAATTTGTTTTCTTTCTTCCTTCTTTTCATTTATTTCTTTTTCTAATTTTTCAATTTTTTTAAGTAATATATCTAAATTTTCATTTGTCTTTTTTTGCTCTTCTTCATTATCATTAATAGTTTTTAAAACACTATCATCTGCTTTCCCAGCTTTAACTAATTCTTCAATTTTTTCTGCATATCCAAATTCATTTAACATGTAAACATACTCCTTTACGATAAATTTCAATAATCATTATAACACTTATTATGTAAAATGTCTACTTTTTTCAAAACTTTCTTTTTATATTTTTTTAAATTTATATTAGTTTTATGAATATATTTTTTGTTTACGCATATAATATAATTGTAAGGTTAATATTAGTTTGACTAAGAGTATTACGGGTTTGAACAGATCAGATTTTTAATATTCGAGCAAAGATTATTACTAGCTTATTAAAAATAGGTTATTACTAGTCGGCGATGAGAAAGATATGTTTGCTGAATTTATTTAGTATATGTATTTTTCAAAGTTGTGAGTATTCTTGTTTAAACTAATGACTATTTTTAGTCCCTTTGGGATGAATATGGTTGTTATATGGGCATTAGTATTCTAGCGAATGATTGATATATTTATCGATGAAATTTAGTTATGTAGTAATATGTATTAGATTTTTGGTTTAGGTATATTGATTTTAGCCGAAGATTAATACTAGCTTTACAGGATAATAGCATATGGATTTTTTCCATATGCTATTATTTTTGTAATTGTATAAAAATTAGCCGGATATGTGAATATATATATTCACATATCCTACTCTACAGATTTATTTGAGTTAGTAATTAATTGTATTTTATTTATATTTTTATTTTTTTGAATATATTTGCTATTAGTAGTGATACTATGTATACTGCTACTATGCTTGCTCCTGTTGGTAGGTTTAGGTAGTATGAAATTAGTATTCCGAATATGAAACATATTACTGATATTAGTACTGAGAGGATTACCATGTTTTTAAAGCTGTTTGTTAATTTTCTTGCTATTATTGCTGGAAATACTATTAGGCTTGATATTAGTAGGGTCCCCATCATCCTCATTCCTAGTACAACTACTATTGCTGTTATTAGTGATATTAAAAATTGGTAGAATGTTACATTTATTCCGCAGACTTTGGCGTATTTTTCGTCGAATGTTATCATAAATAATCTGTTGTAGAAAAATGCGTACATTGCTATTAGTAGTATTGATAATATTATGCTTATTATTACATCATTTGTTGTCATTGATAATACGCTTCCAAACATGTAATTGTATACATCTATATTGAAGCCTTTTGATATTGAGGTTATTATTACTCCAAATGCTAATGCTGCGGTTGATACTAGAGCTATTGTTACATCTCCTGAGGCTCCTTTTTTTTGGCTTATTAATAGTATTATAAATGATGCTATTATTACTATTGGAATTGCTACAGACATTTCTGGTAGATTAAATACTAATGCTAATGATAGCGCTGCAAATCCTACTTCTCCTAGACCATGTCCTATCATTGAATAATTTTTTAATACCAGTATTACTCCAATTAGTGCTGCACAAAATGATATTGCTATTCCACAAATTATTGCTCTTTGCATAAATGGATAATTTAATAATTCTATTATTGTATTCATTTTTATTCTGTATGATATTTATATATCATACACTCCTTTCTATATTAATTTTTTCATATATTTTTAGTGGTTGTGTATTTTGTGTCAATATTTAGATTTTTATTCAATCATTAAAGACCTTTCCAGTCACTTATTTTTCCATCGAATTTTAATGTTGTTGCTAAACATATTACTCGTACATCCATTGTTTTTATTTCTTCTAGGTCATGTGTTGCCATTATTATTGTTGTACCTTGCTCTTTGTGGAGTTTTCCTAATATTGTGTATAGCTCTTTTGTTATATTTATGTCTAATCCACTGCATGGTTCGTCTAATATTATTAGCTCTGGCTCTCTTATTATTGTTCTTGCTAGCATTACTCTTTGTCTTTGTCCACCTGATAATTCGCCTATTTGTTTGTTTACTAAATTTTTTATTTCTAATGTATCACAAACTTTATCAAATAATTGCCAGTCTTTTTTTGTGTAAAATGGAAGTTTTTTGTGTTTTTGTACACCTGTCATTATTATCTCTTTTGCGGTTGCAGGAAAATCTAAATCTTTCATATTATTTTGTGCTAGATATGATATTTTGTCATTATCTATATTTTTAATTATTTCCCCTGAATCTTTTTTATGAAGACCTACTATTGTTTTTATTAATGTACTTTTACCTGAACCATTTTCACCAACTAAGCATATGTAGTCACCTTTTTTTACATCTATATTTATATCTTTTATTGCTTCATGACCTTCATATGATGCCGATAAATTTTTTATTTCTAATATATTCATTTAGCTTACTCTCCTTTTTATGGTTATTTATAATTAAACGGCTTTTTAATATGTCCCTTTTTCCAAAAAAGCGAAAAGAAAACCGTCCCCTTATGACAAAGCCTGTTTTAGGTTTTGCAAATTCTTTTGCATTAGTGATATATATGTTTCACCATCATTTATTTCTTCTTGTGAAGCATTGTGTATAGTATGAAATACAAGTTTTGTTGCTCTTGTTTCTTTTGATATTGTGTCTGCAATTTTACCTGCTGATAGCTCTTGATAAAAAATTACATTTATGTTGTTTTCTTTCATATAGTCTATAACTTCTTTTACTTTTGTTACACTTGGCTCTGAATTTTCTCCACATGAATCATATGCACTTACATATTGCAAGTTATATCTTTGTATAAAATATGCATATGCAAATGTTCCTCCAAATGCAATTTTATTTTTTGGTGATTCTTTTATTGTTGTTTCTATTTCTGTATCTAAACTTTCTAATTGATTTATATAATTTTCGGCATTTTTTTGATAATATTCTTTGTTTTGTGGGTCTATATTGCATAGCTCTTCTTCTATATTTTTTACCATTCCTATTGCATTTTGTGGATTTAGCCAAATATGTGGGTCATATTCGTGATGATGACTATTGTCGCTTTCTTCTTCATTATTATCTATTGTATCATGCTCTTTTTCAAATTGCTCTTCATTTATTAAATTTATATTTTTTGATGCGTCTAATACTTGTGTATTGGATGTTATACTATTTGCAATTTTGTCAGACCATGGTTCCATATATTTTCCTGTATATATGTATAAATCAGCTTTATTAACATTTATTATATCTTGTGGTGTTGGCTCATATGTGTGTGTTTCTGTTCCTGGTGTAAGTAATAATGATACATCAACTTTATCTCCACCTATTTGTTTAGCAAAATCATATTGTGGAAACAATGTTGCTATTACTTTTATTTTTTCTTCGCTTTGACTTTGTTTATTTATTTTACTTATTCCAATTACTAATAAAGAAAATATTAGTATTATTGTAATTAAAAATGTTATACCCTTTTTCATATATAATTTCCCCTTATACTATATTTAAGTTTTTATACTGGATTTACCTATAAACCAATTTTATTTATTACTGTAATAATGCGTAATTTAATTTTAGTTTGCTAAATTATTTAAACATTCTTTACAAGTTCCATATAATATTGTTTTGCATACATCTATTTTAAAATTATGTTTTTGTAATATGTGATTTTGAATTATTGCTATTTCATTGCAATCTAAGTGAATTAATTTTCCGCATTTTACACATTTCATATGATAGTGCTTTGTACATTCTTCTTGATTTTCTATATATTGAAAACATGCACTTTTTCCTTCTTCACTAATATATTTTCTTATTATGTTTTCTTCTACTAAACTATCAATGCATCTATATACTGTAGATTTTCCTATTGGATTTTTCGTTTTTTTAAAATAATTTATTATCTCATCTGCAGTTACATGTTTTCCTGTATTTTCTTTTAAATATTCTAATATATTTGCTCTTTGTCTTGTTTTATATTTAAATACGCTTTCCATTTCTATCAATCCTTTTCATAAAATATTCATATTGATTTATTAAATTTGAAACTAAGTTTCATTTTAGCATTTTGCCTATTTTTTGTCAATAAAAAACTCAAAAGTCAAATAATTTTAACTTTTGAGTTTTTCATATTTTATTTTAGAATTTATTTAATTTTACTTCTTTTTCTAAATACAATTGATGCTACAATTAATGTAACTATAACTAATATAGCAACAGTTTCTACTGAACTTTCTCCTGTTGCAGGAACAACTTCATTTGCTGATGAACTTGAATTACGTGTTTGTGTTCCTCCAGTAGTTGTATTAGAATATTGAACATTACTTCTATTTCCTGAATTACCATTTCCGTTTTGACTACCATTATTAGTTTGAGAACCATTTCCGTTTTGGTTAGAGCCATTATTTTGATTATTACCTTGGTTGTTATTGCCATTGTTATTATTTTGATTATTATCACCTTGTTGATTTCCATTATTATTGTTATTATTATTGTTATTATTATTATTATTGTTATTATTATTATTATTATCATTACTATTCTCATCTACTACTTCAACTATTATGGTGTTTTGTAACTCATTGTTTTGTTTTGATGTAGCTGTTATTATTGATTTTCCTACAGCAATTCCCTCAATATTTACACTATTTTCATCTGAACTCACTATTTTTACAGAATTTTCATTTCCTGATGTCCATTCAACAGCTTTATCTGATTTTATTGTACTTTTATCACCTTTTTTTATTTTTAATGATTCAGCTGGTGTTAATACTGGTCTTTCATTATCTGGCTCTGGTGTTGGTTGTTCTCCTGAGTCTGTAACTTTTACTGCTATAGTTTTATTACCTCCTTCTGAAGTTAATACAACATTAGTTTCACCTACTGAATTTCCTGTTATTACGCCATCATTTACTGATGCAATTTCTTCATTATCAGATGACCAACTATATTTACCTATTTTATCTGCATTTGTTATTGTTACAGTTACAGTATCTTGATTACCTTTAACTATATTAACTGATGTTTTATCTAGGGCTGGTTCTTCGTATGTTGAAGTTATTTTGTTAACAGTTACATTAGTTTCTAGCACTGCCTCTAATCCTTTTAAATTTTCATAACCTAATTCAGTATCAACTTTTTCTGCACCTTCAGTATCAGCTACTGGTAATTTTATTTTACAAGAATCTTTTGAAATCGCTATACTTGAACTTTTTCCTTCTGTTGATTTTATTGCCTTAAATTTTAATCCTACTGAATCAACTCCATCTCCAGAATAATAAACAGCTAAACTATTTTCCCCTGGATTTGCAGTTATACTTGAATTATTTACTCCAACATATTCAAATATTGAAGAATCGTATATTAAATTTAAATCAATTAATTTCATTCCTTCTCCAGCTAAATTTATAGAGAATGTATCTCCTACATTAACTGATGAATTTGTAGTACTTAGTTCTACAATTCCTTGTGCATTTGTATTATTACTTACAATCATTATAACTACTAATACAGCTATTATCATTATACTTAATAATTTCCCCGTTTTTTTCATAAAGTTTTCCTCCTTTTATATTATCTTTTTTTCGGATAATATCTTTTTCATATGTCTTTTTTACTAAGTATATTTTATATCTTGTAAACACTTTTTTCAACAATATAATACAAATGTAATAATATTGTAATAATATTGTAATATTTGTTCTATTATGTTATAAAAAATAACTAGTATAAAATTATTACAATTTAATACTAGTTATTTTTTAAATTATTTCATCATTTTTGTTGCTTAATATAATTGCATATAGAGTCATTACTATATTAGTTCCTACAATGAAACCAATTACAAAACCTAATATAAATTTTAGCATTTTACCTCCCTTCTAAAATGAGGTCGTTTTTTACTAAATTTTATACATTTTATTATTGTACATCTGTTTCTGTTATTTTTGAACATATTCCTTTTTTATTGAATTTTATTGCACTTAAATTTATTTTTATTGTGTCTTTTGGAATACTTACTTTATTATAAGAACTTGCTACTGCTTTTACTGTTTTTTTGATAGTTTTACCATTTTTTACAATATCAAATTCTACACTTCCATCTACTGTTGTTTGAACATATTTTTCTGTTGCTTTATATACTGAATAATCTGTTTTACTATCTTTTAAAATATATTTTTTTGTTTTTGAATCATATTTTATATATAAATTTTCAGCTTTTTCGTCTGTTGATTTTAACTTTAAATTATTTGAAGTTATTTTATCTTTGCTATATTCTATTCCGAAAATTTCAGTTGTTGATGTTCCTGCTTTTAATTTATCATATTCATCTTTTGTTATTTGATATTCATCATATACTAAACCTTTTACAGCATATGTTCCATTATTTTCTTCTGTTATATCTGTTATAAATAATCTTTCACCTGTTACAAAGTTTTTTGTTGAAAGCTCCACATATTCTACCTCGTTATTTGTAGTTGAATTATCTGGTCCTTTATCTGGAGTTTGCTCTTCTGATTCTACTTGTGCTACTGTAGAATTATTGCTCTTTTTTAATTTATATTTCCAAAATCCAGCTACATCTATTGCGAAAATTACTATTATTATTGCGAAAAAAATCCATTTTATTGCTTTTTTCATTTTACTTATTCATTCCTTCCTAATTTGTTACTTTTTGTATTATAACATTAATTAATTATTTTTTACAATATCTATTTATATTTTAATTAAAAGTTTTGCCAAAATATAAGATAGAATTAAACAAACAGGAAATGTTAATATCCAAGCATTTATTATTTGAAGTACCGATTTTTTGCTCACCTGTTGCTTTTCACTTTTTCCAACACCAATAATAGAAACTGTTTTTACGTGTGTTGTACTTACTGGTATTCCGTTTAAACTTGCTACCAAAATTGTTGCAGATGTTGCTATATCGCTACATAAAGCTTGCTTATTATCAAGTGCAGTCATATTTGAACCTATATTTTGAACTATTTTTTCTCCTCCAATTGAAACTCCTATAAACATCACTAATGCAGTAAATACAATTGATGCTAAATGTTCAGATGGTATTAATACATCTGGTATTGCTAGCCCCTTTATTATATAATTATAAATTATTAATATGCCTATAAACTTTTGACCATCTTGTGCACCATGCATAAATGACATTGCACACATTCCCAGTACTTGAAAATCTGAAATAACCTTGCTTTTTAGTTTATTTAATAATCCTTTTAATAATTTTGTAATAACATAACTTAATATAAAAGTTCCAACCACTGACCATATTAATCCAATTCCAATATTCTGCCATTCACCTAAATTTATAGAACCTGCTCCATATAATGCAAATGCTGCGCCTGTTAACCCTGCCACAAGACCATGTGTTTCACTTGTTGGTATTCCAAATTGCATTGCTATTAATGCAAATAATATTACAGATGCCATTGCTGAAATTAATACAATCATTCCACCTTTTGTATCATTTAAATTTACCATTGAACTTATGCAATCAGCTACAGATATATTAATAAAACTCATTACTATAATTCCAATAAAATTAAAAATTGCACTTATGAAAGCAGCCTTTCTAAATTTCATTGTTTTAGAACCTACTATTGTTGCTATTGCATTTGGAGCATCTGTTATTCCATTTGTAAATATTAACAATACAATTATTATAACAATTATTATTTGTAAAAACATTGTTCTCCCCCACTTTTGTATTTTTCTTTTGTGTCAAATTCTGTTGTCATTACTATTCTATACCAAACAATATTATTTTTACAATATAAATTTAATAATTTTTTATTTATTACTTATATGTATATTTTCAACTTTTGCATTTAGCTCTCTTTGTACTATACTTTGTATTTGTGCTATATCTGATTCTTGTAGTTTTTCCGCTTTTACCACTACACTTATACTATCATTATTTACAAATATTACAACATCTTTAAACCCTTTATTTTTTATTAAATTCTCAGCTATCATTATTGCATTTTTTTGACTGTTTATTGTACTTATTTCTTTTTGTGATGTTGATTTTTGCTCAGCAGATACATTTGTACTTGCTAAAATTGATTGATATGATTCTAACATTTCTGAATACATATTTTCTCTTTCTAATTTTGATTCAGCAAAATATTTTTCAGTATCTGTAGTTTCTTTTGCTGATGTTGTTGTAGTTTCTTTTGTTGTATTTGTTTGATTTTTAACATCACTTGACTGATTTACACTATTTTCTGTTTTACTTTTATTATCTGCATTTACTGTACTATTTGTGGTATTTGCCACATCATTTTTTTGTTCCACATTATTTTGTGGTATTGCATTATTTAAATCAGTACTTACAAGTTTGGCATCACCTATTCCTGCCATTTCTTCATTGTTTATTGTACCTGATGTTTGAGCAGTTTGCTCTGTTTGCATTGTATAATTTAAATAGCCAGCCGTAATTAACATTAGAGCTATTGCAAATATAACAATTTGATTTTTCTTTAATGCTTTCATCATACCTTTTTTACATGATATATACATAATTCGTATAATCATTCGCTCCCTTCTTGTATAATATATGTAAAAGTTTTTATTAAACTTTACATTTTATTTAATTCATTTCAAAAACTTGAATTTTATATGTAGATAACCCTGTTGCCGCTTCAACTGCCTGTATTATATTAGCCTTTACATTTGCATCACCTGCACCTTTTGCTATTACAACAGCACCTTGAATTTGCGGACTTGTAACACTTTGTGTTATAACATCATTATTTGAACTTACAACTTCTTTTTTATTCGTAGTAGAGCTTACTTTTCTTTTTCCACCACTTGTATCTTCTTCTTCGGTAACACTTTCACCATAATCTTCGTTATAAATTGGATTAACTACACTGGTTTGAGAATATGTAATTAACACCTCAACTTCACCAACACCGCTTATATTTGATAATATTTTTTTCAACTTTTGCTCTAAATCACTATTTTGACTTGTGTTCTCTTCTATTATATTTGTGTCAGCCAATACTTTAGTACTATTTGCATTATCTTTTTTGGCTTTTCCATTATCTTTCCAAATATAATTAATTGCCACAATAACAATAATTAGTAATATTGCTAATAATATTAAATTTTCGACACTTTTTTTACTATCTTTTTTTTCACTTTTTATTAAAGAATTTTTCAAGTTTCCAAATTTTTCTTTAAACATTTAATTTCTCTCACCTCCAAATTAAGAAACATTTATATTATTTAAATTTATTTGATAAATTTGCTTTATATATTCTTTAATTTCATTTTTGTCATTTTCTGTAATTATAGCATTATTTTGCGAATCATCTTTTTTTACTTTTATTTTTATTGCTTTAATATTATCTACAATAGTCTTTACTTGCTTTTCGTCTTGATTAGAATTTGTAACTTTTTCATCAACCTTTATATCTATTCTTTCTATATTATATTTATCATCATTTGATATTGATATATTAATATTATTTGAAATGTAACCTTTTTCTTTTAATTTCGTTTTTAAATCATTTTGTAAATTTTGAGCATAAATTTTTTTTATTGAACTTTGTGCATTATCTGATACCTCGTTTGTTTTAAGAGCATTACTGTTACTTTGTATATAGTTTTCAACTTTTATGTAATTATTCAAATCTTCACCTTTAAAACTGCCTATGACTGGGCTTATGATTGTGTATACTATAAAAATTCCTATGATTATTTTTATGTATTTTTTTGATGTACTATTTGGTAGTATCATTTCAATTATGGTTGCTATTATTACTGCAATTACAATTCCTGTAGCCCATGATTTAAACCATTCTAGCATAATTTTATACTCCTTATACCATTTTTAAGTCACAACTCTAACTTAATTGTGATAATAGTTCCGTTTCGAAGATATTATATTATAAAAATTCCATTCCTTACTGGTGCGCCTTTTCTTGAATAGTGTGAGTTGCTGTGTATCCCCGCTAATTTATGTACAAATTTTTTTGTACTCTACAGCTTCCAAACTGCGCGTCATGGAATTTTTATAATATAATATCTTCTTCACTACTTTGTGCTATGTTAGAAATTTTGCATTTTTTTATTTTTATGTTATGCTGCCGGAATTTGATATTTTTACTATTAGTGTTGTTCCTATTATTATCATTGTTGACATACTGAACATTAGTCCTAGTAGAATTTTAAATGTGTCTCCCATTGTGTCTAATAGTTTTACTACTTTTTCGTCTGCTATTGGTTCGCATATTGCTGCTCCTATATAGTAAATTGCCATAAATAGCAGTAGTTTTATTATTGGACCTATTGATATTGCTAGTATTATTATTACACCTACTATTCCTACTGCATTTTTTAGTATACTACTGCAACCTATTACTGAGTCTACTGCATCGCCTAGTATTTTGCCAACTACTGGTATTAGGTTTGATACTGCTGCTTTGGCTGTTTTTGAAGTTACTGCATCTACACTACTGCTTAGTGTTCCATCAACTGATACTAGTGTTACAAATAATGTTAAAATTACTCCTATAATCCATATTGTACTTGATTTGAGTCTTTTGGCTAATCTGTCTATTTGTACTTTATTTGATATTTTTGATACTATTCCTAGAGCTGTTGATACTAGTACTATTGGTATTGCTATATTGTTTATAAAATTTCCTATTAGTGATATCATAAATACTAGTATTGGTTGAATTATTGTAGCTGTTGTTACACTTCCTGTTGTTATTATTAGTGTCATCATTATTGGGATTAATAAATTTGTAAAGCTTGTCATATTTTGTATTGATTCTTTTATTAAACTTATTATGTCTGAAAAATTTGTTAGCACAATTGTTACTATTAATATGTATTGCACATAAAATGCTATTTGAGAAATGCTTTTGTTTTCTAGTCCTTCGGTTATGCAATTTAGTATACTATTTATTATTATAATTAATATAATACTTCCTAATATTGTGATTGCATTTTGTAGCTCTTTTCCAAATATTTTTAATGTGCCTGTCCATAATTTTGTATTATCTATTTTTCCAGATATTGCTGATGATAGTATTTCGTTTATATCTAAATTTTCAAATGTTCCTGAAGTGTATTTTTCAGATTGTTCTATAAAATCTGTCACTCCGAGCTGCATCTTTTTGATTATCCATTACTTCGTTTTTTTCTTCTGCTTGTACAATTTGAGCACATAGTAAAAATACAAATATAATTATTATAAATATTTTATATTTTTTCATTTGAACTCCCTTTTATACTATAAGAATCAATTATGGTAATACTTTTAATATTACTTCTAATAAGCTTGATATTATTGGTATTGATGCAGATACTATTAATACTTTACTTCCAATATCAATTTTAGTTGCAATTGCGCTTTCTCCTGCATCTTTACAAATGCTTGTTGCAAATTCTGCAAGTATTGCTATTCCTGTTATTTTTAATAGTACTATAACAAATTTATTATTTATTGAGGCTTTATTTGTATAATCATTTATAACACCAACAATTTGAGAAATTGTGTCAAAAGTCATTCCTAAAATTAATATACCTGCCGCTAAAGAAACGTATATTGCAAATTCTGGCTTGTACTGTTTTACTATTATTATAATTACTAAAGCAATTAAGCCTATTCCTATTAATTTTACAATGTCCATAATTTCTCCTTGCTTATAAATTAAAAATTGTTCTTACTGTTGTAAATAAATTACTTATTTCTTTTATTATTATTGTAAGAACTATAATAACTCCTGCAAGAGTTGTCATCATTGCTTGGTCTTCTCTTCCAGCTCTTACCAACACTTGATGTAATACTGCAACCAATATTCCTATTGCTGCAATTTTAAATAATAAATCTACATTCATAAGTTGACCCTTTCTTGTAATTTTGTAAAGATTTATTTCTGTTTAATTGTTCGAATTTTATACCAGTACAATTACAACTGCTAAACCAACTATTATTCCTAATTTTTTATACATAGTTTCATTTTTATCTTTTTGCTCAATTGCTTCTTTTATTTGCTCGTTTAAAAATCCATTTACAAGTCTTATTTGACTTAGTTGACCATCAATGTCTGTACTACCTAATAATTTTCCAAGAGACCTTAAAGCTTCTTTATCATCTTCTAGTAACATTATATTTGAATTATTTAAACTTTTCTCCCACGCATCTCCTGCAAAATCTAAAGACATATTTCTGCTTGCATCCCAAAATAATTTTCCAACATCACCTTTTATTTTTTTAGATATTTCTAAAAATACATCTGGTATTGGTTCATATGTATACATTATTTTTGTTTCAAATATATTTAATGCTTTTTTTATTTGTTTTAAATTATTTGCTCTTTCAGTATACCTATTTGAAATTTTTACTCCTATTGTAGAGATTGTCCCAAATACTGCAAAAAGCATTACGATTTTTAATACTAACATTTATAAATCTCCCTAGTTTTATATATATTCATTTTTTATTTTATTAGAACTTTAATTTTGTATATTTACTACATTTTTTATTTTTCCTTTTTGTTTTTCATCTAAAAATATTATTTTACTAAATAGTTGTAAATTTATTATTTTATTTATTTCGTTGTTTTTTAGCAAATCTTCCATATCACTACCATGTGCTGTAAATATACATTTTACACCAGAACATATTGCATAATTTATAATATTTACATCATCTTTATTTCCAATTTCATCTGCTATTATTACTTTTGGAGCCATTGACCTAACTGCCATTCTTATTCCTATTGATTTTGGAACATTATCTAATACATCTGTTCTAATTCCTACATCATTAAATGTAATTCCTTTGGTCATTGCTGCTATTTCACCTCTTTCGTCTATTATAGAAACATCTAAACCTCTAAAATTAATCTCATTTATTCCATTGCTTATTCGTTTAGCTAAATCACGAATCATTGTAGTTTTTCCCGCTCCTGGTGGTGATACTATTAGTGTGTTAAATATTGTATTATTTTCTGTATCCAATACATATTTTAAAATATTATCACTTGCACCATTTATTTGATGTGATATTCTAAAATTTAATGAATATATATAGCTTATATTTGATACTTGTCCATCTTTAATCACAACATTTCCAGCAATTCCAACTCTATTTCCACCTGGCAAAGTTATAAATCCATTGCAAATTTGGTTTTGATATGTATAAATTGAATTATTACAAATATTTTGCAAGATTCCAATGATTTCATTTGTTGTTATTGTGTAACTCAAAACTATTTCAACTTGCCCTAATTTTAAAATTACTGGTTTATTAGCTCTTATTCTAATTTCTTCTAATTTCTGAATGTTATGCTCCAAAATTAGTTTTGCGAGTTGTGTTGGTAAACATTTTAGAATATATTCCATAAAATATTCCTCCTATTTTTTCTGGGACGTTATTTTCGAGGGACGGTCCTGGCTTCTTTTAATCTAGGACGGTCCTGATTTCTTTCAATCTGAAACAGAAGTGTGTCAAAAAGCTCCGTCCCTTTTGACAATTGATGACGCAAAAAAAAGCATACTATATTAATATAGTATGCTTTTTTTCTTATATTTAGAACTCTATTTTATTCTGCCCAGTTGTGATATACATTTAACACATCATCTAGGTCATCTAAATTATCTAATAATCTTTGCATTTTTTCAGCTGATTTTTCGTCTAATTCAACTGTTGTTGTTGGTACCATTCTTACTTCTGCTTCTAAGAATTCAAATCCTTGCTCTTCTAATTTTTCTCTTACTGATGAAAAATCTGATGGATCTGTTGTTATTTCGTATACTTCGTCATCTGCAGAAAAATCTTCTGCTCCAGCCTCTAGAGCTGTCATCATTAATTCATCTTCTGATAGTGGTGATGTTGTTTTATCTATTACTATTACACCTTTTTTATTGAATAGGTATGATACACATCCTGATGTTCCTAAGTTTCCACCTGCTTTGTCGAATACATGACGTACATCTGCTGCAGTTCTGTTTTTATTGTCTGTACTTGCTTCTACTATTACAGCAACTCCGTTTGTACCATATCCTTCATATATCATTTCTTCATAGTTTGCACTATCTGTTGCTCCTGCTGCTTTTTTTATTGCATTGTTTATTGTGTCATTTGGCATATTTGCTGCTTTACATTTTGCTATTACATCTTTTAATTTGGAATTACCTGCTGGATCTGGACCACCTGCTTTTACTGCTATTAATAATTCTCTTCCTAATTTTGTAAATATTTTTCCTCTTGCTGCATCAGCTTTACCTTTTTTGGCTTGTATGTTATGCCATTTGCTATGTCCTGACATGCTAATTCCTCCTTTTTTTATAATCTCTTTTCCGTGTATTCAAAAAATACAAATCTATGTTATTTTATCATACTTTTTTGCGTTTGTGTAGTAATTTTTGGAAATTAGCAAATTTTTTATTTTTTGTGATACATAAATTTATTATTTTGATACATCAAAAAAATGCTCCATTATTGTAATAGAGCATTTTTAGATTGCTTTAGTTTTTTATACCTTTTTTTATGTTTTCAATTTCTTCCTTTGATAATCCTGTTATTTCTATTATTACATCTATTGGCATTTTTTTAGCTAGCATTTTCTTAGCTGTATCCTTCATACTTTCGTATTTGCCATCTTCAACACCTTGGCAATATCCGTATTCTTGAATTGCATTTTGGTCCATTATGTATTTTTTTCGTAATCTTGCTAGCT